>Ga0326763_1000019_pt1 | contig 64259 bp, 35 predicted proteins | sample NORPS_P_FD_207671 | JGI IMG/M metagenome (GOLD analysis project Ga0326763, IMG submission 207671) | Hot spring water microbial communities from Norris Geyser Basin, Yellowstone National Park, WY, United States - NOR.PS_P | ecosystem: Environmental > Aquatic > Thermal springs > Unclassified...
CCCGTCGCTGGCCCGCGGTTCGATTGGCGGATGTCCGGGCGGCCGGGCTCTTCCAGCTTCTGCGTCAGGCCCGTGCTGTTGGGCAGGCCCACTTCGGCAAACTGCGTGTTGATGTTGCGGCCGCCGCGCTCGAACACGCGGAACAGGTCGGCGGGCGGATAGACCGTCCACATCGGCATTGGCAGCAGCCGCTCGATCGCGCCGCGCTTGATCGCATCGGGCGTCAGCAGGTTGAGCTCGGCTCCGATCGGCTGCGCGCAGAGCGGCACGCCCGGCAACGACCCCTTGCCCGGAGGCGCCGGGTTGATGTCGGCGGTCAGCAGGCAAGCGGGCTCGCCCTCGCGCGTGTAGGCCTCGCCCAGCGCGCCGCGCTTGAACGGGATGATGCCGTTATTATAGCCCGCGCCATTCCACAGCATCGCGCCAGAGGCCATGATGCTGCGCTCGGCGGCGTCGATCGTGTTCTGGTGGCACGCTCCGCACGCTTCGCGGACGACGCGGTAGTCGCTGGGGTTCACGAACTTGATGAACTCGGGCGCCTCGCGGTTGAGGATCGTGTAGCCGCGCTTGGGGTTCGCAGAGCTGACCTTCTCATACGGCCCGTCACCATGCCCCTCATAGCCCCACGCTTCGGGGAAGCGTGGGAGCACGTGCGCCTGGTCGCGCAGCTCGGCATAGCGGTGATCGGCCTTGGCGAGGCCCGCCGGCACCGCGAGCCTGGCGTTGCCGCCGTGGCAATCGGTGCAGCCCAGCACGACCGCGTCCGATCTGTGCATCGTCTTGGCGTCGCTTGCCGTGTGGCAGCTGCGGCAGCTCGCCGACTTCGCGTCCGCCTGCTCCCACGTCTGGTTGCGCGGCGCAGGCGGCGTGAACACGCTGGCGTAATTGCGGATGACCGGCTTTTCCTCGCTGGATGCGTGGACGCCGGCCGGGCCGATCAGCGCAGCGAGAGCAACAAGGAAAGCAAAGGCGCGCTTCATGATTTAGTAGTTCACAGTGAGATTGAGCAGACCGGAATAGTACACATCGTCGCGGCCCTTCGCGACGAAGAGCTGGCCGAAGCCGCGGCCGGGATCAAACGCCGCGAAGCTGGCGCGTATGACGATATTCTGTGTGAATTTCGGTCGCCAGATGGCTGCAACCGAATAATCGCCGCCGATATCGTTATTAATGCTATCCTGCATCCTGAACGCTTTCAACACTGCGGTCTCAGCGACCCACAGATGATTGACGTTCAGGCTGACGCGTAGTTCGGGCAGGACATCGAAGTCGGCGCCGATCCCCAGCAGAACCGTGCCGGGGTTGAGGAAGTTCGATTGGCCCTGCTCCTTTGACGAGCGAAGCGAATTCAGGATGCCGTTGCGCCCGTTGAGGCTGATCGCGCGGCCGCCGCCCGCGAACGGGATCGTCTGGCGGATCCAGTAGCTGGTATCGGCGCCCGCGAAGAGCGGGTTTTCGAAGATGGCGTCAAAGCCTTCTTCGGTGTTGTCGCGCGGATTGCCGTCGCCGCTGGCATAAAGCCCCGACAGCCGCACGCGCACCCAGTCGATGTCATAGGACGCCTCGGCGGCGCCGAAGAACGCCTGCACATAGGCGGGCTTGTTCGTCAGCACGTTGTTGCGGTCCTCGCCAAGCGCGACATAGCCGCTGGCGGTAAGGTTCACGCGGCCGAAGCGGCCGTCGGCGTTATAGCCGAGATAGACGATGTCGTAATCGCGCGCGCGCAGGTTGCCCTGCAGCGCCGGGCGCTGCGGGAACCCGTTCGAATCGATGAAGATCTGACCCTTTTCGCGATTGCGGTTGTAGACAACCGTCAGCTGCGAGGTGAGGCCCGGGAACGGCAGATCCTGGCGATAGACGTTTGCCACAAAAATCTGGTCGTCACGCACGCCCGAGATGACATCGTTCAGGCCCGAGTTGGTGTCCTTCTCGATGCGGAAGAACGCTGCAAGATTATACTGGATGCGATTATTGTCACGATTGCCGAACAGCCGGATACCGAGCTGGTTATCCTGAAACAGGAAGCCGCGGAAATCGGTGGAGAAGGGCTGGATGCCGACACGCAGCGAATCGAAATCATATTTATCGCTGACGTTGCGCAGGTGGTAATCGAGGAAGATTTCCTGAAGCGCGAGAAAATGATCGAGCCGCGTGCTGCCGCGCGTCGGCTGCACCGACAGCACGCGCGTCTCGGGCACCGTCACGTAGTTGACGTTGTACGCCAGCAGCGCCCGCAGCTCGATCTCGGGCGGCTTGAACGCGGTCAGGCCCTTGATCAGCGATCCGCCAGCGATGAACGTCTGGCTGAACACCAGGCTGTTGGAGCGTCCGAACACGTCGTTGCTGCCGGGGCGCGTCGTCCCCTGCTGCGCGACGGGGATCGGGAAGCTGCGCGGCTCCACCACCGTGTCGCTGATGCCGGTCAGCGCGATGAAGCAGTCCTCGGTTCCTTTGATCGGGCGGTCGCCCTTCAGCCGGTTCTGGTTGTAGGGATCGAGCGGGTTGTCGCGGATGCCGAGGTTCGATGCCAGCCGCCAGCGATCGGGGATCGGCAGATGCTCCTCGGCAAACGCCTGCGGCGGGGGCGGGCGGACGCCGCCGGGATTGTCTTGGTCGACGCGGCCTTCAAGCTGCGGCCCGGTGATGCCCGGGCGCTGGCGATCGATTGCCTGATCGCCCGCGGGCTGCTCGATCGGCGCTGCCTGCGGATCGACCTTGCCGACCTCGGGCGAATGCATCTGCGCCGCGCCGATCAGCGCGCAAGCCTTCGCGATCAGTCCCCCGGCCACGCTGCTACAACCCCTGGCAGACGTTCTGTTCGGCGCTGTCGAGGAACGGGCTGAACGGACAGTTCACATAGCGCAGCCGGATCGACGAGGTGCCGACCGGCACGACGACCTGATCCGACCGGATCGCCGTCGGCGCATTGCCGATGCCCGTGCCCGCGGCCTGTCCGCCATTGTTGGCGCCGCCGAGGAACGCGATCATGTCGTCCTGGTCGATACCGTCGCCCGAAACGCCGATCGCGCCGACCAGTTGGCCGTTGCGATAGAGCGGCACGCCGCCCGAGAAGATCTGGAAGCCGTTCGCCACCTTCTTCGTGCCGATGGGTGTGTTGGGGAAATTGGTGCACTGCTGCGGCGTATCCGGTCCGCCGCCCAGGATGAACACGACATGCTGGACGATATTGTCGAGCACCGCATCGAGCTGCACGCCGGTATTGAACGCCGTGAACGGATCGCCCGCGCTGTTCGCCGCAGCGAGCGGGCCGGGCGAGGCGTTCAGCTGGCCATCGGGGAAGCGGTTGCGACTGATATTGCCGATCGCGCGCTCTGAAAACGCGACCTTGCCGGTGAACGCGGCCGGATCGTTGAAGAACGCTTGCGCGCGCGTGGCGTAGGAGGCGAGCTGGGCGCGGCTGACGAACGCGCCCGCGGGCTGGCCGGCGTTCTGAAGATCGCTCGCTGCGCTCGGTGCGCTGAAGAACACCGCGGTGCGCGCCTTTTGCAGGGCCACGTCCGAACCGAAAACCGGCGCATCGGGCGAGCGCACGAAGCCCAGCACCGCGCCGTTCGTGTCGACGACCGTGATGGACGCTTCCATGCGGCTGTTCAGCGGCTGGCGGATCTGCGCGCGCGCGCGGCTCAACACCTGGAACGCTCCGGACAGGATCGCCCGCGTCTCGGCGGCGGTGATCGGGTTCGAATCGGTGCCGCCGCGGATCGGATAGCGCAGCGCGCCCGAGCCGTTCGTCAGCGTGTAGGCGTCGGGGTTACCGAACTCCGACGACGTGACTGCGCGGTAGCCGCTCGCCTCCGAACCGTAGGCGGTCCCGGGCAGATAGGCGGTGCCCGCAAAATAGCCGTTCACTGCCACCAGCGCACCCGATCCGGCTGCCGGGACGGTTGCGTTCGGCTGGCTCCTGAGGTCGCCGTCGCCGACGTTCGTAAAGATGAGGCTGGTGCCGTCGACCGTGATCTTGTCGGCGCGGATGCCCGGATCGCTATCGAGCGTCTTGGTGCCCGCCCAGGCGATGATCTCGTCGTCGGGCTTGTCGTCGTCGATGATGTTCGGATCGAGCGAGTAGACGCCGTCCGATTCGACGCCAACGCCGCCCACGACCACGCCGTTCTTGTAGAGCGGGAAGCCACCCGGATCGGCCGCGAAGCCCAGCGGGCTGCGCTTGGGGCCTAGGAACGCCGTCGGGTCGCTCATCGAGGCGACCATGCGCGTGTTGAAGTCCGAGCACGGCAGCTGGCTGAACTGAACGCCGTAAAGCGGCCCGCTTTCCAGCCCGTTGGCGTTGGGCGCGGGCGGGAACGGCGTCTGCACGATCTCGCTCGCGGTGCGCGTGCTGAAGGCATTGCCGCTGGAAGAGAGGTAGGCGCCGGTGATCGCCTTGGCGATCGCGGCGGCGGTGGCGGGGATCACGTCCTGTCCGTTCACCTGGAACCGCTGCAGACCGCGCCCGCTGACGCCCGGGATCGAAACGGTGCTGGGCGCGCCGGTCATCTTGTAGACCGCGAGCACGTTGCCGACGCGGTCGACCACGGCGATGTTGGCAGGCTTGTTTCGCGCCTGCGCCTCGGCGACCGCGCGCGCGACGACGGCCTGCGCTTCGGCAGCGGTCAGCGCGACGAGCGCGGGCTTTGCATAGACGCCGCCGGTCGCGGGCGGAGGAGTGGTGCCGCCGGTGTTGTTGCCCGGATTGGTCGTCGCGCTGCCCCCGCCGCCGCCGCACGCTGCGAGCGCCAGCAGCGACAGGAGCGTGATCAGCCGCCTCATTGCAGCCGCGCCGTCGCGGCCGACAGCGCGTCGAGGCTGGCCTTCACTTCCGCCGTATCGAAGCGCTGCGGATCCTTGACCGCCGCATAGGCGCGGTTGAATGCGGGCTTCAGGCTGTCGCGTGTGCCCGCGGGCACCTGCCCCTCGGCCTGCAAGGCGTTGACGAGCGTGTCCGCTGCCATCACCGCCTGCGCGCTGCCCTGATAGTCGCTCAGGCGGCGGCTGTCGGCTTCGGCCAGCACCGCGCGCAGCATCGCAAACGTTTCGGCGCGGCTGAAAGTGGCACGCCCGAACGCATCGGCCAGACCCTCGGCCGAGGCGCGCAGCTTCGCCGCCGCACGCACCGCACCCGCTCGATCGCCCATGATCGCGGCGTGGAACGCGCGCGCATCGGCGTCATAGCGCGCTGCAACATCGGGCGCTGCGATGCGCGCTGCGGCGGACAGCATCAGTAGGTTCTCGTCATTGAACACCGGCGTCCCCGGCGCGACCGGGCGGAACGGGTTGGCGACGCGCGACGGTTTCCACTCACGCTCGTCATAGATCGGGCGGTGGCAGCTGCGGCAATCGAAGAAATAGAACTCGGGGAACTGCCCCTCGGTCCCCTTCGCCGGGTCCGCATAGAGCGCCAATTGCCGCGACACCGCAGCCGCCTGGCCCACCGCCCACATCTTGACGCCGGGCACGTTCTGCTTGCGCTCGCGATAGTCGGCGTCGACATTCCAGTGGCGGCTGAGCGCCGAGAAAAGGTCGAGCTCGAAGCTGACGCGCGGATGGCCCGCAGCCATGATCCGGTGCGTGACGAACTGATCGCCCTTCGCTCCGAAATGGCAATCCAGGCAGTTTTCGGCGCGGACGCGGGGGTTTTCCAGCGGCAGCAGGCCGTTGCGGACATTGTCGGCGTGGCTGCCCTTCACCGCATAGTGCGAGGCCAGCCAGCGCTCGGCGGCGCCATGGCACGCCTCGCAGCTGATGCCGTCCGATACGCTGAAGCGCGGTCCGCGGTTGGCGGGCACCAGCCCGTGGCAGCCCAGGCACTCGCGCGCGTTCTGCGCGGGGCCGATGCCCAGTTTGGCTGCGATCTGCTGGCTGCGCGGCTCAAACAATACGCGATAGGCCTGGAGGTGCGCGCCGGTGGGGCTGGAAAGATCCTGCCAAACGCGGATCTCGTCCTGGCGGACGACGGCGCCGGTCGGCTCGGTCCGCCCGTGACAGGTGCTGCCAGCGCACGAGCCGACGCCCATGAACTTGTCGCCCTTGTGGGCGGTGACAACAACAACATCGCTTGCTGCGGTGAGCGACAGGGCCGCCGCGGCCAATGCCGCAGCCACGAGCGCTTTCCGGATCACGCCGCCCCCGTCCACGCTCCCCTCGCGCCCCGAACTAACCCTCGCCGCGTCTATAGACCAGCCTTTCCGCCGGGTGAAGCTGTTCGTCGCCTCAGAATACTGTTCGGAAAACGAAACAGGATTTTTGTTCCCGCGGGGTGGCGCCCCTGCGGCAAAGCGGTCTAGAAATTGGATCGTGCTGTGACGGGACGCGGCGCCCTGGCAAAGGGTGCTGCTGGTCGCGTAGCGGGGGACGGGGACTTTGAAGGGACGCTGGAACGGGGCGATCGGCCTGTGGCTCGCCAGCACGGCTGCGTGGGCTCAGGCGCCACAGGCCGCACCGCCGACCCGCGAACAGATCACGCGCGCTCCCGACCAGACACCGGTGTCACCGACGGGCCGCACGCGTCTGCGCGTGGAGGATCGCGTGGAGCGCGCCCCATGTCCGCTTGCTGATCCGCACTATGCCGCGATCAAAGTCACGCTGCGCGAGGCGGTGTTCGCGGGGCTGAAGGGCGGCGTCACTGCGGCCGACCTGCAGGACGCCGCCGATCCATTTCTTGGCAAGGAGCAGCCGATCGCGGTCGTCTGCGAGATCCGCGACCGCGCCGCGACGATCCTGCGCCGCGCGGGCTATCTCGCGGCGATCCAGATTCCGCCGCAGCAGATTGACGGTGGCCGCGTGCGCTTCGATGTGCTGTTCGCGCATCTGCAGGCGATCCGCGTCCGCGGCAATGCCGGTCGCAGCGAGCGGCTGATCGCGTCGGTGCTGCAGCCGCTGACCGACGACGAGGTCTTCAACGAGCGGGATGCCGAGCGGCGGCTGCTGCTCGCCCGCGACCTGCCCGGCTTCGACGTGCGGCTGACGCTGCGCCCGGCGGGCGAGGCGGGGCAGGTGGTGGGCGACATCACCGTCATTCGCACGCCGCTGTTCGCCGACGCCAATATTCAGAACCTCGGCTCGCAGCAGGTGGGTCGCTGGGCGGGCACGGTCCGCGCGCAGGTGAACGGCCTGACCGGGCTGGGCGACAGCACGGCGGTGTCGTTCTTCAACACGACGGACCTGCACGAGCAGCACGTGCTGACGGGTTCGCACCAGTTCCTTCTGGGGTCGAGCGGGGTGGGTGCTGCGGGCAGCTTCACCTACGCCTGGACGCGGCCCGACGTGCCCGGGCTCAATCTCGACAGCCGCACGCTCATCGGCTCGTTCAACCTCAATTTCCCGCTGGTGCGCAGCCGTGCGCGAACGCTGCGCGTCAGCGCGGGGATGGACATCGTTGACCAGACGGTCGATCTTGCGGGCGCGCGGCTGACGACCGACCGGCTTCGCGTACCGTTCCTGCGCTTCGACATTGAGGCGAGCAGCCCGGCGAGCGTGCGCGGCGAGAACGGGCTTTCGATCACCACGCCGCGCTGGCGCGTGGGCGGCACGCTCGATCTGCGCCACGGCATCGACGCGCTGGGCGCGAGCCCGGGGTGCGGCCCGTCGCTGCTGCGCTGCGCTGCTCCGGGATCGACCATCCCCAGCCGCCCCTTCGGCGACCCGCAATCGTTCGTGCTGCGCTTCGCCGGATCGGCCGAATACCGGCCCAGCCCCGATCTCGCCTTCGTCGTCGGCCCGCGCGCGCAATATTCACCGAAGTCGCTGCTGAGCTTCGAGGAATTCTCGGCCGGCAACTACACCGTCGGCCGCGGCTATGATCCCGGCGCGCTGATCGGCGACAGTGGCGTCGGCGTCTCCGCCGAAATCCGCGCCGGGCGGCAATATGCGAGCGGACCGAACAAGCTCTATCTGCAGCCTTACGCGTTCGTCGATTCGGCGTGGGTGTGGAACAACGATCCCCCCGCGGCCAACCCGCCGCGCAATCCGCAGACGCTGACCAGCTTCGGCTTCGGCGCGCGCGGCGGGCTGGGCGACTATGCCCGGTTCGAGATGACCGCGGCGATCCCGGCCGAACAGATCGGCACCAACCGCCAGGTTCCGCCAGTCCGTTTCCTGATTTCCGTGTCGACACGGCTGTGGCCGTGGCCGCGCGGCTGAGGACCAGTTCCAATGCGACCGAACCTCAGATTACGTGGCAGCTTGATCCTTTCGACCGCGCTGGCCAGCGCGGTAGTCCCGCATCAGTCCAGGGCGCAGTTTGTAGCGTCAGGCAGTGCCACCGGCGCCACGGTCAGCGGCGGCACGATCACGGTTCAGAACAGCAACGCGACCATCAACTGGACGCCGCTCGATAGCAATTCTGGCGCGAGCCCGATCAATTTCCTGCCGGCGACGTCCACTGTCACTTACACAGGCGTCAACGGGCTCGGCAATTATACCGTCATCAACAGGGTGTTGCCGCTTGGTGGCGCGACCGGTCGTGCGATCGCGTTCAACGGCCAGGTGACCAGCCGTGTCCTGAACGCCGCGGGCGCGCCCGTTACCGGCGGGACGCTGGTGTTCTACACGCCGGGCGGAATCGTCGTTTCAAACGGCGCGAGCTTCACCATCGGCAGCCTGGTGCTGACCACGGCGGACCCTGCCGTGCTTGGGGCGGACAGCTACCGGCTGAACAGTACGGCCGGATCGCAGAACGGAGTGACGATCCAGAGCGGCGCGACGATCAACGCGCTCAACCCCAACAGCTATGTCGCGCTGGTCGCTCCACGGGTGACGCAGGGCGGGCGAGTGAATGTGAACGGCGCCGCGGCCTATGTCGCGGCCGAGGGCGTCGACATCACCTTCCAGCCGAACGCGCTCTACAACGTCACCATCAGGGCCGGCTCGGACGCGGGATCGAACCCGCAGACGTTCAGCCACACGGGCGTGACGCAGCTTGGCCTCGCTTCCGGCGTCGTCCAGCAGCAGCGCGTGCTGATGGCGGCGGTCGCCAAGAACGATGCGATCACGATGCTGGTCGGCGGCGATGTCCGCTACGCCAACGCCAGCGGCGCGTCGCTGTCGGGCGACAGCGTGATCCTGACCGCGGGTCGGCCGCAGGGCCAGGCGACCGGCCCCACCGGCCCCAGTGTGACATTGGCGTCCGGCGCGCTTGGTACGACTGTCAGCGCCACGTCGCAGAGCACGCTGACGCTGCAGGCCAACCGTATCGATCCGTCGGTGTTCGGCGAGGCGACGGGGTCCGCGCAGCTGCTGACGACCGCGCAGCCGAACCAGACGCTGCGTTATGGCGGCGACGTCACGCTCTATGGCGCGGAGAAGCTGCTGGTCAGCGACCTGCCGGGGGCGACGCAAACGACGCTGGCGATCGCCGGCAACCTCATTCTGAACGCCCCGCCCAAGGCGGTCGAGACGGGCACGATCTCGCTTGGCAACGGAGCGGAGCTGACGGCGCAGAATATCTACCTCGATGTGTCAGCTTTCGGCTCGGGACCGAATATCGACGCCGTCGGAGGGGTCGCGGCGGTCCGGGTGACGGGGACTGACTCGGTGATTTCGACAGCGGGCTCGCTTGCGGTCCGGGCGAACGCGACCGGGGCCGTGAACGGCGGCGGGGGACAGGGCGGCACCGCATCGATCACCGTCGATGGCGGGACGATCCAGGCGGGCTCGGGCATCGCGGTTGCCGCCACCGCGACTGGATACAGCAACACGGTTCCGGTTGTTGGCGGCTCGGCGACGATCCAGGCGATCAACGCGGGGGCGATCAGCGTGGCTGGCGGCACGATCACCGTTGCTGCCTCCGCGACCGCCGACGGCTCGGGCCCGCCCCAGCCGTCGGGGCTGGACAACCGCGGCGGCAGCGCGACCATCAGCGCCACCACCGCCGGATCGATCAGCGCCGGCGGCATTGCCGTCGATGCGACCTTCCAGGGTCAGGGGTCGCAAGGCCGCTCGGGACGCGGCGGCGCGGCTACGCTGACCGCGAGCGACCTCGGCTCGGCCATCGCGGCTCGGACGCCGGTTGGAATCATCGTCGATGCATCGGCCTACGGCGGTGGTGCCGGTGTGACCGCGCCCAGTGGTGGCTCGGCGCAGGGAGGCAATGCGATCCTGTCGGCGCTTGACGGTGCGCTCGTCACGTCGCGCGCGGGGACAGGCACCGCAATCCGGGTCTCTGCCAATGGCGTCGGCGCGCTGTCCAGCGATGGGGGGAACGGTGGCAACGGCATCGGCGGTCTCGCCAGGGTGAGAGTCGACAGCCAGGTCGATACTGGCTCGGCAATCGATGCCACCGACAGCTATGTCGCCGTGTCGGCCTCGGGCACGGGCGGCCGGGCTGCTTCGGGCGGATTGGGCGGCCCCGGTGGCGCAGGTTCGGGGGGAACCGCCCAGATCCAGATCGGCACGCTCAGTTCGCTGACGGCCGGCGGCATCGGGGTCGCGGCTGCGGGATTTGGCGGCAATGGCGGATCGAGCCGGCTGATCTCGGCAGGCGGGGCGGGCGGAGCGGGTACCGGCAACCGCGCCGAGATCACGCTGGCGCAGAGCGGCCAGCTGGTTATCACCGGCCGCGCCTTTATCACGGTCGACGCGAGCGGGCGGGGTGGCGACGGCGGGGACGGACTGGCCGGAACGCTCGGCGACGGGCCGGGCACGGGCGGGAGCGGCGGGGTGGGGACCGGCGGTGTCGCGCAGCTCACGCTCACCGATACCGCGTCGATCATCGCGGACGCGGCCAGCGGGAACGATGTAAGCTTCGGGATTTCGGCTGGTGCGCAAGGCGGCAGGGGCGGCGCTGGTACATCGACCATCAGCTCACCGGGCGCCGGAGGCGCGGGCGGTCAGGCGCAGGCGGGATCGGCGCTACTATCGGCCGACATCGGCTCATCGATCCAGCAAGGCAGCAACGGTTTCTCGTTCGCGATCGCCGCCGACTCGACCAGTGGCTCCGGCGGCGGTGACGCGCAACCGGGCAACGGCTCGGGCGTCCAAGGTGGGACGGGCGGCGCCGCTGGACCGGGCTCGGCGTCGGTCAGTCTCAGCGGAGACGCTGGCCTTACCATCGCGGGTCTCGGCCTGTCCTCGTCTGCGACCGGGGGCGGCGGCGGTGACGGCACCGGATCTCAACCGGCCGGCTTGGGCGGGGCAGCCACGGCCGGTAATGCCTCCCTGACGCTCGCCGGGACGTCGCTCCTCGACGCTCTGACCGTGTCGGTCGCCGTGACCGGCTCGGGCGGCGCGGGTGGCGCGGCAGCCAACGGAACGATCACGCAGCCGGGAACCGGAGGCGCGGGCGGGGGCGGCACGGGTGGAACGGTCCAGGTGCGGCAGGATGCGGGCACCACCATCCAGCTGCGCGGCGTGGCTTTCGCCGAAGGGCGAATTCCGGAGTTTTTCGTCAATGCCTCGGGGAGCGGCGGCGACGGCGGCGCGGGCGGCTCGCCGAGCCGGGGCAGCGGCGGAGACGCCGGCGCGGGCGGAGCCGGGCAGGGCGGCTCCATTACTCTATCTCTCGCGGGCAGCTACTCGCCTGCGACGACGCAGGCGAGCGTCGGTCAGTCTCTGCGCGCCGACGGCTCCGGCGGCGACGGTGGGATCGGAGGGACACTGCCCTTCGCCCAGGGCACGACCGACCGGGGCGGCAATGGCGGCCTTGGCGGGGCCGGTTCGGGCGGCTCGGTCCAGATCACGCTGGGCAGCAGCTTCACATCCCCGTCGGCCGCGCCCCGCATCAGCGTTTCCACAACCGGCGGCGGCGGCGCGGGCGGCAACGGCGGCTCGCCGGTCGATCCAACCGACCCAGGCTTCGTTGCTGGGGTGAACGCGGGCGACAACTACGATTTCGGCAAGGGCGGCCGCGCGGGCGACATCACGGGCGGCTCGGTCGTGCTGTCGACGGGTGGACCGCTGACGCTCGGCAGCCTGAACCTTGGCGCAACCGTTGCTCCCGGCCAGGCGGGCGTGGGCTATGTCTCGCGCACCGCCAGCGGCGTGCCGGTGCTCCAGACCGTCTTCGGCTGCTGTGCGACGCAGTCGTTCGGACGCGGTGTCACGCTCGATCTGACGGGCACGCTCACCGCCGATTCGACCGTCCTCAGGTCGTTCGGCCCCGCCGCTCTCAGCAGCACGACGACTGGAGCGTTCGCCGGAACCGACGGCTTGACGATCACCGCGACCGGGCAGACCGACATCCTGGTTCCCGTCAACCTGCAAGCCGGGCTGTCCATCAGTGCGACGGGGCCGGACGCGCCCAACTACATTCCGGCCCAGACGGGCGATATCAACCTTGCCGCGAGCACCACTGCCAGCAATGCGTTTCTGCTGACGTTTGATGGCAGCATCAACCTCTCGGCGCCAATGAATGCCCGGATCGGCGGGATCTCGCTTCAAAGCGCGGCCATTGCGATCACGGGTTCAGGTGCCGCGACCGCGACGCAGGGCAACATCGACATCGGTCCGCTCCGCAACGCGGTTTTCGGGGGCGCAGGCGGCTCCGGCTCTCCCTACGAGCTGACGCAGAGCGGCTTTAATCGCCTCAAAGCGCGGGCGATCAACGTCCAGAATCTCAATACGATCAGCTTCACCGTTCGGGATCTCACGATCCAGGGCACGGGCTTTGGTCCGACCGCAGGCAATATCGTCTCCACAGGACAGGCAAACGCCCCCGCCATCGCGTTCAGCACGCCGGGCGATCTCCGCGTCGAAGGGAGGGTCCGGGTCGCGAATGCCGGCCGGAACGATCTCATCTCGTTCATCAGCGGCGGACGCCTGCAGCTGGTGCTCCCCAGCGGCAGCGTCTCGGTGTTCGACTCGAGTGGCCAGGTCACCGGCCGAGCGTTCCTGTATGCGTCGCAGCAGATCGTCGCGGCGACCGACGGCCAGCTTGCATCGCTGCTCGCAACGCAGACTCCAGCGGCGCGCAACGCCATCTTGGCGCAGGCCACGGGGACCGGCACGCCCTATCTGGCGGCCGACCGCGTGTCGTTACGCGCGGGGCAGGCTTACTGGGGCGCGGATACTGGCGACGGCACGACGCGGGCCGGCATCTTCGTCGGGCCGGGTAATCCGAACTCTTCGGCCGGGCTCGACATTCGCCAGGGTGTGATCGCGCCGATGAACATCGCCGCAGTCAACGGCCTCGATCCCGATCAGCAGTTCAGCCAATATGCCATACAGACCGGGCCGGCCGAAATCTTCGGCTACGGCCGCAGTACGTTGCTGACCAACAACGATTTCCTGAGCGGGCCGAACCCGGGCATCAGTTTCATTCAATCCGAAGTCACGCCCCAATCGACATTCAACAACTGTAACCTGCAGACCGGCTGCCAGAGCCAGCCGCCGGTTACGCCTGCGTTTCAGGGCAGTTTCTCGATCGCGTCGGGCAGCGTCGCGATCGACCGCAGCGTCAACAATCTGGATACGATCACCGTTCAGGCGGCCGGCACGCACGTCATCAACTGGACTCCGTTCGACAGCGGCGGCGGAGCGCCGATCAACTTCCTGCCGTTCGGATCAACCGGGGCGTTCGTCGGCGCGGGCGGAGTGGCCGGGTTCACCGTCATCAACCGCGTGCTGCCGCTCAGCGCTACCACACCGATCGCGCTCAACGGCACGATCACCTCGACGATCAACGGCCAGCCCGGCGGCAACGTGTTCTTCTATGCGCCGGGCGGGATCATCATCGGCGCGACGGCCGCGGTGAATGTGGGCGGCCTGGTGCTGACGAGCGGCGACCCCGTCTTTCAGAGCGCCAACAGCTGGCGCTTCGACAGCCAGCAGAGCGGCGCGCTGGTGCAGGTGCAGGCGGGCGCACAGATCACCGCGCAACAGTCGGTGCAGCTGGTCGCGCCGATCGTGCAGCAGGCCGGCTCGGTCAAGGTTGGCGGCAGCGCGATCTATGTCGCGGCGCAGCAGACCGACGTCACGCTCGACGACGCAGCCGGCCGGGTCAATGTGGGGCTGGGCGGATCGCTCGCGCTTGCTCCGAACACGATCGCGATCTCGCACACGGGTTCGACGGACACGCTGTCGGGCTTCGGCGCGCAGGCGGTGTTCGTGGCGGCTCCGTCGAACGGCACGATCCAGCTGCAGCTGGGCGGAACGCTTGGCAACTTCGTCCAAGGCGTCTCGGGCGCGGGCGTGGGCTTCAGTTCGGGCGACACGACGATCTCGTTCCGCCCCGGCGCAAACTTCACCGGCGCCACGCTGGGCGACACGACCGTCAGCTTCAGCCAAACGCTGGCGCCGTTGCAGCTGACGAGCGGCAACACGCGCTTCACGCCCGCCACGGGCGGTTCGGTTTTTGGCGGCCGGGTCGCGGCGAGCGGCTCCGACAGTCTTCGCATCGACACACGGTCGGCTGATCGACTGATCTTCCAGAACGGATTGACGGTCGCCTCGGGCAGCAGCATCGCGACAGGCAAGCCGACTCTCATCAGTGGCGACGGCCGACTGAACGTGAGCGGTCCGCTGACCGTCTTTGCCTCCGGCCCGTTGACGATCAGCGCTCCGGTCGTTGCGGACACGATCAGCGCCTTCACGCAGCAGACGACGATCGGCGCCCAGGTCACCGCACGATCGGCGTCGTTCCAGGCCACTGGGCCATCGGGATCGATTTCGGTCGCGACCGCTCCGGACGCGGCGACGAACCTGACGTTAACGGCCGATCAGGGGATCTCGTCGAACATTCCACTGACGCTCGCGTCACTCGGCGCGTCAGCGGGCACGCAGATCCAGTTCGATGCGCTGACGGTCACGAACGGCATCAGCCTCCGCGCGCCGCGGATCAGCCTGTTCGGATCGGGTGTCAGCGCAGCCAGCTTCAGCGCTTCCGGCGACGGTACCGGCCAGTTCAATTTCGGACGCATCAGCGTCGCGGACTCGTTCAGCGTATCGGGCACAACGCAGCTGTTCCTCCGTGCTCCGCTGTCCGCGCGGGTCATCACGGTCAGCAGTCCGACGGCTGCGATGCAGCTGGATGTCAGCAGCCCGCAGCCGGCATCGGGAGATTTCCGCTTCGCTGACGTTCAGTCGCTGGAACAGGCGGCGAATATCCGTGGTGGCGCCAACACCATCATCGGCAATCTTCGCTCCGACGCAGGCGCGTCGGTCAATACCGGCGGCGCGCTGACGATCGCATCGATCAATAGTGGCAGCAGTGCGGTGTCGCTGACCTCGGGCGGGCCGACCGAGGTGACGGGGGCGATCCGGGCGGGCGATCTGACGGTGACCGCCGGGCCGATCGGCAATCCGTCGCTGTCGACGGTCAACCTCGATGGGGCGCTGACGATCACCAACCTGAACGTCAGCGCGTCGGGTGCGCTGAGCGTTGCACAGAATCTGACGCTCCCCGGGTTCGTCAGCGTCAACGCAGCGTCGGCGAGCTTCCAGTCGGTGCAGGCGCAGGGCGATGTGACCGCGATCACCAACGCGAACGCGGGCGCGCTGAGCTTCAACGGCGCGCTATCGGGCGCAAACCTGTTCCTGCGCGGGCTGACGATCGATGTGAGCGGCGCGACGTCCGCGACCGGCTATGTCGACGCAAGCAGCAATAACCGCACCAGCTTCGCTGGATTGACCGCTGCCGATGCTGTGACGCTGAACGCGACGCTGGGCCGGGTCAGCACGACGGGCACAACGCAAGGCACGCGCATCGGCGTGACCGGCGGGTCGGCGGTGCTCGGCGCGATGATCGCCACCGACAGCGCCGGGCCGGGCATTAACGTGACGACGACGAACGGCCTGGTGACATTGAACGGAGCGATCAACGCACCGTCGTTGTCGGTCTCAGCGAACGGGCCCGGGTCCGACATCACGATCAACGGCGCGCTGACCGTATCCGGCAACGCGCGGTTCGTCTCGGTCAATGGATCCGGGCAGACCGACGCCAACGGGTCGATCACAGCGAACGTCGACCTCGCGGCGGGTGGCCTGATCTTCGGCGTCTATTCGACGGGCGGGAGCAACGGCGACATCCGCCTGCGTGCAGCGCACGGCACGAATGGCATCAACATGCAGGCCCAGGGCGCGATCACGTTCTCGGGCGCGGTGACTGGCGGCGGCATCTTCGCCGAGAATGGCGGAAGCCAGACCTTCCAGGCTGGAATCGATGTAGGCCCGGGCGGCGTCTCGTTGTTCGGCGGGACGAGCGCGAGCACCCTGACGATCACCGGCACGACGCGCACCGGCCGCATTGCCGTGGGCCGCGGGGGATCGATCGTCACGGGCGACATCGTCGGTGCTGGTCTTACGAACGAGATCCTGCTTGGCGTGGCCGCGGACGCCCCCGGCTCGGTGACGACCGGTGCCTTGAATGGCGGCCGCGTTGATCTGAACGCGCGCGGGGCTGGGAACGCAGTGACGACCGGGCCGGTCACGGTCACCGGCGACGCCAATTTCGGCAGCGACGGCGCGATCCAGTTGGGCAACGTGTCGGCCGGGACCGCGCTCAACGTCACGCGCGGGACGACGCTGAGCGCTGGCACGCTCGGCGCATCGAACGGAGCGATCACCGTCAGCGGCGGGGTGACGACGCAGGCGATCAGCTTCACCAGCGGCGGCTCGATCACCGCTGGCGGCGCGATCCAGGGCACGACGGTCAGCACCGGCACGGGCGGGTTCAGCGCCAGCAACGCCGGAGCGCCCGCGGCGACGGGGACGATCGCCTACAGCTCGATCGCGTCGTCGGGTCCGGTGCAGCTGACTGCGGCTGGGCAGCTGACCGCTCCGTCGATCAGCGCCTCGGCGCTGGCGATCAGCTCGACGGGTGCGCTGACGCTGCCCACGCTGACCATCGGCGGCGCGATCACGATCAGCGGCGGCCAGAGCGGCGTGACTCTGGGCCGGGCGGGGCAGACGCTGACGGTCGGCGCGCTGAGCGTGACGGGCGCCGCGGGGCCGATCCAGCTGCTTGGTGGTGTCTCCACGACCGGTGCGCCGAGCCTGCCCTCGGCCGTCACGCTTGCGACGAGCGCGGGTGGCGTCCGCATCGGCGGTGCAACCAGCACCGGAGCGCTGACGCTGACCTCGAGCGGATCGTCGCCCGTGACGCTGGGTGCGCTCACCGTCACCGGCGCGACCGCGATCGACAGTGGCACCGGGCTGATTGGCACGGGCGCGATCGACACGGGCGTGCTCGGCATCAGCCGCTCGGGTGGCCTGAACGCGCCAAGCGTGCTCGCTCGGACTGGGCGAGCCGACGTCACCGCCACCGGGCCGATTGCGATCGCGGGCAATTATCAGGGGGTCGGCGGCACGCTCGCCGCAACCGGCGCGACTGGTTCGATCACGATCGGCGGGTCTGCGACGACTGCGGCTGCTCTGACGCTCAACGCCGATCAGAGCATCAGCGTGGGCGCGGTCTCGACCGGAAGCAGCAGTTTGGACGCGACCGCGGGCGGCACGGCGAGCTTTGCGTCGCTGTCGGGCGGAGCGCTGACGGTGCAATCGGGCGGGCTGCTCTCCGTGTCCGGGCCGGTCAACGCGAGCGTCTCGGCGACGCTCGGCTCCACCGGCGCGGGCATGACGCTGGGGAATGGCCTCGCCGTTGCGCTGACGGGCGCGGCGCGGCTGCTCGCAGCCGGGCCGATCGACATCGCCGGCACCACGAGCGCGGGCGCGCTGATCCTGACGACGACCGGCGCGAACGGCACCGCCCGGCTGCGCGGGCCGGTACAGCTGGGCAGCGTCACCGGGCTGCCGGGCGACTTCAGCGCGTCCACGAGCGGCCTGCTGACGCTCGACAGCACGCTCACCGCGAATTCGCTCTCAGGCCCAGGCGGCTTCGCCAAGACCGGTGGCGCGAGTTTCGGCGGACAGGTGACGCTGGCGAACGGGCTGGCGCTGCAGAGCGCGGGCGCGGTCAACTTCAACGGCCGCCTGCAGGTGAATGCGGGCGGGCTCAGCGTCACGACGAGCGCGGGCGCGATCAGTTTCGCGCAGCCGGTCGGGGTGACCGGAGCTGTCAGCCTCAATTCGGCGTCGGGGCTGACGATTGGCGGCGGCCTGTCTGTCATCCCGGGTAACGGCGTCACACTGTCCGCGGCTGGGCCCATCGACGTCACCGGCCAGCTGATCGCCGACAGCATCGGCATCACGACGACGGCTGCATCGGGCACGGTGCAGCTGCGCGGCGGCGCGACGACCGTCGGTGCGCTGATGATCGACGCTTCGGGCGACGTCGCCGCGGGCGGCACGCTGACCGCGCAGACCACAACAATCACGGGCGCAGGCGCGGGGACGTTCGCTGCGCTCAATCCGCAGGGACCGTTGTCGATCCGGACGGCTGGGTCGTTACAGGTGAGCGGCTCGCTCGGCTTCCTGACGGGCGGGCGCTTCGCGGTCTCGCTGCGCTCGACGGGAGCGGGCATCACCCTTCTCTCCAACCTGTTTGCAAGCGACGCGGTGCTGGGCGCCGCGGGACCGATCAGCGTCGCGGGCCAGGTGCAGGCGGCGACGCTGGCGCTGACGGCCACGGGGGCGAACGGCAGCGCGCAGTTCAACGGCCCCGTAACGCTGGGCGGCGCGCTCACCGCGAACCTGTCGGCTGCGCTCGGCTTCGGCCAGGGGTTGACGGCTGCGTCGGTCGGCGGGCCGCAGAGCGGTCCGGCGCAGGCGCTGTCGGCCACGTTCAGCGGTCCGGTCTCGGTTACCAGCGCGCTGGCGCTGTCGACCACCGGCGGGTCAATCTCGTTTGGAAGCACGCTCGCCGCGGGTTCGCTTGCGCTGGCGGCGGCGGGGGGGACCAGCGGCATCGGCTTCACCGGTCCGGCGACCATCGGCGGAGCGGCGGGGCTCAGCGCTCCGGGCGCCGTGAACGCGAGCGCGCTGTTCCAGGCAGCAGCGCTCAGCGTCAGCGCTGGGTCGGCGAGTTTCGCTGGGATCAGCGCGCCGACCGGCCTCGTCAGCCTGACGACGGGGATGCAGGCACAGATCACCGGGCCGCTCGCCGCGCAGTCGCTCACCATCACCACCACCGCGAACGGCGCGCCGATCACCTTGACGCAGCCGGCGAGCGTTGGCGGTACGCTGACGCTGAACGCTGCGGGTCAACTGACGACCGGCGATCTGTCCGGCGGCACGCTGACGCTCAAGGCAGGCACGAGCGCGGGCCTCGGCGCGCTCACCTCCACCGGTGGCGCAACAGTCAACGCAGCGGGCGCGATCGCGGCAGGCGCGATCGACACGGTCAGCGGGCTGCAACTCGTCTCGACCGGCGCGGGCGTCACGGCGGGCACGGTACGCGTACGGCAGGGCGATGTGACGCTCAGCGCCGCCGGCCCAATCGCGACGGGCAACCTCCAGGCGGCGGGGCTGAGCGTCACCGCGACCGGCGCGAACGGGACGGCGGCGTTCAGCGACATCGTCAGCCTGACGAACGCGCTGACGCTGGCGACCTCGGGTGCGACGGCGATCGGCTCCAGCCTGTCGGCGGCGTCGATCGGTGGGCCGAACGCCGGCCCGGCGCTGGTCGCCGGCTTCTCGGTCGCGGGACCGACCGATCTCGGCGGGGCGGCTGCGATCCAGAGCACGGGCGCGATCGACTTCGGCGGGCCGCTGTCCGCGGGCAGCCTCAGCCTCGTCACGACGAACGGCGCGCTCGTCCGTCTGAACGGCGCGGCGACGCTGGGCGGCGCAGCAAACGTCAACGCGGCGGGCGACCTCGCGGTCAACCAGCCGCTGGCTGCAGGATCGATCCTGTTCGTCAGCGGCGGCGCGGGCAGTTTCGGCAACAGCGCGCTCGGCACCAGTGCCGCGCTGACCGCGACTGGGCCGCTCAGCGTGCAGACCGCGGGTGCGTTGACGATTGAGGGCGCTGCGATCGGAAGCCAACTGTCGTTGACCGGCACGTCGGTCACGGCGCCGTCGCTCCGCGCGACGAGCGCCAGCGGCGCGGGTGCGGCGGTGGTTGCGACGAACGGGCAGGCGACGATCGGTGACGCGGCCGCGCCGTCGCTCAGCGTGGCTGCGCGCGGCGCGAACGGCACCGCGCGGGTAACGGGAGCGCTTCGCGTGCCGGGCGCGGTCTCGATGGACGCGGACGGGACGGTCGTGTTCGTGGCCGACCAGTCGCTCGACGGACCGGTGAGCCTCACCAGCCGCTCGACCGGCGGCCCGAGCAGCCCGAGCATACAAGCGCAGGCGCTGCGGGCGGGCGGCGGGCTGACGGTTCGCAGCGCGGGCTATGTGCAGAGCGGCGGGCTCTCGGGCGGAGCCATCGACGCCCAGGCGACCGGCTATGCGATTACCGGCGGGGTCAATGCTGGCACCAGCAACGTGGTGCTGGCGGCGACCGGGACGGCCACGCCGACCACCATCACCGGACCAGTCACCGCAGGGCGCTTTGCGCTAGCGGCGCTGGGGTCGCCGGTGACGGTCGGCAACGTGACGACCACGGGCGGGCAGGGGGTGGCGGACGAGATCGTCATCAGCTCGCTCCCGGGCTCGATCAGCGCGGGTACGCTGACCGGCGGGCGCGTGTCGCTGGCCGCAAGCAGTATCGTGACCGCTGCGATCAGCGCAGGCGCGGGCGGCCTGCAGGCCGATGCGACCAGCGGCGGCGCGAGTGGCTTGCTGCGCGTGGGCGCGATCAATTCGGGCGGGGCGGTCACGCTGACCACTGCGAGCAACACGGTGACACCGCCGACCTTGCAGACGGGCGCGATCAGCGCGCCGTCGCTAACCATCACCGGCGGAGCGGCCGAGACGATCGCGCAGCTGAACGTGCCTGGACCGGTCAGCCTGACCGGCGCGCCCTCGGTCACGCTGGGGCAGGCGGGCCAGACGCTGACGGTGGGCTCGCTCAGCGCCACGAACATCACCGGCCCGATCACGCTGCTCGGCAACCTCAGCGCAAGCGGCGACGTCACGCTCGCCACACTCGGCAGCGCCGGGATCAGCACGGGCGCGATCGGCGGCGGCAACCTGGCTCTGACCTCCGCGGGTCTGATCAGCACCGGCGATCTCTTCGGCAGCAGCCTCAACGCTAGCGTCGGCAGCAACGCCAGCCTTGGCGCGCTCGGCATCACAAACGGCGCGGTGGTGAATGCGGTCGGCCAGCTCACGCTGGGACAGGTGACCGCTGGATCGCTGCGCGCGTCGGGCAGCCAGCTGCGGATCGCTGGCGGGCAGATCACGGGCAACGCAGCGCTGACCGCGACCGGCCTTGTCACGGTCGGCGGCTCGCTCGCGGCGCGCTCGACCGCGGTGACCGGCGGCGACTTCCAGCTCGGCGCGACCGCCAGGCTGGGCGGCACGGGCACGAGCACCATCACGCTCAGGTCCACGAACAGCAACGGCACGGCCGCAGGCGGCGCCCCCGCCACGGGCGTGTTCTCGGTCGACCAGGGCGAGTTCAGCCGGATGGTCGCGCAGACGATTACGCTCAACGCTCCCGGCGACCTCAGCGTCGGCGCGCTATCGCTGCGCGGCGCGCTGTCGGCCGATCCCAACCTCACCGCCTCAACATTGGAGCTGACCAGCCAGGGCAATCTGCGGGTGACGGATGCCGTGGCGATCACGCAGGCCGCGCCGGGCGACATCATCCGTCTCAGCGCCGGCCGTAATCTGCAGGTCGTGACGCCGACGGGCTCGGTTTCGATCACCGCGCCCGATGGATCGCTGACCGGCACCGCGCAGCTTTATGCCGGGACGTCATCCAATCGCGTGCTCGGCCAGGTGCTGGTGGGCTCGGACCAGCTCGGCACCGATCTCGCCCGACTGGCGACCGCCAGCGCCGATGCGCGGCGCGCGCGGATTGCGATGAACGACGGCCCGGTCAACACGGCAGGCTATGTGCAGGCCGGTGCGATCGAGCTGCTTTCGACGGGCCAAATCTACGTGCAGAACAGCGGCACGCTCACCGGGCCGTTCGCGGGGCTGACGACCGGCGCGGGCGGTCTCAGCGTCGGCGTGCGCCCGCTCGGCTCCACGGTGCCGGTCGAGGTGATCGGCTTTGGCCGCAGCGTCGTGAACGGTGTCACCACCAGCGGCTTCGAGTTCGCGCGGACGGTGCAGTATTTCCCCGCCGCGCTCAGCGATCCGAGCTTCATCAACAACTGCAACCTGCTTGCGCCCACCTGCGGCGGAGCGTTCCAGGGTAGCCCGCAAGTCGCGAGAGGGTCCGCCGACTTCCAGCGCAGTCCAACGCTCGACATCGTCACACTCAACACGTCGGTGCCGACCGTCCTCAACTGGACGCCCTATGACAGCACCGGGACCGGTCCAGTCGATTTCCTGCCCGCGGGGAACATCGGGCGCTTCCTGGGTGCGCCGGGGCTGACGGGCTTCACCGTCATCAACCGCGTGCTGCCCAGCGACCCGACGCGGGCGATCGCGCTCAACGGGACCATCCAGTCGCAGCTGCAGACGACGCAGGGCGCCACGTCGACCGGCGGCACGGTGGTGTTCTACGCACCGGGCGGCGTCATCATCGGCACGACCGCGCAAGTCTCGGTCGGCTCGCTGCTGCTGACGAGCGCCGACGTATCAACAAACGACGGGCGCACATTCAGCCTTGCCGCGCAGGCCGGAAGCCAAAGCCTCGTGCAGATCCAGTCGGGTGCGCAGGTCAGCGCCTTGAACGAAGGCAGCTTCGTCGCGCTGTTCGGGCCGCGCGTGGCGCAGGCCGGTGCGATTGAGGTGGCCGGGACCGCAGCGTTCGTCTCGGCGGAAGCAGGGACGCTGACCTTCAATCCGGACGCGACCTATGCGGTCAACATCACGCGCGGAGCGGTCACGCCCAGCAACTTCTCGCAACTGCTGCAGCCCGATGGATCGTTGTCATTCTTCTATTCGGTCGATCTCGGCGGCTCGATCACGGGCTCAGGCGCGAGCGCCGGGAGCGGCCGCAGCCTTGTCGCCGTCGTTGCTCCAAGCAGCGGCAGCGCGGCGAGCAGGCTCAACGCCGCAATCAGTTTCGGCGCGCCGCAGACGGGTGCGAGGGCGAGCGAGATCCTGCTCGCCTCGGGCGCGTCCGCGACGGGCATCAGCGGGAGCGCGAACGTCCCGTCCACATCGGCCGCGCTTGGCAGCGTCGCGTTCCGGGGTGGCTCCTACGGGCCGAACGTTCGCGCCGTCGCGTCGGGGATCGTCGACGTCCTCGCGGGCGGTCCCAATGCGTCCGGTGAAACCGCCTCTGCGCTGCGGTTCGATGGCTCCGTCGCGGCAGGGGGCGGCGCAGGCGTCTACCTCGACGCATCTGGTCAAACCCTTCAGATCGCAGGCGATCTGACCGTTGCAGCGCCAGCGGGCGCGAAGCTCGTCCGAAGCAATTTCGAAGCGGATGCCGAGAACGGCGGCACGCTGTCGATCGGCGGCACTGTCAGCGTCGCGAGCGCCGCGGTTCCGGGTTCGACCGGAGTCATCGCAGGCGGGCGCGCCGCAATGATCGCCACAGGCGGCTCCCGGATCTCCGTCGGCGGCAACCTGTCCCTCAGCTCGGACGGAGCGGGTGGAGGCTTGCAAGCGCCGGGGCAGCCGGCTCAGCCGGGCGGCGGCGGGTTTTCGGTCGTCAATGCGGTGGCCGGTGGCCAGTTCGCCGTCGGCGGGGACGTGACGCTTTCGGCTCGCGGCGCGGGTGTGGACCCGACCGCCCCCGGGGTGATTCGCGGCGGCATATCGGGGGTGATCGTCGATGGATCGGGCAGCGGGTTCAGCGCGCGATCCGCAACCCTCATCTCCACGGCATCAGCGTCCGCAGGGCAGACCGCGGGTGGCGGACAGACCAATGTGCGCGCGTCGAACGGCGGAATACTGGCGATCGCGGGCGCCCTTAACCTCGACGCGACTGCTCAGGGTGCGACGGGCTCGGCTGCACCGGGCGGCGTCATCAACCTGAACAGCGACGGTTCGGGCTTTATCGTCGGCGGAGCGCTGACCGGGCAGGGCGGCTCGCTCGCAGGAACGCGCACGGGGACCGTGGCCGCCAACAGCATTGCACTAACGCTCGACCAAGGCGCGAGCGAGGCTGCGGCGCTGACGGCAATGAACGGCATCACGCTGACCGCCGGAGCTCCGGTGACGCTTGCCGCCTTGAACGCAGGCGGGGCAGCCAATGTCAGCACGACGGGTGCGCTGACCGTCGGCTCGCTCACGGCGGATTCGTTGGCGCTGGCGGCAGCCAGAGCAGCGGGCGCGCTGACGCTGAATGGCCCGGTGCAGGTGGCGAACGCTGCGACGCTGAGCGCTGGCTCCAACCTCATCGCAAGCGGCGCCGTCACGGCTGGCTCGCTGAACGTCACCGCCGGCAACGCTGCGACGTTCAATGCACCGATTACGGTCAAGGGCGTGCTCGGCCTGAACGTCGGTGGCGCGGCGAGCTTCGCGCAGGCTCTGAACGCGGGCTCGATCGGTGCGCTCAGCTTGGCCGCGCAGGTCGGATCGGCGTCGTTCGGCGGGCGGGTCCAAGTCGGCGGCGGGGTCAACCTCACCGCGAACGCTGGAGCGCTGAGCTTCGCGAGCAGGCTCGACACGGGCGCGCTAACGCTGGCTTCGGCTGGGTTGGGGGCGGGTCTGAGTTTCGCGCAGGCCGTTGCCGCGACCGGCCCCGTCGCGCTGACGGCTGCCGGACCGGTCGCGTTCAGCGGCGGGCTGACGGCGCCCTCGGTGAGTGTGAACACAACCGGCGCGGGCGGCACCGTCGCGTTCGGGCCAGGCGCCACGATCACGAACGCGCTCGCCGTCACCGCGTCGGCCGATGTCGGCAGCAAGGGTGCGCTCAGCGCAGGATCGCTGGCGCTGACCACGCCAGGCAATGCCAGCTTCGCCGCGCTGACGCTCGGCGCGCCTTCGACGCTGTCGGTGGGGCAGCAGCTGGCGCTCGCCGGCACGCTGCGCGGCGGCGACGTCACCGCCGCCGTCGGCACGGCGCGCTTCGCGGACGTTGTTTCGACCGGCGCGTTCGGCGTGAGCGGTGGGTCAACCACGTTTGGCGGGCTGCTGCAGGCCGCCTCGCTCAACCTGAACGTTGCTGCGGTGCAGTTCGGCGGCGCGGTGACGATCGGCGGCGGCGCCGGGATCACATCGGGCGGCGGCGTGAGCGCGATCAATCCGTTCAGCGCGGACACGCTGACGCTGACCACGCCGGGCGCGATCCAGTTCGCGTCGCTGTCAAGTTCGGGCGCGACGCTCAATTCGGGCACGTCGGTCACCATCACCGGCGCGGCGCGAGTCACGAACCTGCTGTCCGCGACGGCTGCGGGCCCGATCAGCTTCGGCGGCACGGTCGACGCGGGTAGCCTCAGCGCGACTGCGACGGGAGCGAGCGGCAGCGTCGGTTTCGCCGGGCCGGTGACGTTGCAGGGCGCAGCGCAGCTGTCGGCGGCGCAGGGCCTCACCGCTGGTGCGCTGACCGCGGGCCAGCTTGGCGTGAACGCCGGGTCGGCTAGCTTCACCGGGGTAGTGAGCGTCAGCGGCGATGCGGCACTGGCCGCGCTCGGGCCGATCGTGATCGGCAACCAGTTCAGTTCGGGCAGCCTTGCGGTGCTGACGACGGGCACCAACGGGCAGGTGACGCTCGGCGGGCCGGTAACGGTCAGCGGCGGCGCGGCGATCGACGCGCGCGGGCTGGTGCGGATCAACTCGCGCTTCAGCGCGGCGACGATCAGCGTCGACTCGGCGGACATCGCGATCGGCGCGACGGCCAGCATCGGCGGCGCGAACACCTCGCGCGCGACCTTCCTCACCAGCGCTGCCAAGGCGAGTGCGATGACAGTCGGCGGCGCGGCGGGTGCGCAGGGCTATCAGATCGACGCGGACGAACTGACGCGCATCCGGGCGGGCACGATCGTGCTTGATCCCGTCCAGTCGCCTGCGGGCGGCGGGCAGGGGGGCTCCGCCGATCTGTCAGGTCCGGTCACCGTCACAGCGAACCCGCGCGGCGCACCGGTCGACATCACCGTCGACAGCTTCACGATCCAGGGCTCGGCCGCGCAGAACCCCAACCTCAACCCGGGCTCGGCGCCGACGCTGGTCATCACGACGGGCAGCAACATCCGCGTGATCGGGCAGGCGGCGATCGCGAACGCAGGCGGCGCGGACAGCCTGGCCATGATCGCCGGCGGCGAACTCCGCTTCCTGCTCGGCAGCTACAGCTCCACCAGCACCACCACGGCGGCCGGCGGGGCGACCACCCAGTCCCCCACACGAGCTGCAGGCGCGAGCGTCACGCGGCCGGGTGGTGCCCTGGCCGGGCAGATCTACCTGCTCGGTACGCGCGTGCTCGCCGGCTACACCGAGACGCTCGCCGCGATCGACCGCGGCGAGAGCGGCGCAAGCCTGCGGCGGGCGCTCGCCACCAACTACGGCACCATCCGGCCCGAAGGCTTCCTGCAGGCCGACCGCATCGAACTGCGGCCCGCGACCGCTGCACTGTTTCAGAATGTCGGCGGCCAAGGCGTCTATGCGGGCCTCAGCGTCGGCGCAGGCGGTCTCGGCATCCGGCAGGGCGCGCTCGCAGCGACCAGCACCGCCGACTACGGCTCGATCGCCTCGGTCGAGCAGGCGCTGCGGCAGACCGGCGAGGCGAACGTGATCGCTTTCGGCCGCCAGTCGGCCGCCAGCGGCGTTGTCATCAACGGCGATTTCGTGCCGCCGGTCCGCCGTGTCGCGGCACAGGTGACCGAGACGTCGGAGATCAACGGCTGCAACCTGCGCGGCGGCGCCTGCCTCAGCCCGATCGGCGACGGCGATCCGATCAGTGTCGCGCAGATGGTGAGCGAGATGGTGATCCGGCCGGCGACCGACTCGGTGGAAGCCGAGGAGCGGAAGAAGAAAACCAAGAGCGATCCGACTCCTGCCGATCATTCGGTGCGCCACGATGGCGACCAGACGCCGCCGCTGATCGTGCCGCCGCTGCGGACGGATCTGGTCGACCCGAGCGTCATTCGAATCACCGGCGCTGTCGCGGAGCCCGCAGGCGGCGCCGGCAACGATGCGATCTGGGCGCCGTCGCCCGCCGGCAACTTCACCGACGCGGGCGATGGCAGCAGCGAGAGCAACCGCCCGACGGGCGGCGCCGGCAGCGTCTTGGGCGCGATCGGCTCCGAACGCAATGCCGGTGCGCCGACCGTCGACGCAGGGACCTTAAGCGGCAGCGAGGCCGGCGCGGGCGGCTCCAGCAGCAGCAACCGCAACAATGCGGGCAGCGTCAGCGGCTCGATCGGCTCCGAGCGCAACGCGGGTACGGGGACGGTCAATCCGGGCACGATGAGCGGCGGCGAGACGCAGAGCAGCGGCAGCGCCAAGCCCAACGGCGGCGGTACGGGGTCCACCGGCTCGATCGGCTCCGAGCGCAACGCGGGCACGGGGACGGTCAATCCGGGCACGATGAGCGGCGGCGAGACGCAGAGCAGCGGCAGCACCAAGCCCAACGGCGGCGGTACGGGGTCCACCGGCTCGATCGGTTCGGAGCGCAACAGCGGCAACGCGCCCGCCAGCCAGGGCACGATGAGCGGCGGCGAAAATCAAAACGCTGGCGGCACGCGGCCCAACGGCGGCACGGGCGGCTCGCCGGAATCGGTCGGCTCCGAACGCGGCGGCAGCGACACGCCTCAACCCCAGACGGGAAGTCCCAAGCCGTGAGCGTGACGCGGTTGATCCTCGCCGGCCTCACGGCGGTTGCGCTGCCCGCGGTGGCCGACGCCAATCCGACTCCGCTCAGCGTGCGCGACAGCTTCACGATCGGCAATCGCGAAGGTATTGAATGCGCGGTGCAGGCGCAGCCGCTCGATCCGGCGGCGCCTGGCACCTTCGATCGCGCCTACACGATCACCTGCCGCGACGCGGCGGCTGCGGTCGGGCGGCTCTATGCGCTGCGCGGCGGCTCGGAGCGGCTCGCGCCGCTCGCCAAGCTGCGCGCCAGCAAGGCCGATTGCCAGCCGGGAACGCAGCGCGCCGAGAGCGGCGTGCTCGTCACCGCCTGCAAGCTGCGCGGATCGGGTGCGGACTACAGCGTCTATCAGGTGCAGAGCGGCCGCACGCTCTATGTCGCCGAAGGCTTGAAGGGCTATGACGATGCGTTGAAGCTCGCGCTGCGCTCGGCGGTGAGCGACCGCGTCGTACCCGGCGCGATCGTCGCGGCGGCGACCTCTGCGACCGACGCGGCGGCGTTTGCGCGCGCGCAGGCGCAGGCGCTCGATCCGCAGGCAGCGCTTGCCGAAGCCTACCGGCGCAACAACGGCGGCGCCTACGCCGAATCGGCGGAGTTTTTCGATGTGCTCGCGAGCCGCGGCACGGGAGAGCAGGGTTCCGAGGCGCTGCTCGGCGCCGCGCTCCAGCAATCGAACCTTGGCGCTTACGCCGCCGCCGACGCGCTCATCGCGCGCGTGCCGGCCGTCGACCGCGCCGATCCGGTGACCGGCCGCGTCGCGCGCAACGTGATCGCGATCCAGTATCTGAACCAGGGCCGCCCGCGCTCTGCGCTTGAAATCCTGGAAAAGCCTCTGCCCAGCGTCGCGGCCTCGGGCCCGGCGCGCGCCAGCGCGGGCAGGATCGACGCGGCGACCGCTGCTGCACTCAACCGCCGCGCGCGGATCGCGACCGACCCGGACAAGCTGACCCCGCAGGAGCGCGCGCAGATCCTCGATATTCAGCTCGTCCAGCTGCGCGGCTCGGCGCGGCGGCTGATGGGCGACAACACGGGCGCGCAGGCTGACTTCGACACCGCGCGCGCGGAGCTGGCGCGCGTTGCCGCCGCGCGTGCGGTCTCGATCGCTCGGCTCGAATCGGCGACGCTCGCCGAGGTGGGGCGGTTGCAGGAGGCCCAGGGCAATCTCGCGGCGGCCGAGCAGTGGCAGCGCCAGGCGATCGCCGCGATCGAGACCGAGTTCCCCGGCAGCCTTGCCGACCTCGCCGCGCGCGCGCGGCTCGCAGCAATCCTTGCAAAGCGCGGGCAGACCGATCCGTCGCTCGCGCTCTATCGCGAGGTGGTGGCCGCGGCTGCTGCTGCGGGTAGCCCCGTGCCGGGCGTCGGCGCAAATCTGCCAGCCTATTTCGAGCTGCTCGCCAAGGAATCGTCCAGCCGCCCTGCGCTTGTCGAGGATTTCTTTGCGGCAGCGCAGCTGCTGGTGCGCCCGGGCGTCGCGCAGACGCAGGCCGTGCTCGCACGCGAGCTTTCGGGTGGCAGCGACGAGGCCGCGCGGCTGTTTCGCCAGTCGGTCGATCTCACCCGCGATGTCGAGCGCGTGCGCGTCGAGCTCGGCCGCCTCAACGCACTCGCCGAGCTGACGCCCGAGCAGACCGTGCGCCGCACCGAGTTGACCGCCGAACTCGACCGGTTGTCGCGCTCGCAGGTGGAGACGACCGCCCAGCTAGCCGCCTTCCCGCGCTACAAGGCTGTCGCCACCGCGACGCTGACACTTACCGACCTCCAGCGCGCGCTGCGGCCGGGCGAGGCGTATCTGAAAATCTCGATGGCCGGGCCGACCGCGTGGGGGCTGATCGTCTCGCCTACGGCTGCGCGCATCTACCGGCTGGGGGCAACACCCGCCGAGTTGGCGACACGTGTTGCGGACCTGCGCAGCTCGATCGTGCAGATCGATCAGGGCCAGACGCTGACACCGCCGTTCGACGCCGAACTCGCCAGCCGTCTCTATGCCGATGTGCTGGGCACCGTCGCGCCCGAGCTGCGGCAGGTGACGCACCTGATCTACGAGCCCGACGGCGCGCTCTTGAAGCTGCCGCTGACCCTGCTGATCGAAGACCCGGCGGGAGTCGCGGACTATCGCAAGCGCGCCGACGCAAAGGGCGGCGACCCATTCGACATGCGCAACCTCGCCTGGATCGGCAGGCGCATGGAGATATCGACCGCGGTCGCAGCGCTCGCCTTCCGCGACCTGCGCGCGACGCCGCCCTCTTCGGCCAAGCGGCCCTATCTGGGCTTCGGCCAGAACGCGCTGCCCTCGCCCGCGATCGTCGAGGCAGCGGCCAAGCACGGTGGCTTGGTCGGCAGTGTCGGCGAAGGCTGCGGCTGGCCGATCGCGCAGTGGTCGCAGCCGATTTCGAACAAGGAGCTGGTGCTTGCCGACAAGCTGCTGGGTGGCGGGCCGGAGGATGTGGTGAGCGGCGCGGCATTCACCGATCGCGCGATCCTCACACGCGCCGACCTATCCAGCTATCGCATCCTCCACTTCGCGACGCACGGGCTGGTGACGCCGCCCAAAGCAGGCTGCCCCGCCAGCCCCGCGCTGATCACCTCGTTCGGCGACAGGGACTCGGACGGGTTGCTGAGCTTCGCCGAGGTGTTCGATATGCGGCTGAACGCCGACCTCGTGGTGCTGTCCGCCTGCGACACCGCTGGCGAGGCAAGCGCTGCGGCCGCGCGCTCGGCCGGCGTTGCCAGCGGCGGCGAGTTCGCGCTCGACGGGCTGGTGCGCGCGTTCGTCGGCGCGGGCAGCCGCACCATCGTCGCCTCGCACTGGCCGGTGCCCGATGATTACAACGCCACCGGCCGCCTCATTTCGAGCCTTTTTACCGCTCCGGCGGGTACGGGGGTTGGCGCAGCGCTTCGGCACGGGCAATTGCAGCTGATGAACGCCGCCGAAACGAGCCATCCCTTCTACTGGGCAGCCTTCGCCGTCATCGGGGACGGCACGCGGCCTGTTACGCCCAAGTGAGCACGACGCCCGCGGCCAGGCCACTGGTGCCGCGGATCGTGCAGCCGATCACCGGCCGTGCGCGCGCACTGAAGCGGATCGGGCCGGAGCGGGTGCTGACCACCGCGCTCGCGCTGGTCGTCGGGCTGCTGCTCGCGCGCTTTTCATGGGATACGCCGATCCTGCGCCAGGCCGAGGCGGGGCTGTACGACCTCCGCACCGCCCTCGCTGCGCCGCGAGTCGACCAGGACCAGCGCATCACGATGGTCGTGTTCACCGAGGGCACGCTGCAGCGATCGAAGCGCCGCTCACCGCTCGACCGCAAGCTGCTGGCGACCGCGCTGCAGGGGATCGACCGGGCGGGCGCCAAGGCGATCGGCGTCGACATCCTGATCGATTCGCCGATGCCCGACGAGGACGGCGGGCTGATCGCTGCGCTTAAGGGACTGAGGACACCGACCTATTTCGCGTTCGCCGGGACCGAGGACACCTCGGCCTTCATCCTGCCCTGGCAGGAGGAGCATCTGCGCGGCTTCTTCAAGGCCGTCGAACCAGCCGTCCGTCCGGCGAGCGTGCGGCTGGAGGCCGACGGCGACGGCGTGATCCGGCGCTGGCCCGCCTCGTCGCCCTACGCGCGGCCGATCGCGCAGCTGATCACCGCCACCACGCATGACGGCCGCACCGCGGTGCGCTTCCGCCAGCCGCTGTTCAAGGACCGGCCGGTGTTCAACAAGGTCGGAGTCGAGCTGCTGGCGACGCCGGGAGTCGGCGCGGCGCTGGCACCGCTGTTCAAGGACAAGATCGTGCTGGTCGGGGCCGACCTGCCGACCGAGGACCGGCTGCCGACGCCCGACTATGCGCTGACCGGCCAATCGACCGCGGGAACCGAAATCCTGGCGCATATGGCCGCGCAGGCGCTCGACGGCGCATGGCCCGCGCGCATCCCGCCCTGGGCGCTGTGGCTGTGCGCCTTGGCCGCGGTCGCAGCCGGCGCCTACACATCGGTACAGGAGCAGCGCAGCTGGTGGCTGCGCATCGCGCTGGTGCTTCAGCTCGCGGCGCTTCTCGCCGGGCCGTTCCTGCTCGCCGCCGCCGAGCGGATCGACACCTACAGCTTCCCGGCGCTCGGCTGGGTGATCGGCTGGCTGCTGGCGTTCGTGATGGTCGGCTCGGCAGCGCGATCGGTTTCGGCCGAACAGCGCCGCTTCGCGCAGGGCGCGCTGGGCCAGTACCTCCCCAAGGACGTCGCCGCGCAGATCCTGCGCGAGCCCGAGCGGCTGGCGCTGCGCGGCGAGGACCGCGAAATCTACGCACTGTTCACCGATCTGGAGGGATTCACCAAGCGCAGCCATCGCCTGACCCCAGCCGAGGTCGGCAACTACATGAACGCCTATCTCGACCAGCTGTGCGAGATCGCGCTGCGCTATGGCGCGACGATCGACAAGTTCATCGGCGACGCGGTGGTGGCGTTCTGGGGAGCGCCGGTCGCCCGGCCCGACGACGCGAAGAATGCGCTCGCCGCGGCGGTGGAGATGTGTCGGCCGATGCGGCTGAGTGTTGATCTCGCCGACGGATCGCCAGACATCGGCCGGACGCGCGTGGGGCTGCATTTCGGGCCGGTGGTCGTCGGCAATTTCGGCGGATCGGGGCGCTTCCAGTACACTGCGCTCGGCGATGCGATGAACACCGCTGCGCGGCTGGAGGCTGCGAACAAATCGCTGAAAACCAAGGCGCTGATCAGCCGCGAGGTGAAGGATCGCGTGCCGCCGGGCGGCCCGGGGCTGCGGCCGATGGGGCGCATCGTGCTGCGCGGCCGCGAGACGCCGATCGAGGTTTACGAGCCGTGCGAGAACGCCGCCGACGGCCAGCTGCTCGATCGCCTGTATCGCCGCTTCGATGACGGTGACCGCTCGGCCATCGAAGAACTGAAGCTGATCGCCGCCGCTTCTCCCAACGACATCGCGCTGGACTTCTTCGTATTCCGCCTGCGCCAGATCGGGCCGGGCGGCGCATTCGCACTGGAATAGCCGCAGCGCAACCGGCGCTACCTTTGGTCCGTAGACTTGGGTAGAGGCTCGGGCAGGCGACGGTATCGTTCAGCACTGCTGCAGGGCGCGGTCGTCATGCATTACTGGGGCGCAGCAGTTCGGCGTGGCTGCGCGCACGGCAACTAGGAGGCGGGTTGAGATGCGGAAATCGTTCGTGCTTGGGCTTGGGATGCTGCTGGCGGGGACTGTCGGCGCGCATGCCCAGTTTCTCGTCGTGCGCTCGGCGGGTCCGTCGGCCGGCCGTTATGCAACGGGGACGACGATCCCGGCAAACGCGGTTCTTGCGCTGAAGCCCGGCGACGAGGTCGTCGTGCTTGATGGCAAGGGTACACGCTCGCTGAAGGGTCCGGGCAATGTTCTGGCCAGCGGGCCGAGCCAGGCGACGGGGCTGGCCGACTCGCTCTCCAGCCTCACTCGGCAGACCGGACGCGGCATGGCGCGCATCGGCGCCGTGCGCGGCACCGTCATCAGTTCGATCCCAAGCCTCTACGCAATCGATGTCGATGGCGACGGCAGCTACTGCGTGATGAATCCGTCGGAGGTGACGCTCTACCGCGCCGACAGCGGCGGCGCGCGCTCGGTGACGCTCACGCGCGCCAGCGACAACCGCACCGTCACGGTCAACTTCGCTGCCGGCCAGTCGTCGGTGCCGTGGCCCGCCGCGCTCGCGCCCGGCTCGGCGCAGGCCGAGGTGACAGCCACGTCGAACGGCCAGGCGCACGTGCTGTCGATCAAGCCGGTCGCGCAGCCGGCGACGCTCGGCGATCTCACCCAGACTCTCGCAGCCAATGCCTGCGCGCGTCAGCTGGGCTATCTGCGCCGCGCGGCGGGCACCGCCGAAGGCACGAGCGGCGCCCAGTAAGCGCCGCGGCGGTCGAGCGCGATGGCGGGATCGGGCGTTTGCCGCCTGAACCCGCCGCCGGAAACACTGGATGCGCCACCGCACATCAGCGCTCATCTCGTTGCCGCTCGCGGCGGCCTCGATCGGCCTTGGCCTTGCCACCAGTGCTTGCGCCCAAGGTGGTCGCCAAGCAAGCGGGCCTGCCGCGCCGAAGCGGCCTCATCCGGGGCGACGGCGTGCGCGAGCCGGTGGCAGGCGGCCTGATCCTCGCCGCGCCCAAAAAGCCGGACGGTGCGGGCGACGATCGCCGGCTTCGCGATCGTCGCAGCCCGATCAATGCGCAAGATCGCCCGAGCCAAACGTAGAAGGGGCGCTCCGTTGCCGGAGCGCCCCTCGGTTCAGCGGTGCAGCGCGCGTCAGGCCGCGATCGCTCGCCGGGCAAGCGCACACTGGCTCCAGATTTCAGAGAGTGCGTCCACCAGCCGGTTGATATCGCCATCGGTATGCACGGGCGACGGTGTAATCCGCAGACGCTCAGTCCCGACGGGCACGGTTGGGTAGTTGATCGGCTGCACGTAGATGCCGTGATTGTCCATCAGCCAGTCGCTGATGCGTTTGCACTTGTGCGCGTCGCCGACCATGACCGGGATGATGTGGCTATCATTCGGTAAGTGCGGAATACCGATTCCGGTCAGTCGCGCGCGGACTTTCGCCACGCGCTCCTTATGCTTGGCACGTTCCCACTGGGATTGCTTCAAATACTTGACCGAAGCGCAGGCACCGGCGGCGATCGCTGGCGGCAGCGCGGTCGTGAAGATGAAGCCCGACGCGAACGAGCGAACGAAGTCGCACAGCGCCGCCGACGCAGCGATATAGCCGCCCATCACGCCAAACGCCTTGCCCAGCGTTCCTTCGATGACGGTGATCCGGTCCATCAGCCCTTCGCGCTCGGCAACGCCGCCGCCGCGCGGGCCGTAGAGGCCGACCGCGTGAACTTCGTCGATATAGCTCATCGCGCCGTAGGTCTCGCAGACGTCCAGGATCTCGGCGATCGGCGCGATATCCCCGTCCATCGAATAGACGCTTTCGAACGCTACCAGCTTGGGCCGCGACGGATCGGTCTCGGACAGCAGCCGTGCAAGGTCGTCGGGGCTGTTGTGCTTGAAAATATGCCGCTCGGCGCGGCTGTGGCGGATGCCCTCGATCATCGAGGCATGGTTGGCCGCGTCTGAGAACACCACGCAGCCCGGCAGCTTCGCCGCCAGCGTACCCAGCGCCGCCCAATTGGAGACATAGCCGCTGGTGAACAGCAGCGCCGCTTCCTTGTTGTGCAGGTCAGCCAGCTCGCGCTCCAGCGCGACATGGTGCACGTTGGTGCCGCTGATGTTGCGCGTGCCGCCCGCACCGGCGCCGCACTGATCGAGCGCGCTGTGCATCGCTTCAACAACGACCGGGTGCTGGCCCATCCCCAGATAGTCGTTGGAGCACCAGACGGTGACATCCTGCGCTTCACCCGCCTTATGGCGGGTCGCCCGGGGGAAAGCGCCGGCCTTGCGCTCAAGATTGGCGAAGACGCGGTAACGCCCATCGGCGCGCAGCCGCGTCAATTCGCTCTGGAACAGGGCCTCATAGTCCATTTCGGTGCTCTCCCGCCAAACCGTGTATAGTGGTGCGCGCCGGGATCGCCCAGCGCCAAAGCGCCGCGTCACGCAGCGGAATTGCCAAGAATACATGCTCCAGCAGCCCCAGCGCGCTGAGACCGAACAGCAGACAAAGCCCCACACCCATGGCACTTCCGGCAGGCGCTGCAAGTGCGCGTCCGGCAAGCCAGCCGGTCAGCGCGGCCGCGAAGCCCAGCGCGCCGATCAGCGCCGGGCTGAAGTGCCGCGGGCCGAAATAGCTCTTCAGATAGGCCAGGTGCGGCGGCAGCAGCTCGTCCGAGAAGCTCGGTACGCCGGCGAAGATCGCTAGCTTTGACGACAGCCTCAGCACGAAGAGCAGCCCAAAAATGCACGCGCCCGTTGGGTTTGATGCGTTCCAGCTGAGCGAGACGATGAGCGCGAGCGTCAGCGCCAGCGCCAGCTCGTGGTGGATCACGGCTCCGGTCGCCGCCCGGAAGCGAGCAAGTCCGCCAAGGTCGGCGGGGCAGGGCAGCCGGTTGGGGCCGGTGACTGCACCGCTGAGGAAGGCGAGCTCGTGCCAGCCCCAGACCATCAGCGCGCCGAGCGCACCGATATAGGCAGCGCGCGGCGCGGGATCGTGCGCTGACAAGGCGATCAGCCCCATGCCCCACAGCCCCATCAGCCCGGCCAGCGCGAGGCTGCGCCCGAAGGTGGCGCGCGGGCGGTTCGCGCCCCACGCCACCAGCGCCGTCCCCGCGAACCACAGCGCCGTGATGACGCCAAGCGCCAGAGCCAGGCCCGCTGCTGCTACCACGCGGGCTGCATCCGCACGCTCGCCGGCAACTCGTTCGAAGGCGCGCGGTGGAAATACATGCGGGCGAAGCTGAGGCCGACCCTCGCCATGCCGCCTGCGCGCATCAGTAACCCGCCGATGCCGCCGCGGCGCCTGCCGTCCTCCACCGCCTCCGCCCCGACACGCAGCGACTCCATCGCAGCGCGGAAGCGCGGGCAATCGGTATCGAGCGTCACCGGAAATACCTGGCGGCTGATAGCTGTGCAGATATTGAACACACGGTAGTCGTAATCGGTCGGATCGATACCCAGCGCGTTGTGAAACTCAGGCCGCGCGTGATCCCGGATGTACATCGTCGAATAGACAGACAGCAGGAAAAAGCGGATCCACAGCTTGTTCGCGCCCCGCAGTAGTTTGGGGTCGGCGCGCATCAGCAACGCGAACGCCTCGCCGTGGCGGAACTCGTCCTGGCACCATTCCTTGAACCAGCTGAAGATCGGATGAAACTGAAACTCCGGATACGCAGCCAACTGGCGGTAGATACTGATATAGCGCGCGTAGCCAATCTTCTCGCTTAAGTAAACTGCATACCAGATAAACTTAAGCTTGAAATATGTGTACTTCTTCGTCTTGGTCAGGAAGCTCAGGTCCACGCCAATCCCGGCGTCCTTCAGCACTTCGTTGATGAAGCCGGCATGGCGGCTCTCGTCGCGTGCCAGCAACTTGAACAGCTGCTTCACGTCGGGGTTGGACGTTCGCTTGGCGATCTCGGCATAAAGAATGCAGCCGGAAAACTCGGCCGTCAGGCTTGAAACCAAAAAATCGATGAACTCGCGCCGAAGGGGCGGGGGTAACTTCTCAATAATGCCGTCGAAAGCCTGGGTCCGGCGGAAATGACGCTTGTTCACGTCCGCTTCCATTTCGTCCATCAGCTCGTCCCATTCACGGCGAACACTGGAGACGTCGATGGAATCGAGCGCTTCGAAGTCGGTTGTATAGAAGCGGGGGCTAAGGACTGTGTCCTCGACTGCCATCGACAGCGTATCGGGGCGTTCCATCACGGCCGCGCTCATCTTACATTCTCCCCGGATTGAAGCTGACCTCATAAAGCTCGCCCAATTCGAAGCGCGCCTTGATGCGTGTCAGAAGCCGTTCGAGCGCAGTCGCGCGCTCGACTGTCGCGATACGCGTTTCGATCACCTTCGCGCCGAACGGCAATGCGATCGGGCGGCCATGCACGCGCACCTTGTCGCCGGGCTGCAGCCGAATATCGCCCTCCAGCTCCACATGCGCATGGAAATGCTCGGGGCTCTGCTCGATCTCGATCCGGCAGGGCGTATCAAAACGGCGGCGCATGGCGGGTTTCAGCCTTTCAATAGCGCAGCGAAGGCCGCGCGGTTGGTCGTACCGAAGCCCGAGAGCTCGACCGTGCGGCCGGTCGCGAGGTCGACCAGCGTCAGCTCGCCATCGGTCCATTGCGTCAGGCGAAACGGAGTTTCGGCGCCCAGCTTGTGCTGCAACCGCTCGCGGGCGAGTGCACGCATCACGCCGCGCACGAAGCCGGCGCTGTCGCCTTTCAGCATAGCCACGCGCCGACCCGTTGCAGCGTCGGTGACCGCGACCGCCCCGCTGTCGTCACCGAACCGCAGCGTGCGCACGGCGACCGGTGAGACGTGGCGCTCGACGCGCAGCTGCGCCGCGGTCGGCTCGGCCGGAAGAAGGCCGGAGCGCACACCCGCCGCGCAGGCGAGGGTCAGGCCGATGACACCAGCCGCCGCCCACAACACGCTGCGGGGTACGGGAATCTCGTCATGATGCTCGGCGGCGTTCATGCGAGACCTCCGACCAGCTCACCGGTGCGCACGCCGCTCGTCGCGGGTGCGTGGGCTGGCACGGGCACGGGCGCGGGCGCTGCGGCCGGAGCGTGGTCGCCCGGCGTACGCGCGATGGGGACGACCTCCCCACAGGCGCGGGCTAGCGCGGCGGCGGCTGTCGCCACATCGGGCAGCGCACGCATCATCGGGCGGGGGCGCGCCAGCTTCCACGGCCGCGCATGCGGCCACAGCAGGAAGTAGGCGAGCTTGGTGCCATCGGTCGGGGTCAGCGCGATGTCGCCCGCGCCGCGGCCGAGCGGATGGATGTCCGCCGCGCCGATGTCCTTCAGCGGGATGTTGACCGTCACCGGCACCGCCAGCCCGATCCGCATCACCAGCCGCTGTGAGGTCAGCACATAGTCCGCCTCGCGCGCCATGCCCCACGCGATCAGCGACAACAGTCCCACGCAGAAGGTGCCGAGTACCGCCAGCACCGCCGCGCCGACCGGCTGGCCGACGGCCAGCGCAAGGAGCGCCAGCCCCGCGAAGTAGAAGCTGAGCGTCCGCGTATGGAACGCCGAGCGGGCGAGCAGGCGCGCGTCGGGTTTGCCTCGCCAGAGGATGCGGGTGTCGCTCACAGCAGGGGCTCCGCGCGGGCTGCGGTCGCGTAGAGGTAGCCACCGCCATAATAGGCCATGATCTGGTCCTCCTCGCGCCGGGTGATGACGGCCGGATCGGCGAGTGCGGGCACGTTCGCCATCTGGTGCGAGCTGATCGAGTCGGTGATGACGACGCGGCGCTCCTTGTCGACGCTCGTCTGGAAAAAGGGCGCGAGCACGGTTCGGCCACCCGGGATTTCCACCCCGTAATAGCGGATCACGCGGTCCGAGCGGTCGATCCAGATGTCGTTGATCGTGCCGCCGACGCGGCCGTCATAGCAGATGAACGGCCAGCCTCGTGGATCGGGATCGCCAGCTGCGAGGTAGAAGTCCGGATCCTGGCTGAGCGGCACGACGCGAACGCGGCCTTCCATGTCGAGGTCGGGCTCGGGCAGGCGCGCGCACCAGCTCGCCGGGCCGATGCCATCGACCAGCGGATCGCCCGTCGGCACGAACGGCGCGCCCTCGCTGCGCTCCAGCTGGCGAGCCGGGAGATCGCGAGCGTCGCGGTCATAGCGCGGCAGGCTGACCTCGCCGCGATTGTGCGGCAGCCGGTAGACCTTCGGTGTTGGGATCGTGAGCGGCCCGCCCACGTCTTCCAGCCGTCCGGTCACCTCATTTTCCAGAGGATAGCCTTCGCGGCGGTCCTCACGCCGGTTCTGGATCACCAACCACACGAAGAACAGCACGAATGCCCAGAAAGCCAGCTCGGCGACGTCGATGCCGCCCACCAAGACAACGCTGCTACCCATGAGCAGTCTCCTCCAATAACGTGGGTCGTATCGCGCCGAACGGCGGCGCTGCCGTCTCAGGATCGTCGTTCAGATTGCGCCCGGCGAGCGGGCCGAGCACGGCGAGCGTCACCAGAAGCATAACGACTTCGAATAAATAGACGCTGACATAGCCGGTGGTGCGGCTGACGAGCCCCTCGCCGAACATGCCCGACAGGGCCGCGCGGCCGATCAGGTCGCGCGCGATGCCGCCGCCCGCGATGGCGACGCCGATCGCGGTCGCCTGCGCGGCGCCCCAGGCGCCGAGCGCGAGGCCCGAGCCTTCGGCCTCGGCAAGCATCATCGCCGCGACCAGCGTCCCGACCGCGAACAGCCCGCCGCCGACCCCCGTCGCAATGACTCCAGCCGAGAGCAGCGGGGCCGATGCGAGCGGCGCCGCCATGATGACCATCAGGAACGCCATCATGCCGCCAGCCACGCCGAACCCGGCCAGCCGCAGCGGATCCGCGCCGAGCTTCAGCTGACGCGCGGCGACAGCAAACCCGGCGAGCGTCCCGCCCGCCCACAGCGCGGTCAGCCACGTCGTCTGCCCAACCGACAGGCCCAGCACCTCGCCGCCATAAGGTTCCACGAGCACGTCCTGCGCCGCGAAGGCGGCGCCGCCGCAGCTGATTGCGATCAGCAGCCGTCGCGTACGCGGGCGCGCGATGAAGCCGCGCCAAGCGACGCTGAAATCGGCACGCTCGCCGCGCTCCTCGCTCGGGCTGCGGGCTTCCTGCTTCCATAGAGCAGCGAGGTTCAGCGCAGCGGTCAGCGCCGCCGCGCCCTGAATCACCTGGATGAGGCGCAGCTGCGAGTAATCCTTCAGCGCCCAGCCGATCGCCACCGCGCTGAGCAGCGTGCCGACGAGCAGCATCACGTAGAGCAGCGCGACGACGCGCGGCCGCGCCTCCTCGGGCGCAAGGTCGGTCGCGAGCGCGAGGCCCGCGGTCTGCACGGTGTGCAGCCCCGCGCCGATCAGCAGAAACGCGAACGCAGCCGCTGCCTGGCCCAGCACGACGGGCGCATGGTTGTCGCCGCTCATCACCAGCAGCGCGAACGGCAGGATCGCCAGCCCGCCAAACTGCAGCAGCGTGCCGAACCACAGATACGGCACGCGCTTCCACCCGAAGGCGGAACGATGGTGGTCGCTCTTGAACCCCACGATCGCGCGCGCGGGCGCGAAGATCAGCGGCAGCGCCAGCATGCACGCGACGAGGCTCGCCGATGCGCCGAGCTCGATGATCATCACGCGGTTGAGCGTGCCGATCAGCAGCGCCGCCGCCATGCCGACCGTAACCTGGAACAGGCTGAGGCGCAGCAGGCGCCCCATCGGCAGCTCGGGCGTCGCCGCGTCGGCGAACGGCAGCACGCGCGTGCTCAGCTGGCCCCAGAAGCGCGCCGCGTTCATGCGCGCACCATCAGCGCGTGGCTGATGTAGAAGGTCGTCGCGACGCGGTGCTCGGCGACGGGAGCGGGGACGCCGCGGTCCTCCAGCAGGCGCGTGAGGTGCGAAGGTGCGACCGGCTGGATCGCGGGCGAACGGTCGCGGCGCGGGAACAGCTTGCCCGCCAGATGCATCGCCGAAAGCAGCGGCGTGCGCGGCGCAACGGTGAAAAGCACGCGGCTCGATCGGAATAGCAGCGCCGCCGCTGCATCGGCGATGTCGGGCGCGCGATAGTGGATCAGGCTGTCCATCGCGACCACCGCATCGAAGCGGCCAAGCGCCGGATCGAGGAAATCGCCGGTGCGCCAATCGATCGTCAGGTCGATCGGGGTGCGGTTGCGCGCCGCGCTGACGAGACCGCAGCTGATATCGATCGCGGTGACGTCCGCCCCGCGGCGCGCCGCCTCGATCGCCAGCGCGCCGGTGCCGCAACCTGCATCAAGCAGTCGCATCCCCCGCAGATCCTGCCCCAGCCAGCCAAGCAGCGCCGCGCGCATCGATTCGCGGCCCGCACGCACCGTCGCGCGCACGCCCGAGACGGGTGCGTCGGAGGTGAGATCGAGCCAGGCCTGGTGCGCGGTGGAATCGAAATAGGTCTCCAGCCGCTCGCGCGTGGCGCCATAGCTCCCCCCGCCACGTGTCGGATCGGCACGCAATTCGTGGGAGAGTGCGCCAGCCGGCATCACTCGAACCCCAGGAAGTCGAAGATTTCGCGGTCCTTCATCGGCTTGGCGGGGCAGGGTTCGACACCCGCCCACAGCGTCCGCGCGAGGCTCAGATATTCATCGCGCGCTTCCTGAACCTCGGGACCGTCGGGCATCTCGAACAGCGTGCATTTTTTCAGCCGACTGCGGCGGATCGCGTCGACGTCCTTCAGATGCGCGAGGCGGCGCAGGCCAGTTGCGGCTGCGAAGCGGTCGATCTCGTCGGTCTGGTGGCTGCGATTGGCGATCACGCCCGCCAGTCGCACCTCGTAATTCTTCGCCTTGGCCTGGATCGCCGCCATGATGCGGTTCATCGCGAAGATGCTGTCGAAGTCGTTCGCAGCAACGACCACAGCGCGCTCGGCATGCTGCAACGGCGCCGCGAAGCCGCCGCAGACCACATCGCCCAGCACGTCGAAGATCACGACGTCGGTATCTTCCAGCAGATGATGCTGTTTCAGCAGCTTGACCGTCTGGCCAACGACATAGCCGCCGCAGCCTGTGCCCGCGGGCGGGCCGCCGGCTTCGACGCACATTACGCCGTTGAAGCCTTCGAACATATAGTCCTGCGGCCGCAATTCCTCGTGATGGAAGTTGACGCCCTCCAGCACGTCGATAACCGTCGGCATCAGCTTCTTGGTCAGCGTGAAGGTGCTGTCGTGCTTGGGGTCGCAGCCGATCTGCAGCACGCGCTTGCCCAGTAGCGAGAAGGCCGCCGACAGGTTGGAACTGGTGGTGGACTTGCCGATGCCGCCCTTGCCGTAGACGGCGAAGACCTTGGCTCCGTCGATCTTTAGGCGCGGATCGAGCTGCACCTGCACCGAACCCTCGCCGTCATCGGGCGCGCGCGTTGGCGCATCAAGTAGCGTCATTGCGTCCGTACTCCCTCTAAACGGTCTTCCAGGTCGTCATGCGCGGCCCGCAAGGCCGCCAAAGTCTCGGCATCGGGCCGCCAAAGATCGCGTTCGCACGCTTCCAGAAGGCGCCCAGACACGCGCATCGATGCTTTCGGATTGAGTCGCGCGAGCCGCGCGCGCATGTCGGCATCGAGCACGAAGGTCTCGCTGATCTTCTGGTAGAGATGCGCCGGCACCGCGCCCGCAGTCGCCGACCAGCCAAGCGTGTTGGTAACGTGCATCTCGATATGCCGCACACCTTCGAAGCCGTGCTTCAGCATCCCCTCAAACCACTTGGGGTTGAGCGTCCGCGTGCGCGTCTCAAGATCAACCTGTTCGGCGAGCGTGCGCACGCGCGGCGCGCCGACGGTGCCATCGACGATGTAGACGGGCGCGGCCTCGCCGCCCTTGGCCTTGGCCGACAGCCGCGCGATGCCGCCCAGCGTGTCGACATATTGGTCGAGGTCGGTGATGCCGGTCTCGATGGATTCGAGATTCTGGTAGGCGAAGTCGATCCGGCCCAGCTGTTCGGCCATCAGCGCGCGCTGCGGCTGCGGGCCTCCACTGCGGCCATAGGCGAAGCCCTTCTGCCGCTCGAAGCAGTCGGCCAGCTCTTCGGGATCGGTCCAGGCGCCGCCTTCGATCATCAGGTTGACGTTCGCGCCATACTGCCCCTCGGCATTCGAGAAGACGCGCAATGCAGCGGTTTCCAGGCTGATGCCGTGCGCTGCGGCTGCGGCGAGCGCGTGGGCGCGGACCGGGTTCAGACGCTCGGGCTCGTCGGCGCTCGCTGCCAGCCATGCGGCTTCGGCTAGCATCCGGGTCTGCATCGGCAGCAGGTCCCGGAAGATGCCCGACAGCGTCACGGTCACGTCGACGCGTGCGCGTCCCAGTTCGCCCAAGGGGATCAGCTCGGCGCCGCAGAGGCGGCCGTAGCCGTCGTGCCGCGGGCGCGCGCCGATCAGCGCCAGCGCCTGTGCCAGCTGCGCGCCTTCGGACTTCAGATTGTCGGTGCCCCACAGCACCATCGCGATCGCACGCGGCGTCACCGGATGGCGCGCGAGCAGCGCGTCGGCTGCCTTCATGCCCTGCACCACCGCGAAGCGTGTCGGCATCTTGAACGGGTCGATGCCGTGCAGGTTACGGCCGGTCGGCAGCACCTGCGGATTGGTAAGGACGTCGCCGCCCGGCGCCGGCGGAACGAAGCCGCCATCTAGCGCGGCAGTCAGCGCGCCCAACTCGTCATTGCGATCGAGCGCGGCTGCGAGCGCATCGAGGTCGGCGTTCGCATCGGCAGCGGCTGCAGCCTCCAGCAGCTCGCGCCGCTCGGCACCCGTCGGCGCGGAACCCAGCACGTGCAGCCCCGCCGGGATCAGCGCCGCCTCGTAATCGTAGAGCCGCGCCGACAGCGTCGTCAGGTCGGCCGCGTCGAGATCGAGCGCAGCGGTGCCGTCGCGGATCAACGTCTCCAGTTCGGCGCGCTCGCCAGCGTCGAGGCAGCCGCGCCAGCGCTCGAGCAGCGCCTTGAGGTCAGCGAGGCCGCGATACAGCCCCGCCTTGGCGACGGGCGGCGTGAGGTAGGAAACCAGCGTCGCGGCGGCGCGGCGCTTGGCGATCAGCCCCTCGCTGGGATTGTTCGCTGCGTAGAGATAATAGTTCGGCAGGTCGCCGATCAGCCGGTCGGGCCAGCAGGCGGCGGACATGCCCGCCTGCTTGCCGGGCATGAACTCCAGGCTGCCGTGCGTACCGAAATGGAGCACCGCGTGAGCGGCGAAATCGTCGCTCAGCCAGCGGTAGAAGGCGCTCATGGCGTGGGTCGGCGTGTGGCGGCCTTCGAACATCAGCCGCATCGGGTCGCCGTCGATCCCCATCGAGGGTTGCAGCCCGACGAAGACGTTGCCGAAGCGCTTACCCAGCACGTGGATGCCGTGGCCGTCGGCCTGGTGGCGGCCGGGTGCCGGCCCCCACGCGCCTTCGATCTCCTCCAACCAGCGCTCGTGGCGCACGTGCTGGTCGGTCGGGATGCGCGTCTCGACATTCGCGTCGGAGCCGTAGCGGTCGGCATTGCCGCCCAGCACCGCCTCGCGCAGCGCGTCGGCAGTCTCGGGCAGCGCTCCCGTGTCGTAACCCTCGGCGGACAGCCGCGCGAGCGTGGCGTGAAGCGATTCCCACACGCCCAGGAACGCGGCGGTGCCAGCCGCACCGGCATTGGGCGGGAAATTGAACAGCACGATGCCCAGCCGCCGCTCGATCCGCGCGGAGCGGCGCAGCGCCACCAGCCGCGCGACGCGCGAGGCGAGCATCTCGGCGCGCTCGGGGCACGAGCGCATCGCGCGCGAGGTCGCCGCGGCGCCGTGGACGCAGCCACGATGGCAGCCGGTGCAGCGGGTGCCGGTCGCCTCGGAGCGGCCGCCGAACAGCGTCGGAGCGGTCGCGCCGTCGAGCTCGGGGATCGCGACCATCATCGTCGCTTCGAGCGGCAGCAGTCCCTGCGGGCGCGAGCCCCACGCCTCGATCGTCTGGAACTCCACCGGCTGCGCTGCGAACAGCGGCACGCCGAGCCCCCTCATCGTCTCGATCGCTGCGCCCGAGTCGTTGTACGCGGGCCCGCCAACCAGGCTGAAACCCGTAAGATTGACGACCGCGTCGACCGTCGAACGGCCGCGGCGCGTGAAGAAGCGCTCGATCGCGGGGCGTGCGTCGAGGCCGCTGGCGAAGGCGGGGATGACCCGGAGACCACGCGCCTCCATCGCCGCGATGACGCCGTCATAATGACCGGTGTCGCGCCCGAGCAGATACGAGCGCAGCAGGACGAGGCCGACGGTGCCCGTCTGCCCTCTCCCCGCCGCTGACGCGGCCGTCCCTCTCGCGCTGGGGGGAGAGGGTGCTAACGCGCTCAGCGCGGCGCCGGGAGAGGGGAGGTCTTCCACGCGCTCGCGGATGCCCGCCGCCGGGTGATAGACGCCCACCTCGGGATAGGCGCGCGGCGGCTGCGGCTTGAACTGGCCGCGCAGGCTGCGGCGCGGGCCGTCGGCGTAGCGGTCAATCAGCGCGCGGATCATCGCGCTGACGTTCTCGTCCGAACCCGCCAGCCAATATTGCAGCGTCAGGAAATAGGCGCGTACGTCCTGTGCAGTGCCGGGAATGTATTTCAAAATCTTCGGCAGCCGACGCAGCATTTTCATCTGCCCCGCGCCACTCGATGCACCGGGCTTGGCCTTGCCGCGGAGCCGCTTCAGCAGCGCCATCGGTCCCGTTGCGGGCGCATCCATGCGATACTGGCCCAGCCGCGTCAGCCGCACGACTTCGGCGCCGCTCATCAGCCCGATCATCGCATCGCACTGCTCGCGCCGCGCGTGCAGCGCCGGGAGCACCGCCTGGATGTGATCGTCGACGAACAGCATCGTCGCGATGATGATGTCCGCCTCCGCGATCGCGCCGAGCGTCGCCTCCAATGCGCGCGGGCTGCGGTCCCACTCGGCGGCCGCGTGCAGGCTGACGCTAACCGCGGTGCCTTCGCCCTGGAACTCGGCCTGCGCGCGCTCGACCGCTCCCGCGAGGTGGCTGTCAAGCGTGACGATCGCCACACGGACCGGGATCGAAGGCCTAGCGAGCATAGTGCGCCTTCGCGTCGTAAAGGGTGGCAAGGTCGATCCGCGTGCGGCCGTGTTCGGCTGCGAACCGCTCGGTATTCCGTCGCGCCTTGCCCCGAACGAAGAAGGGGATCTTGCGCAGCTCGCACTCGGCGTCGGGCGTCCAGACCGAGCTCCCGCTCGGCTTCGCTGGCGCTCCGCCACCCTCTCCCGCTTGCGGGAGAGGCACATGAGCGCCCGGGACAGCGACTGTCGCTTCCGCGAAGACCGGAGCAGCGGCTGCTGCCCCCTCCACCGCTTCGGCCGGGGCCGGCACGGTCGCCCTCCCCACTTCGGGCTTGGCGGAAAACCGGGACTGGGTTTTCGTGTGCGACGGCGCGTCGCCGAACTCGGGATCGTCGCGGAACATGGCGAGGAGGTGTTCCTCCAGCCCCATCGTCAGCGGGTGCACCCAGCTGTCGAAGATGACGTTCGCACCCTCGAAGCCCATCTGGGGCGAGTGGCGCGCCGGGAAATCCTGGACGTGGACCGGCGCCGAGATGACAGCAGCCGGGATGCCCAGCCGCTTGCCGATCATCCGCTCCATCTGCGTGCCGAGGATGAGCTCGGGCGTTGCAGCGGCGATCGCGGCTTCGACCTCCAGATAATCGTCGGTGATCAGCGGCTCTAATCCGTAGGTGGCCGCCGCCGCGCGCACGTCGCGCGCACCCTCGCGATTGTAGCAGCCGAGCCCGCAGACGAGGAAACCCAGTTCGTCCGCCGCGATGCGCGCGGCGGCGACCGCGTGGCTTGCATCGCCGAACACGAATACGCGCTTGCCGGTCAGATAGGTCGAGTCGACGCTGCAGCTCCACCACGGCAGCCGTCCCGAGCCGATGTCTTCCGGAACGTCAACTCCGGCTTTCGCGGCGACTTCGGCCAGCCATTCGCGGGTGGCGCCAATGCCGATCGGCACGATGCGGACGGTGGGCGTGCGGAACTGCCGCTCCAGCCACGCTGCGGCGGTCTCGCCCGTTTCGGGATAGAGCACGATGTTCACGTCCGCCGCGCCCAGCTGCGCAAGATCGGCGGGCGAGGCGCCGAGCGGGGCGACGCACGCGACCTCGATGCCCATCGCGGCCAGCAGCCGGCTCACCTCGGCCACGTCGTCGCGGTGCCGGAAGCCGAGCGCCGTCGGGCCGAGCAGGTTGGCGCGGGGCTTGCGCCCCTCACGCGAAGCAGGACGCGCGTCGCGGTCGGCCAGGCGGCGTACCAGCGCGTAGAACGTCTCGGCCGCGCCCCAATGTTCCTTGCGGCTGTAGCTCGGCAGCTCGAGCGGGATGACGGGCACCGGCAGCCCAGCCGCCTCGGCCAGACCCGCCGGATCGTCCTGGATCAGCTCGGCGGTGCAACTTGCGCCGACGATCATCGCCTGCGGGCGGTGGCGCTCATAGGCGTTGCGCAGCGCCGACTGGAACAGTTCGGCGGTGTCGGTGCCGAGGTCGCGCGCCTGGAAGGTGGTGTAGGTGACCGGCGGGCGATGGTCGCGACGCTCGATCATCGTAAACAAGAGGTCCGCGTAGGTGTCGCCCTGCGGCGCGTGCAGCACATAATGCACGCCCTTCATGGCGGTGGCGACGCGCATCGCCCCCACGTGCGGCGGCCCCTCGTAAGTCCAGGCGGCCAGCTGCATCAGAGCCTCAGCATCTCGCGGCGCCGCAGCGGCCGCGCGAACAGTTCGGCAAGGTCCCCGGCCTGGTCGAAGCCGTGGACAGGCGAGAAGACGAGCTCGATCGACCACTTGGTCGCCAGTCCCTCGGCTTCCAGCGGATTGGCCTGCCCCAGCCCGCAAACGGTGAGGTCGGGGCGCTCTGCGCGGATCGAATCGAGCTGGCGGTCGACGTCCCCGCCCTCGGCAACGCGCGTGCCCGCGGGGAGCAGCGCAAGATCGGGGCCAAGGATGCGTGTGTTGAGATAGGGCGTCGCGACGTCGACCGGGATCATCCCCAGCTCGGCCGCGAGGAAGCGCGCGAGCGGCACCTCCAGCTGGCTATCGGGCAGGAAGCTGATGCGCTTGCCCGCGAGCAGCGGACGGTAATGCTCCAGCGCGCGCTTGGCGCGCTCGCGGCCGGGCGCGATCGCAGCGTTGATGCGGAGATCCGGCACGCCGAACGCGCGCGCGGCGGCGTGCACCCATGCGGCGGTGCCTTCGGCGCCGAAGGGGAAAGGCGCCGGGATGCGCGTGGCGCCGCGCGCGTCGAGCGCGGTGGCGGTGGCGGTCAGGAACGGCTGCGCCAGGATGTACCGCGTGCCCCGGCCGACCGCAGGCAGCTCCATCGCGCGGCGGCCGGGCAGCGAGCGGGCGTTGATGCCCAACTCGGCGAACAGCCGGACAAACTGGTCCTCGACGATATCGGGCAGCGCACCGACGATGATCAGGTCGGCGATGCCCGCTGCCGGGCCCGCCGCCTGCGGCGTGTCTGTCGCTCTCTCGCTCGCGGGAGAGGGCAAGGGCGCCTCCGGCACCAACGCTGCCAAGCAGGCGTCCTCGCCTTCGGTGAATGTCGTCTCGATGCCAGAGCCGGAGTAATTCAGCACGCGCACGCCGTGCACGCGATCGAGCCGCTGTGCGGCGCGATGCAGATCGAGCTTGATGACCTCCGACGGGCACGAGCCGACGAGGAACAGCGTGCGGATCTCGGGCCGCCGCGCGAGCAGGCGCGTGACGACCTTGTCGAGCTCGGCGTTGCAGTCGGCAAGACCCGCGAGGTCGCGCTCCTCGATGATCGCGGTCGCGAAGCGCGGCTCGGCGAAGATCATCACCCCCGCCGCCGACTGGATCAGGTGCGCGCAGGTGCGGCTGCCGACCACCAGGAAGAACGCGTCGGCCATCTTGCGGTGCAGCCAGACGATGCCGGTCAGCCCGCAGAAGACCGCGCGCTGGCCGCGCTCACCTCCCCGGGACGGGGAGGGGGACAGGCCGCGATCGGCGAAAGGTGGAAGGGCCGCCGCGGGCGCCGAGATACCCCCGCCACGCTCTGCGCTGTCCCCCTCCCTCGCCGCGGGAGGTAACAGCTCGGCGAGCGCGCTCACGCGGGCACCATGGTTGGCGGATTGGCCGTCGCGGCGTCGTCGCGGCGGGCCGCGCGAAGCTTCAGCAGAAACTGCGTCGCGTTGACCGCGTAGGCTGCGTAGGCCACGAGCGCGACGCCGAAGCGTTCGCCGGGTGCGGAGCCGCTCAGCAGCAGCACGACATAGCCGACGTGGAGCGCGATCACGCCGAAGCTGACCACGTCCTCCCAGAAGAAGGCGGGTGCGAACAGCCACACGCCGAACACGCGCTTTTCCCAGATCGAGCCGGTCACCATGATCGTCAGCAGGAAGCCCGTCTTGACGATCACCGACCCGTCGGCGGCGCTCTCGCCGGTGCCGGTCAGCAGCCAGCGTGCGATGAGGACAAGACTGACGGCGAAGGCCAGAAACTGCAACGGGGCGAGCACTGCCTGCACCGTCGTCCACGCGGTCGAGTCGCGGCGTTCGCGCTCCTCGGGCGAGTAGAGCGGGGCGCGGCGCGATCCAGTTCGAGTCCCAGTCTCTCGCATCATCGGCGCGGTTTTGCGCAACCTCCCTTGTCGTCCGGCAAGCTAGGGCGGCGGTCGCTAGAGTGTCAAGTCGCTTGGACGTAAAGGCCGATAGACAAAGCTGCACAGCGGCGGCCAGGCGAGTCGCGCGGCGGGCGATCTGAAACGCCTGTGGACGGACTGAAGCGTCAAGCACGCTGCACGGGCTCCGCCGCCACCGCTGCCTGCGCCGCGATCGAACGCCGCGCCTTGCGCCGGCGTTTTGTCGATAAGCGTGTGACGTCGCGGGCTTGGCTGTCGATTTCAGGCCGATTCTGTCCTCGAACGAAGGCGCGCACGTGTCGTCGGATGCTGTGCTGGCGGTTGCGTCGATGCGAAATTGGGTGTTAGCTCTAGATGTCCGGAAGCGTAATGCCCGTTAAGAGGCGCTCCGGCCGGGTCGGGAATTTCCCCGTGCCCAACGGTCGGAGGGACCGTATGGCGACTGTTTCGTTAGGGCTGGCGCAGCGGGTCGGAGGCTGGGTCGAACGGTTGCCGAGCTGGCGCGAGGCGGTGCGGCTGCGCCGGAATACGGGCCACTCCGACGAGCCCCATGGGCCGGTTGCCCGGATTGTTGAGGACGAGATCCTGCCGCGGCTGCTGCTTGGCCCGGCGATGCAGGCGGCGGGCGCGGGCCTGCGCGATCACCCGCCGCGCGACCTGTCCGGCGGCACCCCGATCGCGATCGCGCAGCGCGAGGCCGACGCCTTCGCGCCGCGGCTGCTGACGACGGAAACGCTTGACCTGCTTACGGAAGTTGAAGCTCTGCTCGCCCGCGGCGTGCCCGTCCGCTCGGTGCTTCTCGATCTGTTCGTGCCGACGGCGCGGCGCTTGGGCGAGCAGTGGGAGGACGATACGATCAGCTTCGTCGAGGTGACGATGGGGCTGTGGCGGCTGCAGGAGCTGACCCGCGAGATCACCGCCACCCACGCGCCCGCGCCGGGGCCGGACGCGCCCGCGGTGCTGCTGTGCATGATTCCCGGCGACCAGCACAGCTTCGGCCCGCTGATCCTTGAGGAGAGCTTCCGCCTCGCCGGGTGGCGCACTCAGCTGGTGACCGACGCGGTCTCTACCGACGAGCTGACCGCGCAGGCAGCGGGCGGCTATTATGACGCGATCACGCTCAGCGTCGCGCAGGCCGGCCAGTGTCAAGCCGCGGAATCGCTGATTTCCGCGCTGCGCACCTGGTCGCTCAATCCGCTGTCGCTGATCCTGGTGGGCGGCCCTGCGATCGGCGGCGACGAAGCGCTCGCCCGCGCACTCGGAGCCGACGAAACGGCGGCCGACGCAGCATCCGCCGTCCAGCTTGCCGAGGAGCATCACCGAGCGACCGTGGCCGCTTCGGCCCGTTGCTGAACCCTCTGACCCACGGGGAGCCCGTTTGGACTCGACGCCCGCCTGGCCCGAACCGCTCCCATTCCGCCGCGCCGCGGACTGGCTGGGTGCGCTCGGCGCAGCGACGGCGCGGGTGATCGCGGCGGCCGCCGACGTTACGCTGGTGCTCGACGCCGAGGGGGTGATCTTCGATCTGGCCGCAGCCAGTCCCGAGCTGGCAGCGTTGGGCATCGCCGACTGGATCGGCCGCCGCTGGACCGATACCGTGGCGCCCGACAGTAGAGTCAAAGTAGCGGAAATGCTGGAGGATCGCGTCCGGCCGCGCCGCTGGCGGCAGGTCAACCAGTTGATCGCGGGCGGCGAGATCCCGCTGCGCTTCATCGCGATGGAGGCCGGCCCCGACGGCCGGATGCTCGCGGTCGGGCGCGATCTGCGCGCTGCGGCCGAGCTGCAGCAGCGGCTGATCCAGGCGCAGCAGGCGATGGAGCGCGACCATTTGGCGCTGCGCCAGGCCGAGACGCGCTACCGCGCGCTGTTCGATCTGTCGGGCGAACCCATGATGATCGTGGACGCCGAAACCCGCCGCGTGATCGAGGCGAACCGCGCAGCGCTGGCGCTGACTGCACGCGACGGCTGGACGGGCGAGCCGCTGTCGGCGCTGGCGCAGGACCGCGACCGCGAAGCGGTGATGGTGGGCGTGGGAGCAGCGCTGGTCAGCGACAAGGCGCAGCCCGTGCTAGTGCGGCTGGCGGCCGACGGCCGCCGCATCCGGCTGTCGCTCTCGCTGTTCCGACAGGGGCGGGCGAGCTATCTGCTGGCGCGGCTGCTGCCCGAAGGCGGCGCGCCCGCGGCGGGCGACGCCAGCTGGGCCGAGCGTGTTCCTGATCCGTTCGTGCTGACCGACGACTCGATGACCGTCATCACCGCCAACGCCGCGTTCCTGGAACTGGTCGGCGCCGCGCGGCCCGAGGACGTGGAAGGGCGGCCGCTGGCGCAGTATCTGGGGCGCCCGGGGATCGATGGCCCGCTGATGGCAGCGCAGCTGCGCGAGCATGGATTCTTAAGGAAATTCGGGACGTTAGCCTTCGGGCGCTTCGGGGCGCAGGACGAAGTCGAAGTATCGGCCGCAGCGACGCCAGAGGGCGACGCGGTGCGCTACAGCTTCACGCTGCGCCCAGCGCCGCTGCGGCGCGAGGTGCCGGTGACCAACCTGGACCACCCCAGCTCGATCGAGCAGCTGACCCAGCTCGTCGGCCGTATGAGCCTGAAAGACATCGTCCGCGAATCGACCGACCTGATCGAGCGGCTCTGCATCGAGGCGGCGCTGCGCTACACCAGCGACAACCGCGCGAACGCAGCCGAAATCCTGGGCCTTAGCCGCCAGGGGCTCTATTCCAAGCTCAACCGCTTCGGCATGGCGCGCGCGGGCGCCGGCGACGAGGAAAGCTAGCGACCGTTGCCTCCACTGCCACGATTGCCACGCGCGGACGGGCCCATTTCCACCCGTTTGGCAGGGTGTGGCAGGGTGTTTCCACGCCTTCACGGCGGCGTTATCGACCTCAAGCGCACGCATAACTGCGGTTAAACTCTGCCCGTCGCTGTTTCCGGCACCGACTGCACCGGGTCCCGCGCCCGATCCCGGAGCGGGCCGTCCATTCGCGGCCGCGCCGGACGGCGTAGGGCGCGGAAAGGCTGACCCCGGCCAGACCGCGATCGGGCCGGGCTGATCCCCGACGATCGAGTCGGCGCCTCCGTCGCCCGCTCAACTCAACCGGACGATCCTGATTGTCCACGCGCGTTGACACTGCCTCGGCCCGGGCATAGCCTCGTTGTCTGATGCAGCCCGCTGTGCGCCTTGCCGATCGGCCGTCCATGCCTGCGCTGCGCGACGTGCTGGCGCTTCTGAAGCCGCTGACGTGGTTCCCGCCGATGTGGGCCTTCCTGTGCGGTGCGGTGTCGGCGCCGGAAGCGGTGGGGCGTCATTGGGACCTGCTGATCCTCGGCGCGCTGCTGTGCGGCCCGTTCGTCTGCGGCGCGTCGCAGGCTGCGAACGACTGGTACGACCGCCACGTCGATGCGCTGAACGAACCCAACCGTCCGATCCCGTCGGGCCGCATCCCCGGTTGCTGGGGCCTCGCCATCGCGCTCATCGGTTCGGCCGCCAGCCTGTTGCTCGCTGCGGCCATGGGCGGGGTGCTGGTGCTGGTGGCGACGCTCGCTGCGCTCGCCTGCGGCTGGGCCTACAGCATGCCCCCCGTTCGCCTGAAGATGAGCGGGCTGTGGGGCCCGGGCGTCACCGGCCTCGCCTATGAGAGCCTCGCCTGGTTCACGGGCGCCGCGCTGCTGTCGGGCGGCGCGTGGCCGGGCTGGCCGACGACGATCCTCGCGCTGCTCTACGGTCTGGGCGCGCACGGGATCATGACGTTGAACGATTTCAAGGCGGTCGAGGGGGACCGGCAGATGGGCATCCGCTCGCTGCCCGTGGTGCTGGGCGTCGACCGCGCGGCGCGCGTCGCGTGCGTGGTGATGGCGGTGCCGCAGCTGCTGGTGATGGCGCTGCTTGCCGCCTGGGGCCATGCGCTGCCAGCGACGCTCGTCGCGGCTGCGCTCGCCGCGCAGCTGGCGCTGATGCCGCGGCTGCTGCGCGATCCGCTGGGCCAGACGCCGTGGTATCATGCGACGGGAACCTCGCTGTCGGTGCTGGGCATGATGGCCGCCGCGCTTGGGCTGGGGGGCGTGATCTGATGGAGCCGCGCGGCGACAGCGCCATTGCTGCCCACGTCCCGTGCGCGCAAGGGGACCGGCCTGCGCACGACGATGGTGGAGGGGCCGGGCGGTCGGCCGTCCCCGGCGGTGTCGCTGCGCGGTCTGCCGCCGGGCCGCTCCACAGTCGGGCCGCGCCCGGCGGTCCCGCTTCCCAAGCCGAGCCTCGCTCGGACGTTGCGCGGCGGCTCGGCTGGTTCGGCATTGCGCGGCTGGGGCTGGTGCAGGCGTCAATCGGGGCGGTGGTGATGCTGGGGACGGTCGTCCTCAACCGCGTGATGGTCGTCGAAATGGGCGCGGCCGCAGCGATCCCCGCCGGCCTGATCGCCTGGCATTATGCGGTGCAGCTGGCCCGGCCGCTGTGGGGGCATGGCAGCGACCGTGCCGGGCGGCGCACGCCGTGGATCGTCGGCGGCATGGTGCTGCTGGCAGCCGGAGCGCTGATCGCGACGCAGGCGACGCTGCTGATGCGCGGCGAGCGGGCGCTGGGCACGCTGGTGGGGGTGCTGGGCTTCGCGGCGATCGGAGCGGGCGTCGGCTGCGCGGGCACGTCGCTGTTGGCGCTGCTCGCCGCGCGCGTTCACGATGCGCAGCGCGCCGGAGCGGCTGCGACGTGCTGGATCCTGATGATCGCGGGGATCGTGGTCGCCGCGGGGATCACCGGGCGGTTGCTGGAGCCCTATTCGGAGGCTGCGCTGTGGGGTGCGGTCGCGCGGGTGTGCGCGGTGGCGGTGGTGCTGCCGGTGCTGGCGCTGTGGGGGGTGGAGCATCGCGTGCCCTCTCGCGTCCGCCGGATCGGGACCGGCGGGCCGGCGCCGAGCGCTGCCTTCCGTCACGCCCACGCGCTTGCGGCAGCGGGACCGGCCGCGCCGGCGGCCCGGGAGCGGGACGGGTTCAGAGCCGCCTTCCGCTCGATGTGGGCCGAGCCGGCTGCGCGCCGCTTCACCGGTTTCGTGTTCCTGTCGATGCTGGCCTATTCGGTGCAGGATCTGATCGTCGAACCGTTCGGCGGCCTCGTCTTCGGGCTGACGCCGGGCCAGTCGACCAGCCTTGCGAGCGTGCAGCATGGCGGCGTGCTTGTCGGGATGATCGCGGCTGGCCTCGGCGCGAGCGTGCTCGCCAGGCGCGGCTACGCCCGGCTCGATCTCTGGATGGTCGGCGGCTGTATCGGCGCGGCGCTGGCGCTGCTGCTGCTGGCGCAGGCGGTGCCCGGCTGGCCGCTGCGGCCGGTGCTGATGCTGCTGGGCTTTTCAAACGGCGTGTTCACCGTGTCGGCGATCGGATCGATGGTCGGCCTGGCGGGCAGCCAGGGCCACGGCGCGGCGGGGGTGCGCATGGGCGTGTTCGGAGCCGCGCAGGCGGTGGCGTTCGGGCTGGGCGGGCTGATCGGCGCGGTTGGCGTGCAGCTGCTGCGCATCGCGGTCGAGACCGCAACCGCATTCCACACGATGTTCGCCATCGAAGCCGCGCTGTTCCTGGGCGCAGCGCTGCTGGCCAGAACGATCCTTCCCGAAACGGGGAGGGGGACGACTCGGGCGTCGCTCGGGGCGAAGGAGGGAGCGCGGACGCCTGGCTGCCGCGTCGAAACGGCTCCGCTGCGCTCGGCCGTCCCCACCACCGCGCAGCGCGCGGTCCCCCTCGCCGTGCCGGGGAGGAGCTAGGGAGGCGACATGACCGAGCATATCTATGACTGCATCGTCGTCGGCGGCGGGCCCGCCGGGGCGACCGCTGCCGCCGACCTCGCGCGCGCGGGGCGCGACGTGCTGCTGCTCGATCGCATGGGCCGCATCAAGCCGTGCGGCGGAGCGGTGCCGCCGCGGCTCCTCTCAGACTTCGCGGTGCCCGAAGACTTGCTGGTCGCGCGCGCGACGCAGGCGCGGATGATCGCGCCGTCCAACCATGCGGTCGATATGGAGGTTGGCGGCTGGGTCGGCATGGTTGACCGCGAGGTGTTCGACGAATGGCTGCGCGCCCGTGCCGAGGCGCTGGGCGCCGAGCGCCGCACCGGCACCTTCACCGGGCTGGAGCGCGATCCGGACGGAACGGCCGTGGTCGTCGCCAAGGGCAGGCGCTGCGAGCCCGATCTGCGCCTGCGCGCGCGCGCGGTGATCGGCGCCGACGGCGCGCGCAGCGGGGTGGCGCGCGCGGCGATTCCCGGCAGCGAGCGCAACCCGTGCGTGTTCGCCTATCACGAGGTGATCCGTTCGCCCGAGATCACGTCCGACGCCTACCGGCCCGAACGCTGCGATGTGTTCTACCAGGGCCGCTTCAGCCCCGATTTCTACGGCTGGGTGTTCCCGCACGGCCCACATGCGAGCATCGGCGTCGGCAGCGCCAACAAGGGCTATGAGCTGCGCGACGCGGTGAAGCGGATGCGCGACGCAACGGGGCTGGCCGAGTGCGAGACGCTGCGCTGCGAGGGTGCGCCGATTCCGCTGAAGCCGCTGCCGCGCTGGGACAATGGCCGCGACGTGGTGCTGTGCGGCGACGCCGCCGGCGTGGTCGCGCCAGCAAGCGGCGAGGGCATATATTACGCGATGGCCTGCGCGCGCCACGCCGCCGAAGGCGTGCACCTGTTCCTGTCGACCGGCGACGCGCGCGCACTGTCGCGCGTGCGCAAGCGGTTTCTGGGCGAGCATGGGCGCGTGTTCTGGATCCTGGGGATGATGCAGCGCTTCTGGTATTCGTCCGACAAGCGCCGCGAGCGCTTCGTCGCGATCTGCGCCGACAAGGACGTGCAGGAACTGACCTGGCAGGCCTACATGCACAAGAAGCTGGTCAGGGCCAAACCGCTGGCCCACGTGCGCATCTTCCTGAAGGACATGGGCCATCTGCTGGGGCTGGCGCCGGTGCACGGCTAGGGCGCCGACACGTCACGCTTCGCACGCGCGGGCAGGGCGGCTAAGCCACCGCCCATGACCCTGCGCCCCCCGCTCTGGAAGCCCATCCTTGTCGCTGCGGCGATTGCGCTCAGCGTGGGGGCGGCGGGAGGAGCGCTGACCGACATCGGGCCGTGGTACCGGGGGCTCAACAAGCCGTGGTGGAACCCGGCGGACTGGGTCTTCCCGGTTGCGTGGTCGACGCTCTACGCGCTGATCGCCACCGCGGGCGTACTGGCGTGGCGCTTTGCGCCGAGCGAGGGGCTGCGCCGGCGCATCCTCGCGCTGTTCCTGCTGAACGCGGCGCTGAACGTCCTCTGGAGCGCGCTGTTCTTCAAGCTGCACCGGCCCGATTGGGCGCTGAGCGAAGTGATCGCGCTGTGGGCCTCGATCATCGTGCTGATCTTCCGGGTGGCGCGCGCGTCGCGGCCTGCCTCGTGGCTGCTGGTGCCCTATGCAGCGTGGGTCAGCTTCGCCGCGTATCTGAATTTCGAGATTGTGAGGTTGAACGGCAGCTTCGTCGGCGCCGGTTTATGACCGGGCGCGAATCGGCTATAATGTCTCCGGGGTGCATGTCATGAGGGGCATCAGATGCGGACCCTGCTATTCATTGCAGGATGTTCGGTGTTCGCCGCCAGCGGGTGGGCCGCGCCGCTGCCCAGCGCAGGCGCAACCTTTTCCTGCCAGCGTAGCGACTCGAGCTACCCGACGGAAGGGTTCGACTTCCCCAACGTCACGCTCCCGAAACTTGAGATCAGGACGGGTTTAACGCCCTCGCCCTACGCGAGTGTCCGCGCTACCGCGTCGGGCGATGACTTCCTGATGTGTCAGACCGGGTTCGACTATTATTATCGGGCGAACCGACGCTGACCGGGTTCTTCACTTCCGGACAGGTGTGCTGGCTGTTGTGGGCGGTGCTGGGCGTCGAGGCGCTGTGGCTGCTGGCGCGCGGCCGGCCGCCGAGCGTCGTTCTCGCAGCAACGATGCCCGGAGTGCTGTTCGTGGCGGCGCTCTATGCCGCGCTGACGGGAGCGGCGTGGCCGTGGATCGCCGCGGCGCTCGCCGGCGCGGGTGTCGCGCACTGCGTCGATCTGCGCGTGCGCGGGCGGCTGGTGTGAAAGGCCCGCGCTCCGCGCCAGCGCCCCACTGCCCGCAATAGGGGGAATCCGCCGGTCGATGCCGGTGCTTGCGGTCAGCCGCGTGCGCTGGCGGACGCTTCGCAGGCTCCCGGGCAGCCTTCTCCCCTCGCGGCTGCGCTGGCCGCAGCCCGGCTCGGGCGGAGCCTCCGGGCGCGCGATCGGCCGGCGGCGAAACGACGCTGCGGTAGCGCACCGGGGGCGCGCTCACTGCGCGGGCGGGTCAGCGCCGCCAGCCGCGGCCGCCATGCCAGCCGGGCGTGCGAAGGCCGGGGGCAGGCCGGAATTCGTGCCGGAAGGGCTGCCAGTTGCCGCCATAGCGTGGCCTGTAGCGGTAGAAATGGCCGGGGTCGGCGCGATAGTAGAAGCGCTCGGTCGGCAAGCGCCGATAATAATAGGCTCCGCCGACGCCCCAATAACCATCATAGACCGGGCCGTAGAAGCCGTCGTAGAAGCCCGAATAATAATATGGGCGCCCGTAGCCGATCGAGGCCGAGTAGCCCGAGCCATAATAGTCGCTCGCGCAGCCGCCAAGCGTGGCGGCCGAGGCGGCGAGCGCGAGCGCGATCATCGGTTTGCGCATGGGCGGTCCTTTGCAAAGCGTGCTTAGCGGAAACGAACAGCCTCGCCTTTTGCGCCGTGCGGGTTGAATAATGGCAAAATGGCCCGTTCACCTGCCCGCCCGCTGCTGGTCGCCTGCGGAATAGCGCGCGAGGCGGCGATCGCGATGCGCGGCGCTGGCGGCGGCTTGTTAGCCGTGGCGGGCGGCGGTGACGGGGCGCAGCTTGAGCGCGAGCTGCGCGCGGCCGCCGGGCGCGGCGCGGCGGGCGTGTTGAGCTTCGGGCTGGCGGGCGCGCTGGCGCCCGGCCTGGGAGTCGGCGACTGGGTGGTGGGCGAGGGCCTCCACGCCGGCCCGGACTGCGACCTTCCGTGGGTGCGGGCGTTGGCGGCGATTTTTCCCCGCTCCCCGATCCTATCCGGGGTAGGGGAGGGGGACCGCCCGGACGGCGGTGGAGCGGCCCAGGGTGTGGAAGGCGGCCCCGGCGCCAAGTCTGCACCCGTCAGCTCCTCCACCGCGCTGCGCGCGGTCCCCCCCGCCGATCGGCGATTGGCGAGGATCTGGGCAGACGGCTCGCTCGCCGCCACCGCCGAAGCCAAGCGCCAGCTGCACGCCCGCACCGGAGCGCTCGCCACCGACATGGAAAGCCACATCGCCGCGCGCGTCGCCGCCGACCACGGCCTGCCCTTCGCGATCCTGCGCGTGATCAGCGATAGCGCCGCCGACGCGCTGCCGCCTGCCTTCGCCGTCGCGATGCAGCCCGGCGGCGGCACCGACTATGCCGCGCTGATCGCCAGCCTTGCCACACGGCCCGGCCAGCTGCCCGCCTTCGTCCGCGCCGCGCGCCACGCCATGACGGCGCTGCGCGCGCTACTTCGCGGACGCGTTCTCCTGGGCCCGCGCTTTCTCCTGCCGGATGCGGGCGAGCGCGCGGCTGACGTGATCTGAGAACACGTATTTCGCCGGGCGCTGGTTCGAAAGTTCGATTTCCGGGGCCATCGGGCCGTCGGTGCGAACGCCGCCCAGCGCGACGCGCGCAACCTTCCAGGGCCGCTTGACGCTGTCGACCGTCGCGGTACCCTCAAACCCGCAGTGGACCATGCAGTCGGCGCATTTCTCGTATTTGCCGACGCCGTAATCGTTCCACTCGGTTTCATCCATCAGCTCGGCGAAGGTCTGCACATAGCCTTCGCCCAGCAGATAGCAGGGCTTCTGCCAGCCGAACACGGTTCTGAGCGGCATCGACCACGGCGTGCATTCATAGGTCTGATTGCCAGCCAGGAAGTCCATGAACAACGGGCTGTTGGTGAACGCCCACTTCTTCTTCCCCTTGCCGGTATTGTGCTTCAGCACGTCGCGGAAGAACGTCTTGGTCTTGTGCCGGTTGAGGAAATGCTGCTGGTCCGGCGCGCGCTCGTAGGCGTAACCGGGGCTGACGGTGATGCCATCGAGCCCGATCGCCATCATCTCGTCGAAGAACGCCGCCAGCCGGTCGGCATCGGCGCCGTCGAACACGGTGCAGTTGATCTGCACGCGGAAACCCTTGGCCTTCGCCAGCAGGATCGCATCGCGCGCAATCTCATAGACTCCGTCCTGACTGACGGCCTTGTCATGCATCGCCTGGTCACCGTCGAGGTGGATCGACCAGGTGAAGTAGGGCGAGGGCTTGTATTCCTCGATCTTCTTCTTCAGCAGCAGCGCGTTCGTGCACAGGATCACAAACTTCTTCTTGGCGACGAAGCCGTCGACGATGCGCGGCATGTCGCGGTGGATCAGCGGTTCGCCGCCCGCGATCGAAACGGCGGGCGCGCCGCACTCGTCGATCGCCGCCATACAGTCCTCGTACGACATGCGCAGGTTGAGGATATCATCAGGGTAGTCGATCTTGCCGCAACCCTTGCATGCGAGGTTACAGCGGAACAGCGGCTCCAGCATCAGCACCAGCGGATAGCGCTTCTGCCCAGACAGATGCTTGCCAAGAACATAGCCGCCGATCTTGGCGGCCTGCGAAATCGGAAGTCCCACTGCCCGTAATCCTTCAGTTTACTCGGCTGCCACGCGCGCCGCGCCGAGGCGCGACAGGGCGGGCGGCAGCCGGAATTCCACGCGCTCGACAATGCCGTCGAGCGTGTCGACCTCGACGGGACCGATGGCGCGCAGGCCCTCGATCACCGATTGCACCAGCTCTTCGGGGGCGGATGCGCCCGCCGTCAACCCCACGACGCCCACGCCGGCAAACCACGAAGGGTCGAGCGCCGAGCCATCGGGGATCAGATAGGACGGCAACCCCTCCTCAACGCCGATCTCGCGCAAACGGTTCGAGTTGCTGGAGTTTTTCGCGCCGACGACCAGCAGCACATCGGCGTGGCGGCACAGCTCGCGCACCGCGGTCTGGCGGTTCTGTGTCGCATAGCAGATGTCGTTGGTATCGGGCCCGGTCACGTCGGCAAAGCGCGCCTTGATCGCCTGGATGATCGCGCGCGTGTCGTCGACCGACAGCGTCGTCTGGGTGATGTAGGCGACCGGTTCGTTGGCGGGCAGCGGCAGCGCAGCGACCTCCTCGGCGGTGCCGACCAGATGCACGGGAGCATCGATCTGGCCCAGCGTGCCTTCCACCTCGGGGTGGCCGGCATGGCCGATCAGGATCAGCGTCCGCCCGCTCGCGACATAGCGACGGCCCTGGTTGTGCACCTTGGTGACCAGCGGGCAGGTGGCATCGAGCACCGGCAAGCCGCGATCGCGCGCATGGTCTTCCACCGCCTTGCTCACTCCGTGGGCGGAGAACACCGTCACCGCGCCGTCGGGCACCGCATCGAGCTCATCGACGAACACCGCGCCCTTGGCGCGCAGCTTGTCGACGACATGTTTGTTGTGGACAATCTCGTGGCGCACATAGACGGGCTCTCCCGCCAGATCGAGCGCGCGGTCGACAATCTCGATCGCGCGGATCACGCCCGCGCAGAAGCCGCGTGGCTGTGCGAGCAGAACCTTCATCAGTCGCGCATCCTTCCTGCTCCCCAGCCGCCTGGGCGGACAGGTCCCAGGTTGAATGCAGGCGCTTAATGCCGGGTGAAGCCGGTTGCCAGCCACATCCAGCTTTCCGGAGGTGTTTCGGCCAACGGGCGTTGCGCCTCGGCAACGGGCGTTGACGCGGCGGGGGGCGGAACCAATCTGCCCGGCCATGTTCAAGAATCTTGTCCTATTCGTCGCGCTCGCTGCTCCCGTGACAGCCCGGGCGCAGGTGACCGATCCAGCCGCGCAGCGCGTGGAGAGCTATTTCGCGGCGCTGATGCCGGTGATGAAGGGCGGCGCCAAATTGGGCATCAAGGGCCGCGCCGACCGCTACGAGCCCGTGGTGGAGCAATATTACGATGCGCAAGGCGCGCTGCGGCTGATCGCGGGCGCGTCCTATGCGCAGGCAACCGCAGCGGACCGGCAGGCGGCGCTGACTGCGCTCAACCGGCTGAACGCGGTGCGCCATGCAGCGAACTTCGACAGCTATTCGGGCGAGAAGTTCACCGTGGAACCGGCCGTCCAGACCCGCGGAACCGACAAGCTGGTCCGCGCGAGGATCACGGGCTCAAACGGGCAGGGTGCAGCGCTCGTCTACCGGTTGCGGCCGGGCAGCGACGGCCAGTGGCGCATCCTCGATGTGGTGAGCGAGGGAGTGAGCCAGCTGAACGTGCAGCGCGCCGAGTTCGCGGCTGGCCTGAAAAACGGTGGCCTGAGCGGGCTGACCAAGCAGCTCAACGCGACCATCCAGCGTTCGCTGACGCAGCCGGCCTGACGCGCCGGGGCGGGGGCGTCCCGGCCCCTTGGCGGCGCGCGCCGGCCGGTTCGCCGAGCGGCCGCTCATCCTGCCGGTTCCTGCAGCCGTTGAGCTTGGCGCTCATCGCCCGATGCGATCTCGCGCGAGCGTCACCGGTGGAGGCCTCAGGGCTTCGAGACCAGCGCGCGTCGCTCGGCCGACTGCCCGCGGATCGTCAGCGCCCGCCGCTGCCGCGCCGTTTGCCCGATCCCGCCTTGGCGCGTTTGCTGGCCATCGTCGTGCGCGTCCCCGGCCGTCCGCCCATTGCGCGCCCTGCGGATTTCGGAGCGGCGGACGGGCCGGGGAGGGCGGAGATGCCAAGGTCTTCCTCCTCGAGGCGGCGGATCTCGTCACGCAGGCGCGCAGCTTCCTCGAACTCCAGGTCCATCGCGGCCTTGCGCATCCGTTCCTCAAGGTCGGAAATGTAGGCGCGCAGATTATGGCCGACGAGCGTCGGCGCCTCGTCGTCGCCGGTGCCGATGATCACGCTGTCGCGCTGGCTGACATCGCCGATGATGTCGGCGATCTGCTTCCTGACCGTCGCAGGCGTGATGCCGTGCGCCGCGTTATAGGCCAGCTGCTTGGCGCGCCGCCGCTCGGTCTCGCGCATCGCGCGCTCCATCGATCCGGTGACGTGGTCGGCGTAGAGGATCACCCTTCCCTCCACATTGCGCGCCGCACGACCGATCGTCTGGATAAGGCTGGTTTCGGAGCGAAGGAAACCTTCCTTGTCGGCGTCCAGAATGCAGACCAGGCCGCATTCGGGAATATCGAGCCCCTCGCGGAGCAGGTTGATGCCGACGAGCACGTCGTAGACGCCCAGCCGCAGGTCGCGGATCAGCTCGATGCGTTCGAGCGTCTCGACATCGGAATGCATGTAGCGGACCTTCAGCCCCGCCTCGTGCATATATTCGGTCAGATCCTCGGCCATGCGCTTGGTGAGTGTCGTCACCAGCGTCCGGAAACCGGCGCGCGCGACCGCACGGGCTTCGTTGATGCAGTCCTGCACCTGATCCTCCACGGGGCGCACTTCGACCGGGGGGTCGATCAGGCCCGTCGGGCGGATCACCTGCTCGGTGAACACGCCAGCGGTGCGCTCCAGCTCCCAGTCTCCGGGTGTCGCGCTGACGAATAGCGTCTGCGGGCGCATCGCGTCCCATTCCTCGAACTTCAGCGGCCGGTTGTCGATGCAGCTGGGCAGGCGGAAGCCATATTCGGCAAGCGTCAGCTTGCGCCGGAAGTCCCCTCTGGACATGCCGCCAATCTGCGGCACGGTGACGTGGCTCTCGTCGATGAATAAAAGCGCGTTGTCGGGAAGATATTCGAACAGCGTCGGCGGCGGTTCGCCGGGCAGGCGGCCGGTCAGGAAGCGGCTGTAATTCTCGATGCCCGCGCAGCTGCCCGTGGCGGCGATCATCTCCAGATCGAAGTTGGTGCGCTGTTCCAGCCGCTGGGCTTCCAAGAGTTTGCCCTCGGCATTCAGCTCCTTCAGTCGCTCGGCAAGCTCGAACTTGATGGCTTCGGCGGCCTGCTTCAGCGTCGGGCCGGGCGTGACATAGTGGCTGTTGGCGTAGACCTTGATATAATCCAGCTTTGCTGAAACCTGTCCAGTCAGCGGATCGAACTCGCTGATCTCCTCGATCTCGTCGCCGAAGAACGACACACGCCAGGCGCTGTCCTCATAATGTGAGGGGAACACCTCCATGTTGTCGCCGCGCACGCGAAAGTTACCGCGCGCGAATCCCATGTCGTTGCGCTTATATTGCAGCGCGACCAGCTTGCTAATGATCTCGCCTGCTGGAACGGTCTGGCCCTTTTTCAGGCTGAAGGTCATCGCCGAGTAGGTCTCGACCGAACCGATACCGTAGAGGCAGCTGACCGACGCGACGATGATGACATCGTCCCGCTCAAGCAGAGCGCGCGTCGCGGAGTGGCGCATCCGGTCGATCGCCTCGTTGATCGAGGATTCCTTCTCGACATACGTATCGGTGCGAGGGACGTAGGCTTCCGGCTGGTAATAGTCGTAATAGCTGACAAAATATTCAACCGCGTTGTCGGGGAAGAACGATTTGAACTCGGCATAAAGCTGCGCGGCGAGGATCTTGTTCGGGGCGAGCACGAGGGCGGGGCGCTGCGTAGCCTCGATCACCTTTGCCATCGTGAAGGTCTTGCCGCTGCCCGTCACGCCCAGCAGCACCTGATCGCGCTCGCCCGCATTCGCCTGGCCCACGAGCTCGGCGATCGCGGCGGGCTGGTCGCCCGCCGGCTGATAGTCGCTTTTGAGCACGAACGAGCGGCCGCCCTCGCTCTTCTCGGGGCGGTCGGGGCGGTGCGGGATGTAGGGTGCCTCGCGCGTCGGCTCGGCAACCCCGCGGCGGATCGCGATGGCGGGCATGGGCCGAA
>Ga0326763_1000020_pt1 | contig 63171 bp, 53 predicted proteins | sample NORPS_P_FD_207671 | JGI IMG/M metagenome (GOLD analysis project Ga0326763, IMG submission 207671) | Hot spring water microbial communities from Norris Geyser Basin, Yellowstone National Park, WY, United States - NOR.PS_P | ecosystem: Environmental > Aquatic > Thermal springs > Unclassified...
GAATCCCCGCCCGGTCGGCCGCGCGTACAAGCAACTGATTGCCGACTGGCGCAACGTCCTGCCGACCCAATCCGTATGCCTGGTCGTGCCGGTGGTCGCTCCGCGCGAAACGCGCGAAGCGCACGCGAGGTCGATGGCGGCGGCCGAACGGCGGTCCGATCAGGACGCTATTCCGAAGCCGTTGCCGGCCGAATAGCCGCCCGCCGGCAGCGGGCCATCGGCTCATCGAAGTTAGCGCGAGGACCTGAGACTCTTCACTTGCGGTTTAGTTCCGTTGCGTCATGCTGCTGCGCATGGAGTTCGTCGCTCAATCGTCTCGCTTCGACGCAGTCGGCGGGACCAGCGCGTTGCCGAACAATGTGCTGCGCCTGGATCGTGACCGATGGTCGCCCGAGCGCGCGCGGCGATGGTACGACCAGCAGCCTTGGTTCGTGGGCGCAAATTACGTACCCGCCTATGCAATTAACCAGATTGAGATGTGGCAGGCCGAGACTTTCGATCCAGCCGCGATCGCACGCGAGCTCGATTGGGCGCGCGACCTGGGCATGAACTCGATGCGCGTGTTCTTACATGATTTGCTGTGGCGCGATGATCCAGCGGGCTTCCAGAGCCGGATCGACCAGTATCTCGATATCGCGGCCGAGCGCGGCATCCGATCCATGGTCGTGCTGTTCGACAGCGTCTGGCATCCGGAGCCACGGCTGGGGCCACAGACAGCGCCGATTAGCGGCGTCCACAACTCGGGCTGGGTGCAGTCACCGCATCGGGACACTCTGGAAAACCCCAACGAGTGGCTGTGGCTGCGCGATTATGTGGACGGCGTCGTCCGCGCCTTCGGCCGCGACGACCGCGTGGCGATCTGGGATGTGTGGAACGAGCCCGACAATATCTTCATGGGCACACTGGAACACTTGCAGAGCCCGCGAAAGTTCGAGTTGGTGGCCGAGCTGCTGCCACAGGTGTTCAGCTGGGTACGTGCCGCTGATCCCTTGCAGCCGCTGACGAGCGCGGTGTGGCACAATCACGATTGGCGCTGGGGTCCAATGCTCAATACGATCGAGCAGACGCAGCTGGGCGAATCGGACGTCATCAGCTTCCACAATTACGAATGGCCCGAGAAGTTCGAGGCGCGCATCGGTCAGCTGAGCGAATATGGCCGCCCGATCTTCTGCACCGAATGGTTAGCACGCTCGGTCGGCAGCCTGGTCGAGACCGTGCTGCCGGTCGCGCACCAGCATCGGGTGAGCATGTACAACTGGGGCCTTGTCGCGGGCCGCAGCCAGACCGTGTTCCCTTGGGACAGCTGGAAGACACCCTGGATGCCGGAGACCGCGGGCGAGGAACACCCGCCCGTGTGGTTCCACGATCTGCTACGCCCCGACGGCACGCCCTACCGCGCGGCGGAGGCGAACATCTTCCGCATGCTCGCCAGCCAACCCGCCGCGCAGATGACGGCGCGGGCTTAGTGGCCGAGGCCGTAGTAGGTCTGGAGGTTGCGGTGGTAGCGGTCGTCCCAGCGCGGCTCGTCGCGGAAGCTGGGGCCGCGCTCGAGCTGGCGTTCGTCGAGGTTCACCACGTAGCCGTCGTGGCGCTCGTCATAGCGTAGCATGTCCCACGGCAGCGGGTGGTAGCGCTCCCCCATGCCGAGAAAGCCGCCGAAGCTCATCACCGCATAGTCGACGCGGCCCGAGCGCTTGTCGATCATAAGGTTGCGGATCGTGCCCAGCCGCTCGCCACGCGGATTATAGACGCGCGTGCCCGCAACCTTGTCCGAACTGATCAGGCGGCTGGTCTCGTCGATCGCTACGCGGCGATCGTCGTCACGGTTGCCGTAGCGCTCGTCCTCGCGCGAGCCATAGCGATCATCGCGGCGATAATCGTCGCGGGACGAGCCGCGATATTCGTCGCGCCACGAGCCGCGATAGTCGTCGCGTCCGTAGGCGGGACGATACTCGTCCCGGTAGCGGTAGTCGTCTGCCATCGAACTGCTCCCGAAAGCTTGGGCGCCGCCGGTCCGTCACCGACGGTCAGGGCTTCAACCCGCTAGCGCGGCGGAGCGTTCCGGCCCGATCGCCTTTCAGTAATCGCGCTGCAGCTGCACCGCGAAACTCTGGCTGCCCTGCGACTGCACGGTTGAAAGCAGCGACAGCGCGCGGGTCAGAGCCACACGGATCTGCGTGGCGGTATAACCCTGCGCGTCGGTCGACAGCTGGATGTACACGTCGCGCGCGATGTACTTGCCGGCCATCAGCCCGGTATTCCCTTTTGTCGTCGTGATCGTGCCGTTGGCATTGGTGGTCGTCGTACCGCCGACATTGCCGATGCCCAGCCGATCGAGCCCCGTCGCGCGTTTCAGGCTTGCGACCGGGTTGAACCCCTTGCCGCCGCCGCTCCGCAGCTGCGCCAGCGCGACCGCCAATTGCACCGCGTCCGTTGCGGTCAAGTTCGTGACGCTCGTCCCGAACAGTAGCCGCGCAAGCACTTCCTCCTGCGGCAATGCCGGCGAACTTGTAAAATTGATGATCGACTGTTCTGCATTGCCGGTGATCTGGATATTGGCGGTCAGCCCGGTCACGTTCGCTGTCGCCTCGATGTCGATCTGCGGATTGGGCGGATTTTCGCCGACGAAGCGGATATAGCCGCGATTGATCTGGAAGCTGCGGCCCGCGAAGTCGAACGTGCCGCGGATCGCAGTCGCGTCGCCCCGCAATGTCGGCGCGGCCGCGGTTCCGCCTGCGCGGACGTCGGCCTGCCATTCGCTGTCCAGTCCCATGCCGCTGACCGCGATCCGGTTGTTCGCCCGCACCGCCACGTCCAGCCTGATGACGCTTGGCACCGCTGGAATGCGCTGGGGCGAATCGACCGGCTGACCTTTCATGCGGACGTTCAAGGTGGGGATCGTCGCGGCCCTGCTGGTGCTGATCGAATAGGTCGCGCGGTCGACATTCAGGTCGCCGGTGACCACTCCCTCCCCGCGCGCGAGCGCAATCTTGGTGGTGCCGCTAATGACCGCGCTGGCGCTGTCGGTGCGCAGCAGCTGGGCGTTGCGCAGGTCGCCCGTCAGGTTTGCAGTGAGGCCGCGCGTTGCGTCGTAGGCGACCGTGCCCGCGCCGCTGACGCGCCCGCTGCCCGCGATGCCCGTGAACTGCCGCAGCACAAACGTTGGGCCATTGAAATCGCCCAGCATCTGCACGCCGGTGATGACGGTGCCCGTCTGCGCACTCTCGATCCGCGCATTGGCGGCGCGGACCTGGCCCTCGACGACCGGCTCGCCGACCCGGCCCGAAATCGACGCGTTGACCGTCACCGGCCCCTGCACGTCCAGCGTTTCCACCCCGGCCAGGGGCCAGATTGCCTGCGCTGGAGCTGCCAGGCGCACCAAACCTCGCATCGGCGCAGACAAAAGCCGCTGCGAAAGCGGCTCTTCGGCGGAGCCGGGAATGGGCGAAACGAGCAACTGGAAGGCACCTAGGACTTTTCCTTCGCGCCTGATGAAGCCGCGCGTTGCAGCCTCCGGCCCGCGCAGCGCTGCTGTCAGCTCGAGGTTGATCGGCAGCGAGGTGAGCGCGACGCCCGAACGCGACAGATCGCGCACCAGCAGATGCACCGAGCCGACCGGCAGGCCCGAGCCCGGCAGACGGATATCGGCCGAGCCGGATATTCGGCCGAAGGCGCCGAGGCCGGTGAACTGGCTGATCGCCTGCAGGCTGAAATCTTGAAAGCGCGCGGTGACGCTGGGCTCGGGCCCCGAAACGCCAGCAAGGATCGCGCGGCCGTTCGCGATGATGAGCGTCGCTGGCTGGAGGCGCCAGAACGTGCCCTCCTTCACGAACAGCGCGGGCTGGCTCAGCTGGAACGCTTCGCCCGCGACCGAGCCGTTGGCGGCGAGCGTCACCCGGCCCGGCACTGCGTCGGCGTTGGCGGCGATGGTGAAAGGCTGGTCGGCCGCATCGCCGCTAGCGTTCAGCCGCCCGGTGCCGTGGCCGCGGTCATACCGGCCTCCGAACGCCAGCGTGCGCACCTCCGACGTGCGGTAGCGGATGGCACCGGCGTTGAGCGTGCCCTGCCCCGCCGGGCCGTCCGGCCGCAGCACCGCGGCCGCGCTGAGCCGCCCCTGGCCGATGCGGAGATCGGGGACGAACGGCACCGTCGCGTTCTGCATCCGCACGTCGACCGAGACGCGCTGCGCACCGCCCTCATTCCCCAGCACGATGGTGCCGTTGGTGCCCTGGCCCGAGAGGACGAGCTGCCCCGCATAGACCGGCCCCGCAGCCGCGACCCGGCCCGAGGCTGTGTATCCAGCGAAGCGCGCCCGCGTGATGTCGGCGCTGGGTCCGTCCTTGCCGAGCGCGACAAGCGAGTCGAGCGCGAGCGGGCCGTAGTCGGAACCGCCCGTCAGCTGCACGGCGTAGGCGGCGCCCATCGGTTCGATCCGCGCGACGACGTTCTGCAAGCCCGCGCCCAGCCCCGGCCGCGCGAGCGCGATTTCGGCGCGGGGCTTGGTGCGCGTGCCGCTCACCGCCAGCCGCACTGGGCCGTAGGGGACGCTTGTGCCCTGCGCGAGCGCGCTGATCGCGCCGTTGGGACGTAGCTGCGCGTTGCCGCCCAGCCGCAGCTTGGGCGCAGCCAGCACGAAGCGATCAAAGCGGATTGCGCCATCGGCACCGCGCGTCAGCACGGCCGACGCAGCAGGCAGCCCGCCGATGAAATCGCGCACACCCGACGAATCGAGCCGGATGGTGCGCAGCGTGATGGGTCCGGTGACGATCAGCCCCTGCCCGTTCGGCCCCGGCCGGATGGTGAGATCGAGCCCGACCGCGAATTCGCCGACGCCCGCCAGCGCATAGCGCGCAACGGCTCCGTTCAGCGCCAGCAGATAGGCGTTGTTCTTCAGATCATACAGCGCCTGCCCGCGCGCCTGCGCCCGATCGGTGCGGATCGCGAGCGGCTTTACGACCACCTGGCCCGATCCGTAGACGACATGCCCGTCGGCGGTCAGCCGGTTGGCGTAGACTGCAAGCTCGGGTGGCAGGCCGCTCGCTGCGTCGGCCGTGACGTGCGCGTCGCCCTCGATGCGGGCGCCGACCAGCGTGAAGCGCCCGGTGGCGCGCGGGCGCGTGAGGCCGGTCTCGCCCGCGGCAAGCCGCGCCGATGCCAGGCTGACATCGGCGCGCAGTTCATTGAGCGGACCCTCAAGCGTCGCCCGGATGTCGACCGGCGCGCCTGCGACGCTTGCCGACAGCAGCTTGGGATCGTTCAACCGCCCGGTGATCTGCGTCGGCGCCAACGATCCGCCCGCGCGATCGAGCGCGCCCTCGGCGCGAGCGCTGAACGCTGCACTGGCAAGGTCGGCGGCGAAGCGCACGCCCTGCTGCGTCGGCTGCGCTTCGGCCTCGACGCGCAGCTCGGGCGCGCTGAGGCGCGCGACCAGCGTATCGGGCCCGACGAGCGGAGCGGCGCGGGCTGCCCCCTTCATCGTGAAGCGCCCGGCATTCACCACGAGCTGCGCGCGCGCGATCTGCTCGCTGCCGACAGCGGCGCTGAGATTGCCCAGCCACATGCCCCATGTGCCCGCGCCCTTCACCTCGGCCGAGAGCGGAGCGTTGGCGCCAGCCAGCCGAGCGAGCAGCCCCCCCGCCGGGCCGGTCACGCGCGCATCGAGGTCAAACCGGTTGAGATCGGGCACGGCGTTCACGTTCAGGCGCACGCCGTCGCCGGTGTCGCTGCGCGCGTCGGCGAAGACGATCGCCCGGCCCGCTTCGATCTGAGCACGGGCGGCTGCGGTTACCACATAGCGGCGGCCCGCGACGGGCGGTTCCACGGTCAGCGCCCCGACATAGAAGCGCCCGAGCGCGAGATCGAAGGCGGGCAGGATGCCGCCGGGCGCGGGCGGCGTCGGCTTGAACCGCGGCTGGCGGATCAGGTCCGCGGTCGGCGCGTCGACCGAATCGAGCACCAACCGGTTCTTGGCATAGACGAGCGGCTGCCACGCGACACGGAGCTGAGGCACGCGCAGGAACGGCCCGTCGGGATCGCTCAGCACCACATCATGCGCGGTAAACCGCGACAGGACCGATCCCTCGATGCGCCCGATGCTGATCTTGAGGCCGTTGGCGGGTGCTAGCTGCGCGATCTGGCGGACGATGAAGCCGCGGCCTGCGTCGCTGTCGATGTAGGCGAACAGCCCGGCGACGATCAGCACCAGCAGCAGCGCGATCAGCGCCAGCCAGCGCAACGGGCGGAGCGCGCGCACCATCAGAATGCCTGTCCGATCGAGAAATAGACCGCGGCGTCCGGATCGCCGCGCCGCGGGTTGAGCGGGGTGGCGATGTCGGCGCGGATCGGGCCGATGCTGGTGTAGTAGCGCACACCGACGCCCGCGCCGTACTGGAAGTCGCCGCCGATGCGGGGATATTCGGCCGGGTAGAGCTGGCCACCATCGAGGAACGCGACGAGGCCGATCGTCTGCGTGACTTTCTGGCGGACCTCGCCCGAGAACTCGACGAAACTGCGTCCCCCCGTCGGGTTGTTGCTCGCGTCCTTCGGGCCGATCAGCTGGTAGCCATAGCCGCGCACCGATCCGCCGCCGCCGACATACCAGCGCCGCGAAGGCGGCACGTTCGATAGGTCCGAGCCGACGATCGCGCCGGTGGCGATCCGCCCGGCGAGCACCGTGCCGTCGCCGCGCGCGACGGGGATATAGCCGCTCGTCTGCAGCCGCGCGCGGACATAGCTGTAGTCACCCTGCAAGCTGAACTCGGGACTGACGCGCAGGTCGGCGCGCACGCCGCTCACCGGATTGAGCAGGCTTTTCGTCGTATCGAACGCCACGCCGAGCGGGAAGGCGCCGAGATAGTAGTTCTGTGTGGCGCGGCCCGATTGCGCGCTGGTGCCGCTGCGGTCGCGCTCGCGGCTGACGAGCAGTTCGCCGCCGAGGCTCCACGTCCAGCGCTTCTGCCAGAGCGGCGTCGAGCGGTTCTCATATTGCACGAGGCCGTTGACGGCGGTGCTTTCGAATGCGGGCGTATCCTGCCGCCCGGCGTCGGCCCGGACGGTCAGGAAGCGGTCACGGCGGTGAAAATTTGATTTGATGAGTTCGGCGCTCACCAGCTGCTGGCGCGTGCCGCCAATCAGCCGGAAGGTGACCGCGCCTTCGGGCTGGATCAGGTTCTTGTGACGCCAGCTGAGTTCGGCGCGGACGCCGTCGATCGTGTCATAGCCGAGCTGCGCGGCGATCGTGCGCTGCGGTCCCGGAGTGAGCTTCACATCAAGATCGGCGAGGACGCTGCCGTCCGGGCCCGGCCCGTCGCGCACCGGCGAGACCGAGACGCTGGAATAGAGCTGCGTCGCCAGCAGCGCGCGGCGGAAATCCTCGACCAGCGCCTGGTCATAGCGCTCGCCGGGACGGAAGCGCGCGATATCCCAATAATGGCCGGTGCCAAGGAACGGCTTGCCGTCGACCTTCAGCGCGCCGAAACGCGCGGGCGGGCCGGTGTCGACGGGCAGGGTGAGTTCGCCGGTGCGCGTGTCGGTGTCGATGAGGATGTCGAGCTGGCCGACCTCGCCGAACGGATAGCCGAGGTTCGGCAGCGCGACCCGGACGCGGCCCTCGGCGGCGAGCGTGGGGGCGGCCTCCACGGGATCGCCCGCCTTCAGCCCCAGTTCGCGCCGCAGCGCGTCGGCTGGGCCGGGGCCCTTCACCGGCAGGTTGACTGCCGAATAGCGATAGAGCTCGCCCGGTGTAACATCGAACACGACACGCGCGCGGCCGCCCGACGGCGGGGCGGGGGTGAGTGTGTACACCGCCGCGCCACCATAATAGCCGCGACTCCGCAGGATCTGGCGCACGAGATCGACATCGTTCTCCGCGCGAAGGCGGATTTGGGCGCTGTTGGCGGGCTGGCTGCGCGTGCGCAGTTCGGACGCCGCGTTGAACTCGTCCTCGGCACCGTCGAGCGGACCGAGGCCGCGCAGCTCAACCTCATAGCGCACACGCGCGACGACCTCGGTCGCGGCCTCGCCGGTCAGGTCGGCGGGCGGAGCGTCTGCGGTCGGCCACACCACCCCCAGATCGGGCAGCGGCGGCAGCGGCGCGCTAGGGTCGGCGGTAGCGGTGTCCGGAGCGGGCGCCAGCGGCGCTTCAGCCTGCGGCGCGTCGGGCGGCGGCGCTCGCTCGGACTTGGGCATCGGCTTGGGCTGCTCCACCCCGGGCGGCTTCGGCGGCTTGGGGCGCGCTGACGCAGGCGCCATTAGGCTGGACAGCAGCGCGACCAGGCCCCAGCACAGAGCGATGGACCGCAACGGCAGACCGACACCGCGCAGCGTCGCTGGCGGCGGCATCATCCTGACGCTCGCTCTGCTGGTCGGCGCGGTTGTCGGCATCCGTATGGGAGAGCCGTCGGCGGGTCTGCTCATTGGTCTCGGCGTGGGCGGGCTCGGCGCGCTTCTGTTCAACCGGGTGAATGCGCGCAAAAGGGATGGGTAGGCACGGCGTTACAAGAACCGCCGCCCCGCCCAAACGATCCGGCCGATCACGTCAAGCTCCAATGCGCCAGCCACCTCCCACGATGGATAGGCGGCATTGTCCGACAAAATCGCGACGCGGCGGCTGGCTGGATTGACGGCCAACCGTTTCACGATCGCCTCGCCTTCAATCCTTAGCGCATAAAGCCCGTCGCGCAGGCGGCTGCGGGCGTCATCACGGTCGACAATCAGCTGATCTCCGGGGCCTAGCGATGGCAGCATCGAGTCGCCCTCCATCCGCAGCAACGCGAGCGAGTCGATTTGGTTGCTGGCAAGCTCGCCAAGCCACCCAGCGTGGAACGCGATGCCGCCATCGACGGGGCGCGGGCGCAGCTGATCGAGCCGGACAAAGTCGGTTGCACGCGTAGCGTGGGCAGGCGCCCCAACCACCGGCTCGGCCGAGCCCGCCGGCAGCCCCAGCGATTCGGCTGGCACCCGGAGCGCCTGCGCGATCGTCTTTACGTCATCCGCTTCCAGCCGCGCGGGCACGCCCCGGCTTACATACTGTTGCACATAGGAATCGTTGCGACCGATGAGGCGCGACAGCGACGCAAAACTCTCGCCGGAACGCGCAATTGCGCGCTTCAGCGCCTGCCTGGCGTCGAGTTCGTCCAAGCCCGTCCTCCTCCCGATCGTTACTATACCGGTTAAAACCGATAAAGATAGGAATCTGCCTAGACTTGTAGGTTTCTCCGCGCCCGCATGGCCGTGCCGATCACACTGGAAAGGCGAGGGCATGCAGGGTAATCTGTTGTTTGCGATTGAGGTGGGGCTGCTTCGCGCGGGCATGGCGCCGTCGCGATTCGGCCGGGAGGTGGCGGGCGACCCCAGGTTAGTGTTCGACCTGAGGAGAGGCCGGCAACTCCGTCTCGGTACCGAAACGCGCGTGCGTCAGTATTTGTCCCGTTTGAGTAAGGAGTGCGTGTTGTGAGAAGTTTCATCCAGGACGGACACTCGCTTGTGTTGCGCGTGATCCGCAAGCTGGTTGCCGACCCGGCGGTCGTGCTAGTTGTGGAAGAGGTTCACAGCCGCGACTGGGCGAGCGCGACCTTCGTGGGCCAGTTGCATCGCATGGATTGCAAGCTGAAGGGCAGTTTCGAAGCGGTGCAGGCCGCGGCGCAGCGGCTGCGCGACGAGCTGCCCGAGAGCGATGCGGACGGTTCGGAGCGGCTGTTCCTGGCCGATGCGTCGGTCACAGCGCTGCGGATGACCGGGCGGCGCGACGGGCGCGCAACGGCGTCGCTGTCGATCGAAGCGCTGACGCTGCTGGCCTGAAGCGCTGAACCGCTGACCGGAGCGATCAGCCGACGGGCGGCAGGCTGTCGCGCAGCGCCCGCGCAGCCGCGGCGATGCGCTGCCGGTCGACACCCGCGAGCGCCTGCGGAGCGAGGCGCCGGGCTGCCTGCTGCGGCGCCGCTGGCGCGGGCGTGCGCGCCATCTGCCGCGTGGTCGCTGCGATCTCGGCCACTTGCTGCGCGATCTGGCGCAGCTGCGCGCCGACCTGTTCCTCCAGGCGGTCGATCCGGTCCGTCAGCCGCTGCGCCACGGCGTGATCGGGCGCATGGCTGGCAATCTCGGCTGGAATGCTCGCTACGCGCTGAGGGGCGGCATGGGGCGGCTGTGCAGGGTCGGGGACGGGCGCGTGCGTGGCGCCCGCGCCGTCCGTCTGGGGCGAAAGTTGCACCGCATCGATCGTCGGCAGTTCGTTCGCCCGTGCGCTGAGATCGGGTGCATCAAGCTTCGGCGGCAGCGCCGGGCGGTGTTCCACCTTCGGTCCGTCGGCGTGGGGTTCGGCAGCCGCCGCACCGGTCTCGACCACCGGACGAGCCGGCGCCGAGAAGGTCCGGCCGGCTGAAGGCGGCACGGTCGGTTCCGCCGACGCACGCACCCGGCCGACGGGCCCGGTCGATGCGAAGCGACGCGCCTCACCATAGCGCGAGGTCCGCGCGGCGGTGCGGTCATCGTCGTCGGCATCGGTCTCCGGCGAACGCCGCCCGCGCAGCGCCCAGCCCAAGAGCGCGCTGAGCACGAAGCCGCCGCCACCCAGCGCGGCCCGCCCGGCCATGCCGACCGGCGGCTGGAACAGCTGCACCGCACCCGCGATTCCGGTCCGGGAGAGCAGCTCCTCCAGCGTTTGCTGCGGCACGAGCAACGCTGCGGCGAGCAGTGCGAGGCCGAGAAGCAGACCGATGATGGGCGGCAGGTTACGCATGCGCCGTCTCTTGGAGCGCGCTGCCCGGCTTGGCAACGGCGCGCGCGCCCGCCAGCCGTTCGTAAACGGGTGCGTAGCGGGCGGCGCTCGCATCCCAATTGCGCTTCTCGCGCACGAACGCCTTGCCCGCCGCCAGGATCGCGGGCCAGCGGCCGCGATCGGCGAGCAGGCCCGCCAGCACCTCGGCCGCCGCAGCCGGATCGCCCGCGCGGAACAGCACGCCGGTGACGCCATCGTCGATCAGCTCTCGGTGCCCGCCGACGTCCGACGCAGCGACGAGCTTCTCCTGCGCCATCGCTTCCAGCGGCTTCAAGGGCGTGACCAGCTCGGTCAGCCGCATCGGCTTGCGAGGGTAGGCGAGCACATCGACCAGGCTGTAGTAGCGGTCGACCTCGGCCTGCGGCACGCGGCCGGTGAAGTGGATGCGCGCCGCCGCCGGGGATGCAGCCGCCTGCGCCTTCAGCGCCGCCTCCATCGGCCCGCCGCCCACCAGCAGCAGCCGCGCCTGCGGCCGCCGCGCGATGAGCGCGGGCATGGCGGCGATCAGATCGTCCAGCCCCTCATAATCATAGAAGCTGCCGAGGAAGCCGATCACCTCGTCACCGGGCGCGAAGCCCAGTCCGGCCGCGAGCGTGCCCTCGCGCGGCAGCGGATCGCCGAACTCGCCCAGGTCGACGCCATTGGGCACGCTGAACAGCTTGTCGCGCGCGATGCCGCGCGCCGCGAGGTCGTCGAGCAGCCCCTGACAGATCGCGCCAACCGCAGCGGCGCGGCGGCAGGCGCGCGTTTCCAGCCAGCGCGTCGCGCGGTAGCGCGGCGAGCCCTCGCGCCCCTGCCCGTTGCCGACGGCCGCATCCTCCCAGAAAGCGCGGATCTCATAGACAACCGGAATGCCCAGCCTTGCGCCGACGGCCAGCGCGGGCATCACCGTCAGCACCGGCGAGTGGGCGTGGATGATGTCGGGCCGGATTTCGGCCGCCAGCCGCTGCAGCCGCGCATCGGTCGCGCGCATCTCGGCCAGCTCGCGCAGCAGCGGTGGGCGCTGCGGCGGAGCGGGCGTGCGGTGGAACACCAAGCCGCCCGCCTCCTCGGGATCGGGCCCCGCCTTGCTGTGCCGCGGCGAGGTCAGATGGTGCGTTTCCCACCCGCGACGGCGCGAGGCGAGCATCAGCGCGCGGCTGCGGAAGCTGTATCCCGAATGGAGCGGCAGCGAATGATCGAACACGTGCAGGATGCGCAGCGGCATTGCGCTCAGGCCAGTGCGCGGCCGCGGCGGGCGCGGAGATCGGCGACGCAGCGATCGGCGGTACGCCCGTCCCAGCGATCGGGGCGACGCGCGGCGGCGGGGCCGCGCGCGAGCGCGTCATCAAGCGCTGCGAGCGCGGTGCCGACGCTCACCAGCCGGTTGGTGCCCTCGCTGACGGTGATCGGGCGCTCGGTGTTCTCGCGCAGCGTCAGGCACGGGATGCCGAGATAGGTCGTCTCCTCCTGGATTCCCCCGCTGTCGGTCAGCACCGCGGCCGCGCCCGAAAGCAGCGACATGAAACGGTTATACCGCTGCGGTTCGATCAGCCGGACGCCCGCCGCCTCCAGCCGCGCGACGTGCCCGCCCGAGTCCAGCCGCGGCCGGGTGCGCGGGTGCGCTGGGAACACCACCGGGTGCCGATCGGCCGCCGCGGCCAGCAAATCGGCGAGTGCGGTCAGCTGCGCGGGATCGTCGACGTTCGACGGCCGGTGCAGAGTGGCGACGATATAGCCGCCGGGCCGCAGGCCCAGCGCTTCGGCCGCGCGCTCGGCTGCGATTGCGGGGAGCGCGTGCACCAGACTGTCGATCATCGCGTTCCCCACGCGCGTGATCCGCGAAGCGTCCACCCCCTCGGCCGCGAGGTTGGCGTCGGCGTCGGGCGAGGGCGTCCACAGCACGTCGGCGATCGCATCGGTCACCAGGCGGTTGATCTCCTCGGGCATCGAACGATCGCGGCTGCGCAGGCCGGCCTCCAGATGCACGGTCGGGATGCGCAGCTTGGCGCCCACCATCGCGCAGGCCGCGGTGGAGTTGACGTCGCCGACCACCACCAGCCAGTCGGGGCGGTCCTTCAGCGCCACGGCTTCATAGGCGATCATCACGCCGCCGGTCTGTTCGGCATGGCTGCCCGAACCGACGCCCAGATGATGATCGGGCGCAGGCAGGCCGAGATCGCGGAAGAAGTCCCCGCTCATATTGGCGTCATAATGCTGGCCGGTGTGGATCAGCACCGGCTGAAAGTCCTCAGCCGCCGCGAGCGCGCGCCACAGCGGCGCCACCTTCATGAAATTGGGCCGGGCAGCGGCGATCAGATGAACGCGGTCCATTCTGTTCGCAGCCTTCAACGCGCGTGCGCGTGGACTGGAGCAGCGGCGCGGGTCTGCGCCAAGCCTGCGGGCTTCACCAGCTCGACGAACAGCCAGCCGCGCAGCGGTGACAGCCATTCAAAGCGCGCGATCAGCTTTTCATAGACCGTACCCGCCAGAAACAGCACGCCGTTCCACGCAAGCATCGACGGATATTGCACCATCCGATCGAACCTCTGAACCTCGAAGCCCGAGCGCGCAGCCAAGGCGCTGATCTGGCGGCGGTCGTTGGTGCGGTAGGCGGTTGGGAACACATCCTTCTCGTCGCGCTCTCCGATCGCGCTGATGATGCGCCCGTGCCAGCGGTTCGGAATGATCCGCGCCGCCAAGCTCACGTAATCCCAGCGGTTCGCGGTCAGGAAGATCCATCGACCGCCCGGTTTCAGCAGGCGCCATGCCTCGGCATAGACCGCGTCCGGATCGGTCACATGCTCCATCACCGAGCGCGAATAGAGCAGATCGGCAGTCGCATCGGGCAGGGGCACCTTGGCGAGGTTCGCCGAGATCGGTTCCAGCCCGTCCGGCAAGTCCAGCGGCACAACATCGACGCCGATCAGGCGCGCGCCACGCCCGCGCAGCTCGCTGAGTGTCGGGGCGTGGTAGCCGCAGCCGACGTCGATGACCGTCATACCGGGCCGAACAAGTTCGGCGAGGCGGTTGCGCAGCGTTTGATAGGGGTGAACGCGCTGCGGCCAGTAACGCCGGAAAACCCAAGTCGTCAGGCCGACCATCGACGTCTCGCACCATCCCCCGCGCGACCGGGCCTTCCCCGATTGCGCCACCCCGGTCAAGGCGCTAACGCCGCGCCATCGGCTCCGAAACCCGGGGCGAGACCGGTGTTTTCGCGTCCATGCTCGACAATCTTTGCCTTCTGGCGATGCACGCCGTGCTGGTCGTCCTGGTTCTGCGCCTGGCGCGTGATCCTGACCGGGAGGACGTGGCGCCGAAGAAGGGGCCGGCGAACCAGCGGTTTCGGCGCCGCGACCCGGACCAGCTGACATAAGATGCGCGATCTTGCGATCCTTGGCTTGCTGCTGGGCCTGCTGGCGATCAGCTTCCGGCGGCCCTGGATGCTGACGTTCGCCTATCTCTACGTCGATCTGACCCAGCCGCAGCGCCTCGGCTACTCCTGGATCGCAAGCACGCCGATCAGCTTCATCTTCGCGGTGCTCGCGCTCGGCGGATTTTTCGTAGAGCGCCGGAAGAATCTGCGCCTCGGCTTTGTGCAAGCCGCGACGCTCAGCATGATCGCGTGGTTCACGCTGTCTTATTTCTGGTCGGCGATCCCGGATGACGAATGGTGGTTCAAGTGGGACTCGGCGTGGAAGTCGATGGTCTTCGCGGTCTTTCTGCCGTTCGTCATCACGACACGCCGTCGCCTCGATGCAGTGGTGTCGCTCATCGTGCTGGCGATCGGGCTGGTCTCAGGAAATGCTGCACTGAAAACGCTCGGCGGCGGCGGCGGATACGATAATCTCGCGATGATCGTCCCGACGAACAAGGGAATCTACGAAAGCAGCACGGCGTCGACTCTTGCAGTGGCGATCATTCCGCTCGCCTTCTATCTCGCGCGCCATAGCCCGCTTGTCCCCAAAAGCCGTCTGTGGCGGGCCGCACCCTGGGCAGTGGGGGCGGCCGGTGTGCTGACCACGGTCGGCACAGAGGCGCGAACCGGGCTGATCTGCCTGGCCGCGATGGCAGCGATGACGGTGTGGACGGTCAAGCGCAAACTCCTCGTCGCTGCTGGCCTTGCCGTGGCGGTGGTCGTCGCCACGCCGTTCATGCCCAAGAGCTTCCTCGCACGGATGGGAACGATCGCCACCTATCAGCAGGACGTTTCGGCCGCCGGGCGCACTGAAGTCTGGAAATGGACGTGGAACTATGTGCTCGATCACCCGCTCGGAGGCGGCTTCAAGGTGTTTCGCCTGAACAAGATCGAGATCGACATTCCAAACTATGCACCAAATACCACCACGGTGATTGGTTACACCCGCGTCAAGCAGGAAGCCCGCGCGTTCCATAGCTCGTATTTTGAAGTGCTTGGCGAGCTTGGCTTTGTTGGCTTAGCACTTTGGCTTTCCATCCTTGGCGCCGTGCAGATCGGTCTGATGCGGCTACGGTCAAGGTTCAAGGGCTGCTCGCCTGAGGATGCATGGATCCCGGCGCTCTCACGCGCGCTGGCCCAGGCGATCGTCGTCTATCTTGTGGGCGCGCTGTTTGTCGGCATCGCGTTCCAGACTGCGCTCTACACGCTGGTCGGCGTCAGCATCGCGTTGATCCATTACGTGGCTGAGCGGCGCGCGGCTGAGCTCCGCAGTCGGAGGTTTGAGGCGTTCCAGGCGCGAGTGAGCGCCGGGAATGTTCGTGCGGGTGCGCCGATCCCAGCCTGAACGCGCGAGGCCGGGTAGCGATCATGCGGCGCTGCGGCTAGCTGCGCGCCTATGAGACCCGAACCCCGGCTGTCCGCCCCTCTCGATGTCGACAGCCTCACCATCGGCGCGCGCGAGCTGGTGGTGGAAACCGTGCGCTGGGCGCTGACCGACGCGGGCGCCGCGCTCGGAGCGCTGATGACCGCAGCCGCGATCACCGTCGCGCTGGCGGCGCTGCGGCATCTGCTGCTGCCCCGCCTGCAATCGCAGTTCGCCCACCTGTCGGGCGCAGGCGTTGGCCGGATCGTGCGATCGGTGCTCAGTCATGCCAAGGACTGGTTCTTCCTCGCGCTCGGGCTCGAGCTCAGCTCGGCCTGGTTCGATCTGCCCGAGCTCGTCGCGCGCGGCGTCGGGCTGTTCTTCACGATTGCCTTCACGTGGCAGCTGGCGATCTGGATGCGCGCCCTGGTGCTCGCGCTGATCGAGCAGCGCGCGGCTCAGCGCGGCGAAATGGGCAGTCTCGCAAACGCGCTCGATGTTGTCCGCGTGCTGGTCTCGGCGGTCATCTTCGCGATCGCCGCCACTGCGATCCTCGACAATCTCGGCGCCAATGTGAACGGCCTGATTGCGGGCCTCGGCATCGGCGGCATCGCAATCGGCCTCGCGGCGCAGGGCGTCGTTGGCGACCTGTTCGCCGCGCTCAGCATCCTGTTCGATAAGCCGTTCATCCGCGGCGATCCGATCAGTTTCGACGGCATCGATGGCGAGGTGGAGGCGACCGGCCTGAAGACCACCCGCATCCGCGCGACTTCGGGCGAGGAAATCGTCATTGGCAACGCGAGCCTGCTGGGGAAGATCATCCGGAATAATGCGCGGCGGCAGCGGCGCCGGGTCACGCTGACGCTCGGTCTGGGCTATTGGACGGACGCGGCCGACGCGGAGCGCGTTCCCGATGTGCTGCGCTCGCTGATGGTTGGGCGCGAACATAGCCGCTTCGTTCGCGCCGGACTTTCGAACTTCGGAGCTTCGAGCCTTGAATATCAGTTCGTGTTCGATGTGCACGGACTGGGGTTCGATGATTTCGTCGCCGAGCGCCACGCCGTGCTGGCAGCGCTGTTGAAGCGCTTCGAGGACGAGGGGCTGAGCTTCGCCTACCCCACCCAGGTGCAGATGATCGCCGGACCCGACGGGCGGCCGATCGACCCGCCTCAGGGGTGCGGTGAGCCCACGCATTCGCGCGCGCGCCCTTGATCTGCTAGCGGCGCTGGAACCGATATCCGCAGGAGTTTGATCCCATGGCGACCGCCGCCGCCCCCGCCTCGCCCGCGCCCAAGACATTCGATTGGCACGATCCGCTCGATCTCGACAGCCGGCTGACGAGCGAGGAGCGCATGATCCGCGACGCGGCGCGCGGCTACGCCCGCGAGAAGCTGCTGCCGCGCGTGGTGAGCGCGTTCGCAGAGGAGCGCTTCGACATCGAGATCATGCGCGAGCTGGGCGAGCTGGGCTTCCTGGGCGCGACGCTGCCCGAAACCTATGGCTGCGCGAACGTCAGCCACGTCGCCTATGGCCTCGTCACGCGCGAGATCGAGGCGGTCGACAGCGGCTACCGCTCGGCGATGAGCGTCCAGTCCTCGCTCTCCATGTACCCGATCTTCGCGTTCGGCAGCGAGGAGCAGCGACGCCGCTTCCTGCCCGGCATGGCCAAGGGCGAGCTGATCGGCTGCTTCGGCCTGACCGAGGCCGACGGCGGCAGCGACCCGGCCTCGATGCGCACGCGCGCCGACAAGGTGGACGGCGGATACAGGCTGAACGGCGCCAAATACTGGATCACCAACTCGCCGATCGCCGACCTCGCGGTGGTGTGGGCGAAGCTCGACGGCGACGTGCGCGGCTTTATCGTCGAGCGCGGGATGCAAGGCTTCGGCGCCAACAAGATCGAGGGCAAACTGTCCTTGCGCGCATCGATCACGGGCGACCTGAGCTTCACCGACGTGTTCGTGCCCGAAGCCAACATCCTGCCCAATGTCCGCGGCCTGCGCGGGCCGTTCAGCTGCCTCAACAAGGCGCGCTATGGCATCTGCTGGGGTACGATGGGCGCGGCCGAGTTCTGCTTCACCACCGCGCGCGACTATGTGGGCGACCGCAAGCTGTTCGGCCGACCTTTAAGCGGCCGCCAGCTGGTGCAGAAGAAGCTGGCCGACATGATGACCGAGATCGCGCTGGGCCTTGAAGGGTCGCTGGCGCTCGGCCGGCGACTGGACGAGGGCGACTGGGTGCCCGAAGCGATCAGCATGATGAAGCGCCGGAATTGCGGGGTAGCGCTCGGCATCGCCCGCGAGGCACGCGACATGCTGGGGGGCGCGGGCATCCAGGGCGACACCCACGTGCTGCGGCACGCGATCAACCTGGAAACGGTCAACACCTACGAAGGCGCGCATGACGTCCACGCGCTGATCCTGGGCCGCGCGATCACCGGCGAGAACGCGTTCTGACGATAGCGTGCCGGTCGATGACCAGCGCGTATCCTACTCGATCGCACCGGCCGCCTGCCGCCCTGTCGAGCAGGAAGCGGCGGCCGGACCGACCCCGCCGACGACGGGCTGCTAGACTGCCTTGAACACGACGGTGGCGTTGGTGCCGCCGAAGCCGAAGCTGTTGTTGAGCACCGCGTTCACCGGCCGCTCGCGTGCCTTCAGCGGAACGAGGTCGATGCCGTCCGCGCCCTCGCACGGGTTTTCCAGGTTGAGCGTCGGCGGCACGATCTGATCGCGCATCGCGAGCAGGCAGAAGATCGATTCGACCGCGCCCGCGCCGCCCAGCAGGTGACCAATCGCGCTCTTGGTCGAGCTCATCGACAGCCCGGCGACCGCGTTGCCGAACAGCCGCCGCACCGCTCCCAGCTCCAGCTCGTCGCCAAGCGGGGTCGAGGTGCCGTGGGCGTTCACATAGTCGATGTCCGACGGGTCCATCCCAGCCTTCCTGAGCGCCATCGCCATCGATCGGTAAGCGCCCGCACCCTCCGGATGCGGCGCGGTTACGTGATAGGCGTCGCCCGACAGGCCGTAGCCGACAACCTCGCCGTAGATGTGCGCACCGCGGGCCTTGGCGCGCTCCATTTCCTCAAGCACCAGCATGCCGGCGCCCTCGCCCATCACGAAGCCGTCGCGGTCGCGGTCCCACGGGCGGCTGGCGCGCGCGGGTTCGTCGTTGAACGCGGTCGACAGCGCGCGCGCCTGCGCAAAGCCTGCGATGCCGAGCGGGCAGATCGCAGCCTCGGCACCGCCGCAGACCATCACGTCGGCATCGTCGAGCGCGATCAGCCGCGCTGCATCGCCGATCGCGTGCGCGCCCGTGGAGCAGGCGGTCACGACCGCGTGATTCGGCCCCATCAGACCGTATTTGATGCTGACCTGGCCCGAGATCAGGTTGATGAGCCGTCCGTGCACGAAGTGTGGGGACACGCGGCGCGGGCCCTTTTCGTGGAGCACGATCGATTCGTGCTCGATTCCCGGCAGGCCGCCAATGCCCGATCCGATGAGCGCGCCCGCACGGTAGCGCTCCTCTTCGGGCATGTCGGTCAGGCCCGCATCCTCCAGCGCCTGGCCGGCGGCATCGATCCCGAAGATGATGAAATCGTCGACCTGCCGCTGCGTCTTGTGGTCAACGCGCCGGTTGGCATCGAAATCGCGCACTTGGCCCGCGATGCGGCACGCCTGATTTGTAGCATCGAACTTGGTGATCGGCCCGATGCCGCTTTCGGCGGCGATCAGGCGCGACCAGGTAGAGGCGACGTCGGGCCCGAGCGGCGTGACGAGCCCGATGCCGGTGACGGCGACGCGGCGCATGAATGCGGGCCCAGCCGGCGGAAGTTACTTCTTGGCGTTGGCGTCGATGAAGCCGATCGCGTCCTTGACGGTCGTGATCTTCTCGGCGGCGTCGTCGGGAATCTCGATGCCGAACTCCTCCTCAAACGCCATGACCAGCTCGACGGTGTCGAGGCTGTCCGCGCCGAGATCGTCGATGAAGTTGGCGTCCTCGGTGACCTTCTCCGGCTCAACTCCCAGATGCTCAACAACGATCTTCTTCACGCGCTCGGCGGTGTCGCTCATCGGTTTTCAATCCCGTTCAATGTTCAGTGCGAGCGGCCGGACTAGGCGCGCGCATCCCTCGTTGCAAGAGCGACGCACCCCCGGCCAACTGGTCGGCGGCGCGAGCGGGTTACTTCTTGGCGCGTTCGCGCGCCGACGTGCCGGTCACCTCGGGCGCGCCGGGGCCGCCGATATTCTTGCCCTCGCCGGCCACGGCCTTCTTCTCGTCAAGAACGACGGTATCTGGAGCCTTGCCCGGCTGCGGCGCGGGCGTGTCGGCGGCAGTAGTCGCCGGCGGCGCGCCAGGCTGCTCGGCCGCGGCGGTCTCGGCGGGCGGCGGCGGCTTGGGCAGGTTCGACCCCTGCGTGTTCAGCCACGCGATCAGGTTGGCCCGGTCCTGCGGGTTGGCGATGCCCGCGAAGCTCATCTTGTTGCCGGGGATGTGCACCTTCGGGTGCTTCAGCCAGTCGCTCAGATTGTCCCAATCCCAGTTGCCGCCATGGCCCGCGACGGCTTCCGAATAGGCATAGCCGGGGTGCTTGCCGACCGGCCGCCCGACGACGCCGTAAAGGTTGGGGCCGATACCGTTGGGGCCACCCTGCGCCGCGTTGTGACACGATGCGCACTTCTTGAACTGCTCCTCGCCCTTCGCCGGGTCGGCGCTGGCGAGATAGAAGGCGATCGGCTTTTCGGCTTCCGCAGCAGCAGCGCCGGTGGTCGCGACCTCCTCGACACCTTCGACCTTATAGCCCTTCACCTTGGGCTGGACGGGCTCGAACACCTTTGCGGACAGGATCGACAGTCCCAGCACGGCGATCGCCGCTGCCAGGACCCAGCCCGAAAGCTTGTTCCACTCAAAGCTGTCCACGAGTCCTCATGTCTGTCGTGATGATGCCGCGCACCCCGAGCGGCTTGGTCGCGTCATGCGATAAGGGACGCCGCGCCCGGGATGCAAGTGGATGCGGCTCTGTGCCCGGGCGTATCACCGGCACAACGAAAAGGGGCGGCGTATTGTGCGCCGCCCCTTCCGTATTGCGTGTGCAGCGCTGCTGCGCCGCGGGCTTACGCCTTGCGGCGAGCCAGGCCGAGGCCCGCGAGGCCGAGACCGAACACGGCGAGGGTCGCCGGGGTCGGGATCGGCGGAGCCGGCGGAGAAGCGAGCGTGAAGCTGAACGAAATCGACGAGCCGTCGCCGCCCGTCTGCGTCAGCGAGCCGGTGACCGAAGCGGCGCCCGGATCAAAGCCGACGAGGCCGGACCCGGGGGTAAAGGTGCCAAGCGCGTAGAACGCCAGCGCGCGATTGGTCGCGGTGCTCGCCGCATTCAGCGCCGTCTGCTGGGTCGTGCCGGAGAACGTGCCGAAGTTGCCCACCGTGAAGGTGAACGTCTGGCCGTTCGACAGCGTGAACGGGCTCGAAATGCCCGTGATCGACGTCGTGAAAGTCGGAATGATCGCGAGGTCGCCCGTGGTCGAAGTCACCGTTCCACCGCCGAGCGTCAGCGTCTGGCCAACACTCAGGATGCTGGTGGTGGTCGTCCCGACCGCAGCGCCCAGCGTACCGTTGAGCGTTACCGCCTGAGAAGCGGTCGCCACCGAAGCGAGCGCGAGGCCCGCCATAAGAGTCTTCATCATAACGTCTCCACCCGTTGGATGCGCCGGAGGGTACCGGCTTCCACCGGTTACGATGCAACGCCTGTGCCAGAACAGCTCGCATCCCGTATTTCACGGATTTGGCGTGTCCGGCGCTCACACAGGGGGCGGGCGATTGTCAAATATCCCGACGTTTTCCGGGGTGTCCATGTAAACGCGGATTAGCTGATGCGCGATCGCGAGCGGGGGAGGGAGACGAAACGAAGCACTTCCGATCAGCGATCTATGAAGTTGTTCACGCGTGAGCCAGCAGGCTTCTTCGACTTCTTCTTGGTCCACAACCAGTTTGGTTGTTAATGCTTCGGCAAAGCAGCCAATCATGAGGCTAGATGGGAACGGCCACGGCTGGCTGCAGCGATAATCGACACGGCCGATCTTTACTCCCACCTCCTCGAACGTTTCGCGGGCGACAGCTTCCTCGATGGTCTCGCCCAGCTCCACGAACCCTGCGAGCGCAGACAGGTAGCCTGCGGGCATGCGTGGCCCCCGTGCGAGGAGGACCCGGTCGCTCGCCGGATCGATCACCAGCATGATCACCACCGGGTTGACGCGGGGATAGTGTTCCTGTCCGCAGGCGGCGCAGTGCCGGTTGCCGCCCCCGCGCGCGGGGGCGGTCGCACCCCCGCAATTGGCGCAGAAACGGTGGGTGGCGTGCCAATCGAGCAGCGCGCGGGCATGAGCGATGATGCCGAGATCCGGCGCCGGCGCCACCATCGCCGCCGCACGCGCGTCCACCGCCTCCGATCCGGGCGGCAGGTCGCCCCGGGCGGCGAAGCGCGGCGCGCCGCCTTCGGCCAGCCCGAGCAGCACCGCCCCCGCGTCATCGGGCGGGTGCGCGCTCCACGCGATCCCGCCAGCGCCGCCGGAGCCGAGCATGGCCGGGCGCAGCTTCGCATCGAACAGCAGCCAGCGCGCATCGGGCCGGGAAGACAGCGCGGCGATCGCGGCAGGGTCGCGCCGCAGCGCGTCGGCGCGGTCAAGCGGAGAGCCCGAGAATGCGATCACGCGGCGCGCGCCAGTTGCAGGCTGGCCTGCCTGTGCACGCCCGCCTCGTCAGCCAGCGCGAGCCGTGCTGCCTTCAGAAAGACCGCGGGCAGCCCCTCCGACTCGATGCCTGCAACGGGCAGCCATTCACCATCGGCGTCGCCCGCGGCTGCAAAAACCGACAAGTCCAGTGCGAAATGGGTGAACACGTGGCTGATGCCGCCAATCAAACGCCAGCGCGCATTGGCGGGGGCAGCAGCGAGCGCCGCCCGTTCATCGCACGCCTCCACCCAATCCGAGCTCGGCAGCGCGCGCATCCCGCCCAGCAGCCCGCGCGGCGGGCGGCGGACAGTCAGCACCTCGTCTCCGCGCCGGAACCAGAAGGCGATGCCACGCCGCACGGGGCGGACGGCTTTGAGCCGCGCCGCCGGATAGGCCGCCTGCTGGCCGGTCTGTGCAGCAGCACAGTGGGATCGGACGGGACATGCACCGCAGCGCGGATTGCGCGGGGTGCAGATGCGCGAGCCGAGGTCCATCAGCGCCTGCGCGAAGTCGCCGGGCCGCTCGGCGGGCGCCAGCGGCTCGATAAGGCAGCGCAGCCGCGCGCGCGAAGCGCTCTCGGCGAAGACCCGCGCCGTCACGCGAGCGATGTTGGCGTCGACGGGCACGACCATCTCGCCGAATGCGATCGCCGCGACCGCTGGCGCAGTGTAGTCGCCCAGCCCCGGCAGCGCGCGCAGTCCGGCCTCGTTGCAGGGGAAGCCTCCGCTTGCCGCCACGACGCGAGCACAGGCCAGCAGATTGCGAGCGCGCGCGTAATAGCCAAGGCCCGCCCACGCAGCCATCACCTCGGCCTCGCCGGCGGCCGCGAGCGCCCCCAAGGTCGGCCAGCGCTCCACCCACGCGCTGAACCTTGGCGCAACCGCGGCCGCGGTCGTCTGCTGCAGCATTACCTCGGACAGCCACACGCGGTAGGGATCGGGCGCAGGCGTGCCCGGCGGGGCGCGCCAGGGCAGCACGCGGGCGTTCGCATCATACCAGCGCAACAAATCGGCATCGAAACCCTGTCGCTGCCCTGCCCCCGCTTCCGCCATCGCGCCGCCTATGCCACAAGCCACAAGTGACACGAAAGGACAGCCAGCGCCGCGGGTTCGCTGCACCTGTGGGTGAGCTGGTCGACCGGGCGGGCCATGCTGCCTTCAAGCGCTTCGGCTTCAGCCAGAGCGCGATCGTCAGCCGCTGGCACGAGATCGTTGGACCCGTGATCGCACGCCACAGCCGCCCCGAAGCGCTGCGCCTGCAGCCGGGCGGGCGCGAAGGCGGCGTGCTGGAACTGCGCGTCAGCGGCGCATTCGCTCCGCGGCTGCAAATGGCGGAGCGCGATATCATCACTCAGGTCAATCGCTTCTTCGGGCGGGCAGCGGTGACGCGGCTGCGGCTGCTGCACGGTCTGGTCCCCGCCGAGCCCGAGGCGCCCGCCCCGCCCCCAACCGTGCCGAGCGGGCTGGAGCCGAGCCTGAGGGCGATCACCGATCCGGGCTTGCGCGCCGCGCTGGAGGGACTTGCGCGCCAGCTTGGCGTGACCACGGGCGCACCGATCTTTGACGCCGATGGTGGCGAAGCGGTAATGCGGCCGCGCGACCGTGCCGCCGCGCACGCCACCGAGGCCGAAGACCGATGACCAGCATTCGTTTCCGCACCGCAGCCGCCGCAGCCCTGACGCTGGCACTCGCCGCCTGCGACAAGTCCGGCAGCGCCCCGCCCACCGCGACCAGCAGCAGCGGCGGCGGCGAGGCCATCGCAGCGCAGCGGCCCGCCCTTGCCAACACCGCCGCGCGCGACTGGACCAAGGTTGTCTCCGCGACGCCCGAGGGCGGGTTCCTGATGGGTAACCCGAACGCGAAGGTGAAGCTGCTGGAGTTCGCATCGACCACCTGCCCGCACTGCCAGCGCTTCTGGGAAGCCGCGCACAGGCCGCTGGTGGACGACTATGTGAAAAGCGGGCGCGTCAGCTACGAATATCGCACCTTCGTGCTGAACGGTCCCGATTACGCGATGAGCGTGCTGGCACGTTGCCAGGGTGCGCAGGCGTTTTTCCCCCTACTGGATCAGATCTACGCAACGCAGAACCAGTGGATGCAGCCGTTCCTGCAGCCCGATCCCTCGGCGCAGGCCAAGATCAGCGCGACCCCGGCCGACAGGCAGCTGCTGGCGGTCGCGGATAGCGGCAAGCTCGATCAGTTCTTTAGGCTCCGCGGCGTGCCGCGCGCGAAGTATGAGGCGTGCCTGACTGACAAGGCGCAGCAGAAGCCCATCGAGGATATCCGCGAGACGCAGGCGCGCAAGTATAACGTCACCGGCACGCCGACGTTCTTCGTGAACGGCGAGATGGTGGGTTCGTTCGAGCAGTGGGCGCCGGTTGAGGCCGCGATCAAGGCCAAGCTGGGATGATCCGCCGCTGATCTTCGAGCGCCTGCGGCTGACGGGTTTCAAGTCCTTCGCCGAACCGACCGAGCTTGTCATCCTGCCCGGCTTGACGGGCGTCGTGGGGCCGAACGGCTGCGGGAAATCGAACCTCACCGAAGGTCTGCGCTGGGCGATGGGCGAAGGCTCGGCGAAGTCGTTGCGATCGGGCGAGATGGACGACGTGATCTTCGCCGGATCGCGCGGGCGCCCGGCGCGCAGCTTTGCCGAAGCGGTGCTGACGCTGACGATCGAAGGCAAGCAGACCGAGATCAGCCGTCGCATCGATGCCGGCGCAGGCTCCACCTACCGGGTCGACGGGCGCGAGGCGCGGATGCGCGACATCCAGCTGCTGTTCGCCGATGCCGCGACCGGCGCGCACGCCGCCGCGCTGGTGGGCCAGGGGCGCGTGGCTGCGCTGATCGCTGCGCGGCCAGTCGAACGGCGGCTGATGCTGGAGGAAGCCGCGGGCGTCGCGGGGCTGTCGGTGCGGCGGCGCGAGGCGGAGATCCGACTGCGCGCGGCGAGCGCCAATCTGGAGCGCGTCGACGACCTGCTGCGCGAACTGGGCGGACAGATCGACAGCCTGAAGCGCCAGGCGCGCTCCGCCGAGCGCTATGCCGCGGTCAGCGAGCGCATCCGGCTGGGCGAAGCGCGGCAGCTCCACGCCGACTGGGCGGCGGCAGCAGCGGACGCGGAGCTGGCGGCCGAGCGGTCGCGCGCTGCCGGCACGGATGCGGATGCACGGCGGGCCGAGCTGGAAGCACTGGAGCTCGACGGCGCCGCGGAGGCTGGCAGGCTCGCGCGGCTCGCCGCCGCGGGGCTGGAGGTGGAGCGGGCGCGCGGGCAGATCGACGCCGAAGCCGCGCGGCTGGCCGACGAGGCCGAACGCGCGGTGGCGCGCATCGCCGACATCGACGCCGCCCGGAGCGCGGCCGAGCGCGACGCGGCCGCAGAGGAGCGGACGGCCGCCGAAGCGCGGGCGGAACTGGAGCTGCTGGCCGAGGAGGTTCGCTCGCTGCGCGCGGGGGCGGCCGCGCGCTTGGCAGCGCTCCATGAGAGCGGCTTGGCGCTTGCGGCGGCCGAGCAGGCGAAAGCAGCGGCCGAGGCGGAGCTTGGCTTGGCGCTCGAAGCGCACGCGGCGGCGCGGGCCGAGGCGGGCGCGGCTGCGGCGGCGCTGGCAGCGGCGGAGCGCGAGGCTGCGCGGCTGGAGGGCGAACGCCAGCGGCTGGCGCGCGAGCAAGCCGACGCCGCGCGCGAGCTCGAGCGGCTGAACGGGGCGCTCGCGAAGGCCGAGCAGACGCACGCGGCGCTCGCTCTCGCGCCGGTCGAGCTGCCGCCGCTGCCGCAGTTCGAGCTGCCGACCGTGCCGCCGCCCACCGCGCCAAGGCCAGAGGCGACCGCGCGCGAACGCACCGCATGCGACCGCGCCGCGTCCGCACTGGCCGGCGCACGCGAGGCGCTGGCGACGGCGCTCGATGCGGCGGAGCAGCAGCGCGGGAGGCAGACCGCCGCGGCCGGGCGGCTGGCCGAAGCCGAGCAGGGTTCCGCCGTGGCAGGGCGCGAGCACCAACGCGCGGTCGCGGCGCGCGATGCGGCTGCGGCGGCGCTCGCCGAACCGCGCCGCGTGCTGGCCGCGCTGCGCGCCGAGCAGGCCGAGCTTCGCGCCGAGGCCGAGCGGCTGGAGCGGCTGATCGCAGCGCGCAGCGCCGCGGCGGCGGCCGAGCCGGGCTGGGAGGACGCGCTTGCGGCCGCGCTGGGAGACGATCTTGGTGCCCCGGTCGGCAATGCGGGGTCAGGTTGGGCGCGGGTCGCCGACCGTGCGGGCGACCCGGAGCTGCCAGCCGGGCTGACCGCGCTTGGCGCTCACGTGACCGCTCCGCCCGAGCTGGCACGCCGGCTGGCGCAGATTGCCGTCGCGCCCGACGCTGACACCGCACGCGCCGCGGCTGGAAAGCTGCGGCCCGGCCAGCGGATCGTCACGCGGGGCGGCGGGCTGTGGCGATGGGACGGGTTCGAGCGCCACGACGCGGCCGAGGCGGGCACCGCCGAACGCCTTCGCGCCGCCAACCGCCGGGCAGCAATCGCCGCCGCACTGGATGCGCTGGCCGCGCGCGCGACGCGGGCAGCGGAGGCACTCGCCGCCGCGCAGGCAACCGCCGACGCTTCGGTCCGGGCTGCCGAGACCGCCGCCGCAGCCCTCGCCGCTGCGCGCCGGTTGCTCGCCGACGCCGAGGCCGCTGCCACTGCCGCCCGCCGCGCGCTCGCCGAGTCCGACGCGCGCGTGACGGTCGCGCGCGCCACGCTCGCCCAGGCCGAAGCCGCGCACGACACTGCGGCTTCAGCGCTGCGGCGCGCAGAGACCGCCGCACTGGAGCGCGCCGAGGCGGAGCGCGCAGCAGCCATTGCCGAAGCCGAACGACAGCGCACGCTCGCAGCCGAGCGGGTTGCCGCCGAGCGCCGCGACGCGCTGCTCCGCGCCGAAGCGGACCGCGCCGCCGCCAGCGCCGCGCTGGAACGCGCACGTTACGACGCAGCGCGTGCCGAAACGCGCGTCGCCACGCTCGCCGCCGCGCTACACCGGCTAGCCGATGACCGCGCGGTCGCCGACCGCACGCTGGACGAAGCCCGCGCCCGCCATGCCACCGCCCAGGACGCGCCCGCCGAAGCCCGCGCGGAAACCGCACGTGCAGCTGCGACCGCAACCCGCGCCGCGCTCGCCGCCGCAGCCGAAGCGCGCCGCACTGCCGAGCGCGCCGACGAGGACGCCGCGCGCCGCGTCGCCACCCTTGAGCGGGAGACCGCGACGCTCATCACCCGCGCGGAGGCAGCCGAGACGCGCGCCGCCGACCTCCAGCGCCGCGCATCCGCTCTGGCCGACGAGCGCCAGCGCCTCGCCGCCGTCCCCGAGCGCGCGGCGAGCGAACGCGAGCGCATCGAGCGCGACCGCGCCGCGATCGATGCCCGCGCCGAATCGATCCGCGCCGACCGCGCCGCAGCCGATGCCGCCTCCGCAGCGCGCGAACGTCACCGCCGCAGCGCGGCCGAGGCGCTCGCCCAGGCGCGCGAAGCGCGCGCCGCCGCAGAGGTCAGGGAACAGCATGCGCTGGCGAGCGCGGCCGCACTTGCGCGTCAGTCGGCCGAACGGTTCGCCTGCGCGCCCGCCGACCTACCCGCCGCGCTCGGCTTCGAAGCCGGCCCCACGCCCGCAGACCTCCGCGCCGCGCTTGAATCGGAACGTGCCGCGCGCGAGCGGCTCGGCGCGGTCAACCTGCGGGCGATGCACGAACTCGCCGAGGTGAGCGAGCGCCACGCGGCGCTCAGCCGCGAACGTGCGGAGGTCGACACCGCCGTCAACCGCCTGCGCGGCCAGATCGGGGCGCTCAACCGCGACGGCCGCGAGCGGCTGCTCGCCACCTTCGCTGCGGTCAACCAGCGCTTCGGCGAACTGTTTGCGCAGCTGTTCGGCGGCGGCGAGGCGCAGCTGAAGCTGATCGACGACGACGATCCGCTCGCCGCGGGCCTGGAGATCTACGCCAAGCCGCCAGGCAAGGCGGTGCGATCGCTGTCGCTGCTATCGGGCGGTGAGCAGGCGCTGACCGCAATCGCCCTGATTTTCGCGTTTTTCCTCGCCAATCCCTCGCCGATTTGCGTGCTAGACGAAGTCGACGCGCCGCTCGACGATGCCAATAGCGAGCGCTTCTGCGATCTGATCCGCGCAGTTTCCGCCGAGGCTCCGACGCGCTTCCTGATCGTCACGCACAACCCGCTCACCATGGCGCGCATGGACCGGCTGTTCGGCGTGACGATGGCCGAGCCCGGCGTCAGCCAGCTGGTGAGCGTCGATCTTGCCCAGGCCGAGATGCTGATCGACCGCTAGCCGCGTCACGCTGTAGCGCCCCTTTGCCGCCAGCCTTCCCGCAGCTTACAGCGGCCGATATGGCCAGTTTCGGTTTCGAGGACGTCGCGCCCGAAGAGAAGACGGCGCGCGTGGGCGACGTGTTCCGCCGCGTCGCGCGCCGCTACGACGTGATGAACGATGCGATGAGCCTCGGCCTCCATCGCCGCTGGAAGGATCGCTTTGTGGCAGCCGTGCGCCCCCGCGCGGGCGAGGCGATTCTCGACATGGCGGGCGGCACTGGCGACATCGCCTTCCGGCTGGCGGCGAAGGGGGCAATGGTCACCGTCGCCGACATCAACCCAGCGATGCTTGCCGAAGGCATGCGCCGCGCCGAGAAGCGCCGCCTCGCCGGCATCGTCTGGGCCGAGGAGAATGCCGAGCGGCTGAGCTTCCCGAGCGCGGCGTTCGACGGCTACACGATCGCGTTCGGCATCCGGAACGTCACCGACATTCCCGCCGCGCTGAGCGAGGCCTATCGTGTGCTGAGGTTCGGCGGTCGGTTCTTCTGCCTCGAATTTTCGACGACCGAATGGCCGGGCTTTGCCGAACTCTATGACCGCTACAGCTTTGCCGTCGTGCCCCGCGTCGGCGCCGTGATCGGGCGCGACCGGGCTGCGTATCAGTATCTTGTCGAATCGATCCGCCGCTTCCCGCCAATGCCCGAATTTGCAGCGATGATCCGCGCCGCCGGTTTCGGGAAGGTGAGCTACACGCCGATCCTGGGCGGAGCCGTCGCCATCCACCGCGGCTGGAAGGTTTGAGCGCCGCCCCCGTCCATCTGTGGCGGCTGTTCCGCTGGGGGCGGACGCTTGCGCGGCACGGAGCGCTGCGCCCGCTAGAACGCGATCCTCGCACGCCCGCGTGGGTGCGCCGCGTTGCCTGGTTCGCGTCGCTCGCAGCGCTTGCACCGCGCGAGCCGCGTTTCGCCGAAGCCTTTCGGGCGCTGGGACCAGCCGCGATCAAGCTTGGCCAGGCGCTGTCCACCCGCCCCGATCTCGTCGGCGAGGAGGCCGCGCATGACCTGCGGCGCCTGCAGGACCAGCTGCCGCCGACACCCTTTGCCGACGTGCGCGAGATGCTGGAGCGCGCGTTCGACACGCGCTTTAGCGAGCTGTTCCAGAGCATCGATCCCACGCCGATCGGCGCCGCCTCGATCGCGCAGGTCTATCGCGCGGTCACCAGCGACGGGCGCACGGTGGCAGTAAAAGTGCTGCGGCCGGGGATCGAGGACCAGCTCCGCCGGGCCATCTCCACCTACGAATGGGCGGCTGAACGAGTCGAGCGCGAGGGCGGCGAGGCTGCGCGCCTGCGCCCGCGCGCGACGATCGCCGCCTTTCGCCGCTGGACCGAGCGCGAGCTCGACCTGCGCCTCGAAGCCGCCGCCGCATCCGAACTCGCCGAGGACAGTGGCGATCCCGCGCTGATCGTGCCGCGGGTCGATTGGGCGCGCACCGGCAAGCGCGTGCTCACGCTTGAATGGATCGACGGCATCAAGCTTTCCGATCCCCGGGCGGTCGCCGCCGCCGGGCTCGATGGCCGCAAGCTCGCCGTCATCGTGTTCCAGGGCTTTCTGCACCAGGCGATCGCGCGCGGCTTCTTCCACGCCGACCTCCATCAGGGCAACCTGTTCGCGCTGCCCGGCAACCGCGTGGCGGTCATTGATTTCGGCATCATGGGCCGCCTCGATCGCCGCGCGCGCGTCGACCTTGCGCGGATCCTCTACGGCCTGCTGACTGCCGACTACGAAACCGTTGCGCGCGTGCATTTCGATGCCGGCTTCGTGCCAAAGCATCATTCGGTCGAGGATTTCGCGACCGCGCTGCGGGCGGTGGGCGAGCCGATCCGCGGGCTGCCGGTCAAGGACATTTCGGTCGCGCGGCTGCTCGACGGGCTGTTCGCGATCACCCGCCTGTTCGATATGCCGACGCAGCCGCATCTGCTGCTGCTGCAGAAGACGATGGTGATGGTCGAAGGCGTCGCGGCCGCGCTCGATCCCGAAATTAACAGCTGGGAGATCGCCGAGCCTTATGTCCGCGACTGGATGCGCAGCGAGCTTGGGCCCGAGGCGCGCGTGGCGGACGCGATCACGCGCAATCTTGCGCTGCTGGCCGACGTGCCCGCCATCCTCCGCCGCCTGATCGCGCTCATTCCCCCCGAGCTCGCCGCCCCGCCCGAGCCCGAGTTCGAGAACAGTCGCCCCGCCGTCGCCGAACCCGGCCCGCTCGAAATCCGCGCCGCCGTCCGCGTGCCGTGGTGGACAATCGGCGCCGTCGGGCTGGGCGGGCTGGCGGCGGGGTTGGGGATCGCCGCCGCTTTCCTGTAAGCAGCGGGGCATGAGCGGCGGCGCCAAACGCATCCTGTTGATCGTCGCGGGTGGCATCGCCGGATATAAGGCGCTGGAATTCGCGCGGCTTGCGCGCGCCGAGGGCATTCAGGTTCGCTCGGTGCTGACCGCGGGCGGCGCGCGGTTCGTGACGCCGCTCAGCCTCGCGGCGCTGACCGAGGATCAGGTCTATGACGACCTGTGGAGCCTCAAGGACGAAAGCGAGATGGGCCACATCCGCCTCAGCCGCGAGGCCGACCTGATCGTTGTCGCTCCCTGCTCGGCCAGCCGCATCGCGCGGATGGCGCAGGGGCTGGGCCAGGATCTCGCCGACGCGGTGTATCTTGCCGCCGACAAGCCGGTCCTTGTCGCGCCGGCGATGAACTGGCGGATGTGGAGCCACGCCGCCACCGCGCGCAATGTCGAGCAGCTGTGTGCCGACGGTGTGCTGATGATGCAGCCCGGCGAGGGCGCGATGGCGTGCGGCGAGTATGGCGCTGGACGGCTGCCCGAACCGGCCGCAATTCTCGCAGCCGCGAAGGCGGTGCTGGCGGGCGCTCTCGATGTGCCGGGGCTGCTTCAGGGCTGCGGCTCCTACCCGAGAAGCCATGCGGGCGAGGATGCCGGGCGCGTCTGGCCGGTGCTCGATCCCGACAGCGGCATGATCCGCTGTGGAGACGGCGAGGCCGGGCTGCGGCCATCGGGCGGTGCGAGGCTGCCCCATACCGACGGAGGCGGGGCGGCGGGCAACCTGCCGCTGGCGGGCCGCCACGCGGTCGTCACCGCCGGGCCGACGCACGAGCCGATCGACCCGGTGCGCTACCTCGGTAACCGATCGAGCGGGCGGCAGGGGTTCGCGATCGCGGCCGCGCTGGCGCAGGCTGGAGCGCGCGTGACGCTGGTCGCTGGCCCCGTTGCGCTACCAACGCCGCCGGGCTGCACGCGGGTGGATGTCGAGACCGCGCGCGAGATGGCCGCGGCGGTCGATGCAGCGCTGCCAGCCGACATCGCGGTGATGGTCGCAGCCGTCGCGGACTGGGGTATCGCCAAGCCCTCGCCCGTCAAAATGAAGAAAGCCGACGGCGCACCCGCATTCGATCTGGTGCCGAACCCCGACATCCTGGCCGAGCTCGCCTCTCCCGGTCCGCGCCGCCCGCGGCTGGTGATCGGCTTCGCCGCCGAAACGGGCAGTCCGGTGGACGCTGCACGCTCGAAACTCGCCACCAAAAACGCCGACCTCATCGTCGCGAACGACGTATCGGGGGACGTGATGGGCGGCAGCGTCAACACCGTCGCGCTCGTCGGCCGCGCTGGCACCGAGCAATGGCCCGCGCTCGCCAAGGCCGAGGTCGCGCGGCGGCTGGCCGCGTGGATCGCGGCTGCGCTGACCGAAGGGGCGGCGTAGCGCGGCCGTTAGCCGGGGCTGCCCCGACCAAGAACCAGTCACCCAGCTTGCAATGCAGGATTGCGTGTGCCGCCTTCCTGCCCGCTGCAGCGGCGCACCTCGATCCGGGTCAATCGCACGGCTGATGGCACGCAGGGGAAGTCGACAGCGCCTCTTACCGGGACACCGTCGACTTCGGCCTATTCCGCGCCGCCCGATTACGGCAGTGTTGGCAGCAGCTTCACGGCTCAGCGGCGGCGGAGGCCCAGTGCGAGCGCGCCCAGGCCGAACAGCGCCAGCGCGGTCGGCGCGGGCGTCGCTACTCCGGGCACGTTCACGCTGATGGCGAACACGTCGGCCTGGCCGATGCGTTCGTCGTTCCAGTTCTGCGGCCCGCTGTTACGGGAGTAGAGGAACGCCCGGTTGGCGGTGCTGTAGCGATCCGACTCCCAGCTGCACGCCGCACCCCCGACCCCCAGAACCACGAGATAGCCGGCGTCGTTGCCGCAGCCGCCGTAATTCTGGTTGATAAAGAAGTTCCGGTTGTAGTTGGCGTCACCCGGGATCGAGAAGAAGTTGACGTTTGCGGTGGCAAGATTCGGGTAATCGCCGCCGATCACGTTCGACTGCGTAAAGAAGTTGCTATAGCTGCTGCCGGGGCTGAAGCTGATCGTCCGCATCAGCGTGCCGCGGTTGTACAGCTGGACGTCGACTCTCTGCACCGTCGCCCAGTTGGCGGGTGTATCGAGGAAGGTGGCGTTACGGTAATCCAAGCTGGAGTTGCTGAGCGACTGGGCTGCGGCCTCGTTCTCGCGGATCGCGCCACCGTTCAGGTAGAGCTGGCTCAGCGAGCCGATCGTGCTCGCGCCGTTGCCGAGCTTGAAGACCAGCAGCGAGGCGGCGTCGGCGCTCGCAGTCGTCAGCACTGCCGAAGCAGCGGTCGTCAGAAGGACTTTCAGTACGCGCATCGGTATGCTCCCTCTTTGTAACGGTCTTGACTGCGGTTCCCGATAGGCGGCTTTGCAAGGCGCGTGCCAGAACGGACAGGGGATGGAGATCCGGGCGCCCGCGATCAATGCGCTGCCGACGAATACAGCCAACTGTAAACGCCGCCGACACAGTCGACCCCCGCGCGCATCGGCGCGATTGACCTGCGCGCGCCACGACCCCAACCGGGCGGCGATGCCAGCACTCGCCGCCGCCCTGCTGATGAGCCTGATCGTCGGGCTGCGCTATCTGATGCTCTCGGGCATGTTCGCAGCGATCACGCGGAGTACCGGGCGGGCACGGGCGATCCCGGTTGGCCAGGTGCGGGCAGAGATCAAATGGTCGCTACTGTCTGCGCTTATCTATGGCGCGCCGGCGGGGATAACCTACTGGGCGTGGAATCGGCATGGGCTGACGCAGCTTTACGTCGATCCGCGTGTGCAGCCGCTATGGCTGCTCTGGGCATCGCCGCTGTTGTATCTATTCGTGCACGATACCTGGTTCTATTGGACGCACCGGCTGATGCACCGGCCCCGGTGGTTCCGCGTGGCGCACGCGGTCCACCATCAGAGCCGACCGCCGACCGCCTGGGCCGCGATGAGCTTCCACCCGTGGGAGGCGCTGTCGGGCGCGGTGCTGTTCCCCGCGCTGGCATGGGTGGTGCCGATCCATGTGGGGATGCTGGGGCTGGTGCTGCTCATCGCCTCGCTGTTCGGGACGACCAATCACATGGGCTGGGAGATGCTCCCCGCCCGCGTGGTGCGGGGGCCCGTCGGCGCCGCGCTCATCTCGGCCGCGCACCACGAACTGCACCACCGCAATTACCGGGCGAACTTCGGACTTTACTTCCGCTTCTGGGACCGGATCTGCGGGACCGACCGCGGCATCGCGGAGGATATGCTTCGATCGCCCCCACGCGTGATGCCAGCGAAAGCCGGCACGTGACCGGCGACCCTCGCGCCTCGCTCCACGCAGAGGTCTGAGCTTTCGCTGGGATGACCAAGGAAGGGTGAAAACCGGCGACGGCGGCGCCGCTCACTCCCCCGCCAGCGCGGCAAGCAATTCGGCGTGTAGCCCCGGCCCGGCGGCGGCCACGCCTGGCATTACCGGGCGCGGCTTGTTGAACGCCAGCGGCTGCCCCAGCTTGTCGGTCACCAGCGCACCCGCTTCGGAGGCGATCAACGTCGCGGCGGCGATGTCGATCTCGCGGACCAGCTTCGTCTGGAACACCGCGTCGGCCTCGCCCGCGGCGAGCATCGCCAGCCGCAGCGCCAGCGCGTTGGGCTTGACGACGCGCTCCACCGTCACGCCGCCGATGCGCGCCGGGCCGGGGTCGGCGGGGACGCGGCAGCCCGGCAGGCCGGAGCGCGGCTGCACCATCAGCCGCTCGCCATTCAGCGTCGCGCCCGCGCCGCGTTCGGCCTGGAACACCAGTCCCCGCTCGGGCGCGGTCAGCGCCGCGAGCATGGGCGCACCGTCCTCCACCAGCGCGACGGACACCGCCCAACCCGTGCGCCCGCGCAGGAAATCGCGCGTGCCGTCGATTGCATCGACCACCCATACGCGTCTGCAAGCCAGCCGTTCGGCCGAATCCTCGGTCTCCTCGGACAGCCAGCCATAGGCCGGCCGCGCCTCCAGCAGACGCGCCTTCAGCAGCGCGTCGATCGCGTAATCGGCTTCCGTGACGGGGTCGCCCGGGCGCTTCTGCCAGCTGTCGAAGTCCGAATGGAAGATGCGGTGCGCCTCGGCCGCGGCTTCCAGCATCGCGGTGGCCAGAAGCTCAGGATCCCGCAACCGTCATGCCTTCGATCAGCAGCGTCGGCGCATCGACCCCGCGCCGGAACTCAAGATCATCGGCCGCGCTCAGCCGGGCGTACATATCGAGCAGATTGCCAGCGATGGTGATCTCGGCGACCGGCCCGGCGATCGCGCCGTTCTCGATCAGGAAACCTGCCGCGCCGCGCGAATAGTCGCCGGTCACGCCGTTCACGCCCATGCCGATCAGCTCAGTCACCAGGATGCCGCGCGAGATGCCGGCGATGAGCGCATCGCGGCTGACCGGGTCGGCCTCCAGATACACATTCGCCGACGATACGCCGCCGCCGCGCGCCGCGTGACCGTTCGGTGCGAGGCCGAGCTGTCGTGCCGAGGGGCTGTCGAGCAACCAGCCGGTCAGCATGCCGTCGTCGATGAGCTTGCCATCGTTCGTTGCCAGCCCTTCGCCGTCGAACGGCTTCGACCGCAGGCCCGACAGCCGCAACGGCTGTTCGATCAGGTTGACGCCCGCGGGCAGCACGCGCGTGCCGAGCTTGCCGATCAGGAAGGACGACTGGCGCGCGATCCCCGGCCCGCTCATCGCGCCGAGCAGGTGGCCGATCAGGGACCCCGACACGCGCGGATCGAACACCACGGGCATCGCGCCGCTGGCGATCTTGACCGGCTTCAGCCGTGCGACCGTGCGCTCGCCCGCGCGGCGGCCGATCAACTCGGGGTTGTCGAGCGCGGCGCGACGGCGCGTGCTGTGCATCGCATAGTCCCGCTGCATGTCGGCGCCCTCGCCTGCGATGACGACCGCCGACAGGCTGTGGCTCGTGGAGACATAGCCCTGCGCGAATCCGGTCGACGTCACCAGCGCGACCGAGCCGCGCCCGAAGCTGGCGCCCGCACCTTCGGAATTGGTGACGCCCGCCACCGCGCGGGCTGCGTCCTCGGCGGCGAGCGCATCCTCGCGCAGCCGCGTGGCGCCGGGCTCGTCCGGATCGGCGAGCGCGAGATCGGGGGCGGGTCCGCGCAGCAGCAGCGCGGGGTCGGCAAGCCCGGCATAGGGATCGGGCAACGCCTCGCGCGCCATCGCGATCGCGCGTTCGGCAAGCGCTCCCAGCGCCGCGGGCCGCAGGTCCGATCCGCTGACCGCCGCCGACTGCTGGCCGAGGAACACGCGCAGGCTAATGTCGGCCGTCTCCGACCGCGCCACGTCCTCCAGCGCGCCGAGCCGGACCGACACGCTCTCGCTGGCGCTGACCGACCACGCCGCGTCGGCCGCGTCGGCGCCGAGCGCACGCGCGCGGGCGACGAGCGAGGACAGGAGATCAAGCGCTTGCGGGATGGGGGTCAACTCACGGCCTTCCGGGCTACGCGGGGACAGGTTGCTTCACGCCGCCTCGGCGACGTCGGCGGGCGGCATGTTGTGGCCGAGCAGGCGCAGCAGATCGGCTGCAGCGTCGACCAGGTTGGTGCCCGGCCCGTAGATCGCAGCCACGCCCGCATCGAACAGCGCCTGATAGTCCTCGGCCGGGATCACGCCGCCCGCCACGACGCGGATGTCGGAACGCCCCGCATCCTTCAGCGCGGCGATCAGTTCGGGGACCAGCGTCAGGTGGCCGGCGGCGAGCGTCGACGCACCGACGATATCGATCCCGCGCGCGATGGCGAGTGCAGCGGCTTCCTCTGGCTTCTGAAACAGCGGCCCCAGCGTCACGTCGAAGCCGAAATCGGCGTAGGCGGATGCAACCACCTTGGCGCCGCGGTCGTGTCCGTCCTGGCCCATCTTGGCGACAAGCACGCGCGGGGTGCGGCCGAGGCGGCGCGTGACCGCAGCGATGCCATCGCGCACCTGGGCAAGCCGCCCACTTTCGCCATGCGCCGCCGCGTAGACGCCGCGCACGGTCGTCGGCTGCGCCTCGTGGCGGCCGAACACCTCCTCCATCGCGGCGCTGATCTCGCCGAGCGTTGCGCGCGCGCGCGCTGCGTCGATCGCCAGCGCGAGCAGGTTGCCCTTGCCCGCCGCGCCCTCGCGGATGGCTGCCAGCGTAGCGCGCGTGCGATCCTCGCCGCGCGCGGCCCGTAGCACCTCCAGCCGCGCGATCTGCTGGCGGCGCACGGCGACGTTGTCCACGCGCAGGATCTCGACGCCCGATTCCGCCTCCTGCGCGAAGCGGTTGACTCCGACGACCACGTCCTCGCCCGTGTCGACGCGCGCCTGACGGCCCGCCGCAGCCTCCTCGATCCGACGCTGCGGCAACCCCGCCTCGATCGCCCTGGTCATGCCGCCCGCCGCGTCGACCTCGGCCATCAGCGCACGCGCCTGCGTGGCGAGCTCGGCGGTCAGCGCCTCGACATAGTAGCTGCCGCCGAGTGGATCGACGACGTTGGTAATGCCGGTCTCGTGGCTCAGGATCAGTTGGGTATTGCGCGCTATGCGGGCCGAGACGTCCGTCGGCAGCGCGATCGCCTCGTCGAAGCTGTTGGTATGCAACGACTGCGTGCCACCCAGCACCGCAGCCAGCGCCTCAAAGGCGGTGCGCACGATATTGTTGTACGGGTCCTTCTCGGTGAGGCTGACGCCGCTCGTCTGGCAGTGGGTGCGAAGCATTCGGCTACGCGGGTCTTTGGCGCCCAATGAGCCCATGATCTCGCTCCACAGCAGGCGCGCGGCGCGGAGCTTGGCGACCTCCATGAAGAAGTTCATGCCGATACCGAAAAAGAAGCTCAGGCGTCCGGCGAAAGCGTCGATGTCGAGCCCGCGCGCCAGCGCTGTCTTCACATACTCGCGCCCATCAGCGAGCGTGAAGGCGAGTTCCTGCACTGCGGTCGCGCCGGCCTCCTGCATGTGGTAGCCGGAGATGCTGATCGAATTGAACTTGGGCCAGTGGCGGCTCGTATAGTCAATGATGTCCGCGACGATCCGCATCGAAGAATCGGGCGGATAGATGTACGTATTGCGGACCATGAACTCCTTCAGGATGTCGTTCTGGATGGTCCCGTCGAGCTGGTGCTGGGAAACTCCCTGCTCTTCAGCGGCGACCGCGAAGAAGGCGAGGATCGGGATGACCGCGCCGTTCATCGTCATGCTGACGCTCATCTGATCGAGCGGGATGCCGTCGAACAGGATCTTCATGTCCTCGACCGAGTCGATCGCCACGCCCGCCTTCCCCACATCGCCGGTGACGCGCGGGTGGTCGCTGTCATAGCCACGGTGGGTGGCCAGATCGAAGGCGACGCTGAGGCCCTTCTGACCCGCTGCGAGATTGCGCCGGTAGAAGGCGTTCGATTCCTCGGCGGTCGAAAAGCCCGCATATTGTCGGATCGTCCACGGCCGCCCCGCGTACATCGTCGCGCGGATGCCGCGCGTGAACGGGTCGATGCCGGGCAGCCCGGGATCGGCGGGTGCGTCGGCGGCGGTGTAGAGCGGCTTGATCGCGATGCCTTCGGGCGTGTGCCAGCCAAGCTCGCGGCCCCGCACCTCCTTCGCAGCCAGGTCGCGCCAGCGGGCGCGCTCCTCTCCGCCGGTGTAGTCATGGGTGCGAGGCCTATCAAACGCACAAGGTCATCCCGAACGCATTTCAGGACCCCGCTGCCTTGCGGCGTTCCGCGCCGAGCGCGGTGAGGCGCGCCAAGCGGCTCCGTAAACCGAGTGCAGGGTGACGCTTTGTCACCGCGGTCACCGCCCCGGCTTGATCGCCCCCGCCACCAGCCGGTGCAGCTTCGAATGGATGGCATCGTTCCCCGCCACCACCTCGCGGCGGTCGATCATGCGGTCGCCGCCCCGATAGTCACTGACGAAGCCGCCCGCCTCGCGCACCAGCAGGATGCCGGCCGCCACGTCCCAGGGCGAAAGGCCGCTTTCCCAGTAGCCGTCATACCGCCCCGCCGCGACCCAGGCGAGATCGAGCGCCGCCGAGCCGAAGCGCCGGATGCCCGCGACCTGCGGGGACACCTCGGCGAAAATCGCGCGCCATTCGGGATGGTCGCCGTGGCCCATGAACGGGATGCCGGTGGCGATCAGGCAGTCGGCGAGGTCGCGCCGCGCAGACACGCGCAGACGCTCGGATTGCACCCACGCGCCGCGCCCGCGCTCGGCGTAGAAGCTCTCGTCAGTCAGCGGCTGATGGATCAGCCCCGCGGTGACGACGCCGTTCTCCTCGACCGCGATCGAGATCGCGAAATGCGGGATGCCGTGGAGGAAGTTGGTCGTGCCATCCAGCGGATCGACGATCCAGCGCGGCGCGCCCGGCTCCCCCGCATGCTCCCCGGCTTCCTCCAGCAGAAAGCCCCAGCCGGGGCGGGCCTTGCCGAGTTCCTCGCGCAGCGTGCGCTCGGCGGCGCGGTCGGCGTTGCTGACGAAGTCGGCCGGCCCCTTGCGGCTCACCTGCAGGTTCTGCACTTCATTGAAGTCACGCCGCAATTTTCCCGCCGCCTTGCGCGCGGCACGGTCCATCACGGTGATCAGGGCGGATTGGGCGGGCATGAGCGGCTTGTCTCTTCTAGGTTCGCCATGCCAGCGCAAGCTGGCACCGACCGCTCCGCCCGCGCGAGGGCGCAAGTTGGCAGGCTGAAGGTGCCAGCACGCGCGCTGGCAGGCCAGTCATGGGTTCAGTTTCAGCTACTCCGCCCGTCTCACATACGCCTGCTCGTACACGTCCACCACGATGCGCGTGCCGCTTTCTATGTGCGGCGGCACCATGATGCGCACGCCGTTGTCGAGCACGGCAGGCTTGTAGCTAGACGAGGCGGTCTGGCCCTTCACCACCGCGTCGGCCTCGACGATCGTCGCTTCGATCTGCTCGGGCAGTTGCACGCTGATCGGGCGCTCGTCGTAGAGTTCCATCACGACGTCCATGCCGTCCTGCAGGAAGGCCGCCGCTTCGCCCAGCAGATCGCGCGGCAGGCTGATCTGGTCGTAGGTTTCCTTGTCCATGAACGTCAGGCTGTCGCCCTCCGCGAAGAGGAACTGAAAATCCTTCGTATCCAGCCTCACGCGCTCCACCACCTCGGCCGAGCGGAAGCGGACGTTGGTTTTGCGTCCATCGATCAGGTTCTTCATCTCAACCTGCATATAGGCACCGCCCTTGCCGGGCTGGGTATGCTGGGTCTTGACCGCGCGCCAGATGCCGCCCTCATACTCGATGATATTGCCGGGACGGATTTCGACGCCGCTGATTTTCACTTCAATGTCCTCATGGGGTGGTGCGCGGCCACTCAAGCCCGCGCAGTGTCTGCGGCCACGCGGTTAGCGGTGCGGCGCCGTCATGCCAAGAAGGCGGCCGCGGCGCGCTCGGTCGCCAGCACCGCGCGGAACGCCTCGACCCCCGCGCGCGGCCCGCTTGCGTGCGCCCAGACCGCCGCGCTGACGGCAAGCAAGTCGGCTCCGGCTGCGACCAGCGGCGCGGCGTTCTCGGCCGTGATGCCCCCGATCGCGACGCACGGCAGGACAAAGAGCGTGCTCCACCAGTCTAGGATCTCGGGCTCGGGCCGGTGCCCGCTCGCCTTGGTCGGGCTTGCGAAGAAGCTGCCGAACGCAACGTAGGTCGCGCCCGCCTCGCCCGCGTCCATGGCCAGATGGCGGCTGGCGTGACACGTCGCGCCGATCGTCGCCTCGCGCCCCATGAGCGCGCGGGCGGCTGCGATCGAGCCATCGCTCTGCCCCAGATGCACACCGTCCGCGCCAACCTGCGCAGCGAGGTCGGCTCGATCGTTCAGGATGAACTCCACCTCAGCCGCGCGGCAGACCGGCATCAGTGCCTCGGCCGCGCGGAGCACGTCGCAGTCGGGCACGTCCTTCAGCCGCAGCTGGAAGGCAGTCGGCAGCCCGGGCTCCAGCGCACGGGCGAGCGCGTCGGCGAAATCGGCAGGCAATCTGGGCGGCGAAACGAGGTACAGGTCGGCGGGCATGGAGCGGGCGACAAGCACGGGCGGGGGCGGCGCGGCAAGCGGGGCCGAGCGCGACAGCGGGTACTATGACGCTCGCTACGCCGGGGACGGCGCGCACGCCGATCCGGCGATCTACCGCGCGGTCTACCGCGCCGTGGTCCGCCGCGCGGTGGCGAGCGGTGCGCACACGGTGCTGGAAGTCGGGTGCGGCGCGGGTGCACTCGGCGAGCAGCTGGCGCGCGGGGGGCTGGACTGGCGCGGCTTCGATTTTGCACCCGCCGCGGCCGCAGCCGCCAACCGTCGCCCTGCCTTGAAGGGCCGCGCCTTCGTCGCCGACGCGCGCGACGCCGCGGTCTACGCGCCAGCGCCGGACCTGATCGTCTGCGCCGAAGTGCTGGAGCACATCACCGACGACCTCGCCGTGATCGAACGCTGGCCGCGCGCCACGCGCGTGCTCGCAACCGTCCCCAATTTCGACGCCGAAAGCCACGTGCGCCTGTTCCGCACGGTGGACGAGGTCCGGGAACGCTACGGCATGCTGATCGACATCGCCGCCGTCCACCGGGTCGCGCGCCCGATCTTCGCTGGCTTCACCCCGCGCGAGTGGCTGCAACAGCTCGTCTGGAAGCGCGGCGACTGGCGGCGGCTGCTCGGCCACGTTGGCATCAACCGGTTCGATTGGGGCTACGGTTGGTTCGTGATCGAGGGCCGCCGCAGTTGACGGTCATATAAAGCGCGCTTTATATCCTCTCCAGCTTATGCGTTCCGCCCTCACCGTGTTCCGTGCGCTCGGCGATCCGACGCGGCTGCGCATCCTCGCGCTGGTCGCGCGGATGGAGCTGGCTGTCGGTGAACTTGCCGAGGTGCTGGGGCAGAGCCAGCCGCGGGTCAGCCGCCATATCAAGATCCTCGCCGAAGCGGGGCTGATCGAACGGGCGAAGGAAGGCGCGTGGGTATTCCTGCGCGCCAGCCACGAGCCGCACGCCGCACCATTGTGCGCGCTGATGACAGCGCTGAAGCCCGATGGCGCGGCGCTGGAGCGCGATCTGGCGCGACTGACCGATGTGCGTTCCGAACGGCAGGCAGCGGCGCAGGCGTGGTTCGCCGCACACGCGGCGGAGTGGGACGGGCTCCGCTCGCTCCACACGGCCGAGAGCGAGGTCGAGACGGCGATTCTTGCGGCGCTTGGCGCGCGGCCGGTGGGGCGGCTGGTCGATATCGGCACCGGCACCGGGCGCATGATCGAGCTGCTGGGCGCGCATTCGTCCAGCGCGATCGGCATCGACCGCTCGCCCGAAATGCTGCGGCTGGCTCGCGTGAAGATCGCAGCGATTGGCGGGGCCGAGGTACGGCAGGGCGACATGGCCGCGCTGCCGCTCGCCGACGGCGCAGCGGACACGGTCGTCCTGCACCAAGTGCTGCATTTCGCCGCCGACCCTGCGCGGGCGCTGGCCGAAGCAGCGCGCGTGCTCGCGCCGGGCGGGCGGCTGCTGGTCATCGATTTCGCGCCGCACGCGCGCGAGGAGTTGCGCTCTACGCAAGGCCACGCGCGGCTGGGCTTCGCCGACGAGACGGTCATCGGCTGGTTGCGCGGCTGCGGCTTGAACGCCGCCGTTGCTGGCCGTCTTGCCGGGCCGGAACTGACTGTCACCCTGTGGCTGGGCGAGCGCCCGGCCGACGCACTGAGGATTGCCGCATGACGCTGACCCGCCATCAATTGGCCGAAGCGCAGCGCGCTTTGCAGCCGCCGCTGTTCGCCGACGTGCCCGGCGACATCGAGGTGAGCTTCGAGTTCTTCCCTCCCAAAAACGAGGCGATGGAAAAAACGCTGTGGGACAGCGTCGCGACGCTTGCACCGCTGAAACCGCGGTTCGTCAGCGTCACCTACGGCGCGGGAGGATCGACCCGCGAGCGCACGCACGGCCTGGTGGCGCGCATCGCGCGCGAGACCGAGCTTGCCCCGGCCGCGCACCTGACGTGCGTGGGCGCGTCTCGCGGCGAGGTGGACGACGTTGCGCGGGCCTATTGGGATGCGGGCGTTCGGCACATCGTGGCGCTGCGCGGCGATCCGCCGAGCGCGGGCGCGAGGTTCGAACCGCACCCGGAGGGATATGGCTGCTCGGCGTCGCTGGTTGCGGGGCTGAAGCGCGTGGCCGACTTCGAGATCAGCGTGGGCGCTTACCCCGAGAAGCACCCCGATGCGGCGCACCAGCGCCAAGACATCGACCATCTGAAGCGTAAACTGGACGCGGGTGCGAGCCGGGCGATCACGCAGTTCTTCTTCGAGGCGGACACATTCTTCCGCTGGCGCGATGCCTGCGCAGCAGCGGGCATCACCGCCGAGCTCGTCCCGGGCATCCTGCCGGTCATGAACTACGCCACCGCGGTCAAGTTCGCGGGCCAGTGCGGCGCGGCGATCCCCGGCTGGATGGCGCGGATGTTCGACGGGCTGGACGAGCTGCCCCAGGCTCGCCAGCTGGTCGCCGCCACCATCGCCGCCGAGCTGGCGCGGCGCCTCTACGCGGGCGGCGTGCGGCATTTCCATTTCTACACATTGAACCGGGCCGAGCTGGCCTACGCAATCTGCCACATGCTGGGCGTGCGGGCGCAAGGGGTTGCGGCTGAGCTGAGGGCGGCGGCGTGAGCATCGAAATCAAGGCCAGAGCGGACGCAACCCCGGGCGCTCCGCGGCCGGGCACCGCCGTCACCGTACGCGAACGCTGGAACCGCGCCGTCTCCGGCCGCGTGCTCGTCAAGGATGGCCCCTATGGCACCGAGATCCAGGCGCGCAAACTGAGGGAGGACGACTATCGCGGCCATCTCAAGGTGAACCATGACCAGAAGGGCAATAACGACCTCGTCAACCTGACGCGACCCGACGTCATCCGCGACATCGTCGAAAGCTACATCGAAGCGGGCGCGGACATCCTCGCCACCAACACCTTCAACGCCAATGCGATCAGCCAGGCTGACTATGGGCTTGAGCATATGGTGCGCGAGATTAACATCAGCGCCGCGAGCGTGATCCGCGGGGCGGTCGACGCCGCCACTGCGCGCGACGGCAAGCAGCGCTTCGTCGTGGGAGCGTGCGGGCCGACCAACAAGACGCTCTCCATCTCCCCGCGCGTCACCGATCCAGGCTTCCGCGAGGTGACGTTCGACGGCGTCAAGCACGTCTACCGCGAGCAGGTCGACGCGCTGCTGGACGGCGGCGTCGATGCGATCCTCATCGAGACGGTGTTCGACACGCTGAACGCCAAAGCCGCGATCATGGCGTGCTTCGAGGCGGGGGACGCGCGGCGGGCCGAGGTGCCCGTGATGCTGAGCCTCACCATCACCGACATGGCCGGGCGCAACCTCAGCGGCCAGACGGTCGAGGCCTTCTGGGTCAGCGTGATGCACGCGCGGCCGCTGTCGATCGGCCTCAACTGTTCGTTCGGCGCGACCGAGCTCAGCCCCTACGTCCAGGCGCTGAGCGCGGTCGCCGACGTGCCGCTGATGGTCTATCCGAATGCGGGCCTGCCTAATGACATGGGCGGCTATGACGAAGCCCCGGAGACGACCGCAGCGCTGGTGCGCGGGTGGGCCGAGCGGGGGCTGGTGAACGCGATCGGCGGCTGCTGCGGCACCACGCCGGCGCACATCCGCGCGATCGCCGAGGCGGTGCGCGGCTGTCCGCCCCGCGCGCTGCCGACGCCTGCGCCCGCGCTGAGATTGTCAGGTTTGGAGGCGTTTTGCCTTGCAGCGTAGTGCGCTTTCCCCTCTCGCGCCCCGGATCGAGCCCGGGGCACTCTCTCCCTTGAAGGGAGCGGGAGTCGTCGTCCCTCTCCCTTCAGGGGACAGGGACAGCGCGCGCAGCGCGCACGGAGAGGGCACGACCGCCGTCGCTCAATTCGTCAATATCGGCGAGCGGACGAACGTCACCGGATCGGCCAAATTCAAGAAGCTGATCATGGCGGGCGACTACACCGCCGCGCTGACCGTCGCGCGGGAGCAGGTGGAGGCGGGCGCGCAGGTCATCGACGTCAACATGGACGAGGGTCTGCTCGACGCCGAAGCGGCGATGGAGACCTTCCTCAAGCTCGTCGCAGCCGAGCCGGATATCGCGCGCGTGCCGGTGATGGTCGACAGCTCCAGATGGAGCGTCATCGAAGCGGGTCTGAAGTGCGTCGCTGGCAAGGCGATCGTCAATTCGATCTCCTTAAAGGAAGGCGAGGCCGCATTCCTGGATGCCGCGCGCAAGGTGCGGCGCTACGGTGCCGCCGTCGTCGTTATGGCATTCGACGAAACGGGCCAGGCGGATACCGCAGAGCGCAAGGTGGAAATCTGCGAGCGCGCCTACAAGCTGCTAACCGCCGACGGCACGCACGCGACGGACATCATCTTTGATCCCAACATTTTCGCGGTCGCGACCGGCATAGAGGAACACAACCGCTACGGCCTCGACTTCATCGAGGCTTGCAGCGAGATCAAGCGCCGCTGCCCGGGCGCGCGCATCTCGGGCGGCGTTTCCAACCTATCCTTCTCGTTCCGCGGCAACGAGCCCGTTCGCCGCGCGATGCACAGCGTGTTCCTCTACCATGCCGTCAAGGCGGGCATGGACATGGGCATCGTCAACGCCGGGCAGCTCGACGTCTATGACGCCATCGATCCCGAGCTGCGCGACATGTGCGAGGACGTCATCCTCGCACGCCGCGACGATGCGACCGAACGGCTGATCGCCAAGGCCGAGACGTTCAAGGCGCGCGACGTCGTCGCCGAGAAGCAGGCCGAAGAATGGCGCAGCTGGCCGGTCGCAAAGCGGCTGGAATACGCGCTGGTGAAGGGCCTCGACGCAAACGTCGTCGAGGATACAGAGGAAGCCCGGCTGGAGGCAGCCAAGCCGCTCGACGTGATCGAGGGGCCCCTGATGGCGGGCATGAACGTGGTCGGCGACCTGTTCGGGCAGGGCAAGATGTTCCTGCCGCAGGTGGTCAAATCCGCGCGCGTGATGAAGAAGGCCGTCGCCCATCTCATCCCCTATATCGAGGCGGAGAAGGGCGGAGCCCAGCAGACCAAGGGCCGCGTCGTCATGGCGACTGTTAAGGGCGATGTGCACGATATCGGCAAGAACATCGTTGGCGTTGTGCTTCAGTGCAACAATTTCGAGGTGATCGATCTGGGCGTCATGGTGCCCTGGGCGGACATCCTGCGCACGGCCAAGGAGAAGCAGGCCGACATCATCGGCCTCAGCGGCCTGATCACACCAAGCCTCGACGAGATGGTGACGGTTGCGACCGAGATGGAGCGCGCCGGGCTGAAGATTCCGCTGCTGATCGGCGGCGCCACGACGAGCCGCGTGCACACCGCGCTGCGCATCGAACCGGCCTATTCCGGCCCGACGCTCCACGTGCTGGACGCCAGCCGGGCGGTCGGCGTGGCCACCGCGCTGACCAGCGAGACGCAGCGCGAAGATCTCGTGCAGACGACGGCCGACGAATATGCGCGCATCCGCACCGAACGCGGCGACGGCGGGAAGACGCAGCTGGCGACACTCGCCGAGGCGCGCGCCAATGCGCCCAGGCTGGAATACGCTCCGGTCACGCCCGCCAGACCGGGGGTGACGGTGATCCGCGACTGGCCGCTCGCCGATCTCGTTCCGTATATCGACTGGACGCCGTTCTTCCGCAGCTGGGAGCTGGCGGGCAACTTCCCCGCAATCCTCGACGATCCGATCGTCGGCGAGAGCGCGGCAGCGCTCTGGCGCGATGCGCAGGCGATGCTGGAGCGCATCGTCAAGGAACAGTGGCTTCGCGCCCACGCCGCCATCGGCATCTGGCCCGCGCGGCGCGAGGGGGATGATGTGGTGCTGTGCCCGCTCCCGGCCTCGCCTGCGGCTCGGCCACCCTCTCCCGCAAGCGGGAGAGAGACAGGTCGCGACAGCGACGAGGGAGAGGGCAGCGTGCGCCTCCCGTTCCTGCGTCAGCAGATCGTCAAGCGCGCGGGGCGGCCCAACCAGTGCCTTGCCGACCTGATCGCGCCGGAGGGCGACTGGCTCGGTGGCTTCGCGGTGACGGCAGGCGAGGGAATTGACGAGCATATCGCCCGCTTCAAGGCCGCTCACGACGACTATTCGGACATCCTCCTCAAGGCGCTCGCCGACCGGCTGGCCGAGGCGATCGCCGAAGCCGCGCACGAGAAGGTCCGCCGCGAGCTGTGGGCCTACGCTCCCGAAGAGCAGTTGACGTGCGATGAGCTGATCCGCGAGCGCTATCAGGGCATCCGCCCCGCGCCCGGCTACCCCGCCTGTCCCGACCACAGCCTGAAGCCCATCCTCTTTGATCTGCTGAACGCGCGCCAGCATTGCGGCCTGAGCCTCACCGAAAGCTTCGCGATGCTTCCGACCGCGGCGGTCAGCGGCTTCTACTTCGCGCATCCCGACAGCGCCTATTTCGGCGTTGCGCGTATCGGCCGCGACCAGCTGGAGGACTATGCCGCCCGCCGCGGCGTGGACATAGACACCGCCGAGCGCTGGCTGCGGCCCAACCTTGAAGGTTAAGCTGTAAAACATCGCGTCTCTCGGCGGGGGGAGAGGCCGCGAGACTTGGCGGGTGTGCGCAGCAAACCTCAGTCGCGTCCGGAAGAGAGCCTACGGTCGCCGCATGAGCACCAGGTGCTCTCTAGGCTGCGCCGCGGTGCTGGACTGCAGGTTCGAAATTCTCTCAGCGCCGCGACCGTCACCGCGTGGAGCGATTCGGGATCGACGTCGTGGCCGCCAGATGGTTGCGCCGCCCGTCGCCCACCGGTGGTCCACCGCGTCGACGATAAGCGGCGCCGTCTCGCGCCCGAAACGGCTGGTCATCGCCCTTATCCTTCCTCGGTCCAGACCCCTTATTTCCGCGTCGACAGCTTGGGGGCCGCGGGTCTAGTCGCTTCACGGAACAGCCAGGAGCTTCGCCTTGTCCCAGAACGTGCTCGATCGCGTCCTCGTGCTCGAGATGGTCCGCGTGACCGAATACGCAGCCATCGCCGCCAGCCGCCTCGTCGGGCGCGGCGATGAAAAGGCTGCCGACGCAGCCGCGGTCGAGGCGATGCGCGATGCGCTCAACAACCTCGATTTCGATGGAACGGTGGTGATCGGCGAGGGCGAGCGCGACGACGCGCCGATGCTTTATATAGGCGAGCGAGTGGGCAAGCGCTCGCCCGCGGCGCCCAGGATCGATATCGCGCTCGATCCGCTGGAGGGTACGACGATCACCGCCAAGGCGGGGCCGAACGCGCTCGCGGTGCTGGCGATCGCCGAGGAGGGTGGCCTCTTGAACGCACCAGACACCTACATGGACAAGCTGGCGATCGGGCCGGGCTATCCCGAGGGGCTGGTCAGCCTTGAGATGGGCGTGACCGACAATGTCCGCGCGCTCGCCGAGGCGAAGGGCGTCGACACGCACGAGATCGTCGCCTGCGTGCTCGATCGCCCCAGGCACGAGGCGATCATCCGCGAGCTGCGGTCGCTTGGCTGCGGCATCAAGCTGATCCCCGACGGCGACGTTGCGGGTGTGATCGCAGTCGCCGATCCCGATACCGGCACCGACATCTATCTGGGCCAGGGCGGCGCGCCCGAAGGCGTGCTGGCCGCAGCCGCGCTGCGCTGCGTCGGCGGACAATTCCAGGGGCGGCTGGTATTCCGCAACGACGACGAGCGCGCGCGAGCGCGGCGCGTGGGGATCGAAGATTTCGACCGGATCTACACGCTCACCGACCTTGCCCGCGGCGACGTGATCTTCGCAGCGACCGGAGTGACCGACGGATCGCTGCTCGACGGTGTCAAGCGGCGGGCGGACGGGCGTATCGAAACGTCGTCGGTGGTGATGCGAGCGTCCTCGCGCACGATCCGCTGGGTGCAGAGCGACCGCCAGGGCGAGCCGCCGCTGCTGGGGCGGTAAACTCAGCTCCTGCCTCAACGATGGCTGGGAAGGAACGCTAAAAATCCACCGCGATGCCCTTGCGCTCCCAGTCGCCGAAGCGGGTGGGTTCGGGGCCTTTGGGGCCGCCTTCCTCGGGCAGCTTGGGCTGGGCGGGCGGCTCGGGCGTGGTGCCCTCGATGACCGGCGGCAGGTCGGCGGGCGGCGGGACGGGGGTGGGCGTATCGGTCATGGAGCCTAGATAGGCCGCTCCGCGCCGCACACCAGCGCGGCTGCGTCACCGATGCGCCGCCCCGCGACGACCCGATCCGCCGCGATCTCGGCCAGCGGCGCCAGCACGAACGCGCGCTGGAACAGGCCGGGGTGGGGCAGCGCAAGGTCCGGCTCGTCGACCGCCAGCTCGCCGAGCCACAGCAGGTCGATGTCGATTGCGCGCGGTCCCCAGCGCACTGTCGCCATGCGCCCCAGTTCGGCCTCGACCGCTTTCGCACGTGCCAGCAACTCGCGGGGTTCCAGTGCCGAGCGCACCAGCGCAGCTGCGTTCAGGAACCAGTCCTGCGGCACCGGCCCCCACGGCTCGGTGCGATAGAGCGACGACAGCGCCACCAGACGCACCGAATAGCCGTCACAGAACCGCTCAACCGCCGTGCAGATGTTCGCGGCCTTGTCGCCAAGGTTCGATCCCAGCCCGATCGCCCCTTCGCGCTCAGCCATCGGTCCGCACTGTCAGCGCCGCGCGCCAGCACATCAGCGCATCGCGATGCTCGGCCACCTCGTGCACGCGCAGCCATGCAGCACCCTTCGCTGCCGCTGCCAGATGCGCGCCGATCGAAGCCGCCACCCGCTGCCGCACCGGTCGCCCCGTCACGACGCCCAGCGTGCTCTTGCGGCTGGCTCCGACCAGCACCGGGAAGCCCAACGTCTTCAGCCGATCCAGCTCGGCGATCAGGCGCAGGTTCTGCTCGGGGGTCTTGCCGAAGCCGAAGCCGGGATCAAGCACGATCCGATCCTCTCGCACCCCCGCCGCGCGCGCCAGTGCCAGGCTGCGCTCGAAGAACCGAAGAATGTCGGCCCAAAGGTCGAGCTTCGGGTCCACCGTCCGGCGGTTGTGCATCAGAAACAGCCGCTCGGCGCCGGCCGCAATCGAGGCCATGCCGCAATCGTGCTGCAACCCCCACACGTCATTGACCGCCACCGCTCCAGCAGCGAGCGCCGCCCGTGCCACCTCGGCCTTCATCGTGTCGATGGAAACCGCGATGCCATCGGACGCCAGCGCGCTCACCACCGGCCCGACGCGCCGCCACTCCTCCTCCGCGCTCACCGGCGCGAAGCCGGGTCGCGTGCTCTCGCCGCCGACGTCGACCAGCTCCGCGCCCGCAGCGGACAGCGCTCGCCCGCGCGCGATCGCGTCGCTCGCCGCGAATAGCTCGCCGCGTTCGGAGAAGCTGTCGGGCGTGACGTTCACCACGCCCATCAGCTTCGGCAGATCGTCCAATCGTCCCTCCGCTTCCGGCCCGCGCGCTCCCGCGTTAGAGCGGCAGCGATGGCTGTGCCCGAACTTCGAGTCGCGCTCTTTTCGGGCAACTACAACTATGTGAAGGACGGTGCGAACGGCGCTTTGAACCGGCTGGTCGGCTATTTGCTGCGCCAAGGAGTCGCGGTGCGAGTCTACTCGCCCACCACCGACACGCCTGCTTTCCCCCCCGTCGGCGATCTCGTCAGCGTTCCCTCGGTGCCGGTGCCCGGCCGCCCCGAATATCGCGCCGCGCTCGGCCTACCCGATGCGATCCGCGCCGACGTGCGCGCGTTTTCGCCCACCATCGTCCACGTTTCGGCACCCGATTTCCTTGGCCACAGCGCGACTACGTTCGCGCGCGAACTGGGCCTGCCCGCGGTCGCCAGCGTGCACACCTTCTGGGAAAGCTATTTTCGTTATTATCGGCTCGGCTGGGCGGTCCCGATTGGCGAAGCGATCCTGCGGCGCTTCTATGCGCGCTGCGCCGAGGTATTCGCGCCTTCCGAAAGCATGGCGGACATTCTGCGCGAGAAGGCGATCGCCACCAACATTCACCTATGGAAGCGCGGTGTCGACCGGCAGCTGTTCCGCCCCGCTGCGCGCAGCCTGGACTGGCGCCGTTCGATCGGCGTCGCCAACCACGAGGCGGTGCTGCTGTTCACGGGTCGGCTCGTGCTGGAAAAGGGCCTCGATGTGCTGGCAGGCGTCGGCGCCGAGCTCGCCGCTCGCGGCGTGCCCCACCGCACCATCGTTGCGGGCGACGGCCCGGCGCGCTCCTGGATCGAGGAACGGCTGCCGAACGCCATCTACCTTGGCTTCGTCAGCGGCGAGGCTCTCGCCCGCGCGTTCGCCAGCGCGGACATTTTCTTCAATCCCAGCCAGACCGAAACCTTCGGCCAGGTGACGACCGAAGCGATGGCAAGCGGACTGCCCGTCGTCGGCGCAGCGGCGGGCGGCACGCTCAGCCTGGTCGAGGACGGGCGCTCGGGCTTCCTGACCCCCCCCGACGACATTGCCGCCAATGCCGACGCGATCGAGCGGCTGGTGCGCGATCCGGCGCTGAGGGCGGCGTGCGGCGCGCGCGGCCTTGAGCTTTCGGCGCATTATGACTGGGATGCGGTGAACGACGTCGTCCTGCAACGCTACCGCGCGGTCGTCGCCACAGCCGCGACCAGCGCTGCGGCGTGACGCTCGCCATGCGCGCGCTCTCCCGGTTGCGCGCGCAGCCGGCGCGACCTCCCTTCGTTCGCGATCTGGCCGAGGCATACGCGCGCGGCTGGGTGGGTGTCCCTTGCGTCTTCGTGCTCTCAACCGGCCGCGTCGGCAGCCAGACGCTTGCCGCGCTCTACGCGCTGAGCCCGCACGCTCACGCCGAGCACGAGCCCAGCCCCGTCCTCACCTACGCAAGCTTCGAGGCCTATCGCGACCGCTGCGAGTCGCCGCATTGGCGCACGCTCGTCTACGGCGCGCGCGACGAGACGGTGCTGAACGCTGCGGCGCGGGGTCGGGTCTACGTCGAGACCAACAACCGGCTCACCTATCTCGCGCCAGCTCTGGCCGACGCGTTTCCGGACAGCCGGTTCATCCACCTCCATCGCGATCCGCTGGCGGTGATCCGTTCGGGGATGGCTCGCGGCTATTTCGTCGACAATGGCTGGGATTACGCCCGTATCCGGCCGCGCTTGGCAGAGCCCGATGCCGCACTCTGGCCGAGGATGAGCCAGATTGAGCGCTGCGCGTGGTGGTGGGCGCGCGTGAACGACGAGGCTCTGGACGTCATGGGCCGGCTGCCGCCCGAGCGCCGCCTCGATCTCCCGGCCGAGCGTCTGTTCGGTGCCGACCCCACCACCATCGCAGCGCTCTTCGCGCTGGCCGGCCTCCGCACGCCGCCGCCGGGCGGCGTCGCGAAGGTGCTCGGCGCACGGCTGAACGCGCAGGGGCGGCGTGCGGCGCCGCTTGCTGCGGCCGACGTCGACGCTGCCTACGCGTTCGCCGGGCCAACTGCGGAGCGACTGGGCTATCAGCGCCCGATCTCCGGTTGAAACCCCGGCCGCGCGAGCGCATATCGATCGGGCCGCCTCGGCGGCTATGGCGATAGAGCGGCGCGTGGCATAGACGCAGCGGACCCGGGGGCAGTACCCGGCGGCTCCACCATCGCCCCTCGACGAAGGCGAGGGGCGGCGTTGGGGCCGAACTAGGATCGACGTGCGTAATAAAGACGCGTTCGTTCGCCCGGCCTGAATGCGCCGTAAAACCGTTCAAAAACCCACAAATGCCAACGACAACGAGGCATTCGCGATTGCTGCGTAACTGAGCCCTAACGGGTAACGTTACAAAGCCTGAGCGCGGCCGGGCCCGCCGGGCAACAGAAGGGACTCCAGCGGCGCGGGGCGCGCCGGGCAACAGAAGCGCCCCACCTATTCCCGTCCAGTCTGGCCAAGGCTGGTGTGCGTGGCCGACATTTGCCCGGCCCTCCTCTCGCCGTTCCTCCCCAAGCTCGGCTTGGGCGAGAAGGACCGCCGAGCGCAGCCCTGGTGGTGCAGGGGCGGGCCGATTGTGGAAGAGCGACGCGTGGGTGCTCGCGCCCCTTCATCATGCTTCGTCCCCCTTCCTCAATCGGGCCGGAATTGCCCAACCTTTGCGAGCTTCGGCGCCTCCCAGGCCCCTGCGATTGCCGCGCCCCGCCCCGCCGCCTACATCAACTGCTGCCGCATCAACCCCCGAGGGCAAATGAATACGCTGAACGCGCTGCTGACGATTTTCTTCATGGTGCTGACGGTCATCACCTGGCTGCTGATCGCGCAGGCGATCATCTCATGGCTGATCGCGTTCAACGTCATCAGCTTGCGCTCCGACGGGGTGCGCCAGATCGCCTACGGCCTTGAGCGGCTGACCGATCCGCTGCTGCGGCCGATCCGGCGTGTGCTGCCGAACTTCGGCGGGGTCGACATTTCGCCGCTGGTGCTGATCCTGTTGATCCAGGCGCTCAAGCTGCTCGTCCCGGCGCTGCTCGCCGACGCTGGCGCGCTCACCGCGTGAGCGGGCTGTTCGATCTTTCCGGCCGCGTCGCGCTGGTGACCGGCGGCTCGCGCGGGCTGGGGCTGGAAATCGCGCGCACCTTTGGCCGGTCGGGCGCCAAGCTCGCGATTTCGGCGCGCAAGCCCGACGAGCTCGAGGCCGCTCGCGCCGAGCTCGCGGCAGACGGGTTCGAGGTCGAAGCCTTCCGCGCCGACCTTGGCGACATGGCGGCAGCCGAACCGCTGGCACAGGCGGTCATTGACCGCTTCCGCCAGATCGACGTGCTGGTGAACAATGCGGGCGCGACCTGGGGCGCTCCGGCCGAGAGCCATCCGCACGATGCGTGGCGAAAGGTGCTCGCGGTCAATCTCGACAGCGTGTTTGCGCTGACGCAGGCGGTCGCGGCGAAGTCGATGCTGCCGCGCGGCACGGGCTCGGTCATCATCGTGGCCTCGGTCGCTGGCATGGGCGGCTCCCCAGCCCCGTTCGCGACCCCCGCCTACAATGCGTCGAAGGCGGGTGCGATCAACCTCGCGCGCGCGCTCGCGACCGAGTGGGGCCGACGCGGCGTGCGCGTGAATGCGCTCTGCCCCGGTTGGTTTCCAACGAAGATGAGCCGCGGCACGCTGTCGACCTTCGAGCAGGCCTTCCTGAACCACATCCCGATGGGCCGCTTCGGCGACCCGGCCCACGAGATTGGCGGCCCGGCGCTGTTCCTGGCATCGGACGCATCCCGCTATATGACGGGCGTGGTTCTGGCAGTCGACGGCGGTATCACCGCTCTGTCGTAAGCGCGCTTGCCCGGCCGGGCGGCGCGGCCTATATGCCGCGCTCCGCTGGCCGGCCGCCGTCGGGGAATAGCTCAGCCTGGTAGAGCACTGTGTTCGGGACGCAGGGGCCGGAGGTTCGAATCCTCTTTCCCCGACCACGGCCGGCTTGGGTGCCTTTGCGCGCCGAGCGCGACGCTCGCGGCCGGCGCAGGGCCCCGCCGGCGGGGCGTGTCGGCGCTCCCGACGACGCGAGGCCCGTGCACCCCAAACGAGCTTCGGATCGGTGCGGCGTCAGCGGCCGGGTCGCCGCGTCAGGCGGAGCGGAGGCAATCGAACAGCGGGCCATGCGGACTGCCCGCGCGCCAGAATACCGGCGGTTGCGCGACCGGCGCGGGAACACGCGCGGAGCCGGGGCCGAAGCGCTGCCCGGACCAGAGGTGCACCCATTCTCCCGCCGGGAGCACCGCCTCCCAGGTCGATGCGCCGGGAGCAACGACGGGCGCGACGAGCAGGTCGGGACCGTAGAGATATTGCGTTTCGGGCGCCCCCACGGCTGCGGCGTCGTGCAGGAAGGTGGGGCGCATCAGCGGCAGTCCGGTCGCCTGCGCTTCGGCCACCAGCGCCGCGGTGTAGGGCACCAGCGCGGCGTGCACGCGCGTCATCCGCGCGAAATGCGCCAACAGCTCGGGCGTCGAATCGATCTGGAGATTATCGAGCGGCCGGTTGCCCTCGTGGGTACGCATCACCGGCGTAAAGGCGGCGTGCTCGGCCCATCGCATCAGCAGCTCGGGCGTGCGGACCAGGCCGAACAGCGACGTGTACCCGCCAATATCGCTGTGATGGTATGGGTTGCCGACCAGCCCCGCCGACAAGGCCGCGCGGATCGCGGTTTCCAGCCCGTCATGGCGCGAGAAGTCGACCGACTGGTCGCCCGCCCACAAGAGCGGGCAGTGGCGCTGCACGCCCGTCCAGCCCGCGCGCATGAAGAACAGCGCGTCGCCCGTCCGCCCGCGCGAGGCGACGGCGCGCGCATTGACCTCGGCCCAAAGCACCGGCCAGCGATTATGCGCGAGAGTCGCCGGTTCGCCGCTCGCGAGCCGGATGTCGGTGGGCAGATACTCGCCGAAATCCGCCATCCAGCCGCTCAGCCCGAAATCGATCAGCTCGCGCGCGATCACCCGCTCGGCGAACCAATCGGATGCTTCGGGGTTGGTAAAGTCGACGATCGCCGCATCGAACTCGCCGAAGTCGATCTGCGCGGGCGCTGAACCGTCCTCGCTGCGCGCCAGATAGCCAGCGTGGAGCGCCTCGGGATACAGGGTGCCATCGACTGCGAGATAGGGGTTCACGTAGCCCAGGAAGCGCACGTTGCGGTCGGCGAGTTCAGCGATGCGCTGGCGTAAGGCCGGATAGCGCGCCTCGTTCGCGCGCCAGTCCCAGAACAGACGGCGGCCGAAGCTCGTCTCGCGCACGCCGCACCAGTCCTCAGACCACAGCGCCCCGACGCGCGCGCCAGCGGCTTCGATCGCCTCCAAGCGCCTCAGGCTGTTGGCGCCGTCCTTCAGCCCGATGATCGCGCCCTCGCAGGCCCAGCGCGGCAGCGGCGGCGGGCGGCCAAACCGCTCCGACAGCGCGCCGACCAGCTCGCCGGGCGTGCCCGCAACCAGCGCCACCTCGGCGGGCACCTCCCAGACTTCGATCTCGTGGAAGTCCGGATCGCGGAAATCGAATGCCGCATAGGCGCAGGTCTCGACGTGGAGCGCATAGCCCTCCTCGGACAGGAAGGTTGGCTGCGGGTAGTTGGTCCACCAATAGTCACCGCCCGCGCCGCCCAGCCGGTCCGCCTCCCAGGTGATGCGGGTGGTCTTGTCGCGGCCGACGCCAGGTTCGCTCGTCCACAACGGGAAGCGGCGGCCGCGCAGGTTGAGGTAGCTCATCTGCTCGCCCGCGCCCCACACCGCCGACCGCGCTTGCGCATTGACGCGCAGCCAGAAGCGGTTGAGGCTTGGATCGAGCGCTTCGAATTCCAGCGAGCCGCCGTCGGCGCGCACGCTCAGCAGCGGGCTCGCGCCCTCGATGGTCCCAACGAACACCCGCTCGCCGTCCACGTGGACCGATCGCAGCGCCACGCGCTCGTCCAGCCGGTCGGCGATGTGGAAATTCCCGCGGTTCATCCGGATGTCGGCTCGCCCGCGGCCGACGAACAGCGCAGGCTTGGCCGCGGAGTGACGGATCAGCTCGCGTCCGCCCAGGCGAACGACGAGCGCGCCATCCACCATATGCAACGCCAGCGCGCGGCTGCCCGCCCCGGTTGTCCAGTCCACGTCCGCGGGGGTAAGCGGGTGGCCGGGTCAGGGCAAGGATGCGCGCGCACTACGATCTTCTGGTCATCGGCGGCGGCGCCAACGGCGCGGGCGTGGCGCGCGACGCAGCGGGGCGCGGGCTGTCGGTGCTGCTGGTCGAAAAGGACGACCTCGCCAGCCACACCTCGTCGGCGAGCACGAAGCTTATCCACGGCGGGCTGCGCTATCTGGAATATTACGAGTTCCGGCTGGTGCGGGAGAGTTTGATCGAGCGCGCCAAGCTGCTGAAGATCGCGCCGCACATCATCTGGCCGCTGCGTTTCGTGCTGCCGCAGCCGGAGGGCGGCCGCCCCGCATGGCTCATTCGGCTGGGCCTGATGCTCTATGACACGATCGGCGGCTTCGGCGCGCTGCCCGCCTCGCGCGGCGTGCGGCTGGCGGGCACGCCGCTCGGCGCGGGGCTGAAAAGCTCGGTCAGGCGCGGCTTCGCCTATTCGGACTGCTGGGTGGAGGACAGCCGCCTCGTCGTGCTGAACGCGCTCGACGCCCACGAGCGCGGCGCCGACATCTGCACCCGCACGCGCTTCGTCTCGGCGACGCGCGGCGCCGAGAGCTGGACCGCTGTGATCGAGGGCGCAGGCGGCCAACGCACGGTTGAAGCACGCGCGATCGCCAATCTCGCTGGGCCGTGGGTCGCCGAAGCGCTCGGCTCATCGACCGGCGCGTCGCCCGAGCAGCCGCCGCGGCTGGTGCGCGGCAGCCACATCATCGTGCCGCGCATGTTCGCGGGCGAGCACGCCTATATCTTGCAGAATAGGGACGGGCGGATCGTCTTCGCTATTCCCTACGAAGGCGAGTTCACGCTCATCGGCACCACCGACGTCAGCGTCGCCTCGCCCGCGGACGCGCGCATCAGCGACGACGAGGTGCGCTATCTGTGCGAGAGCGTGAACGCCTATTTCGCGAGGTCCATCGGCCCCGGCGATGTGCGCTTCAGCTACTCGGGCGTACGGCCGCTGTATGACGACGGCCGCGGCGACCCGTCCGCGGTGACGCGCGACTACACGCTGAAGCTGGGCGCGGCGGGCAGCCCGCAGATCGTCAGCGCGTTCGGCGGCAAGATCACCACCTACCGCCGCCTGTCCGAGCATCTGCTCGAGATGCTCGCGCCATATCTGCCGCCGATGGGCCCGGGGTGGACCGCAGCCGCACCGCTCCCCGGCGGCGACATGGCGGATTTTGCGGTGTTCTTCGCCGGCGTCCGCGCGCGCTGGCCCTGGCTCCCCGAAGCCACCGCTCGCCGCATGGCCCGCGCGTACGGCACGAGGCTCGAGCGCGTGCTCGCTGGCGCGGCCTCGTGGGCAGCGCTCGGCCGCGACTATGGTGGCGGCCTGACCGAGGCCGAGCTCGACTATCTGGTCCGGGTCGAGTGGGCGCGCACCGCCGAGGACGTGCTGTGGCGGCGGAGCAAGCTGAAGCTGCACGTCGGCCCCGGCGCGGCGTCAACCATCGACGATCAGCTCGGCGCAGGGCCAGCGGCGTGACCGCGCACATCCTTGCCATCGACCAGGGCACCACCTCCACGCGCGCGGTGGTGTTCGATGCTGCGGCGCGCGAGGTGGCGACCGCGCAGGCGGAGTTCGCGCAGCACTATCCAGCCGATGGGTGGGTGGAGCATGATGCGCTGGAGATCTGGCGCGCGACGCACAGCCTCGTCGGGCGCGCGCTGGCGCAGGCGGACCTCAGCCCCGAGCGGGTCACCGCGATCGGCATCACCAACCAGCGTGAGACCGTCGTCGTCTGGGATCGCGCGACGGGGCAGCCGGTCCACAACGCGATCGTCTGGCAGGACCGGCGCACCGCCGAGACCTGCGCCCGGCTGAAGGCCGCGGGCCATGAGGCAGCGGTTCAGGCAAAAACCGGGCTGCTGCTCGATCCCTATTTCTCCGCGACCAAGATCGCCTGGATTCTCGATCACGTGCCCGGCGCCCGCGCGCGTGCCGAGGCCGGCGAGCTTGCGGCGGGTACGATCGACAGCTGGCTGATCTGGCAGCTGACCGGCGGCCGCACTCACGCGACCGATGCCACCAACGCCAGCCGCACGCTGCTCTATGACATCCACGCAGGTCGCTGGTGCCCCGAGTTGGCCGCGCTGCTCGGCGTGCCGATGGCGCTGCTGCCACAGGTGCGCGACTGCGCGGCGGACTTTGGCACCGCCGACGCACTCGGCGCGCCCGTTCCCATCCGCGGGGTGGCGGGGGATCAGCAGGCGGCGCTGATCGGGCAGAACTGCTTCCGGCCGGGCGAGCTCAAATGCACCTTCGGCACTGGCGCATTTCTGCTGATTAACACCGGCGCGGCGCCCGTCTGTTCGGCGCACCGGCTGCTGACCACGGTCGGCTATCGCCTGAGAGGCGAGACGACCTATGCGCTCGAAGGCTCGGCCTTCGTCGCGGGCGCGGCGGTCAAGTGGCTGCGCGACGCGCTGGGCCTGATCGGCAGCGCGGGCGAAACGCAAGCGCTTGCCGCGAGCGTGCCCGATGCCGGCGGAGTGCATCTGGTGCCCGCGTTCGTCGGGCTCGGCGCTCCGCACTGGCGCCCCGATGCGCGCGGCGCGCTGACCGGCCTCACGCTCGGCGCCACGCGCGCGCACCTCGCCCGCGCCGCGCTGGAAGGGGTGGTGTTCGAAACCGCCGACCTGACGCAGGCGATGGCGGCCGACGGCGCGCGCTGCGGCACGGTGCGCGTGGATGGCGGCATGGCTGCCAATCGCTGGCTGTGCCAGTTCCTCGCCGACGTGCTCGGCTGCGAGGTGGAGCGGCCCGCCCAGCTCGAATCGACTGCGCTCGGCGCAGCTTACCTCGCCGGGATCGGCTGCGGGCTGTGGCCGGGGCTGGATGCGGTCGCGGCGCTGCCCCGGCAGGTGGAGCGGTTCCGCCCGGCGATCGGCGACGGCGAGCGTGCTGCGCTGCTGGCGGGTTGGCGCGAGGCGCTGGCGCGGGTGCTGCTGCAGCCCTGATGAGCGTGCGCCGCCACTGTTGCGGCGTGGCAACAGCATGGCCCAAACCCAATCGCCTCCGGTGACAGCGCGGCCGATCGGTGCGATTCTTGGCAGCTAGGGGAGTCGCGGGGGGAACCGTGGCGCTGCTGCCGGGGAGTTTAAGAATGCGCCTGAATACGACCACCAGCCTCGCCGCGATCGCGGCGGTGCTTGCCGCCGCGCCTGCGTTTGCTGCGGACCAGCCCGCCGCGCCCGCAGGCGCCGCGACGGGCACCTCGGCCGACGCAGACGCGACGCAGGAAATCGTGGTCACCGCGCAGAAGCGCACGCAGAACATCCAATCTGTGCCGATTGCGGTCAGCGTCGTCTCGGGCGATGCGCTGAACAAGATCGGCGCGCTCAATATCGAAAATGTCCAGTATCTCGTGCCGTCGCTCAATTTCCGGAAGTCGGGCACGTCGATCAACCAGTCGATCTTCCTGCGCGGCGTCGGCACGGCGACCTTCTCGATCGCCGGTGAGCCGAGCGTTTCGACCGTGCTCGATGGCGTAGTCCTTTCGCGCCAGGGCGAGGCGTTCACCGATCTTGCCGACATCGAACGTATCGAGGTGCTGCGCGGGCCGCAGGGCACGCTGTTCGGCAAGAACTCGTCGGCGGGCGTCATCAATATCGTCACCAAGCGGCCCACCTCGCAGTTCGGCGGCTATGTCGAGGCGAGCTATTTCAGCGAGAGCGAGGTGCGGCTGAAGGGCGTGGTGAACATCCCAATCAGCGACACCATCCGAACGCGCATCACGGGATTCGGTGCGCGCTGGGACGGCAACATCTATAACCAGGCCGTCAACAAGCAGGTGAACGGCTACAGCCACTGGGGCGTGCGCGGCGTCACCGAAGTCGACGTGACTCCCAGCCTGCTCGCGACCTTCATCGCCGACTATCACCGCAACCGCGATAATTGCTGCGCCGAGGTGATCGGCTCCACCCCGCTCATCAATATCAACCCCGCCGGGCAGAATCTCGCGTCGAATTACGTTCCCTCGCCGCTTGCAGCCGTGCTGCCCGCGCAGCGCGGAGACCTGACGCGGCGCGACGCGCAGAATCTCATCACTCGCACCGAGGAGGACGGCTGGGGCTTCTCGCTGCAACTCGATCAGAAACTGGGCGATCATGTGCTGACCTCGATCAGCGCCTACCGCCGCTGGGACAACCGCGAAATCCGCGACGGCGATTTCCTGCCGCAGGCCTATACGCAGGCCAACCAGCTGCACGATGACGGTCCGCAATCGGGCGACACCTTCACCCAGGAACTGCGCATCACCTCGCCGGGCAATCGGCCCCTCACCTACACGATCGGTGCGTTCTATTATTATGCCGACACGGTTCGCACCTTCACGCGGCGCGATGTGATCTGCTCGGCTGTGACAGGTGCGCCGACGACAACCCAGGCGATTCCCTGCGGATCGGCGCTCGCCAACCCGTCGACCGCGCCGTTCGGCTCGGCCTTTTTCGGGTCGACATTCAACAACTACGCGATCTACGCCGATGGCGCGCTGAAGCTGACGCCGGGCTGGCGGCTGATCGGCGGCTTGCGCTTCACGCGTGACGAGCTGAACGTGTTCCACAGCCGCGTATCGAGCGTCACTCCGAATGCTGCGCCGGGGATACAGCCCAATTTCGATCAGGGCGTCGCGAACAGCGCGGGTCCGGGCCTACCCAACGGCAACCCGGCACTTTCGAACGGTGTGCCGTTCCGCGCCAACACCAGCGCGCAGAACTTGAGCGGCCGGTTCGGCACGCAGATCGACATCGACCGCGACGTGATGTTCTATGCCACATGGTCACGCGGCTATAAGGGCCCGGCGTATAATATCTTCTTCAACCTGACCGCGAACCAGACCAACACCATCGCGCCCGAAGAGTCGGACAGTTTCGAGCTTGGCCTGAAGAACACGCTGTTCGGTGGCAAGCTGATCCTGAACGTCGCGGGCTATCTTGCGATTTACGACAATTTCCAAGCCAATAACCCAGACGTCGTGCAGGGGGTGCTGACGACGCGCTTCACCAACGCGGGCCGCGTCTCGACGCGCGGGTTCGAGCTTGACGCGCTGTTCCGCCCGTCGCGCGATTTCTCGGCCTCGTTCGGCGCAGCCTATACCGACGCGCATGTCGATCAGTTCAAGCCGCCGGTCGGCGGCTCCACCACCGGCGTCATTCCGCAGGGGACGGTGTTGGGCTATGCGCCGACGTGGCGGCTGACCGGCGGGCTCGATTACCGCATCCGCACCGGGGGCGCGGTCGATTTCGCTCTGGGCGCGCAGGCGAGCTATCAGTCGAGCCAGCTGTCGCAGTTCGATGTGAACCCGCTGATCCGCGCCGCGACCACGATCCGCGCCTACAGCCTCTTCGATCTGTCGGCGGCAGTGTTATCGGCCAACGATCGCTGGCGTGTCACGTTCTTCGCGCGCAACCTGTTCGATGAGAGCTTCGCGGCATCGATCGCCAGCGGCGGCCCGGGCGCTGCGATCTCGCCCGACGGCCGCGTCGGCGGGCTGCGCTACATCATCCCGCGCGAGGCAGATCGCTATTTCGGCGTGACCGGCCGCTTCAACTTCTGAGGCGGGTTGGGCCGGGGAGCCAATTGGCAGCCCCCGGCCCCCTCCCCCCACTCAACCCTGCGCGATCGTCAGCAGCGTGCCCGCCGCGATCGCCACGCCATAGGGCAGTCGGCTGTGGCGGTTGAGCAGATGCTTCGGATCGCCCGAAGCAACCGCCGCCGAGAGCACGCGCCGTCCGACCACCGCGAGCGCCAGCAGCAGGAAGCCGGAGATTGCGACTGCGAGCAGCATCCGCGGCAGGTGGGCAACATCGACCCACAGCGCAGCCGCGGCGAGCAGCTTGGCGTCGCCGCCGCCGAACGCTCCGACCGCAAACAGCGCGACACCGAGGCCGAGCGCGATCGCGCCCGCGCCGAGATGGCTTTGCCAGCTTCCGGCTAGCCCGCCCATGAGCGCGGCGCAGGCGAACAGCGCGATCACTCCGATTACGGTGAGGTTAGAAATTCTCAAACGCCACACATCCTCGGCTGCCGCGGCCGCCAGACACAGTGCCAAAGCGGCTGGAAACAGGGTGGAAGAGGGCATTTCGGGCTCCGAATCGGGGTGGAAACAGTGTGTTTGGAGGCACTAGCCACCCATCACGGGGGCCATCTGACGGATGAAACTGATCGCGGCGGGGATCATGAACACGCCGATGATCGTCGGCAGCATGAAGCAAACTAGCGGAATCGACAGCAGCACGGGCAGCTTGTGCGCCTTCTCCTCCGCCCGCATCCGCCGCCGCTCCCGCATCTCCGCCGCATAAATCCGCAACGTTTGCGAGATGGACGAGCCGAGTGCTTCGGACTGGATCAGAAGCGTCGTAAAACTGCGGATTTCCTCGATATGGCAGCGATCGGCCATCGCGCGCAGCGCGTCGGCTCGGCTGCGCCCGGCGCGAAGCTGGAGCGTGAGCATCGCGAATTGCTCGCCCAGAAGTGGCTGGCTCTGAGCGATTTCGCCGCCGACACGGCCGAACGCTGCATCGACGCCCAGTCCGGCTTCGACGCACACGAGCAGCAGATCCAGCGCGTCGGGAAAGCCGTTGAACAGCATCGTCCCGCGTTCCTTGACCTTCATGCCAACGTAGACCTTGGGAAGCATCCAGCCCAAAAACGCCGCACCGCTTGCCTTCATATA
>Ga0326763_1000025_pt1 | contig 58480 bp, 49 predicted proteins | sample NORPS_P_FD_207671 | JGI IMG/M metagenome (GOLD analysis project Ga0326763, IMG submission 207671) | Hot spring water microbial communities from Norris Geyser Basin, Yellowstone National Park, WY, United States - NOR.PS_P | ecosystem: Environmental > Aquatic > Thermal springs > Unclassified...
TGGTCACCGACGAGGCGACGACGGTTGACTGGCTAGCGATGGTGCTATTGGTTTGCGACAGCGACGAGCTGATCTGCGAGATCGACGTGCTGTTGTTCGCGACCGAGCTATTGGTTTGCGACAGCGACGAGCTGATCTGCGAGATCGACGTGCTGTTGTTCGCGACCGAACTATTGGTCTGCGATAGCGACGAGCTGATCTGCGAGATCGACGCGCTGTTGTTGGCGACCGTGCTGGCGACCCCGCTGATTGAGGAGGCGAGGCTGGCGACCGACGAGGACACCACCGTCGACTGGCTGGCGATCGTGCTGACGACATCGCTGATTGAAGACGCCAAGCTGGCGACCGACGAGGACACCACCGTCGACTGGCTGGCGACCGTGCTGTCTGTGGAGGACAGGGAAACGCCCAGCGACACGGTGGCACTCGCCGTGAGGCTAGCGACTTGGAACAGTTGGCTGCCGTTCACCGCGTCGAGCGAGCCCGAGAGCACGCGGCCCGCGGCAATGTTCGTGATGCGCGAAGGCAATGCGCTGGTGCCGAAACTGACGCCCTGCGTGGCAACGCCGCCCGTTACGGTGGCGCCGAGAAACGAGAAGTTGGCGCTGGTGGCCAGATTGGTGTTGTCGGAGGCGGTGAAGGTGGCGCCGTTCCCGATCGCGCCGTTGCCGATGCCGGCCGTCACCTGCGCGCCCGTGCCGAGCGCAAGGCCGTTCGCCTGCGTCGCACTGGCACTGACGCCGATTGCAATTCCGCCGACGGCGGAGGCGTTGGCGTTCGCGCCCGCAGAGAACGCGTTCAGCGCTGTCGCACTCGCTCCCAGGCCAAGCGCAGTGGCGCCGACCGCGGTTGCCGAGGTCGACGTGCCGACGGCTAGGGTATTGTTACCGTTGGCATTCGCGCCCTCGCCGATCGCATAAGCTCCGTTACCGTTGGCTCTTGTGGTGGCCACACCGCCGATCGCGACCGAGCCGGGAGTTAGCGCTAAGCCGAGGCCGAGGAACAGCTGAGCCTGGGCCTGGGTGGCGACCAGCGCGAAAGCTGTCGACGCCCCCGCCAGCAGGCCGGCACGGAAATCGTATTCGTACGATTGAACGCCATCGGTCACTATCCTCCACATCAAGCGAGCGCGTAGGCCTGATGCCCCGACGCCGTTGGCGAAATGGATGAACCGCCGCTTTCTGCGTTGTCAATCTGGCGACGGAACCGGAACGGAGGAACGCGCCGAATTGAGACCGGCCAATATCGTCTGCGCAATAACATGCGTGTTTAGCCACTTTGGCCCGCAGCAAAATTTCGGTAAACAACGTAAACTCAGTAATTTGAACGGTGTTACGCTGCGAATCAGGCCAATGCTACGTCCCCACTGCGCTCCAACTTGCCCCATCCGACCAGCGGGCCGGTTAGCGCTGCCTTCACCGCGCGGATGACCACCCAGTACATGATCTGGCGGTAGACGAAACGCTGGCTCAGCAGCGTCAGCGGCCGGAAGCGCTCGCGCCCGTCGAGCCGGAACGCAAGCCACCCGCACGCGCAATCGATCGCGGTGAACGCCAGCCAGTAGGCGAGCATCCTCCACAAGTCGCCGCTCATCGTCGCCAGCCCATGCTGCCGCACCTCGATCGCCGTCACGACAAGGCTAAAGGCGAGCGCGAGGTCGATCAGCGGCGACACCAGCCCGAAGCCGATCTGGAACGCCCAAGCCTGCGGCAGGCCAATTCGCGCCAGCCCCGCGGGGCGACCGGTGCGCAGGATGCCGCGGTGCTTCCACAGGCATTGCAGCGTACCATACGCCCAGCGGAAGCGCTGGCGGGCGAGGCCCTTCAGCGTGTCGGGCGCCTCGGTCCATGCGACCGCGTCGGGGTCGTGCGTGACGCGCCAGCCCGCGCGCTGGACGGCGATCGTCAGGTCCTGGTCCTCGGCGAGCGTGTCGGCCGGGTAGCCGCCGAGCAGCCGCAGCGCGTCGGCCCGCCACGCGCCGACTGCGCCAGGGACGACGGTGATCGCGTTGAGGCCCGAAAGCGCGCGGCGCTCCAGATTCTGAGCGGTGACATACTCGGTCGCCTGCCAGCGCGTGACGAGATTGACGCGGTTGCCGACCTTGGCGTTCCCAGCGACCGCGGCGAGCCGCGGGTCGGCGAACCAGCGCGCGAGGCGGGCGATCGTCTCGCGCTCAAACTGCGTGTCGGCATCAAGCGCCACGATCACCTGGCCGCGCGCAAGCGCCAGGCCGCGATTAAGCGCGCGAGCCTTGCCGCCATTTGGGAGCGTCAGCAGCCGCACGCGCGGATCGCCGCCGAACGTGCGCGTGACAATGGCGGAAGTGTCGTCATTCGATCCGTCGTCGATCACGATAACTTCCAGTTCGACGTCCGTCGAGCAAAGCACTCGCCGCACCGATTCTGCGATCACGCGCGCCTCGTTGAACGCGGGGATCAGCACCGAGACGAGACCGGTATACGGCGCGGGCGGGCGGGGCGCGTTGCGCTCGGCGGCGCGGGCACGCAGCGCTAGCGCCGAGAGCGTCAGTGCGCGGGCGAGGCCGAGCCCGATCGCCATGAAGAACAGGACGTGCAGCACGCCGACCGCCGCCGCATAGGTCGCGAAAATGTGCCGATCGGCAGCGACCGCCATCGCGTCTTCGGCCGACACGGGCGGGTTCATCTCCGCGCGGCTCGAGCCGACGAGCTGGCTGACCGTTACGAAGCGGTAGCCCTTCGCTTTCAGCTGCTGGATCAGCGGAACCAGTGCTTCAACCGTCTGCGTGCGGTCGCCACCCGAATCGTGCAGCAGCACAACCTGCCCGTAGCGGTCGCCAAGCATTGGGTCGCTCACCCCGGCAATGGTGCGGTCGATAATCGCCTGCGTGCCGGGACGCTTCCAGTCGGCCGGGTCGACGTGCAGGCCGACGTTCAGATAGCCTTGGCGTTGGGCGAGCAGCGCCGGAGTCAGTTCGGCCACCGTCGACGGCTCGGCGTCGCCGAAATAGGGCGCGCGGAACAGGCTGGTCGAGCGGCCCGTGTACGCCTGGATCACCCGCTGCGCAGCCGACAGCTGGAAGCGGATTGCGGCCGGACCCTCGGTCGCGAAGTTGGGATGCGTGTAGCTGTGGTTGCCGATCTCGTGCCCCTCGGCGACGAGGCGGCGCATCAGGCCGGGCTCCATGATCGCATGCTCGCCGATGACGAAGAAGGTGGCGGGCACGCGCTCGCGCTTCAGGATGTCGAGGATCTGCGGCGTCCAGCGCGGATCTGGGCCATCGTCGAAGGTCAGCGCAACCGTACCGGGCTTCAGCCCGGCGCGCTCGACGACATAGGGCGTGGGCAGCGACGCGAAACTCTCGCCATGGATCAGCCCGTCCGCGCCCCAGCTGAGCGTGCGGCGGCCCTCGGCTGGAATGTTGCGCACGCGGATCAGCTCGCCCTGACCTTCGATATCGACATTGGTGTTGGTCTTAAGACGCGCGAGATCGGGCTCGCGGCCTGCCTTCGCCGCGGCGACTGCGTCCCAGAAGCCGGGGTCTTCGGAACCGAGCCGCCACACCGCGATGCCCGCGGGCGCGACCGAGCGCAGCGCGCTCACCTGATTGTAGGCACTGGCCGCATCGAGAATCCAGGCCTCGCGGGCGTGGCCATCATCGCTCATGTAGCTTAGCCGCGTGTTGCCGCTCTCGGGATCGAAGCGGAGCGTTGCGTCGGGGTCGTCATGCGCGATCGTCCACGCTTCCTCGACCGTGCGCGGCTCGGCGGCTTTGGCGCCCTCGGCCCAGTCATAGGCATAGTTGCCGATCGCGACGATCGCCTTGTCGCGGCCGACCGTCGCCACCGCGCGGCGTACCGACGCTGCGAACCACGGCTGCGACGCAATCGGGCCCGGCGTGCCGGTTGCCCAGTGCTCGTCATAGGCCATCAGGATCAGGTGATCGGTCGCAGCCGCGAAGCCTTTCAGGTCAAAGCCCGGATCGGCGACGGGGACGGCGGCCGCGACCAGCCAGCCGCGCGCGTGGAACCGGGTGGAGGCTTCGGCCAGAAACTCACGATATTGCGGCTGGGCTTGCTCCGGAAGGTCCTCGAAGTCGAAGACTGCGCCCCTCGCGCCGTAGCGATCGAGCATCGGCATGAGTTGATCGAGCAGTTTGGTCCGGGCGGATTTGCTCCCCAGCAGCGCGGCGGTGTTCGCGGAGTCCCACTGGCCGTTCACTGCATTCTGCACGATCGGCATCAGCCGCGGCTTGCGGTCGGCGGCGGCCATCACGCTCGCAAGCGGCTTGTCGGGCGACTGGCTCAGCGTGTGCGCGGGGCCGAGCAGGTGGAAATCGTTGGGCGACAACCAGTCGAGGCTGTTCACCTTGGCGCGGAGTTCCCCCACCGAGCTGGCATCGTCGGCGGTGTAGAAGCCGACCGTCAGCGGCCGCCACTCGCCCTTTGGCGTGCCGCCGGGCAGCCACGGCCCGCGATGGCGCAGATAGCCGCCGACCTTGCGCGCGAAGGCGTCCATCTTGGCGTCAGCGCCGGGCACGTCGGCGCTGTCGAACTCGGGCGCAGGCGGGGCCTTGTCGCCGACGATCGTGTAGGCGAACACGCCCAGCATCGCGACGACCAGCGCCAACAGCAGCGTCGCCGTCGTCACCACCCAGCGGCGACGGCGCCCGCTAGCGTCGTGGAAAACCGAACCGTGCACGTGACTTGACCTTACTCCGCCCTCATCCCTACCTTGCTGATAGAGTTTAGCGTTTGAACGGGCGTTGAGCGCTAGGTTACTTTGCGTTTAGCTTTCGGTAGGATGGACCAGCGCGTTCAAGCGAGGCGCGGGTCCGCACCCGCGCCGATGGGACGTTTGCGCGCCCGACGCCGAGCCCTTGTGGGGGTGACGCGTCCTCCGCACCGGATCGTAACGTGTCGGTTGCACATCGAAATGGGGCGCCGTTGCGCGGATCGGCGCTCGCGCTATCGGCTGGCGTTCATAGGAGAGTTGCCATGGCGCTTGTCACCTACTCGCTGTCCGGCGGTGTCGCCGAGGTGCGGTTGAACGATCCTGACCGGCTGAACGCCATCTCAGAGCCGATGGCGGCCGAGCTGGTCAAGGCGCTGGGTCGCGCGGGGCGCGAGGCGCGCGCCATCGTGCTGGGCGGCGAGGGGCGGGGCTTCTCGTCGGGCGCCAACCTTACCGAGGGAACCGAGGAGCTGATGCGGCCTGATCGCGACATCGGCGCGCGGCTGGACCGGGTCTACAAGCCGGTGATGCTGGCGCTGAAGCACTCGCCGGTGCCGATCGTGGCTGCGGTCAAGGGTCCGGCGGTGGGGATTGGCTGTTCGGTCGCGTTGGCGGCGGACCTGATCGTCGCTGGCGACCAGAGCTATTTCAGTCAGGGCTTCGTGAAGATCGGCCTCATTCCCGACGGCGGATCCACCTGGCTGCTCACGCGCGCCATTGGCCGCACGCGCGCGATGGAGATGATGCTGCTGGGCGAACGAGTCCCCGCCGAGCAAGCGCTGGCGTGGGGTCTGATCAACCGTGTCGTGCCCGAATCCGAAGCGGACGCGGCAGCGGGAGCGATCGCAGCGCAGCTCGCGGCCGGGCCCATGGCGATGGGGATCATTCGCCGCGTCGCCTGGGCGGCGGCCGACGCTGGCTTCGAGGCGGTGCTCGACGCCGAGCGCGACGGGCAGTTCGAGGCCGGGCGCAGCGGCGACTTCCTGGAAGGCGTGCAGGCGTTCATGGGCAAGCGCGCGCCCAATTTCCGCGGCCACTAAGCGGCCCCACGTGACGCTGCGCCGGGTCGTCCGCGCGCTGGGCTTAGCGCTCGGCGCGCTGCTGCTGGTCGCGCTGGCAGCGTTTGCACTGCTGCGGGTGCCCGATACCGATGCTGTGGCGATGCGCGCCAAGTACGGCGGGGCGCCGTCGCGGTTCGTCCACCTCGGCGGGCAGGCGGTGCACCTGCGCGATACCGGCCCGCGCGACGCGCCTGCGCTGGTGCTACTGCACGGATCGAATGCTTTCCTCCAGACGTGGGAGCCGTGGGCCGGGCGGCTGGACAAGCGCTATCGCGTCATCCGGCTGGACCTGCCCGGCCACGGGCTGACCGGCTCCTCGCCCACGCGCGCCTACACGACCGAGGACTACGCTGCGCTTGTGGAGCAGTTGCGCGCGCGGCTCGGTATCGAACGGATCGCGATCGGTGGCAACTCGATGGGCGGCGGCGTCGCCCCGGCCTATACGCTGGCGCATCCCGACCGCGTCGGTGCGCTGGTGCTGGTCGACAGCGTCGGCGAGCCCGACCCCCGCTATGCCGATGCGCCGCTGATCTTCCGCATCGCGCGGCTGCCGGTGCTGCGTGACATCGGCGCCCGGCTGACGCCGCGCAGCCTGATCGCCGACAGCCTGCCCGGTGCATACGGCGACCGGCAGCTGGCGACCCCCGAGCTCGTCGATCGCTATTGGGAGTTGCTGCGCTTCCCCGGGAACCGCCAAGCGACGATCGACCGGTTCGCGCTGAAACCCTTCGCGCTGACAGCCGCCGATCTCGCCCACGTGCGCGCGCCGACGCTGATCCTGTGGGGCGAGGCCGACCGGCTGATCCCGCTCAGCTCGGGCCGCTGGCTGGCTGAGAACATCCCGGGTGCCCGCCTCGTCACCTATCCCGGCGCAGGCCACCTGCCGCAGGAGGAACGTGCCGACGCGACCGCGGCGGAGGTGGCGCGCTTCCTCAACCAGGCCGCGCTCTTTCGCGCCGAGGCTGGGCGCCGCTAAGGCTGGGCGCACATCACTCACGCGGAACCAGCCATGCCCGAGATCCTGAGCTTTGCCGTCCACGACACGATTGCGGTCGTCACCATCGATTCGCCGCCGGTCAACGCACTGGGGATCGCGGTGCGGCGCGCGCTGTCGGAGGGAATCGCTCGCGCCGAGCACGATCCGGCGGTGCGGGCGACGGTGATCGCGTGCGGCGGGCGGACCTTCTTTGCGGGCGCGGACATCACCGAGTTCGGCAAGCCGATCGAGCAGCCCGACCTGCGCGCGCTGCTCGCCGAGATCGAGGCCGCGACCAAGCCGACCGTCGCCGCGATCCACGGCACCGCGCTCGGCGGCGGCTATGAGCTGGCGCTTGTCTGCGATGCGCGCGTGGCCGTGCCGTCCGCGAAGGTGGGGCTGCCCGAGGTGAAGCTCGGCCTGCTGCCCGGAGCGGGCGGGACGGTGCGGCTGCCGCGCCTTATCGGGCCCGAGGCGGCGCTGGGCGTGATGGTGAGCGGCGATCCCGTGTCCGCCGAACGCGCTTTCGAGCTGGGCATGGTCGACGCGCTCGCCCCCAAGGACGGGTTGCTGGAGGCCGCCATCGCCCACGCCAAGCAGCTGGCCAATGCGCCGCGCGCGCCCAAGCTGCGCGACCGCTCCGAGCGGATCGCGGCGGCGCAGGCCGATCCGGCGCTTATTGACGGAGCAGCCGCGGGCCACGCCAAGGTGCTGAAGCTCGATGCGCCGAACGCGATCCTCGCCTGCGTGCGCGATGCCGTGGCGCTGCCGTTCGACGCGGCCTACGCGGCCGAACGCGACCGGTTCGTGGAGCTGATGCACGGCACGCAATCGAGGGCGTTGCGGCACTATTTCTTTGCCGAGCGCGAGACCGCGCGCGTGCCCGACATCCCCGCCGACACGCCCACGCGGCCGGTGAAGGCGGTCGGCGTCATCGGCGCGGGCACGATGGGCGGCGGCATCACGATGAACTTCCTGAACGCGGGTATCCCGGTAACGCTGGTGGAAACCAGCCAGGACGCGCTCGACCGCGGCATCGGCGTGATCCGCAAGAACTACGAACGCAGCGCCAAATCGGGCAAGCTGTCCGCCGCCGACGTGGAGGCGCGCATGGGCCTCATCACCCCGGCGCTGTCAATCGAGGCGCTGGGCGAGGCCGACCTGGTGATCGAAGCCGTGTTCGAAGCGATGGACCTGAAGCGCGAGATTTTCGGCAAGCTCGACGCCGTTGCGAGGCCCGGCGCAATCCTCGCCTCCAACACCAGCTACCTGGACATTGACGCGATCGCTGCCGCGACCAGCCGCCCGGCCGACGTTTGCGGGCTACACTTCTTCAGCCCGGCGAACGTGATGCGGCTACTGGAGGTCGTTCGCGGCCGTGAGACCGCGCCTGACGTGATCCAGACCGGCCTCAAGCTCGCGCGCACTATCGGCAAGGTACCAGTCGTCAGCCGCGTCTGCCACGGCTTCATCGCCAACCGCATCATGACGCTGCGCGGCCTGCAGGCGATCGAGCTCGCGCTGGAAGGCACCAGTCCGCAGGCGATCGATGCCGCGATGCGCGATTACGGCTTCGCCGTCGGGCCGTTCCAGATGTTCGACATCGTCGGGCTGGATGTGATCGGTCGCGGCTCGACCGAGCGGACGCTGCACGGCGATATGGTCGCGGCAGGGCGCCTGGGCCAGAAGAACGGGCGCGGGTTTTCGGATTACGACGACCAGCGCCGCGGCACGCCGTCGCGCGAGGCCGCCGCGATCATCCGCGCTTTGGCCGAGCACAAGGGCATCGCACAGCGGCCCGAGGCGAGTGCGGACGAGATCGTCGACCGGCTGCTGCTGCCGGTGGTGAACGAGGGCGCCAAGCTGCTCGACGAGGGCATCGCGATCCGCGCGTCGGACGTCGATGTCGCCTGCGTGCTCGGCTATAACTGGCCCGCGCACACCGGCGGCCCGATGTTCTGGGCCGATACCCTGGGCTTGTCAGAGGTGCTCCGCCGCCTCGAAGCGCTCGAGGCGGCGAACGGCGCCATGTTCGCCCCCGCCCCGGGCATCCGTCGGCTGGCAGCCGAGGGCGGGCGGTTGACGAAAGGCTAGGCGTTCAGCGTGCGACAGGCTTCGGCCGGCCGGAGAAGCCCGTCGCCCTGCGCAGCTTGTCAGCACCGAGCAGCTTGCCGCCCAGCATAATCCACGCACGTTGGCGCAGGTCGTCGACGCGCTTTGGCCTCCGCGCGAGCAGCCCGGCCATCTTCCGATAGGCGTCGGATGCAGGACTGGCCGTGGCGTTCCCCAGGGTCGGCTGGAAGGCGAGCCTTTGCGCGTCCGCTGCTGGTTTCAGCAATCGGTTCGCAAGCGTTTGCACGGCGGCTTCGCTCACGAGAAGCGCGGCGGGAAGGATGGCTGCGGCGCGCGGATGGTGTCGGATGCCTCGCTGTTGTCCCACCAGTTTGCCCAAGACGGTGCTGGCTTGACGGGCGAGAACAGATATAGAACACATGTCTCCGATTCGGAGCCATGCCCATGATGATCTCGACCCTCGCCAGTCTTGCCCTGATCGCCGCCGCGGTCGAGGTCACCCTACGCTCGCTGCGCCAGCCCGGCTGTCGCGCCGCCCCGCCCACGGATCGCGCGGTGCGTTTCGGGCAGGTTTAGCTGCCGGGCGAGTGTCCCCTGAGGCCTCCCGACGGACAACGCGACCCGCCGCGCTGAGGCCGAAACGGTGCCGTCAGATCCTGCAAATGAACCGGCGAATGCCAGCCGGCGATCCGCGCGGTGCCGCCGCGGACTCGCGGACGTCCGGCGCGTCGCCGCGTCGAGCGCGGCGGGGAGGCCTCTCAAGGCGCTTGGAGGGCAAAGCCCTTACGGCGGGGTCGAGGGGCAGCCCTGTCCACCGCCATGTGCGGAACGTGCTCACTGGAGGGGGAGCGGGTTCCACCGGTGGCATCGGCTGGCATGGCGAGCGGCCGCACGTGCGAGCCCGCGCGGCCTCAGCGCGCGAACAGGCGGGTGGGGTCGGCCATCGCCTTGAATTCCAGCGCGTTCCCCGCGGGATCGCGGACGAACATGGTCCACTGCTCGCCGGGCTGGTCCCGGAACCGTACGCGCGGCTCGATCCCAAACGGCACGGCGGCCGCTTTCAGCCGGGCGGCGAGCGCGTGGAAATCTGGCACCGTCAGTACCACGCCGAAATGGGGCACGGGCACTTGATCGCCGTCGACCGGACTCTCCCCCGCCGTGCCCGCCCCGGCCACCGCGTGGACGACCAACTGGTGCCCAAACAGATCGAAATCGACCCAGCGTTCGGCCGACCGCCCCTCTGGACAGCCGAGCGCGCCGCCATAGAAGGCGCGTGCTGCTGCGAGATCATCGACCGGGATTGCGAGGTGAAAAGGTTGCAGGCTCATAGGCCGCAGCGATAGCACTGGCGAAGTTCGCCGACGCAAGCAGCAATCGCGCCGCGAAGCCCGCGGGTGTTGCGCCTTCGTCGCGGCTTAGTCGCCGGCTCCGAGGGGATGCAGCGATCGATTGAGCTCGCTGCCAACGACACAGCTGTCGTTCGAGGCTGCTGGCACGTGAACCCGGTCGCCGGTCGGCATATCGACGACGGGCCCGGCGCTCAGAACGGGATGTCGTCGTCCAGGTCGGCGTCGAAGCCGCCGCGGCCGCCCGCAGACGGTGCCGCGCCCGCTCCGCCGCGCGCCGCACCGCCTGCGCTCTGGCGGGCAGGCGGAGTCCAGTCGCTCTCCTCGCCCGCGAAGGCGCCACCGGAGCGGCCGCCCTCGCCACCGCCGCCGCGGCCATCGAGCAAGGTCAGTTCGCCCCGGAACCGGCCGACGCGCACTTCAGTCGAATAACGGTCATTACCGTCGCGGTCCTGCCACTTGCGCGTGGTCAGCTGGCCCTCGACATAGACCTTCGAACCCTTCTTCAGGTAGTTCTCGGCGACTCGAACCAGATTGTCGTTGTCGATGACGACCGTGTGCCACTCGGTCTTCTCGCGCCGCTCGCCGCTCGTCTTGTCCGTCCAGTTCTCGGACGTTGCGATGCGGAGATTGGCGATGCGGCCGCCATTCTGAAAGCTCTTGACCTCGGGATCGGCGCCCAGATTGCCGACGAGAATCACCTTGTTGACCGAACCTGCCATAAGCCGACTTTAGGCGCCCCCGCGCCACAGCGCCAGCGGGGACCGGTTCGAAATCGAGCTGCCGATCAGAGGCCCGAAAGTCTTGCCGCCCAGTAGGTCACCCCCGCGGCGACATAGGCGGCGACGAACAGGTAGGCGAACAGGAAAGCCGGCCAGCGCCAGCCGTTGGTCTCGCGGCGCGTTACCGCAAGAGTCGACAAACATTGCGGCGCATAAACGAACCACGCCAAAAACGCGAGGCCTGTTGGCAGTGGCCACTCGCGGTGGAGGCGTTCCACCAGCCGCGTGCCACCGCCCTCGTCGCCGATCGCGTAGACCGTGCCGAGCGCCGATACCGCCACCTCGCGCGCTGCGAGGCCGGGGACCAGCGCTAGGCTGATCTCGCGGTTGAAGCCGATCGGGCGGAACACATGCTCCAGCGCGCCGCCGATGCGGCCCGCCACGCTGTACTCCAACGGGTTGGCGTGCGATCCTGCTGGCGGCTTGGGGAAGCTCGCCAGCAGCCACAGCGCAACGGTCGACGCAAGGATGATCGTGCCAGCGCGCACCAGGAACGCGCGCGCCCGGCCGTAAAGGCCCAACCCCATGTCGAGCAGCGTCGGCCACTGATATTTGGGCAGCTCCATCAGGAACCCCGCGCCGCCACCCTTCACCACCGTCCGCCGCAGCGCCAGCGCCGCCAGCCACGCCCCGCTCACCCCCGCCAGATACAGCCCGAACAGCACCAGGCCAGGCAGGTTGAACGGGCCCCAAACCAGCCGATTGGGAATGAACGCTCCGATGATCAGCGTGTAGACCGGCAGCCGCGCCGAGCATGTCATCAGCGGCGCGATGAGGATCGTCGTCAGCCGGTCGCGCGGATCCTCGATCGAGCGCGTGGCCATGATGCCGGGCACCGCGCACGCAAACGACGAAAGCAGCGGGATGAACGCGCGGCCATTCAGTCCCGCGGCGGCCATCACGCGGTCCATGATGAACGCCGCGCGGACCATATAGCCCGATTGCTCCAGCGCGATGATGAAGCCGAACAGGATCAGAATCTGCGGCAGGAATACCACCACCGCGCCGACACCCGCCAGCACGCCCTCTGTCAGCAGCGAGCGGAGGAAGCCGGAAGGAAGATGCGCGGCGATCCAGCCGTTCAGCTGGGTCAGTCCCGAATCGAGCAGGTCCTTCGGCGCTTCCCCGGCCGCGAATACCGACTGAAACATCGTGAACAGCAGCGCCATCAGGATGAGCGGGCCGGCGACCGGGTGCAGCAGAATGCGGTCGAGCCGCTCGGTCGTGCGTGCCGCTCCGCTGGTGTGGCGCGTGACGTCACGCGCGATCTCGCGCGCCTCGCGCTGCAGGTGGCGCAAGTCGGCGGTGGGAAGCGCAGTCGGCGCGGGCGCGGGCGCGGGCGGCGTCGCGGCGGCGGGTGCGGGCACGCGGCCCGCAAGGTCGGGCAATTCGCGCGCGACCTCGCCCGCCAGCACATCCAGCCCGCGTCGCCGCACCGCGACGGTCGGCACCACCGGTAGCCCCAGCCTTGCGGACAGCGCCGCGACATCGATGACCAGCCCGTCGCGCTCGGCCAGATCGACCATGTTCAACGCGACGACCATCGGCAGCCCGGCCGCCTTCAGCTCCAGCACGAAGCGCAGATGGTTGGGGAGGTTGGTCGCATCGACGACTGCGACCAGCGCCTGCGGCTGGCGCTCGCCCGCAGCTTCGCCCTTCACAACCGCAGCTGTCACCGCCTCGTCGGGCGAGCGCGGGCTGAGGCTGTAGGCGCCGGGCAGGTCGATCAGTTCGGCGACACGCCCGTCGGGCAGGGGAAGGCGCCCGCTTTTGCGTTCAACCGTCACGCCCGGATAGTTGCCGACCTTCTGGCGCGCTCCGGTCAACGCGTTGAACAGCGAGGTTTTGCCCGCGTTCGGGTTGCCAACGAGCGCCGCGAGCGGTGCCGCGGCGGCGGCGGTCATTCGGCGGCCAGCGGCAGCGCGGCAAGGGCGACACAGCGCGCATGGGCGCGGCGCAGGCAGACGGTCGAGCCGCCGACCCGCACCGCGACGGGATCTGCGCCGATCGGCCCGCGGTGCAGCATTTCCACCTCGACTCCCTCGTCGAAACCCATCTCACGCAAGCGATGAGCCACGTCGGCCTGCGCGCCGTCGATTGCGAAAATGCGGGCACTGGTGCGCGGCGGGAGCTGGTGCAGGCGGACAGACATGAACATGCGAATCCTTAGCAGCAGGGCGGGTACACCGCAATGGCTGGATCGATTGGTGCGATCGGTCGCATCGATGGCTCTTGCTAATGCTAACGGATCGCAATAGCAGCATGCCGCACGTTGTTGAGACGCACTTGCAACCACCGAGACGAAAGGATTGCCCGCTTGCGCTACCCTCTGTTTCTGGCTTCCGTGCTCCTGATCCCCGGTTCCGCTATGGCCGACGAAGCGGGCGATCCGGCGCTGATCATCGTCACTGGCCAACGGCAGGGCTATGAGGTCACTGCCACCAGCAGCGCCACGCGAACCGACACCCCGCTGATCGACGTGCCGCAATCGGTGGTGGCGGTGACACGCCAGCGGATCGACGACCAGGCGCTGACTGGCCTGCGGGACGTGCTGCGCTTCGTCCCCGGCGTGACGGTGGGGCAGGGCGAGGGCAACCGCGACCAGATCACCATTCGCGGCCAGAACACTACCGCCGACTTCTTCACCGACGGCCTGCGCGACGACGTCCAGTATTTCCGTCCAGTCTACAATCTCGATCGAGTTGAGGTGCTGAAGGGCGCCAACGCGCTGATTTTCGGTCGCGGCGGCGGCGGCGGCGTCGTCAACCGCGTGCTCAAAGCTCCCATCGCGGGCCAGTGGCGGGTGGGGATCGACGGCAGCGTCGACACATTTCGAGATGCATTCTTGGCCGGCGACGTCAATGCACCCTTGGCGGCCAACGCCTCGGCGCGGCTGAACGCCTTCTACGAAAGCCTCGCCAACCATCGCGATTATTTTGGTGGCGAACGCTGGGCGGTGAACCCGGCAATCGGCGCCGAAATCGCACCCGGCTGGACCGCAGGTGCCAATTACGAGCACATCGTCGACGACCGCGTGTCGGATCGCGGCGTGCCGACGCTCGCGGGTACTAACGCGCCGCTGCGCGGCGTGCGCGACCAGTTCTTCGGCGTGCCCGGCATCAACCGTTCGCAGTTCGAAGCCGATATCGTGCGCGCCCGAGTCGACGGCTCGCTCGGCAGCGCGGTGAAGTGGACGACCCTTGCGAGCTGGGGCGACTACTGGAAACAATATGACAACGTCTTCGCGTCGGGCGCGGCGTCCGGAGGGCGGGTGCCGGTGTCGTTCTACGAATCGGGCAGCCGCCGCGAGAGCGTTTTCCTGCAAAGCTATCTCACGGCCCGGCTCGCGACTGGGCCCATCCGCCACACGATCATGGCTGGAATCGACTACGCGAACCAGGCCACCCGCTCGTTCCGCTTCGATGCGACGCCCAACCCTCGCTTCATCGATCTCGCAGCGCCGGTGTTCCCGCAGGTCGGTCCCGCCACGCTCAGCTCGCGCAACCGCAGCATCGTTGATGCGATATCCGCCTACGGACAGGATCAGATTGAGCTTGCCAGCTGGGCGCAACTGGTTTTGGGCGTGCGCTGGGATCGCTTCTCAATCAGCGGGCGCGACATCTTCGCCGGCCGCGACTTCGCCCGCACCGATGAATTCGTGACACCGCGCGTAGGAGTGGTATTGAAGCCGCGCGCCAACCTCAGCGTTTACGGCAGCTACGTGAAAAGCTTCCTGCCGCGATCGGGCGATCAATTCTCGACCCTGTCGATCACCAACGCCAGCCTCTCCCCGGAGTCGAGCACCAATTATGAGGTCGGCGCGAAATGGGACCCGGTTCCCGCGTTGTCGGCAACGCTGGCGGTGTTCCGGCTCGATCGCACCAACGTCACCACCCCCGACCCAGTCAACCCGCTGGTGACGACACTCATTGGAGCGACGCGGACCGAAGGCGTGGAGGTAGCGCTGACCGGGCGCCTTGCACGCGGGCTGAGCACCACCGTCGGTTACAGCTACCAGGACGCGCATCTGAAGGGCAATGACACGGTCCGGCTGTCGCAGGTCCCGGAACATCAGTTCAGCGCGTGGACCCGCTACGATATGACCAAGCGGCTGGGCGTCGGCGTGGGCGTGCTACACCAATCGAGCCAGTATGCAGCCATCCGCACTACTGCGTCGATCACGCAGCTTCCCGCTTTCACCCGGCTTGATGCGGCACTGTTCTACAAGGCTTCAGACAAGCTGCTGCTGCAAGCCAATATCGAGAACCTGACCAACACCGACTACTTTCCCGACGCGCACAGCAATTTCAACATTTCGACCGGCGCGTCGATCAACGCGCGGTTGTCGGCGAGGCTTCGCTTCTAGGCACGGCCCAACTCCATCACCGCGCCGGTTACCAGCGCCACGGCGGCCATCCCGAGCGATAATGGTAGGCGCAGGCGCGGCCACCAGCCGGGCGCGAGGCCGGCGCGGCTGAGCCAGAAGTCGCCCGGCAGCACGACCAAGAACAGCAGCCCCAGCGCGAGCAGCCCGTCGGGCCGTTGCAGCAGCAGCGCGCCCCACGCAGCGAGGCTGGGCAGCACGCTCATCGTGAACACGCCGGCCAGCCGTCCAACCGCAGGCGCGCCCTGCGGATGATCGGAGGAGACGATGCCCCACCACGCGCCGCCCAGGAACGACAGAATGATCGCCGCGTAGGTGGCGCAGACGGTCGCAGCGGTGGCGCGCCACGGCTCCGGCCCCCACAACACGGCAGCCGCTGCGGCGAGCGCAGGCACCAGGCCGGCGGCACCGAGCATCGAGGCTGGACGGGGAGGGGTGATCATGGACGCGCGGGCCATAGCGGAAAACTTGGGGCTTGGTAGCAGCGGCGCGGCGACGCTGGATCGAAACGCCCCCGCGGTGGTCATCGGAGCGCGCGGGGGTATCGGCCGTGCGCTCGCCGAGGCGCTGGTGGCGGCGGAGGTTGCGGCAGTGCACGCGCTGTCGCGTTCGGGCGCGGAGGTGGCGGGCGCCGTGGCAGGCGTTGCGGACGTGACCGACGAGGCGTCGCTTGCAGCGGCTGCGGAGCGGATCGGCGGCGGGCTGGGGCTGGTGATCGTCGCCACCGGGGTGCTGCACGGCGAGGGTCTGGCGCCCGAGCGCAGCTGGCGCGCGATCGACGGCGCCGCGATGGCGCGGGTGCTGGCGGTCAACACCATCGGCCCAGCGCTCGTGGCAAAGCATTTCCTGCCGCTGCTGGCGCGCACAGGAAAGCCGGTATTCGCTGTGCTGTCGGCACGCGTCGGGTCGATCGGCGACAACCGGCTGGGCGGCTGGCACAGCTACCGTGCCAGCAAGGCCGCACTCAACATGCTGATTGCGAACTTCGCGATCGAGCTGCGCGCGCGCAATCCAGCGGCGCTTGCGGTCGGGCTGCACCCGGGGACGGTCGACACCGGCTTGAGCGCACCGTTTCAGCGCGGCGTGGCGGACGGGAAGCTGTTTTCGCCCGCGTTTAGCGCCGAGCGGCTGCTGGCGGTGCTTGATGCGCTGCGCCCGCAGGACAGTGGCGGCTGCTTCGCGTGGGACGGCGCACGCATCGCGCCGTAATGTGTCCTATCCCCGGCCGGCCGCTGGCGCGGCCCGTCCCTCTCCCCCGAAAGGGAGAGGGACGCCCCACACCCCCTGCCGTCAGCGGCGAGGGCAGACCGAGGAAGCCGGTCGGGACAGAGGATTTACGGCATCAGCACCGTGTCGACGACGTGGATCACGCCGTTCGACTGGAACACGTCGGCCTGCGTGACCGTGCTCTTGCCGCCTTTGGCGTCGGTCAGCACGACCTTCGTGCCGACCATGCGTGCGGTCAGCGGCTCGCCCTCAACCGTCGTCAGCGTCGCCTTGCCGCCGCCGGCCTTGATCGCCTTCACGATGTCTGCCGCGCCCATCCGGCCCGGAACGACGTGATAGGTGAGCACCTTCGTCAGCGTATCCTTGTTCTCGGGCTTCAGCAGCGTGTCGACCGTGCCGGCCGGCAGCTTCTTGAACGCCGCGTTCGTCGGCGCGAACACGGTGAACGGGCCGGGGCCCTTCAGCGTGTCGACGAGGCCAGCGGCCTTGACCGCCGCGACGAGCGTGGTGTGGTCCTTCGAGTTGACCGCGTTATCGATGATGTCCTTGGTGGGGTACATCGCTGCCCCGCCGACCATCACGGTCTTTTCCTTGGCGATGGCGGGCGCCGCGGCGAGCGTCAGCGCGACCGCAGCCGCGCGGAGAATGATGCCGTTCATGGATGTCTGTTCCCTCATGTGGAGAAAGCGTGTGTTCGCGGAGGCCGAACGGCCCCGCCACACAGCCATACGGTAGCTGCAGCGAGCCGGTTGCGGAATGGGGGCGGTCAGAACGCCGCAGCCGCCCGCCGATCGCGAACGAGTTGATGGTGGGGGACGGGTGCGGCTAGGCGGCGCGCATATGCCGGTCGCCAACATCTCCGTGTGCTCCGCGGCGCTTACGGTTGTGCGCGAGCACGGTTTCAGCGCTGCGATCGATGCGGTGGCCGAGGCTGCCCACCCCCCGCACCGTGCCCTCCGGCGCGCCTGGTATGCAGCGACCGTCGGGGCGGCTGCGCCATCGACGCTGGTACTGCGCGACGGCGCGCTCGTCCGCGCCGCACTGCCGCTGCGGCGCGAGGGGCCGCCGCTTGCGGGCGGGCGATCGGTTGCGGGCTATTATTGGCCGCTGAACGTGTTCCCGGTCGCGCACGACCTTTCGGACGTGGAACTGACCGTGCTGCTGACGGCGCTGCGCCGCCACGCTTCCGCGTTCCGGATGGGCCCGGTGAACGAGGACGATCCGCTGGCCGAGGCGATTGCTCGCACCGCGTCCGCCGCGGGCTGGCGCCTGTGCACGCGCCGCGTCGCGACTCGGTTCGAATTCGCGCTCGATCGGCCCGGCTGGCCCAAGCCTTCGCGGTTGAAGCGAAATCGCTATCACGAAAAACAGCTCTCTGCCCACGGCGCCCTCAGCTGGCACTACCATTCCGGCGCCGACTGGACCGAGCGGCTTGTGGCCGAGCTCGCCGATGTCGAGGGCCGCAGCTGGATCAATCAGAGCGACGCGTGCAATTTCCACCGTCCAGCCAACGCCGCCTTCTGGCTTGGCGCGACCCGCGATCCGGAGATCGCCGACGCGCTTGAGGTGGCGGTGCTGCGCATCGACGGGCGCGCCGGGGCCTTCTCGTTTGCGATGGTGAGCGGCGACGTCGCCTATCTGATCGCATCGGCCTACGATCAGGCGATCGGGGAGGACAGTCCCGGCAAAGTGCTCGCCTACCGGCATTTCGTGCGGCTGCGCGAGCGGGGCGTGCGGTATGTCGATTGGGGCGGGGGCGACGGCGGCTACAAGTCGCGGATGGGCGCCGTGCGCGCGGCGGACATCGTCGACCTGCTGCTCGTGCCCTCGTGGGTGCCGTTCGGCTCCGAGATTGCCCGCCGCTGGCAGCGATCGGGCAATCAGGCCTCGGACGAGCCGTCAGACGCGGCTGCCGAAGAGGGCTGAGCCGACGCGGACGTGGGTGGCGCCGAGCATCACGGCGGTCTCGAAGTCGCTGCTCATCCCCATGCTGAGCGCCGGCAACCCAAGCTCGCCGCGCATCTTCGCAAGCAGCGCGAAATAGGGCGCGGGCTCCACCGCGGCGGGTGGCACGCACATCAGCCCGCGCACCTCCAGCCCGGCGGCCTGCGCGTCGGCCACCAGCGCGCCAGTTTCGGCGATGGGGCAGCCGCCCTTTTGCGCCTCGGCTCCGATATTCACCTGCACGAACACCGGCCGCCGCATCTCCGCGCGGGCGAGCGCGGAGAGGAGCGACGGGCGATCGAGGCTGTGGATCGAGGCGAACAGCCGCGCCGCCTCGGCCGCCTTGTTTGATTGCAGCTGGCCGATCAGGTGGAGCTCGATGTCGGGATAGCGCTCGATCAGCGGCGGCCATTTCGCCGCAGCTTCCTGCACGCGATTCTCGCCGAACGCGCGGTGGCCCGCTTCCAGCAGCGGCAGGATCGCATCGGCGCCGAACGTCTTGGTGACGGCGATCAGCGTAATTTCCCGTGCGCTCCGCCCCGCCAGCGCCGCCGCGCGCGCGATCCGCTCGTGCACCTCGGCGAGCCGTGCGGCTGCCTCATCTCTATCCACGCTTGCCATTCCTTGCGTCCCACGCTTTGAGCATTGCCGACATGGCCGACCGCTCCGCGATCTTCGCGCGCATTACCGGGCTCATCGAGCCGTTCAACAAGGCGGGCGTGCCCGTCCACGAGACGACGCGCTTCGCCGACGACCTCCAGTTCGATTCGCTGACCGTCATGGACCTTGTCGCGGGGATCGAGGACGAGTGGGACATCATCCTGCCGCTCAATCGTTTGCCCGAGATCGAGACCGTCGGCCAGCTGGCGGATACCGTCGCGGAGCTTGCCGCCAAGCGGGGCCAATGACCGACCTTCTGTCCAAATTCGATGCGATCATCGCCGAGCGCGCCGGGCTTGTCGCCACCGGCATCAAGGATCCGTTCGGGATCGTGATGCAGGAGGTGCGGTCGGCGACCGAAGCGGTCATCGACGGGCGCGAGACGATCCTCGTCGGCACCTACAACTACATGGGGATGACGTTCGACCCCGACGTGCAGCGCGCGGGTGTCGAGGCGATCGCCAGATACGGCGCCGGATCGACCGGCAGCCGCGTGCTGAACGGCACGTTTCAGGGCCATACCGAAGTGGAGGCCGCGCTGCGCGAATTCTACGGCATGAGCCACGCAATCGTGTTCTCCACCGGCTATCAGGCGAACCTGGGCGTCGTCTCCACGCTCGCCGGGCGGGGCGATTTCGTCATTCTCGACGCCGACAGCCACGCATCGATCTACGATGGCTGCGCGATGGGGAATGCCGATGTCGTGCGTTTCCGCCACAACGACCCCGAGGACCTGGCCAAGCGCCTGCGACGACTGCCGAAGGAGGCGGGGAAGCTCGTCATCCTGGAAGGCGTCTATTCGATGCTGGGTGACAGGGGCCGCCTCACCGAGATGATGCCTGCCGCGCGCGAGCATGGCGCGATGGTGATGGTGGACGAAGCGCACGCGATGGGCTTCTACGGCCCGAACGGCCGCGGCGTGTACGAGGAGCTGGGACTGGAGGACCAGGTCGATTTCGTTGTCGGCACGTTCTCGAAGTCGGTCGGCACGGTCGGGGGCTTCTGCGTATCGAACCATCCCAAGACGGAGGTGCTGCGGCTCGTCTGCCGCCCCTACGTGTTCACCGCGTCGCTGCCGCCCGCGGTGGTGGCGATGGCCGAAACCTCGATCCGCAAGCTGATGGGCGCGAGGGCCAAGCGCGAGCGGCTATGGGAGAATACGCGCGCGCTGCATGTCGGCCTCCGTGCGCGCGGCTTCGACATCGCGACGCCCGAGCCCGAGAGCGCGATCATCGCGGTGCTGATGCCCGATCAGCTGACGACTGCGCGCATGTGGGACGCGCTGATCCGCGCGGGCGTCTATGTGAACATGGCGCGCCCGCCCGCCACGCCGACGGGGGTCTACCTGCTGCGCTGCTCGGTCTCCGCCGAGCACAGCAGCGCGCAGATCGCCCGCGTGCTGGATGCCTTCAGCACCGCGGCGGACCGGTGCGGGCTGGGGTTGAAGGCGGCGGCCTGAGCTGATCGGGGACAGCTGACCCGGCCGCTGGGCGAGCCGCACCGGCGCCGCGCCGCTTCATCGGTGCGGGGCAGGGCTGGACCGGGAATGGTGAGTTCAGCGGAACGGGCCAGTGCCGCCTCACCCCGCCACCACGTCTGACAGCAGCTTGGCGTTCAGCGCGACGATCAGCGCCGCCACGCTCCACGCCAGCAGCGCCGTGCCGCGCCCAAGCGTCAGCGCGCCCATCCGGCGGCGGTCGCTCACAAACCACACCAGCGGGATCACCGCGAACGGCAGCTGCATCGACAGGACCACCTGCGACAGCACCAGCAGCTGCGCCGTGGCGCGCTCGCCGGAGAGCGCTGCGACGAGCACCGCCGGGCCGAGCGCCAGCGACCTCGTCACCAACCGCCGCACCCAGGGCGTCAGGGTCAGGCCCAGAAAGCCTTCCATGACGATCTCGCCAGCCATCGTCGCGGTCAGCGTCGAGTTCTGGCCGCTCGCCAGTAGCGCCACCGCGAACAGCGTCGCCGCAGCGCCGGTGCCGAGCGCGGGGGCGAGCAGCCGGTAGGCGTCGCCGATCTCGGCCACCTGTGCCTGCCCCCGCTCGTGGAACACTGCGGCCGCCAGCATCAGGATCGCTGCGTTGACGAAGAAAGCCAGCCCCAGCGCCACTGTCGAATCGATCGTCGACCAGCGCACCGCAGCCGGGCGCTCCGCGACGTCGAGCGAGTCGGCCCGCCGCTTCACCAGCGCCGAGTGGAGATAGAGATTGTGCGGCATCACCGTCGCGCCCAGGATGCCGATCGCGATGTAGAGCGCTTGAGGATCGCGCACGATCGCCGCCGTCGGGACCAACCCGGCGGCAGCCGCGCCCCAATCGGGCTGCGCCAGCCACAGGTTGAACGCGAACGACCCTGCGATGACTGCCAAGAGCGCAATGACGACCGCCTCGACCGCGCGCGCGCCGCGGCCGATCAGCGCCAGGATCAGGAGCACGTCGAACGCGGTCAGCACCACGCCCGCCACCAGCGGCACGCCGAACAGCAGTTGCAGCGCGATCGCAGCACCGATCACTTCGGCCAGATCGCAGGCGATGATCGCCAGCTCGGCTGCAAGCCACATCGCGAGGACGGCGGGGCGCGGGAACGCATCGCGGCACGCCTCGGCGAGGTCGCGGCCGGTCGCGATCCCCAGCCGCGCCGACAGCGCCTGCAGCAGCATCGCGCACAGGCTGGCGAGCAGCACGACCGAGAGCAGCGCGTAGCCGAACGCCGATCCGCCCGCGAGGTCGGTCGCCCAGTTGCCCGGGTCCATGTAGCCGACAGCGACGAGATAGCCGGGTCCCGCGAAGCGCAATGCGCCGCGCCACGCGGGGCGCTTGGCGAGGCGCGGCGGCGCCGTCCCGTCGCCACCCTTAAAGCTCAGGCTCCGACCCCGGCGCGTTCCATCAGCGCTTCGGTCGACGGATCGAAGCCGCCCGCTCCGCCCGACAGGCTGCGCGCGATGTCCTTGCCCAGCTCCACGCCCCATTGATCGAAGGGGTTGACGCCGGTCAGCACGCCATAGGCGAAGGTCCGATGCTCGTAGAAGGCCAGCAAGGCGCCCAGCGCATAGGGCGTCAGCTCGTCCAGCAGGATCGTCGTCGACGGCCGGTCGCCTGGGAAGCTCCGCGCTGCCGCCAGCGCCGGGTCGCCGCCTGCCAGCTCGGCGGCCTCCGCCGCGCTCCGCCCGCGCATCAAGGCCGCACCCTGCGCCAGCATGTTGAGAAGCAGCTGGCGGTGATGCTCGGGATCGAGGCCGTGACCGGGGCGCGCCACGCCGATGAACTCGGCGGGGATCACGTCGACGCCCTGGTGCATCAGCTGGAACACCGCGTGCTGCGCGTCGGTGCCCGTCGCACCCCACGTGACGGGCGCAGCGCGGCGGCGGAGCGCGCGCCCCTGCACGTCCACGCGTTTGCCGTTCGATTCCATCTCAAGCTGTTGCAGGAAGGCGGGCAGCAGCCGCAGCCGTTCGTCATAGGGGAACACCGCTCGCGCCGGCCGGTCGCGCACCACCGCGTTCCACAGGTCGATGAGCGCCGCGACGACCGGCGCGTTCTCGCCGAGCGGCGCCGACGCGAAATGCTCGTCCATCGCGCGCGCTCCGGTCAAAAGGTCGCGCCACGCATCCAGGCCCAGGCTCAGCGCGATTGACGCGCCGACCGGCGACCAAAGCGAGAATCGCCCGCCGACAGTCTCGTCGAAGGGCAGGATGTTCTCTGCGCGGATGCCGTAATCGCGCGCCGCGGCGGGCGCCGCCGTGACTGCGACGACCCGCGCCAGCGGATCGTGGATGCCGCGTTCGGCCAGCCACGCGACGGCCGATCGTGCGTTCAGCAACGTCTCGGCGGTGGTGAAACTTTTGGAAGCGAGGAGGATCAGCGTTTTCTTCGGCCGGAAGCGGGCGACCGCCCCGGCCAGCGCCTCGCCGTCCACATTGGAGACAACCGCAGTTTCGATGCGGCCCTGGCTGGCGCGCAGCGCGTCGAGCACCAGCGCGGGGCCGAGCGCCGAGCCGCCGATGCCGATGTGGATGACCGACCGGATCTTGCCGAAGTCGCCCGCCTTCACGCGCGCCGCCAGCCGCTCCACCGCTGCGTCGGCGCCGGGCAGCCGCTCGGCCCAGTGGGTCGCGGCGCGGTGCTCGCTGGGGTTGACGATCGCGCGCGCGAACAGGCGCGCGCGGGCGCCCTCCACGTCCAGTGCGCCGGCGAGCGCGAGCAGGTCGCCGAGCGTGCCGAGGTCCACCTGCTGCTTGGTGAAATCGATGTGCAGCGGCCCCGCATCGAGCCGCAGCGCCTCCATCCGGGCCGGTTCGCGCGCGAACAGTTCGGTGAGCGGTGTCGGCTGGCGGCTGCCGAGCGATGCTGCGATCGTTGCGAGATCGGTCATGATGCTCCCCTTATCCGGCCTTGAGCCGTTCTCTAGCCGCGGTGGCGCGCCGGTCCAAGGCGACGCATCGGCAACGGATAGCAGACGGGCGCGGGGGCCGGAGCGGGCATGGTCTTCGCCAACGGCTGGTGTGATGCGGCGACGCAGCGCGGGCCGTGCATCCCCAGGCCGGGCTTCGGCAGGAACCGTGCCCGCGCGGTTGCTTGCACCCTCTCGCCAAGCGCCTTCGCGCCGCGCTAGACGGTGCGCCGTGACTGAGCTTCCCGCACCCGCGCCGCGCCGCCTCGGCCCCGATGGGCCCCAGGTCTCCCCGATCGCGTGGGGGATGTGGCGGTTCCAGGGCGACGACACGGCCCGGGCGCGCGCGCTGATCGAGGCGGCGTTGGACGCGGGCGTCACGCTGTTCGATACCGCCGACATCTACGGCCCCGACAATGGCGAGGCGTTCGGCGCCGCCGAGGCGCTGTTGGGCCGCGTGTTCGCCGAGGCTCCGCGCTTGCGCGAGAGACTGGTGCTGGCGACCAAGGGCGGCATCGTCATCGGCACGCCCTATGACAGCAGCGCAGCCTATCTCGCCGCAGCGATCGACGCGTCGCTCAGGCGGCTGGGCACCGAGCGGGTGGAGCTGTGGCAGATTCACCGGCCCGACATCCTGACCCATCCGCACGAGGTCGCCGAGGCGCTGATGGCCGCGCACCGGTCGGGAAAGATCGGAGCGATCGGCGTTTCGAACTTCACCGCGCCGCAGGTCTCGGCGTTGCAGCGCTTCCTGCCGGTGCCGATCGCGGTCCACCAGATCGAGCTGTCGCCGGTCCACGTTGCGCCGTTCGAGAACGGGCTGAGCGATCAGGCGATCGCAATGGGCATGGCCGTGCTCGCCTGGTCGCCGCTTGGCGGCGGGCGGCTTGGCGCGCCGGGCGACGAGCGCGCGCGCGCGGTGGCGCAAGCGCTCGACGCCAAGGCGGGGGAGGCGGGCGTCAGCCGCGCCGCTGTCGCATACAGCTGGATCATGGCGCATCCGAGCGGCGCGATCCCGATCGTCGGCACGCAGCAGCCTGAGCGCATCCGCGAAATCCCGTCGGCGCTGACCGTCCGCTGGACGCGTGCCGAATGGTATGCCGTCCTCGTCGCCGCCCGTGGAGAACGCCTGCCTTGACCGATCTGCCGCCCTGCGAAATCAGCTGGTTCTCCGCGCTGTGCGACGACGATTACGAGTATCTCGGCGTTCCCGATCCGCGGCTGCAATCGAGCTGGGAGCATTGCCGCGACATCGTTCTGCAATGCGATAGTTTGGGTTTCGACAACATCCTGCTGCCAAGCGGCTATGCGCTGGGGATCGACACCACGGCCTTCGCGGCGGCGATCGCGACGCTGGTGAAGCGCATCCGCCTGCTGATGGCGGTGCGCATCGGCGAGCTGAATTTGCCGCAGCTGGCCCGCCAGATCGCAACGATCGACCGTATCCTCGGTGGGCGGCTGACGATCAATGTGATTTCGTCCGACGTGCCGGGCGAGGTGCTGCCGAGCGGGCCGCGCTACCGGCGCACCGTCGAGGCGATGAGCATCCTGCGCGATCTGCTCAACGGTCGCGCGGTCGATGCCGATGGCGAGCACTATCGGCTGAAGATCGCGCCGCCGCGAATTAGCACGGTTTCGGGCCGCTGCCCGCCCTTCTATTTCGGCGGCCTCAGCGAGGACGCGCGCGAGGCTGCGGCGGACGGCTGCGACGTCTATCTGATGTGGCCCGACAAGCGCGAGACGGTTTCGGGCATCATCGCCGACATGAAAGCGCGGGCGGCGAAGCGCGGGCGCACGCTGCGCTTCGGCTACCGCGCGCACATGATCGTGCGCGAGACCGAGGCCGAGGCGCGGCGGGCGGCCGACAAGCTGCTCAGCCGCCTCGAGGCGGGCACGGGCGAGGCCATTCGCCAGAAGTCGCTCGACACGGCGAGCGCGGGCGTGGCCGCGCAGACCGCGCTGCGCGAGAGCGCGGGCGACGACGGCTATGCCGAGGCCGGGCTCTGGACCGGGGTGGGGCGGGCGCGCAGCGGCTGCGGCGCGGCGATCGTTGGCGATCCCGATCAGGTGCTGGCCAAGATCAACGACTACCGCGCGATGGGGATCGAGGCGTTCATCCTGTCGGGCTACCCCCACGCCGCCGAAGCCGACCTCTTCGCCCGCCATGTGCTGCCGAGGCTGGAGCATGGGCCGCTGGCGGTGTGAGTGTTGCTCGGGTCTCCGCTCGCGATCATCCGACCGCGAGCCGGCCCTCGCTCCGCCACGGGCTATGCGGCCGGGATGGCGAGGCGCCGGCGTCGGCTGGCATGACAAGCGATCGAGATGCCAAGTCCGTCCCTCCGCCCCGCCGCCGCCGCCGACCTCCCTGCGCTGCACGCGCTGATCGAGCGCGCCTATCGCGGTGACCGCGCGCGGGCCGGGTGGACGCACGAGGCCGACCTGCTCGGCGGGCAGCGCACCGACCAGGCTGCGCTCACGGGGATGCTCGCCGATCCCCTTCAGCGGCTCTATGTGGCCGAGGTGGACGGTGCGCTCGTCGGCTGCGTGTCGCTGCTGCGCAAGCCCGGCGGGGTCGCGTATCTCGGCCTCTTGACGGTCGACCCGAAGCGCCAGGCGGGCGGGCTGGGGCGCGCGGTGCTCGCCGCCGCGGAGGAGCGCGCGGTTGCCGATCTCGGCGCGACGCGGGTGGAGATGACCGTCATCCGCCAGCGCGCCGAACTGATCGCCTGGTACGAACGCCGCGGCTACGCCCCAACCGGCGAGGAGCGCGCGTTCCCCTACGGCGACAAACGCTTCGGCATCCCAGCCGTCCCCGACCTGGCGTTCGTGGTGCTGGACAAACGCGTCGGTTAACGTTCGTCCCGAGAGGAGGGCGGACGGGGCGCGGCGCGGGGGGAGGAGCCGCCAGCCGCGGCAGCCGGGTCGCTGCCCGGAACGAGGAGAAACCTCAGCGGCTCCAGACCCGGCGGTTCACATAGTCGGTGTAGCTGAGGATGATGCGAACGATCTTCGCCGACACGTTTACGGGCGCATAGTCGCGGACCAGCGCCGTCGCTCGCTCGCCGGGCCGCCCCGCGCGAGCCTCCAGCACCCTCAGCGCGGCGAGCACGCGCTCGGGCGACAGGCCGGTCAGCATCACGGCGGCTTCCTCGAACCCCTCGGGCCGCTCGTGCACGTCACGGAGGTTGAGCGCGGGAAGGTCGAGAATGCTGCTCTCTTCGGTGATCGTGCCCGAATCGGAAAGGACGGCCTTCGCCTCGCGCTGCAGCCGAACGTAATCGGGGAAGCCGAAGGGTTTTGCCAGCCGCACGAGCGGATGCAGCATCATCCCCGCCTCGCCGAGGCGCCGCCCGGTGCGCGGATGCGTGCTGAACACGATCGGCAGCCCGTAACGGTCGGCAACCGTTCCGAGCAGCGCGCACAGCGCCGCCAGCCGCTCGGGCGCGTCGACGGTCTCCTCGCGATGTGCGCTGACGACGAAATAGCGGCCCGGCTCCAGCCCCAGCGCGCCGAGCACCCCGCTCGCTGCGACCGCCCCGGCATAATGCTCGATGATCTCGCGCATCGGCGAGCCGGTCACGATCACGCGATCGGGCGGGAAGCCCTCGCGGATCAGGTTCTCGCGCGCCAGCTGCGAATAGGGCAGGTTGATGTCCGCCACATGGTCGACGATGCGGCGGTTGACCTCCTCCGGCACGCGGTCGTCGAAGCAGCGATTGCCGGCTTCCATGTGGAACACCGGCGCGCGCGCGCGCTTGGCGGCGATCGCGGCGAGAGCGGAGTTGGTGTCGCCGAGGATCAGCACCGCATCGGGCGTCAGCTCGGCGATCGCCGCGCCCGCGCGCGCGATCACTGCGCCGATCGTTTCCGCCGCGGTCGCACCCGCAGCGTCGAGATAGCGATCGGGCGCGCGCAGGCCGAGTTGATCGAAGAAGATGCCGTTCAGTTCATAGTCGTAATTCTGGCCGGTGTGGACGAGCAGATGGTCAAACGCGTCGTCCAGCGCCGGGATGATGCGCGAAAGGCGGATGATCTCGGGCCGGGTGCCCAGGATCGTCATCACCCTCATGCAGCGATACCCGGCACCAGTCTGCGGATCTCGGGCAGGTCGAGCAACTTGCTCTGGATGCCGCTCACATCGAGCCGCAGCGTGTTCTCGCTCGTATAGTCCTCGAACTCCGGGATCTCGGGCTGGCCCTCGCTGGTGAAGCGGGCATAGTTCAGGTCGCGCGTGTCAGCGGGGACGCGGTAGTAGGGGCCGCTATCCTCGGCGCGAGCCACCTCCTCGCGGCTGACGAGCGTTTCATGCAGCTTTTCGCCGTGACGCGTGCCGATGACGCGAACCTCGGTGCGGCGGCCGAGCAGCTGCATCAGCGCTTCGGCCAGGTCGCCGACGGTGCACGCGGGCGCCTTCTGCACGAAGATGTCGCCCGGTGCTGCGTGGGTGAACGCCTGCAACACCAGATCGACCGACTCCTCAAGGCTCATCAGAAAGCGCGTCATGTTCGGATCGGTGATGGTGAGCGGCTTGCCTGCGAGGATCTGGGCGACGAACAGCGGGATGACGCTGCCGCGCGAGGCCATGACGTTGCCGTAGCGCGTCGCGCAGAGCACGGTGCGCCTGGGATCGGCGACGCGCGACTTGGCGATCATCGCTTTCTCGGCGAGCGCCTTCGACATGCCCATCGCATTGACGGGATAAACCGCCTTGTCGGTCGACAGCAGGATCGCTCGGCTGACACCGCAGTCGATCGCTGCTTGGAGCAGGTTGTCGGTGCCGACGATATTGGTCCTCACCGCCTCCATCGGGTAGAACTCGCAGCTCGGCACCTGTTTCAGCGCGGCTGCGTGGAAGACGTAATCGACGCGGGTCACCGCATCGCGGAGGCTGCCGGGATCGCGGACGTCGCCGATATAGAACTTGACCTTGGGGCTGGCGAGCGCGAGCCGCAGTTCTTCCTGCTTCTGCTCGTCGCGCGAGAAGACGCGGACCTCGTCGAGCCCGCTGTCGGCGAAGCGCCGCAGCACGGCGTTGCCGAACGAGCCCGTGCCGCCGGTGATGAGCAGCGTGCCGCCGTTGAAGTCCATCCCAGTCCGGCCTTTCAGCCGAAAGCGCGCATCGCGTCCACCATCTCGGCCCACGGGCGGGCTGTCCAGCCCGTTGCGGCGTGGAAACGGCTGGGGTCGAGGCTGCGATCGACGCGCACGCTATCGTCCGGGATGATGGCTGCGGGGTGGCCGCAGGCAGCGCCCACGAGTCGCAGCAGCTCCAGCTTTGAGATTGGCGCGGCGGCGACGTGCCACAGCCCGCTGAGATCGGGGCGCGGCAGCACGACCTCGCCGATGACGCGCGCCAGCTCCACCGTTGGCAGGCCGGAGAACACCGCGCGGGCATAACCCTGCACCGGCCCCGGCTGGGAGAGGAACCATTCGATGAGCCCGCGAGCGCGGCCAAGCTCATGCCCGACGATCGAGGTGCGCAGTGTCACGACCTGCGGCCCGGCGGGTTCGCCCAGCAGCTTCGACCGGCCATAGAGATCGTCGGCGTCGGGCGGATCGTCCTCGCGATAGCCGCCCCGGTCGCCGCGAAAGACGCAGTCGGTCGACACATGGATCAGCCGCGCGCCGTGCTCGCCGCACAGCCGTGCCAGCCGGTGCGGCAGCAGCGCGTTCAGCCTTATCATCTCTTCCGCGTCGGCCCCGCTGCGCTTCAGGATGCCGGCCGCGTTCAGCACAGCGTCGGGCCGTTCGTCGGCAATCAGCCGCGCAAGCGCTCGTTCGTCGTCAAGCTCGATGGGCGTGCGGACGCGCGCCGCCGCCTTGGCGGGCAGCAGCGCCGCTCGCTCGGGCGACCGTGCCACCCCGGTCACGCTGATCTCGGGCCGGTCCAAGAACCAGCGCAGCGCAGCCGATCCAAGCATCCCCGTCGCGCCGAGAATCAGCAGGCGCACGCGGACCCGTCGACGACCGAGGTGAGATGGCCAACGAGCGCGGGCGTCAGCACGGCGGGCGCGTAGTGTTGCGCGTGATTCGCGCGTCCGCGCGCGCCCATGCTTGCCCGCTCGGCAGGGCTGAGCGCGGCCAGGCCGCGAATCGCTTGCGCAAGCGCCGCAGCGTCACCGGCAGCGACGGCCACGCCCGCGCCCGAATCGCGCACCACGCGCGCGCCCTCTCCGTTCATTGCTGCAACAATCGGGCGCCCAGCCGCCAGATAGGTCTGCAGTTTCGATGGCACCACCAGCTCCAGCACACCCCCGGGCGCGAGCGTTGCGAGCACCGCCGAGCTTTCGGCATAGAGTGCTGGCATCGCTTCGGGGTCGATCCAGCCGGTGAGACGCACGTTCGCCAGCCCGCGCCGCGCCACCTCGGCCCGCAGCCAGCCGTCCAGCCGCCCGGTTCCCGCCAGCACGAAGCGGATGCGCGGATCGTCTGCCAGCCGCTCGGCTGCATCGATCACGCAGTCGAGCGCCTGCACAAGGCCGAAATTGCCAGCGAACAGCACGGTGAATGGCCCGTCCGGCCCCACGGCCGGCGGGGCGGGCGCAAGCGGCGGCGCAGCGTTCGGGTGAACCGCCACCCGGCGCCCCGGCGCAACCTTCCGCACCGCGCGCGCGAAGCCTTCGCTCTGCGCGAGGATCAGGTCCGAGCGCGCATAGACGTGCGCCATCGCGCGCCGCACCGCCGCGAGCACCAGCGGGTGGCGGACATGGCCCGTGGCGGCAAGCGTTTCGGGCCAAAGATCCTGCACCCACGTCACCAGCCGCGCGCCGCTCGCCCGCGCGATGCGCGCGGCTGCCAGCGCCTGGATCGCGGGCGAGGTGGCGTAGACGAACACCACCTGCGGCCGCCAGGCGCCGAGCGACCGCAGCCCGAACGCCGCCGCGCTCGCCACGAAGGACAGATAGTTGAGGCCAAGCCGCAGCGCGCCGCGGCCGCGCGGCACCAGCGGCACCCGGTGGATCACCAGCCCGCGCCAGCCGTCCACGCCGCGACCGAGCGCGCGGTAGCCGCCGAACACCCGCCCGCCCGGATAGTTGGGCTGGCCCGTCAGCACCCGCACGTCGAGGCCGGCTGCGGCGAGATCCTCCGCGACGGCGTTGATCGGGAAGGGTTCGGGCCAGAAATGCTGACTGACGATGAGGACGCGCAGCGCCTGCGCGCGAGCGGCGTCCGCCGGTCGCGCGCCATGGCCCGCGCGTTCCAGTTCGTCGGGATCGCTGCGCGCCATCGCTGCCCCCTGCCGCCCGCCGAAGCGGACCACGGTCCGCCATCCACAAGCGGATTTACCCTTCGCGGGTCAAGAAACGCAGCCACCAGACCGTCGCGGACGCGCGGCTTCACGCCGGGGCCGGTGCAGGGTCAGCGCTCGCGGCACGAGCGCGCCTCGTTGCCGGGGGGGCGATAGCGCGACGGCGTTGCTCCGACTGCGCGTTTCCGCCATAGGCGCAGCCGTGCCCCGCATGGGCCGGAGCGTTTCACTTCGCCGCGGGCGTCGCAGCGTGCCCGCTTCACCTGCTGCCACATGACAAACAAGGCATCATGGCAAAAACTGCTTTGATTACGGGCGTAACGGGTCAGGACGGCGCCTATCTCTCCGAGCTTCTTCTTGGAAAAGGCTATGAGGTTCACGGCGTCAAGCGCCGCTCGTCCTCGTTCAATACTGGGCGGATCGATCATCTGTACCAGGATCCGCATGAAGCTCGGACCAACTTTCACCTGCACTACGGTGACTTGACCGACAGCACGAATCTGATCCGGATCGTTCAGGAAACGCAGCCCGACGAGATCTACAATCTCGGCGCGCAAAGCCATGTGCAGGTGAGCTTCGAAACGCCCGAATACACCGCCAACGCCGACGGCATCGGCCCGCTGCGCCTGCTGGAAGCGATGCGGATCCTGCGGCTGTTCGATCGCGTGAAGTTCTATCAGGCCAGCACCTCGGAACTTTACGGACTGGTCCAGGAAACGCCACAGCGCGAGACGACACCGTTCTACCCCCGTTCGCCCTACGCTGCCGCAAAGCTCTACGCCTACTGGATCACGGTCAATTACCGCGAAGCCTATGGCGCGTTCGCAGCGAACGGCATTCTATTCAACCATGAAAGCCCGCTGCGCGGTGAGACGTTCGTCACGCGCAAGATTACGCGCGCGGTCGCAGCGATCGAGCTTGGCTTACAGCATCGCCTTTATCTTGGCAATCTGGACGCCAAGCGCGACTGGGGCCATGCGCGCGACTATGTGGAGGGCATGTGGCGTATCCTACAGCATCACACCGCCGACGACTGGGTACTTGCGACCGGCGAGACGCATACGGTGCGCAGCTTCGTCGAACTTGCCTTCGAGCAGGTGGGGCGCACGATCGAATGGAGCGGGACCGCGTCGGATGAAGTCGGCCATTGCACGCGTTCGGGCGAAGTCCTGATCGCGATTGACCCGCGCTATTACCGCCCGACCGAGGTCGACCTGCTGCTGGGCGATCCCGGCAAGGCACGGCGCGAGCTGGGTTGGCGGCACACGACCAGCCTCACCGAGCTTGCAGCCGAGATGGTCGCGGCCGATCTCGTCAGTCTCAAGGGCGACGAGCCGCCGCGGTTTCGGTCCAATGTCTGAGGTCATCTTCCCGCTCGGCGGCAAGCGCGTCTGGGTCGCGGGCCATCGCGGCATGGTCGGCGCGGCGATCGTGCGGCGGCTGGAGCGCGAGCGCTGCGAGCTGCTGACCGCGAGCCGCGGCGAGCTCGATCTGCGCGACCAGGCGGCGACGCGCGCGTGGGTGGAGGCGAACCGGCCGCAGGTGGCGGTGATCGCAGCCGCCAAGGTGGGCGGCATCCTGGCGAATGATCGCCTGCCCGCCGATTTCCTGTACGATAATCTGATGATTGAGGCGAACGCGATCGAGGCGGCGCACCGATTGGGCGTTGAAAAACTGCTGTTCCTCGGCTCCAGCTGCATCTACCCGAAGCACGCGCCCCAACCGATCCCGGAAGATGCACTGTTGACCGGCCCGCTCGAGCCGACGAACGAGTGGTATGCGGTTGCGAAGATCGCGGGTATCAAACTGGCGCAAGCCTATCGCCGCCAGCATGAGCGCGATTTCATCTCGGCGATGCCGACCAATCTTTATGGCCCGGGCGACAATTACTCCCTGACCGGCAGCCACGTCATCCCCGCGCTGATCCGCAAGGCGCACGAGGCGAAGCTGGCAGGGGCCGAGGCGATGGTCGTCTGGGGCAGCGGCACGCCGCGCCGCGAGTTCCTGCATGTCGACGACCTTGCCGACGCGTGCGTGCATCTGCTCCAGACCTATTCCGACGCTTCCCACGTGAATGTCGGTTCCGGCGACGACGTGACGATCGCCGAGCTGGCGCAGCTGATCGCAGGCGTGGTTGGCTTCCAGGGGCGGCTGGAGTTCGATCGCTCAAAGCCCGACGGCACGCCACGCAAGCTGATGGACTCGTCGCGTCTGGCAGCGATGGGCTGGAGCCCGCGCATCGGACTTTCCGAGGGACTGGCCGACGCCTATCGCTGCTATCTCGGCGAGCGCGAGGCGGGCCTGCGCGAGATCGCGGCCTGATTCCCATGCGCGTGTCGATCGTCACCGTCTGTTACAACAGCGCCGCCACAATCCGCGACACGCTCGATTCGGTCGCAGCACAGACGCACGGCGACATCGAACATATCGTAATCGACGGCGGATCGACCGACGACACGCTGCGGATCGTGCGTCAGGCCGGGCGCCATGTCGCCACGCTGGTCAGCGAGCGCGACCGCGGCATCTATGACGCGATGAACAAAGGCTTCGCGCTCGCGACAGGGGACTTGATCGGGACTTTGAACGCCGACGACATGCTAGCTGCGCCCGACACCGTTGCGCGCATCGCCGCAGCCGCCCAGCACGCCCAGGCCGACGCGGTGTTCGGCGACCTCGTCTATGTAGAGGCCAAGCCGCCGCACGCCGTGCTGCGCCACTGGCGTGCCGGGCCGTTCGAGCGCCAGAAGATGCGCTTCGGCTGGATGCCGCCGCACCCCACTTTCTACGTCAGCCGCCAGGTCGCCCAGGCGACCGGCCCGTTCGCCACCGACCTCCGGATCGCCGCCGATTACGACTATGTGCTGCGCGTGTTGCGTCGCCCCGGCGTCCGCGCGGCATATGTGCCGCACGTGATCGTGCGGATGCGCGCAGGCGGGATCAGCAACGGCTCGATGCGCGGGATTCTGCGCAAGTCACGCGAGGACTTGAGCGTGATGCGCCGAAATGGCGTAGGGGGCGTGGGGACCCTGGTTATGAAGAACTTGCGGAAAGCGCCGCAGCTGCTGATGCGGGGTGCACGATGAGCCCGGCCGAGCCCGCCTACACCCCCGTGTCGCCCAGCGCGTCGCCCCGCCCGGGCGCGCCCGCGCTTCAACCCGCGCCCGCGCCCGTGGTCGTGACGCTGGCCGAAGCCCCCGGTGGGCTTGATCTCGCGGAAATCTGGCGCCGCCTGCGCCGCGGCTGGTACTGGGTCGCAGGCGGCTTTGCGGTCGGGCTGGTGCTCGCGTCACTGTGGCTCGGCCACGCGGTCTACAGCTACTCGATCGTGATGCTCGTCTCGCCGGCACAGGCGATCGGCAACGACCGCGCGCTGTCGGGCGGGCTTGCAAGCTTGGCCTCCGCGGCGGGTGTTTCGGTGGAGGAGGGCGGGGCCGCACCGCCCTTCAAGCTCTATGTGAGCGGCCTGACCTCGCGCGAGGCGGCCGACCAGCTGGCGCAGGACCGGCAGCTGATGCGCGCGCTGTTCTGGCAGGAGTGGGACGCCAAAGCCGGGCGGTGGCAGGCGCCGAGCGGGACGGTCACCGCGATCGCCAAGGGCGTGAAAAGCCTGCTCGGCCTGCCGCAGTATCCCTACCGCCAGCCCGACGGCGCGCGGCTGCAGGAGCTGATCCAGGAGACGCTGGTCATCGATCAGAACCCGCGCAATCCGGTGGTCACGGTGACGTTCCCCGCGCGTGATCCGGAGATGGGTGTGCGGTTCCTGTCGTCGCTCAACCGCGCGGTCGACGGCCTTCTGCGCCAGCGCACGCTGCTGCGGACCAACGATTACATCCGCTATCTTGAGGATAACCTGCGCACCGCGACGCTTGCCGAACAGCGCGTCGCGATCGCGCAGACGCTGGGCTCGCAGGAACGGCTGCGGATGGCTGCGCGCTCCACCCGGCCGTTCGCCGCCGAAATCCTTCAGGCGCCGGCTGCATCGGTGCGGCCGACCTCGCCAAAACCGTCGCGCGTGCTGCTGCTCTCTGGTCTGGCGGGGCTGGCGCTTGGCGCTGCGGTTGCGATCCTGCGGCGGCCGCGCGCCGTCCGCATCTGACGCGCGTGGCGCAGGTTTCCGCAGCGGCGGGCGGGCCGGGCGGAGCGCTGCGGCGGCTCGCGGCGCGGTTGCCGATCGATTCGACCATCGCCGGCAATGCGAGCTTCCTGATCGGCGACAAGCTGCTGCGGCTGGTCGTCGCGCTCGTCACCAACGCGCTGATCGCGCGCGAGCTTGGCCCGGCGAGCTACGGCCTGTTCAATTGGGCGGTCGCGCTCGTCGCGCTGCTGGGCGCGATCGGCACCGTGGGCCTGCCGGACATTCTGGTGCGCGAGTTCGTGCAGAAGCGCGACCGTGCCGACGAGTTGGAGGCCGCCGCGATCTGGATGCGGCTTGGCGGCGGCGCGCTGGTGCTGCTGATCGCGGTCGCTGCGTCGGCGCTGCTGCGGCCGGGCGAGGCGCACGCCGCCGCGCTCGTCGCGGTCGTCGCGCTGAGCCAGATCGTGATGGCGTTCGACGCGATCGATCAGCGCTTGCAGGCGGATTATATCGTGCGCCCGGTCGTGCTGATCCGGGCGGGATCGTATCTGGGCTTCGCTGTGCTGCGCATCGTCGCCGCGCTGCAAGGCGCCGACGTGCTGGTGTTCGGCCTGCTGTTCAGTGCCGAACTCGGCTGCGTGGCGCTGCTGCTCAATTTGCGCGCGCGGCGCACCGGGGCGGCTCCCCGCCTGGGTCGCGCAACGCGGGCGACCGCGGCGGTGCTGTGGCGCGACGGGGCGCCGATGCTCGCCCGGCTGCTGGCGATCGGCGTCTACATGCGTGCGGACCAGCTGCTGCTCGCGCGCCTGCTCGATGACCGCGCGGTCGGGATCTACGCCGCTGCGGCGCGGCTTTCTGAAATCTGGTATCTCGTGCCGGTCTCGCTTGCCGCGGCGTTCGCACCCAAGCTCAACCGCAGTTTCGCCCAGTCGCGTGCGGAGTATGACCGCGAGCTCGCGCAGCTGATGCGGCTGGCGGTCGGCGGATCGGCGCTGTTCGCGGCGGCGGTGACGATCGCAGCGCCGCTGGTGGTGCGCCTGCTCTACGGGCCGGCCTACGCGGCGTCGGCAGCGGTGCTCAGCGTCCATTGCTGGGCGGGCGTCGTCGTGACGGCGGGGACGCTCGCGACCAACTGGTTCGTGAATACCGGGCTGCTGAAATACGGCTTCTATCAGACCGTGCTGGGTGTCGTGGTGAGTGTCGGGCTCAACCTGCTGCTGATCCCGCGTTTGGGCGTGATGGGCGCCGCGGTTGCGGTGCTGCTGAGCCAGGCGGTCAGCGCGGTACTCGCAAATGCCTTGTGGCCGCAGACCCGCCCGGTATTCTGGATCCAGCTGCGCGCGATGGCGCTGCTCGGCCCGCGCTGAGTCCCGACGGCATGGCTGACGCGCTCGCAACGCCGGTTGCCTTTCTGGTGTTCAACCGGCCCGATCTTACCCGGCGCAGCTTCGCGGCGATCCGCGCTGCACGGCCGAAGCGCCTGCTGGTCGTTGCCGATGGCGCCCGAACGCACAAGCCGGGCGAGGACCATCTGGCGGCCGAAGTGCGCGCGATAACGGAGCAGGTCGACTGGCCGAGCGAGGTCAGCCGCAACTACGCCAGCGCCAACATGGGCTGCAAACACCGCGTCGCGAGCGGCATCGACTGGGTGTTTAGCGAAGTCGAACGCGCGATCATCATCGAGGATGACTGCGTCGCTTCGCCCGCTTTTTGGCCCTATGCGGAGGCAATGCTGGACCGCTACGCGGCAGACCGCCGCGTTTCTTCGATCAGTGGGACGTATCTGGGGCCGGAAGGTGGGGGCCCAGGCCATTATTTCAGCGACTTCTCCCTGATGTGGGGCTGGGCGACCTGGGCCGATCGCTGGCGCGATTACCGGCTGGAGCCCGAGGGCTGGGAACAGATCGTCCGCCGGAAGTGGAGCAGTCGCCCAGCCGCCTATCTCTATTGGCGCAAGCTGTTTAGCGAGCTCGCGGCGGGCCAGATCGACACCTGGGACTATCAGTGGATCCTGACGGTGTGGCGCCAGGGTGGCCTCGCGGTGCGGCCGAGCGCCAACCTTGTCGAGAATATCGGCTTCGGCGCGGACGCAACGCACACGATGGATGCGGCCAGCCCGCTCGCGCGGCTACGGACGGCGATGGCTGGCGATTTCAGCGAGCCGCTCACTCCGGTCCGCGCCGACGCCGAACGCGACGCCGTCGATGAACGGACTTGGGCGCAGATCGGCTGGCGCAGCCTGGTTTACATGTACCTGCCGTTCGTGAAGCGCCTGCGCCGCCCGACGCTCTAGGCGGCGAGCGCTCGGTCCTCGCGCAACAACGTTTCAAAGTACGCGATCGTCCTTGTCAGGCCCTCGTCCAGCGCCACTTTGGGTTCCCAGCCGAGTGTATCCCGGGCTCGCGAGATGTCGGGACGGCGCTGTTTCGGGTCGTCCTGGGGCAGCGGCTCGCGCTTTAATGTCGATCGTGAGCCCGTGATGTCGAGAACCTTCTCAGCAAGCTCGATCATCGTGAACTCACCAGGATTGCCCAGATTGATCGGGCCGGTGACCTCGGCGGGGCTGTTCATCAGTCGAATAAAGCCCTCGATCAAGTCATCGACATAGCAGAAGCTGCGCGTCTGCGATCCGTCGCCATAGATCGTCAGCGGCTTGCCAGTCAGCGCCTGCACGATGAAGTTTGAAACGACGCGTCCGTCGGCGGGGTCCATGCGCGGGCCGTAGGTATTGAAGATCCGTGCGACCTTGATCTCAAGCCGATGCTGGCGGTGATAATCGAAAAACAGCGTTTCAGCGCAGCGCTTGCCTTCGTCATAGCACGCGCGGGGACCGATCGGGTTGACATGGCCCCAGTAATCTTCGGGCTGTGGGTGGATGGTGGGATCGCCGTACACCTCGCTGGTCGACGCCTGGAAGATCCGTGCACGTACCCGCTTGGCAAGGCCCAGCATATTAATCGCGCCATGCACGCTGGTCTTGGTCGTCTGCACCGGATTAACCTGATACTGGATCGGCGAGGCCGGGCAGGCAAGGTTATAAATCTCGTCGACTTCCACGTAGAGCGGGAAGGTCACATCATGCCGCATCAGTTCAAAGTCCTGATGATCGAGCAGATGCCGAATGTTACGCTTGTGCCCGGTAAAGAAATTATCGACGCACAGCACGTCACAGCCCGCCGCGATCAGCCGGTCGCAAAGCTGAGAGCCCAGAAATCCGGCTCCACCCGTCACCATCACGCGCTTACCCTGCAGCTGCAACGTCCTGTCTCCTGTGAACCCGCGCGCCGCGCCGCGCCTGAACCCGCTTAACGGGCGAGCAAGCGGTTGGGAACAGCGTGGGCTGCACCCGCTTGCGCTTTGTCCGGTGGAGCGCCATTCGCGCGGCAGTGCTGCAGGAACTGGCCTTATTCTTCGTTGCGCTGGCGATCCTGTCGTGGCGGGTTCGCGGTGCGGTGTGGGCGCTGTGCGCGGGCTGGCTCGTTGCGACGGTGCCGGTGGCGCTCGGTTTCATCAAATATGAGACGCTGCAGGACCGCGGAGGCATGGTCACGCTCGCTCTTGCCGGCTTCTCGCTGGTGTTCGCCGTCGGTGCGATGCTGGGTCATGCTGCGCGTGGGAGCGAACGCATCGCGCCGGACGAACTGCAGCCGGCGTGGGCCGCCGAGTTCCGGCGGTGGCTTACCTGGGCGCGGCTGATCTGGGTGCTCGCGATCATCGGGACGGCGTTCCTTGTCATCGATTATGCGGTGAACGGTCGCCAGGGGCTTTCCGACTTAGCCGCGCTGCGCGATCAGATCGTGGGAATGAAGAGCGCGTCGACCTACGCGCAACTTGCCGCCGTGCTGACATGGAGCGGACTTTATTGCTATATATTCGCGCTCCTATTCTGGCGCGAACTGACGCCGGCAGGGCGGATCTGGTTCTCGTTGCCGGTCGTCGGCTATTTTCTGGTGTCGGTGCTGTCAGCGGGCCGCAATGCCGCCTTTCAGATCATGCTCGTCACGGTTACTTGCGTTCTGCTTGATGGCGCGCGGCGTCGAAATCTGCTGCGGGTGGCCAAACTGCGGCTGCGCTTGACGGCTGTCACCACCGTGATCGTGCCAGCCATATCGGCACTGATGGTTGCCTACATGGGGTATGTGGCGGTCGCACGAAACAACGACGCCGTGTCTGATGATAAGACCGAAGTTCTTGCTGCAATCTTTAGCTTTAATCTGGCCGCTCCGATCGAGCATCTGGACAAGACCGTGAATCGCGACGTGCGGGGTGCGGTGGTCGAGGGCCTGGTGTACTTCACGTCGACGACGATGGGCTACGAATCGTTTCTTCGCATCAACTGGCCTCATGCTACGCTCGGTGTCTACACATTTCCGTTCGCCTTGCGACAGACCAACGCCATCACCGGTTTGAACCCGGCGGAAGCGCTGGACGATAAGGCGGCGCGGCTCGCTGCAGTCGGGGGGTTTGCCTATGGCTGGACGACTGCCTATTCCCACTATCAGACCGACTTCACCGATGTTGGTGCGGCGGTGTTGCTCGCTTTGGGCGGGTTCTGGAGCGGCTGGAGCTGGCGCCGAGCAGTCGAAGGCGCGTCGTTTAATGGCTGTGTGCTGGGTATTATGCTGATTGTCTCCGCGCTGTATACACCGCTTGTTCCAGCGGTGTCGGATACGAACGTGTTTTTGGTGCTGGTGGCAGGCGTAATGTTGCCGTTCGTTGATCGGCTGCTCAGGCGAGACGCGGCTGGCGCTGCCTATGTTGGTTTGCCCAGCGCCGCGTGATCCGCCATTTCGTCCAACTGCTGCTGTGGCCGCTACCGCCGACGCGTCTGTTCGCGCTTCGGCGCATGTTGCTGCGGCTTGCGGGGATCGAGATGGCCGGCGGCGCGAGCATGTGTGGACGCGGCTGGATCCTCGGCCGCGGGCGCTTGTCGGTGGGGCGGGGCAGCTGGCTCAGCCCCGGAGTGATCGTCCACACCCACGTTTTGGCGCCCGTCATCATCGGCGCGGATTGCGATGTCGGCCCCGGCACCGAGTTCATCACCGGCAGCCACGAGTTCGGCCCGGCGTCGCGCCGCGCCGGGCCGGGCACGGCGAATCCGATCGTCGTCGAGGACGGCTGCTGGATCGGTGCAGGCGTGCGCGTGCTGGGCGGAGTGCGGATCGGCGCCGGGTCGATCGTCGCCGCCGGAGCCGTCGTCACGCGCGATATCCCGCCCAACCGGCTGGTCGCGGGCGTCCCCGCCACGATCAAGCGCACGCTCGATTGAGCAGCGCAGTGCAGCGGCCGCCTCTTCTGTTCGTCTCGAACGCGCTTGACGACACGACGCGCGCAGAGCGCGGCATCACAACCGACAGCCCCGCTGCATCGCGCAAGGTGTTCATGGCGTGCGCGGCGTTGCGCAGTGCCGGGGTGAACGCCATCGTTCTCAGTCTCGGCCGCGGCGGGGACCGCACCGGCAAGCACCGCGAAGTCATCCGGCGAGTGGGAGGCGTGCCGGTCGTCTACTGCCGGTTCGACGGCCGCCCGGGCTGGTCGCAGATCGTGAGCGCGCTGGCGCCGATCCAGGCGTTGTGGAGGTTGAGGCGGCGGCGCCCGCTGGCGCTGTTCTACAACCGGCCGGCCGGGTTGGTCCCGGCGCTTGCCGCAGCCCGGCTGATGGGGCTGCGCGCGGCGTTCGATCTTGAGGACGGCGCCGTCGAGCGAAGCGTCATGAGCAGGCTGGTGCAGTGGGCCTACGATGCGCTGAGCGACCGTGCGCTGCTCGCCTGCAAGGCGCTCGCCGGGCAGACGCGGATCGCCGGAGCCGTGCCCTATTACGGGGTTGTCGACAGTTTCGGGCAACCGCGCGACTGGTCCGCAGCGCCATTGCGCGTCCTGCTCGGCGGCAGCCTGATGCCCGAAACCGGTGCGCCCCGTCTTGCCGCGGCGATCGCCCAGCTCCGTGCCGAAGGCGGGCCAGAGGCGGCACGGCTGGCGTTCGACATCACCGGCCAGGGCGTTTCGCTACCGCTGTTCGAAACGCTGGCCGCACAGCCCGGCACGCCGCAGGTCACGGTCCACGGCCGCGCAAGCTTCGCCGACTATAACCGCATCGTCGCGCAGGCGCATGTCGGCCTCGCGCTCAAGCCCAACGGAGGGCCGCTGGCGTACACGACCTTCCCGTCGAAGGTGGTCGAGATGGCCGGAGCCGGGCTGCTGGTGCTGAGCACCGACATCAGCGACGTGCGCTTGGTATTGGGAGAGGGCGCCCGGTATCTCAAGACCGACGGGGTCGAGGAGCTGGTCGACGCGCTCAGCACGATCGCGCGCGAGCCCGAGGCGGCGAGGCTTGCGGCCGAGACTGGCGCCGCCCGGGTCCGCGCACACTTCGCGCTCGATCGCGCGGGCCAGCTGCTGCGTGCGGCGCTGTTCGGGCACCGCGGCTGATGGCAATCGTCGCCTGGCAGCCGCTGCTGACCAGCCATGCGGCGCACACGCTCGCCGCGTTCGGTCGTGCGATGGGCGAACCGGTCCGCGCAGTCGTGCTGCGCACCGAGGATGCATTGCGTCGCTCGCAGGGCTGGCTCGCGCCCCAGGATCTTGGCATCGAGACCACCGTGCTCGCGCCGGGCGACGGGACGCCGCCAGCAGCCGGAGGTGACGTGCACCTGTTCGGCAGCCCGTTCGAAGCACCGCGGCTGATGCGGATGTTGCACCGGCTCCTTGCGCGTTCGGCCGAGGTGTATCTGATCTCCGAACCCTACTCGCCTGCGTCGGTTGGATATTTCACCCACCGGCCGCGCATGGCGGACCGTCTGCGCGCCGCGGCCCGGCCGTCCCTATACTGGATCTATGGACGGGTGTTCGTGCGGCGCGCAGCTGGCGTATTCGCGATCTCGCCGCTTGGCGTGCGCCAGTTCCGGGCGATCGGCGCCAAGCCGGGACGCGTGTTCCCAACGGGCTATTTCGTGCCGGCCCAGATCGAGCCGTTGCACCCACGGCATCCCCGCGCGGCCGACGCGCCGCTGCGGCTGGTGTTCGTGGGCGGACTGGTTGCGCGCAAAGGGCTGGCGCAGCTGATCGAGGCGGTCAATCGTGTGCGCCGGGACGGACTGGCGGTCGATCTTGATGTCTACGGCGCGGGTGATCCGGCGGCTTTTGCGTTCGATGAGACCCACATCCGCTATCGCGGCACCGCTCCGTTCGGGCAGGCGGGTGGGGTCATGGCGCGCTATGACGCGCTCGTGGTGCCCAGCCTGCACGATGGCTGGGGCGTAGTCGTCAACGAAGGGCTGCAGGCCGGCGTGCCGGTGATCGCAACCGTCAAGACCGGGGCTGCGGCCGTCGTGCGGCATTTCGGTGCCGGGTTGGTGACCGAAGGCGGCGCGACCGGGTTGGCTGCCGCGATCGAGCAGCTCGCGCGGGTACCCGCAGCGCTCGAACGGATGCGCGAGGGCGCGTTGCGAGCCGCGCGCGTGCTCACGCCTGAGACGGCCGGTGCGTATATGGCCAATTGCGTGCGTGCCGCCCGCTCCGGGGCGAACCCGCCGCAAAACCCCTGGTATGCCGAGTGACCGCGCCCCGCCAGCCGCTGCGCGTCCACCTCACCAACGTGACGGGGCAGGGGGCGGTCCAGCTCGTCAGCGCGCTACTCCCCGCGCTCGAAGCCGAGCCGTCGCTTAAGATCACGCGGCTCGATCTTCCAGACAGCGGAGCGCTCGCGGCCTACCGCCCGGCGTCGCCTGCGACCATGGCGGTCCGCTACCGGCGCACGCTTCCCAACGCGGTCTCGCGCCTTGTCGAAACCGCCGCGCCCGCCCGCGGCTTCGATCCGGGCGAACCGGTGCTTGTCCTGGGCGACTTGCCACTCAATCTCCGTGCGCCGCAGGTCGTGCTGACGCACAACCCGCACACGCTACCGCCGCGACTGGGCGGCGGCACATCGCCGACCTTCAGGGTCTATCGCGCCATCCTGCACGCAAATCTCGGCCGCATCGGCGCGATGATCGTGCAGACGCCGCTGATGGCCGATCGGATGGCCAAGGCTTATCCGGCGCTGGCGGGCAGAATCGCTTCGATCGCGCAGCCCCCGCCGCCCTGGCTGCTCGGCTCGGGCTTGCGGCGCACGGGGCCGGCCGACGCGCGGGGGCGCGGCCTGCGGCTGTTCTATCCCGCCGCGGGTTATCCGCATAAGAACCACGCGCTCCTGGCCCGGCTCGATCCACAGGCTGCGTCGCTGATCGACCAGCTGACGCTGACGATCCCGCCCGAGCGCAACCCGTGTCCCGGCGCGTCGTGGCTGAGGATGGCCGGGCGGCTCGATCCATCAGCGATGCTGGACGAGTATCGGACCGCCGACGCGCTGCTGTTCCTGTCCAAGGCCGAAAGCTTCGGCTTTCCGCTTGTAGAGGCGATGTGGCTGGGCCTGCCGATCATCGCGGCCGATCTGCCCTATGCGCGCACACTGTGCGGTGAAGCGGCGATCTACTTCGATCCGGACGAAGCTACCTCGCTCGCAGCTGCGCTCTGCGATCTAAGCCAGCGGCTTCGCGCGGGCTGGTGGCCCGATTGGTCCGCGCAGCGCACAGCGTTCCCGCACGATTGGGCCGCGGTCGCAGCCGCAGTAGCCGGGGTGGTGCAGCGGGTCGCGGCGGCTCGCGGCCGCGGGGTCGCCGGCTGAGCGAACCCCTCGTGCGCGGCCGGCCGCCGGAGCTGCGGCACGGCCGGTGCCTATTCCGCCGCCTGCATCTCGGCTGCGCTGAGCGGGTGATCCAGCCGCGCCAGCATTTCCTTCGGGCAGATCTGCACGAACTGGCCGCGGCGAAGCTCCCATTCGTCGAGGATGGTCGACGCCCAGGCTGATCCGGTCGCGGCGGCGTGGGCTGCGATGTGGGTGTGGAGCCGCTCCTCCCACCAGCGCGAGCTAAGGCCTATGGCGACGACGCTGTCAGGGTTCAGCCGCCGCGCGAACTGGCCATCGACGTCCAGCACCCAGGCCATGCCGCCCGTCATGCCCGCGCCGAAATTGGCGCCCGTCGGGCCGAGCACGACGACCTCGCCGCCGGTCATGTACTCGCAGCCATTCGCACCGCAGCCCTCAAGGACAGCGACTGCACCCGAATTACGAACCGCGAACCGCTCGCCGGCCTGGCCCGCAGCGTACAACTCGCCCGAGGTGGCTCCGTAGAGGCACGTGTTGCCGAGGATCGTGTTCTCGTTCGAGACCAGCGGACTGGAAATCATCGGCCGCACGATGATCGTCGCGCCGCTGAGGCCCTTGCCGACATAGTCGTTCGCCTCGCCGAACAGCTCGATCGTGAGGCCCCTGGCGCCGAACGCTCCAAGCGACTGTCCCGCGCTTCCTCGCAGGCGGAGGTGCAGGTGACCCGGCGCTAGCCCGTCCGGCCCGAAGCGGCGCACGATCGCCGACGACGTGCGCGCGCCCACGGCTCGATGCGTGTTGCGGATATTGTAGGCCAGCTGCACCCGCTCGCCGCGCTCGAACAGCCGCGCGGAGTCGGCGACGATCTCGGCGTCAAGCGTATCGGGCACCGGGTTGCGCCAGGCGTTGAGGCTGAAGCGGCGTTGCGCATCGGGTGCGTCGACCTTGGCGAGCAGGGGGTTCAGGTCCAGGTCGTCCAGATATTCATGGCCGCGGCTGGTCTGCGTCAAAAGGTCGGTGCGCCCGATCACCTCGTCTAGGCTGCGGTAGCCCAGCCTGGCGAGGATTTCGCGTGTTTCCTCGGCGATGAAGGTCATCAGGTTGATAACCTTTTCGGGGCTGCCGCCGAACTTTGCCCGTAGCGCCTCGTCCTGCGTGCAGACGCCGACCGGGCAGGTGTTCGAATGGCACTGCCTGACCATGATACAGCCCATCGCAACGAGGCTGAGCGTGCCGATCCCGAACTCCTCGGCGCCGAGGATCGCGGCGATCACGATGTCGCGCCCGGTTTTCAGGCCGCCGTCGGCGCGCAGCTTCACGCGATGCCGAAGTCCGTTCAGCGTCAGCACCTGGTTCGCTTCGGCCAGCCCCATCTCCCAGGGGCTGCCAGCGTATTTGATGCTGGTCTGCGGGGATGCGCCGGTGCCGCCGACATGGCCGCTGACGAGGATCACATCGGCGTGCGCCTTGGCGACCCCCGCCGCGATGGTGCCGATGCCAGCCGAACTCACCAGCTTCACGCACACGCGCGCATCGGGGTTCACCTGCTTCAGGTCGTAGATCAGTTGGGCGAGGTCCTCGATCGAATAGATGTCGTGGTGCGGTGGCGGGCTGATCAGGCTGACGCCCGGCGTGGCGTGGCGGAGCTTGGCGATGAGCTCGGTCACCTTGAAGCCGGGCAGCTGGCCGCCCTCGCCGGGCTTGGCGCCTTGCGCGACTTTGATCTCGATCTCGTCGCAGGCGTTCAGATATTCGGCCGTCACGCCGAAGCGGCCGCTGGCGATCTGCTTGGTGGTGCTGTTCGCATTGTCGCCGTTCAACCGCGGCGTGAAGCGGGCCGCATCCTCGCCGCCTTCGCCGCTCACCGCTCGGGCGCTGATGCGGTTCATCGCGATGGCGAGCGTCTCGTGCGCCTCGGGACTGAGCGCGCCGAGGCTCATGCCCGGAGTGACGAACCGGCGGCGGATCGCATTGACGCTCTCGACTTCCTCGATCGGCACCGGCGGCCGCGTTTCGGTGAACGCCAGCAGATCGCGCAGCGCGATCGGCGGCTTGGCTGCGACCATGCGGCTGTAGGTCAGATAGCCCTGGTAGCTGCCCGCAGCGACCGCCGATTGCAGCACGTGGATTTCCTCACCGCCCCAGCCGTGCGCCTCGCCATCGGCGCGTTCCTTGTAGAGCCCGCCGATCGCGAGCCGCGGCCGCCCTTCGCCGAACGCCGCGCGGTGGCGCAGCTGGCAGTTCAGGTGGATCGACGTGTAGCCCTCGCCCGAGATGCGGCCGGGCAGGCCGGGCATCAGATCAGCCAGGATCGCGCGGCTGAGGCCCACCGCCTCGAAATTATAGCCGCCGCGATAGGACGAGATCACGCTGATCCCCATCTTGGCGAGGACCTTCAGCAGCCCGTCCGACACCGCCTGGCGGTAGCGCGCGACCGCCTCGTCTAGGCCGAGCCCGCCATACAGCCCGCGAGCGTGGGCGTCGACGATCGCCTCCTGCGTCAGCCAGGCGTTGACCGTTGTCGATCCGACCCCGATCAGCACCGCGACATAATGCGTATCGAGCGCTTGTGCCGCACGCACGTTGAGGCTGGCATAGGTTCGCAGGCCCGCGCTCACCAGGTGGCTGTGCACCCCGGCTGCGGCGAGGATCATCGGCACCGCGACCCGCTCCGGCCCCGCGCCCTCGTCGCTCAGGAACAGCTCGGTGCGGCCGGCGCGGACGTGGGCTTCGGCCTCGGCGCGCGCGCGTTCGATCGCAGCCCGCAGCCCGGCGGGGCCGCCGCCCGCGGGAAAGGTGCAATCGATCCGCCCCACCTTGACGCCGAAATGGCCGATCAGCGCGTCCCACTCGCGGTTGGTGATGACCGGGCTGTCGAGCACCAGGACGCCGTCGAGAGGGCGTGGCGGGTCGAGAAGGTTACGGAAGTTGCCGAAGCGCGTGCGGAGCGTCATCGTCCGCCCCTCGCGCAGACTGTCGATCGGCGGGTTGGTCACCTGCGCGAAATTCTGCCGGAAGAAGCTGGACAGACAGCGCGGCCGGTTGCTGATGACCGCGAGCGGCGTGTCGTCGCCCATCGATCCGACGGCTTCCTTCGCGTCCTCGACCATCGGCCTCAAAATCAGCTCGAGGTCCTCATGACTGCGCCCGGCGGCGATCAGCTGGCGCGTCAGATCGGGCGCTGAGAGGCGCGGGCCGGGCTCGGGCGCAGGCGGCGCGATGTCGGCCAGCCCCCGCACCGGGGCGACCAGAGCCGCATAGTCGGCCTGCGCGGCGATGCGATCCTTCAGCGCCTCGTCGCAGAGCACCGTGCCCGCGTCGAGGTCGACGCCCGCCATCTCGCCCGGCCCAAGGCGGCCCTTCGCGGTCAGCTCGGCCTCGTCGAGCGGAACGATCCCCGCCTCGCTGCCGCTGACGAACAGCCCGTCGCGCGTCAGCGCCCAGCGCATCGGGCGCAGTGCGTTGCGGTCCGCGCCGACGATCGCGAAGCGGCCGTCGGTCATCGCGAGCGCGGCCGGGCCGTCCCATGGCTCCATCAGGCTGGAAAAATACGCATACATCGCCGCGTGGGCGGGCGGCAGTTCGGGCCCGAAGGCTTCGGGCACCAGCATCAGCTTGGCTGTCGGCGCGTCGCGACCCGCCCGGACCAGCAGCTCAAACACCGCATCGAGCGCGCCGGTGTCGCTGGCGCCCGCCGGGATGACGGGCTTCACATCCTCCTTCGCGGCGCCGAACGCGAGGCTGGCCATCCGGATTTCGTGGCTGCGCATCCAGTTGCGGTTGCCGCGCAGCGTGTTGATCTCGCCATTATGCGCGATGCAGCGGAATGGCTGCGCCAGCCACCACTGCGGGAACGTGTTGGTGCTGTAGCGCTGGTGATAGATCGCGAATCGCGAGACGAACTGCTCGTCGGCCAGGTCCGGGTAGAACCGGTCGATCGATTGCGCCAGAAACAGGCCCTTGTAGATGATCGTCCGGCAGCTCAGCGAACATACGTAGAAGCCCGGAATCTGCGCCGCGATCGCCTGGCGCTCGATGCGCCGCCGAATGAGATACAGGTCGCGTTCGAAGGCGTCGCGCGCGGCGGCCCCGCCGTCCTCGGGCCCCGCGATCATGATCTGCTCGATCTCGGGCCGCGTCGCCGCCGCCTTCGCTCCGATGACGCTGGTATCGACCGGGACCTGCCGCCAGCCGTAGACCCGGTAACCGAAGCCGATCACCGCGGACTCGATGATCGTGCGGCAGGCTTCCTGGTCGGCAAGGCTGGTCCTTGGCAGGAACATCTGGCCCACGCCCAGCAATTCGCTGCCGGGGCGGTGCGCGGTCCCCGCAATATGATCGTGGAAAAACCGAACCGGCAGCTCCAGCATCACGCCCGCGCCGTCGCCCGTCAGCCCGTCGGCATCGACCGCGCCGCGGTGCCACAAGTTCTTGAGCGCGGTGATCGCGTGCGCCACCGCCCGCCGCGTCGGCTGCCCAGACGTCTCGGCGATCAGCCCGACGCCACAGGAGTCATGCTCGTCGGCAGGGTCATAGAGCGGGGCTGGCATCGTCATCGGCCGGACAACCTGCCGGTTCGCTGGCACCCACGCAAATCACTTCCGCGGTCGGCCGTCTATCCGGCAGGCGACCCGGGCTTCACAGATAGGCGACGTCGCGCGCGAAGCCCATCAGACGGAAGCCGCCGTCGACCGTCAGCGTCTGCGCGGTGAGCGCAGGAGCCGCGACGAGATAGCGCAGCGCAGCCACCAGATCGGCCACCTCGACGCCGCGCTCCAGCGCGTTCCGGGCGTGGACCGCGTCGAAATTCTCGCGGCTCTGCGGGCCCGAGACCAGCGTCACCGACGGCGCGATCGCGTTCACGCGGATGCGCGGCGCGAGCGTCCGCGCCGACAGCTCGGTGAGGCACGCCAGCCCGGCCTTGGACAGCGTATAGGTGAGATAATCCGGGTTCAGCGCCTGCAGTTTCGCGTCGAGCAGATTGACGACCAGCCCGCGCGCGCCGTCGGGCAGGGCGGCTGCGAAGGCTTGCGTCAGCAGCGCCGGCGCCCGCAGGTTGGCGGCGATGTGCGCATCGAAACCGGCTGCCGTGAAGCCGCGCATGTCGTCATAGCTGAACCGCGAGGCGTTGTTCACCAGCAGCCGTGCGCGGTTGCCCGCCGCGGTCATAACCCGTTCGGCGCAGTCGGGGGCCGACAGGTCGGCTGCGACCGCCTCGCCCCCGGTTTCGGCAGCGAGCGCCTCGGCCTCGTCGCGGCTCGATCCATAATGGATCAGCACGCGCCAGCCGTCCTCGGCCAGAGCGCGGGTGAAGGCCGCGCCGATGCGCCGGGCACCGCCGGTCACGATCGCCAGCGGCTGCGGGCCGAACTCGGGCGGGGTCACTCTGCCCGTCCCCGCAGCGGGGAGCGGCCGCGGGCCAGCGGCGGCGGTTGGGGCGGGCGGCAAAACTTCGAGCGCATCGGCGGGCTTTAGCGCGGGCAGGGTCTGCCCGGAACCGGGCGGGGCCGGGTGCCGCAGGCCGTGATCGTCAACCCCACCGGCCGACGCCCTGCGCTCCGGTCACATCCCCCGCGCCGGGAGGGGGTGGCGCGTCACCCTGCGAGCTTTACGCGGACTCGCCCGGCTCGCTGCTGCCCGGCCCGGACAGATCACGGGCGACTTCCGGGCGCCTGAGGATCGCGTCGACCCGGGCGCCGGTGTCGAAGCTTTCGTCCACGCGAAAGCGCAGTTCGGGCGTAAAGCGAAGGTTGACGCGTCGCGCGATCTCGCGCCGCACCGTGCCCGCCTGGCCGGCGAGCGCGCGGATCAGCGGCCGGTGGTCCTCCACCCCCAGCGCGCGCACGAAGACGGTCGCGATCTTGAGGTCGGGCGTCAGCCGCACTTCGGTCACGCTGATGAGCCCGCCCGAGACCGGCAGCCCCTCGACCGCGCCGCGCGCCAGCACCTCGGCGACCGCATGGCGCATCTCCTCACCCACACGCAGCAGACGGACCGAGGGTTTGGGCGCGGGGGGCATCGCACGGCTTATGGTTGCGGGCATCGGGAAAGTCACGGGAGACCGTTCACGCCGATCTGGTGCGCGACGTCGACGGGTGGCGGCGGTCGTCAGCCGACGAACGCGCGTTCCATCACGTAGCGGTCGGGCACGGCGTGCGTGCCTTCGTGGAGCCCGGCGTCTTCCAGGATCGCTGCCATGTCCTTGTTGAAGCCAAGGCTGCCGCACAGCATGAAGCGGAAGCTCAACGGATCTTCCTGGTCGATGCCGAGATCGCGCCGGAACTCGCCGCTGGCGATCAGGTCGGTGATGCGGCCCTGCTTGCGGAATTGGCCCCGCGTCACGGTCGGGTAGTAATGGAACCGGTCGCGCAGCGCCTCGCCGAAGATTTCGTCATGCTGGATGTCGTTCTCCAGCAGCTGGCGGTAGGCAAGCTCCTCGACCTGCCGCACCGTGTGGGTGACGACGATGCGCTCGAACTTCTCGTGCGTGTCAGGGTCGCGCAGCACCGACAGGAAGGGCGCAAGGCCGGTGCCGGTGCCGACCATGCACAGCGTGCCGCCGGGCAGCAGCGAGTCGATGACGAGAGTTCCCGTCGGCTTGCGGCCCAGAAGGATGGTGTCGCCGGGCTGGAGGTGCTGCAGCCGCCCAGTGAGCGCGCCGCCCTGCACCTTGATCGAGAAGAACTCGAGATGCTCCTCCCAGCTAGGGCTCGCGATCGAATAGGCGCGCAGGACGGGCTTGCCGCCCTCGCCGGGCAGGCCGATCATCACGAACTCGCCCGAGCGGAAGCGGAAGGACGACGGCCGCTCGACGCGGAAGGTGAACAGCGTATCGGTCCAGTGGTGCACGTAGGTGACGCGCACCGCGAACAGGCCCTTCATTTCGGCGAGCGCGGCAATGGCGGCGTGGTCGGTCAGGTCGGTCGTCGTGGTCATCGTTGGAAGCCGTGGTCTTTCCGTTGGCGTCATCCCGGCGCCCGGGCCGGGATCCCGCTGGCCTGCGGCGCATCGCGCCCTGCCGCCCGCCGGGCAGCAGCAAGCGGGACTCGGATCAGACCCGGGATGACGGGGGTCTTAGGCGGGCGCGTGCTCCGTGGCTATGCCCCGCGCCAGCACGTCGGCATAGACGTGGAGAGCGGGTGCGCCGCCCGTGTGCAGGAACAGGACGCGCTCGCCCTTCAGCTCGCCGCGCCGCGCGAGCCCGATCAGCCCGGCCATCGCCTTGCCGGTGTAGACGGGATCGAGCAGGATGTTCTCGTACGCTGCAGCCATCCGCACCGCATCGGCCATCTCTGGCGTGGGCAGCGAGTAGCCGGGGCCGACCCACTCGTCGAGACACACCACCGCCTCGCGCGGCGGGGGCGTAACGCTGAGCAGCTGCGCCGTGCCGGTGGCTTCGCGGAAGATGTTGCCCTCCTGCTCGGCGCGCGGACGGCGGACGTTGATGCCCGTCACCGCCAGCCCGGCGTTCAGCGCCGTCAGGCCCGCGAGCAGCCCTGCGTGGGTGCCGCCCGAACCGCTCGCGACGACGACTCGATCGAACGCCACGCCCATCTCGAAGCTCTGCGCCATCAGTTCCTGCGCGCAGGCGACATAGCCTAGCGCACCGAGCGGCGTGCTGCCGCCGCCCGCGATGACATAGGGCTTGCGGCCCTCGGCGCGCGCGGCCTCGGCCATCGCCGCCATGCCCGCCTGCAGGTCGGTGCCTGCCGGGACGACGCAGAGCCGCTCAACGCCCAGCAGATCGAACATCAGATTGTTGCCGGTCGCGTCCGCCTTGAAGCTGCCGGGGACGCGCTCCTCGATCAGCAGGCGGCAGGCCAGGCCCTCCTTCGCGGCCGCAGCCGCGGTCAGCCGCGCGTGGTTCGATTGCGGCGCGCCGGTGGTGATGAGCGTGTCCGCCCCTTCCGCCAGCGCGTCGGCAACGAGGAACTCCAGCTTGCGCGTCTTGTTGCCGCCGCCCGCGAGCGGGTTGAGGTCATCGCGCTTGATCCAGCACTCGACCCCAAGCGCGGCGGACAGGCGGGGCATGGCTTCGATGGGCGTGGGGCCGCCCATATAGCGGCGGCGCGGATAGCGGGCGAGGTTCATGGTCGCCAAAGCCGATGCCTGCACCCGCGCCCCGAACGCAAGTTAGCGCTTCTGCTGCCGCTCTAGCGCCGCAGCCTCGGGCGAGCTGCGGCCGCGATGCGTGCCGCGCGGCTCACCCGGAAGCGACACGTCCTCGCCCAGCCGGTCGCGGACCCAGCATTTCAGCACCAGCGTGTAAAGGACAACGGTGAGCGGCACCGCGAGGATCACCCCGCCCACGCCGAACATCAGCCCGAAGATCACCAGCGTGAAGATCGAAAGGCTGGGCGGCAGCGCTGCAACCTCCTTCTGCACGATGGGCGTGATGAAATTGCCCTCCAGCTGCTGCACCACCACGAACACGATTGCCGTCAGCAACAGCATGTGCGGCCCTTCGACCACACCGACGAGCAGCGCCGGCACCGCTGCGAGGATCGGCCCCAAGAGGGGGATGAACTGCGTAATCCCCGCGATCAGCCCCAGCGCCAGCCACGACGGGCTGCCGATGATGCGCAGGCCGATCGTCACCAGCGCGCCGATGATCAGCATCGCCGCGAACTGCGCGGTCAGCCATCCGCCGAGCGCGCGACCCAGCGCACGCAGCGTCTCCTCGATATAGGGCCGCCGCTCGCGCGGCCACAGCACCAGAAAGCCGCGCATGTGCGCTTCCGGGTCGGCAGCGAGGTAGATGCCGCCGACGATCGACAGGCCGATGGTCGACAGCGCGCCAGCGATGCCGCCCGCGACGCCCTGCAGCACGTTCAGCACCTGCGACGGGCTGGGAATCGCGGCCTTCAGCTGCGCGGTCAGGTCGGGGAAAAAGCCGGTGGACAGCGCCCACGCTTGCGCCCGCTCCCACGCGGCGGGAAGCAGCGCCTGCAGCTGACCGAACTGGTTCACCACCTCGCGCCCGAACAGGAAGAAGGTCGCGCCCAGCACCGCCAGCACCAGCAGCAGGGCGACGGACAGCGCCAGGCCCGGCCGCAGCCCCAGCCGCTTCTGGAACATGCGGCTCAGCCGATTGAACAAGGCGGCGATCAGCACTGCGCCGAACAGCATCAGCCACGCCTCGCGCAGCCACCACAGCGCAACGATCGCCAGCGCCAGCGCCGTGACGGCAAACAAGCGGACAGTGAAACTCGGGCGCAACAATCCGAACCTTTCCTTTGGCTGCGCCGCTTCCCCCGCCGGGCGGCCCCGCTATAACGATTCGACGTGGGACGCCGAGGGACGAATGAAAGCGACGGTTGAACGCGCTACGCTGTTAAAGACGCTGGCGCACGTGCACTCGGTGGTGGAGCGGCGCAACACCATCCCCATCCTTTCGAACGTCATGATCGAGGCGGGGCCCGGCGGGCTGCGCTTCATGGCGACCGATCTTGACATCCAGCTGGTGGAAACGGCGCCCGGTGCGGTGGAGACGCCCGGTGCGACGACGGTGCCCGCGGCGACGCTGTTCGAAATCGCGCGCAAGCTGCCTGATGGCGCGCAGGTGGAGCTGACCGCGCAGGACAACCGCATGGCGGTGAGGGCCGGGCGCTATCACTCCAACCTGCCGACGCTGCCGCGCGAGGACTTCCCCGTACTCGCCGAAAGCGAGTTGCCAGTGCGCTTCAATCTGCCGGCCGAGCATCTGAAGCGCATGATCGACAAGACGCGCTTTGCGATCTCCAACGAGGAGACTCGCTATTATCTGAACGGGATCTTCCTGCACGCGACCGAAAGCCCGATCCCTGCCCTGCGCGCGGTGGCGACCGACGGCCACCGCTTGGCGCGCGTGACGATGGACCTGCCCGAAGGCGCCAAGGGCATGCCCGATGTGATCGTTCCCAAGAAATGCATCGCCGAGATACGCAAGCTGCTGGACGAGGCCGACGGCGACGTCGGCGTGTCGCTGTCGGCCTCCAAAATCCGCGTCGATTTCGGCGCGGCGGTGCTGACGTCGAAGCTGATCGATGGCACCTTCCCCGATTATAGCCGCGTCATTCCCACGGCGAACGACCGGCTGCTGCGCCTCGATCCGCAGTCGTTTGCCAGCGGTGTCGACCGCGTCGCAGCCATCGCGGCCGAAAAGACGCGCGCGGTGAAGCTGGGACTGGACCGCGACAAGCTGCGGCTGTCGGTCACCTCGCCCGAAAATGGCGTCGCCGAGGAGGAATTGCCCGCCGACTACGCCGCCGCTCCGTTTGAGGTTGGGTTCAACAGCCGCTATCTCTTGGATATCCTGGGCCAGATCGAAGGCGACGAGGTCGAGGTCCACCTGGCCGACGCCGCCGCTCCGACGCTGATCCGCGAGGGGCCGAAATCGAACGCGCTCTACGTGCTGATGCCGATGCGGGTTTGAGGGGCCGCGCCGAGCCGGATCGGGCTCGCTGGGCGGACATCCTGGGCACGATGGAAGCCGGCCGGATCGCCGGATCGCCGGATCGAGCATCCGGCCTTCGAGTCGATTGCCGTCAACGAACGGACGGGCAGAGCTGCGATCACGCCCGCCAGCCAGCCGACTAAGCTGCGTCCGGTCGCGAGCGCGTTCGCCGCGACCTTCGTTTGCGAAGCGACGGCGTCAATCCAACACCAGCAGCCGCCTGGCGACCTACATCGAGGAGCGATCGGGCCGCTTCAGCATCAGCGCGCCGCGCTTACAGGTCGCGACCAGCGTCCCGTCCTGCTTGTAGGCGCGGTGCTGGAAAGTGACGATGCCCTGATTGGGGCGCGATCTGCTCTCGCGCGCGTCCAGCACCTCGGTTTCCACGCGAACCGTGTCGCCGTGGAACAACGGCGCCGGAAAGCGCACCTCGTCCCAGCCGAGATTGGCGATCGTGGTGCCGAAGGTTGTATCGTTCACGCTGATGCCGACCATCAGTCCCAGCGTGAAGCAGCTGTTGACAATGCGCTTCCCGAACTCGGTTTGGTCGCGGCAATATTCCTCGTCGAGATGCAGATAGGCCGGATTGTGCGTCAGCGCCGAGAACCAGACATTGTCGGCCTCGGTGATCGTGCGGCGGATCGGATGCCGGATCAGCTGGCCGACGCTGAAGTCTTCGAACCAGAGCCCTGGCATGTCAGCGCGCTTCCGCCGACCGGGACTTCCCTTGCCGGGCCTCGCGCTGTTGCTTTGACCACCCTCTCGCGCCAGCGCGCGGGGGACAGGGCGCCTCGGCGGCTAGAGGTGGGGTGACGATCACGCGTGGATTTCGGTCTGCGCGAAAAAATACGCAATCTCGATCGCTGCATTCTCCGCGCTGTCGCTGCCATGCACCGTATTTGCTTCGATCGACTCGGCGTGGACCTTTCGGATCGTGCCCTCGGCCGCGTTTGCCGGGTTGGTCGCGCCCATCACCTCGCGGTTGCGGGCGACGGCGTTCTCCCCCTCCAGCACCTGCACCACGACCGGTCCGCTCGTCATGAACTGCACCAGATCGGCGAAGAACGGCCGCTCGCGGTGCACGGCGTAGAAGCCCTCGGCCTCGGCCCGGCTCAGCCGCACGCGCTTCTGGGCGACGATCCGCAGGCCCGCAGCCTCCAGCATCGCATTGACCTTGCCGGTAATGTTCCGGCGGGTAGCGTCGGGCTTCAGGATTGAAAGCGTGCGTTCGGTGGCCATGGTCAGCGGCGTCCTTGTCGGATCGGTTTTTCGGGATTGCTGCGCCGCAATAAACGGCGGGGGCGCGGGCTGGCAAGCGGCGTCGGCTCACGCCTTCAGCCGCTTTTCCTCCCAGCCGCGCTCGCCCTGGAACCAGTAGGTCGGGCTGAAACCGTCGGCTTTCAGCGCCTTCCACTCGGCGCGAGCAGCACCGGCCGCATCCTCGCCAGCGAAAACCAGCGCCACCCGCCTGAAGCCCACCCGCGGCAGTGCGGGCGCCAGCGCGACGAGCATCGCCGCTCCGTTCGCAGCCGTGTCACCGCGCGTCAGCAGCACCGGCTGCTCGGCGGGTGAGGGGCCGTCCTCGGCACCATGCGGCAGGAAGCTGTCGGGCCGGTATTCCCACAGATGCCGGTCCAGCCGCGCGCGCTCCAGATCGTCCGGCACCCTCAGCGCCACCCGCAGACCCGCCCCCAGCGCCCGCTCCAACAGCCGCGGCAGCACGGCCTCCACCGTGCCGCGCGTCACCTGATAGAACTGCACCTGCACGGCGGGTTATCGAACCGCAGCCCGCGCCGGCACCGCCGCGCGCCCGCGCCGTCGCGTTTCCAGACCGCGCGGATCCGCATGTTCGCCAATCACGTGCGGATCGCTGCGTCGCTGACCAGCGATCTCCTCATCGGTCAACGGGTCGAACCTCCTCGGTCACGTAGACGTTAGGGTCGCTGCTCACGTCTGTTCGCCCTCCGGAAGCTGATCAGGCGGCCATCCGGGCCGCGCCGCGTGGATATGGCAACGCAAATCGGCTGGTTGAGCGGCCGCACCGGGCCGATCGCCAGCCAGCGCTCCTCGCCAAGCGAGCGCTTCTCCTTGCGCCTGTGCTCCAGCATCGCCGGTCATCGCGGACGGAAAGCTTCGCTCACCGCCCTTCGCGGTGGTCCGCGATGTAGCGATCCAGCAGCCGCACGCCGTAACCCGTCGCGCCCTTGGGAGTCGTCGGCAGGTCTTTCTGCGTCCACGCCATGCCCGCAATGTCCAGATGCGCCCAATGCACGCCCGGCTGGATGAAGCGGCCCAAAAACTGCGCGGCAGTGATCGACCCGGCCTCGCGCCCGCCGATATTCTTCATGTCGGCGATCGGGCTTTCGATCAGCTTGTCGTAGGCATCGCCCAGCGGCATCCGCCACAGCTTGTCGCCGCTCGCCAGGCCAGAGAGGCCGAGATCGTTCGCCAGCCCGTCGTCATTGGCGAACATGCCCGCATATTCGTTGCCAAGGCTGATCACCATCGCTCCGGTCAGCGTAGCGAGGTCAATGATCACCTCGGGCTTGAAGCGCTCCTGCGCGAACCACAGCGCGTCGCACAGCACCAGCCGCCCCTCGGCGTCGGTGTTCAGCACCTCGACCGTCTGCCCGCTCATCGTGCGGACCACGTCGCCGGGGCGCTGGGCGTCGCCATCGGGCATGTTCTCCACCAGCCCGCAAATGCCGATGACGTTCGCCTTCGCGCGCCGTCCCGCAAGCGCCATCATCGCGCCGACGACCGCGCCGGCGCCGGCCATGTCGTACTTCATGTCCTCCATGCCGGCGGCGGGCTTGATCGAGATGCCGCCGGTATCGAACGTCACGCCCTTGCCGACGAAGCACACGGGCCGCTGCGATCCGCCATTCTCCCACTTCAGCACCAGCAGCCGCGGCTCCTTGCGCGATCCGCGCGCGACGCCCAGCAGCGCGCCCATGCCGAGCAGTTCCATGTCGCGGGGCCCAAGCACGTCCACCTCGACGCCCATCTCGCGCAGCACCTCACAGCGCTCGACGAAGCTCTCTGGGTAGATGACGTTGCCTGGCTCGGTCACGAGGTCGCGCGTGAAGGCGACGCCGCGCGCGATGGCGAGCAGCGGCTCGAACCGATGCTCCGCGCCCGGCCCGCGTGACACGACTGCGATTTCGTTGAGCGAGGCGCGCTTCTTTTCGGGCAGTTTGGTCTGGTATTTCTCGAACCGATAGGCGCGCAGCCATGCGCCGAGCGCAATGCGCGCGGCAGCGTCGGCGGCCTCGGGGCTGTCGCCCAGCGCGCCCACGTCGATCAGCAAGCGCCTGACGCCGCTCGTCAGCAGCTTTGCCGCAAGCGCGCCGCCAACCTTCTCCCAAACATGCGCGTCGCGCTTGTCCTCATCGCCCGCGCCCACGATCAGCAGCCGGTCCGGCGCGTGCTCGCCCGGCGCAAGCAGCTCGACAACCGCGCCGGCCTCGCCCTCGAAGCGCGCAGCGGCCAGCGCCCGCTCCACCCCGGCGGGGGCGTCCCCCAGCACCCGCCGGTCTTTCCCGGCAAGCAGCGCCACCGCATCGGCCTGGAAGTCGCTGGGGTTGAACTGCACGCGCATGTGGCCTTCGTCCTTCTCGTTACCGGATTTGATTGGGTTCGCCCCGCCTTAAGCGCGCGCCGACGCCCTGCCAACGCGTGGCCGCTTGCCTCGCCCGCCGCCCGCCCTCTAAGCCTGCGCGCGACCACCCGCGCCGCCACGGACCCAGCAGACCCGCCGCCTTGCCCCGCACGCCCCACCTGCTGATCCTTTCCGCGCTGGCCGGCTGCGTGGGCACGGCCGCGTGGGCGCAGGCCGGGCCGCAGGCGCGCGTGCAGCCCGCCGACGACGCAACGCCCGCGTCGTCGACCCCGCCGCCGCAAGAGGGCCAGGGCGAGCAGGAGATCGTCAAGCCCGGCGACATCATCGATTTCCAATCGGACACGCTCAGCTACGATGACCGCGGCGATATCGTCACCGCGACCGGCGCGGTTGTGGTGCAGCGCGACGCCTACCGGCTGCGCGCCGACAAGGCGATCTGGAACCGCAAGACGGGCGAGTTCACCGCGACGGGCAACGTCGTCGTCGTCGATCCGCAGGGCAACCAGGCGTTCGGCGACAACGCCAAGATCGACGACACGCTGAAGAACGCGGCGATGGACAACATGCTGCTTGTCTTGGAAAGCGGCGGGCGGCTTGCTGCGCAATCGGGTCGGCGCGTCGACGGCGTCTCGACGCTCAACCGCGGGGTCTACAGCCCTTGCGCCGTCGAGGATGGCTGCGGCCTTAAGACCACGCCCGTCTGGCAGATCAAGGCGCTGCGGATCGTCCACAATCCGGGCAGAAACCGTGTTTTCTATGAGAGTGCGTGGCTTGAGATCGCGGGCGTGCCGGTCCTCTATCTGCCGCGCTTCAGCAATCCCGATAAGACCACGGCCAATTCACCCGGCTTCCTGACGCCCGACCTCCGCATCGCGCGCGCGCAGGGCTTCACCC
>Ga0326763_1000026_pt1 | contig 57534 bp, 51 predicted proteins | sample NORPS_P_FD_207671 | JGI IMG/M metagenome (GOLD analysis project Ga0326763, IMG submission 207671) | Hot spring water microbial communities from Norris Geyser Basin, Yellowstone National Park, WY, United States - NOR.PS_P | ecosystem: Environmental > Aquatic > Thermal springs > Unclassified...
GAAAGTGATCGGCACGGTTGCGGTCAGCTGGAACAGATCGTTTGCATAGGCTTCTTGATGACTGCGCACGTTTTCATGGAGGTAATACAGCCCGAAGACGCCGGTCAGCTTGCGGCTAGTGTATTTAAGCTGCAACTCCTGACTATATTGCTCCTGCTTGATGTCCACAAGCACGTCGCCCGTCTGCGCTTGGCTGGCATCGATGTCGATATAGAACGGAGCGCGCAGCGTGCGAAAACCAGTAATCGACGTCAGCGTGAAACCGTCGCCGACACGCCAGTTCATCGTGTAGTTGACGCCGACGTGGTCAAGCTTCTGGCCCTGGCCGGGAAGCAGGCTGGTTGATGCCTTATAGTCATATGGCCCATATGGCTGCGCCGGGACTAGCACCACTGCGCTCGCAGGCACGAAGCGTGTTGCCAGCAACGGCGCGGTGGGGTAGCCGAGCGTCGGCGCCGTGCGCACGCGGGTGTAATCGACTGCCAGCGTCGCATCGAAATTGTCGACTGGCTGGAAGCGCAGGATGCCGCGGCCGGCATAGGTGTCGCGGTTGTTGTAGCGGCGGCCAGTGCGCGGATCGGTCACCAGCCCGTCGCGCGTGTCATAAACGCTGGAGAGCGACAGCGCGAGCTTGTCAGAAACGAGCGGAACCGAGACGTAGCCGTTCGCCAGCACTTGGTTATACTCGCCATAGCCGACGCTAACATTGCCCGTGACTTCATTCAGATTGGGCTTGCGGCTGACGATATTGACTGCACCGCCGATCGTGTTCTTACCGTAGAGCGTTCCCTGCGGCCCGCGCAGCACCTCGACACGCTCAACATCGTACAGATTGAACAGCGCGCCCTGGATACGGCTGATATAAACTCCATCGACATAGATACCGACCGCCGGATCGAAGGTCTGCAGCGCATCGGGCTGACCGATGCCGCGAATGAAGATGTTCGCATTGGTCGAAGAACCGCGTCCCTGCACGATATTCACATTAGGGCTGGTGCCCTGCACGCCGGAAAGATCGACCGCGCCCAGCCGTTCGGCGGCAAGCTGCGTGTAGGCGGTGACGGCGACTGGCACATCGAGCAGGCGCTCCTCGCGGCGCCGCGCGGTCACGACGATTTCGGTCGAGTCCGTGGCAATGTCGCTTGCGGGCGAAGCGGCCGCGGCGGGCGTCTGTGCGGTCGCGTCCTGCGCGGACAGCGCGGCGGCAAGCGCAATCAACGAAGCGGTGGCATGGCGCATGGCAAATCTCTCCCCGTTGGCACCCGCTCGCTCAGACGGCGGGCTTGAAACCGATGACGGGTCCGCAATACTGAAAGCTGAATCAGGTTTCAACTTTTGGATGTGTGGCGATGGCGGACGTGGTTCGGGCTGATGCAAGCGCGGCACAGGGTGCGCGCACCGAGCGCGGCCGCCGCACGCGCCAGGCGCTGCTCGACGCGGCGGTGCACGAGTTCGGCGAGCGGGGCTTCCACGCCACTGGCATTGGCGAAATCACGCGGCGAGCGGGCGTTGCGCTCGGCAGCTTCTACACGCATTTCGAAAGCAAGGAGGCCGTCTTCCGCGCGGCGATCGCGTATCTGTCCGAAGGGCTGAAGGCGTTCGTCGCGCCCCGCCTCGCCGAAACCACCGGAGCAGCCGCGCGCGAAGGCGCTGCGCTGTCCGCGTTCCTCGACTATGTCGATGCCAACCAGGCGATCTACCGGATCATCGACGAGGCCGAGTTCGTTGCCCCCGACGCGCACCGCGCGCACTACGAAACGACGGTCAGCCGCATCGCCCGACGCCTCAAGGCAGGAGCGGAAACGGGGGAACTGCGGGATGGCATCGGCGAGGTCGAAGCCTGGGCCGTCGCGGGGATGAACGTGTTTCTGGGCTTGCGCTTCGGACTGTGGGCCGACGGCGAGGACCGCAGCGACGTGATCGAACGCGCCAACCGGTTGCTGCGCGAGGGGCTGGAGCGACGCGGCAACGAAGCCGCGTAGGCGGCTCGCGCTCTTCGATCGCCTGTGACCGGATGAGCTTCGCCACGCCCGGTGCTGAGAGGCCTGAGATCCGGCCGCGCCGCACGTCACCGCGCGACGGATAGAGGGCGTGGGCGCGGTCCCGGTCGGGCGCATCTGATGGCACCGTGGGCGCTGTATCGACCAAAGGACGCCAGCATTGGCGCTTGCGCCCGCCCGGTGCTGCCTAGCGCCAGCGCTCCACGCGCCAGCCATTGGCTTCGGCGAGCGCCGCGAGCGCCGGGCGCGGGTTGACCGCGATCGCCTCGTCGGCCCAGCCGAACATCGGGGCGTCGCTGATGTGGTCGCTGAAAAAGCGGATATGTGCTGCGCTACGCTCCACGCCCTGCGCGCGGAGCCATGCGGCGACGCGCGCCTGCTTCTCGGCGGCGTAGACGTTGCCGCCATAGACCACGGGTCGCAAGCGCTCGTCGTCGATCTCGGGCATCAGCGTGCCGATCGCGGCCGCTGCCCCCAGCCGCTCGCCGAAGGCCGACACGTAGGCGTGGAAGCTGGCCGAGGCGAGCACGACCGCGCGGCCCTGCGCGCGCTCGGCGGCGATGCGCGCGACCGCGTCGGCCAGCACGTTCACGCGCAGCTCGCGCTCGGCAAACGCGCTCGCTGCGCGCACCAGCCGCGCGCGGCTGATCGCGGAGCCCATCGCCATGCGCGCGGCGAAGGACTTGAGGCCGCCGCGGCTGGTCCAACCCAGCGCCCACGGCACGCACGCCAGGCCCGCCAGCAGCAGCAGCGGCGCGCGCCACGGCGCCTCGGTGCGCACCCAGAACAGGATCCAGCGAAGGAACGTTGGCGTGGCGGTGATCGTCTCGTCCAGGTCGAAGATAGACAGCCGCATGAAAGCCGTCCAAGCACGGGGTCGGACCGAACGCCAGATGCAGCATCAACTGCAACCCGCCGGAAGCGATCCGGCCCGGATCGTCAGCGATCGAGCGGACCGCGGGACGCGTGAGATCGCGATCGCGGGGCGGCTGACGATCGCCAACATCGCCGGGCTCGACAACGATCTCCGCACGATTGCGCCCGGGCCGGATGCACTTGTCCTCGATCTTGGCGGCGTGAAGCGAGTCGACACCGCCGGAGCATGGATCGTCCACCGGCTGCTGCGCGATTGGGCGGCGGCGGGTGGTCCGGCGACGCTGCGCAGCGCCCCGCCCGGTCTTGGCGAGCTGATCGACCGGTTGAGCGCCGCCGACCAGCCTGAACGGATGCGGCGCGAGCAGGCCGACCTGCTGACGCGCACGCTCAACAATGTCGGCCACTATGTCGTCAACGCCGTAGCGACGCTTGGCGGCTTCTTCGCGTTCCTGGGCGTAACGCTCGCAGTCCTTGCGCGGCTTGTCGTCCACCCGCGCCAATGGCGGTTCAACGCAGTCGTCCACCAGGGCGAAGCGGTGATGGTTCAGGCGCTCGGCATCGTCGGGCTGATGAGTTTTCTTGTCGGTCTGGTGATCGCGCAGCAGGGTGCGGTGCAGCTGGCGCAATTTGGGGCGGACGTGTTCACGGTAAACCTGATTGGGCGCGCCACGATGCGCGAGCTTGGCGTGCTGATGACCGCGATCATGGTCGCAGGCCGCTCGGGCTCGGCCTTCGCCGCCCAGATCGGCTCGATGAAGCTGGGTGAGGAGATCGACGCGATGCGGACGATCGGCCTCAATCCAACCGAGGTGCTGGTGGCGCCACGCGCGCTGGCGCTGGTGCTGAGCATGCCGCTATTGACGTTCTTCGCCGTGATCTGCGCGCTGATCGGGGGCGGGCTGTTCGTTTACGCCGATCTCGACATGGCGCCGGTTCAGTATGTGACGCGGCTGCAGGAGGTTACCCCGATCAGCGATTTGTGGATCGCGCTCATCAAGGCGCCGTTGTTCGGCGGTGTCATCGCGATCACCGGCTGTTTTCATGGAATGCAGGTGACGGGCAATGCCGAAAGCGTCGGCGAGCGGACGACGGCCGCCGTGGTGCAGTCAATCTTCCTGGTGATCGTCCTCGATGCGTTCCTCGCGGTGTTCTTCACTGCGGTGGGCTGGATCTGACCCGCGCGCGCATGGCCGACAGCGAAACCCTGCCCCGCGTCGACGCCGCGACGGCGAGCGAGACCGTCATCAGGATTCGCGGCCTCAAGACCAGCTTTGGCAGCCAGCAGGTGCACCGCGGCCTCGATCTCGACGTGCATCGCGGCGAGATCCTCGGAGTCGTCGGCGGATCGGGCACGGGCAAGTCGGTGCTGCTGCGGTCGATCATCGGGCTCCAGCGGCCCGATGCGGGAACGGTCGAGGTGCTGGGGCAGCCGGTGCTCCACCTCGGCGAAAAGGAGGGGATCGAGTTGCGCCGCCGCTGGGGCGTGCTGTTCCAGAACGGCGCGCTGTTCTCGGGCCTGACCGTTGCGGAGAATGTCCAGGCGCCGCTTCGGGAATTCTACGCGCTCAGCCAGCCGCTGATGGACGAGATCGCGGGCTACAAGATCGCTCTCGCTGGCTTGCCGCCGACCGCCGCGCCGCTGTTCCCGTCCGAACTGTCGGGCGGGATGCGGAAGCGCGCCGGGCTGGCGCGCGCGCTCGCGCTCGATCCAACGTTGCTGTTTCTGGATGAACCGACGGCAGGCCTCGACCCGATCGGCGCCTCCGCCTTCGATGAGCTGGTCGCCGACCTCACGCGTACGCTGGGGCTGACCGTCTTCCTCATCACGCATGATCTCGACACGCTCTACGCAATCTGCGACCGCGTGGCAGTGCTCGCCGACGGCAAAGTGCTCGCGACCGGAACGATCGACGAGCTGCTGACGTTGGACCACCCTTGGATTCAGGAATATTTCCGGGGCCCGCGCGGACGCGCGGCCGCGGCTGGAGCGGCCGGACATGGAAACCCGTAGCAGCTATGTGCTGGTCGGCGCGGTCGCGGTCGCGCTCTCGATCGCGCTGTTCGCGTTCATCCTATGGCTGGCGCGCTTCGACGGCGGCGCGGTCAAGAAGCAGTATGACATCCTGTTTCCCAGCGTCGGCGGGCTGGCGACGGGCAGCCAGGTGCAGTTTCAGGGCGTGCCCGTCGGCGCAGTGCAGTCGATCCATCTGGTGCCCGAGCGGCCCAACGTCATCCGCGTGCGCATTCAGGTGAACGGCGATACGCCCGTGCTGATGGGCACGCGCGCGACGGTTTCGGGCGTCGGCTTCACCGGCGTCTCGGTCGTCGAGCTCGATGGAGCGATGGCTGGACAGGCGCCGATCGATGCTCCGGGCCCCTGGGGCAAGCCGCTCATCCCAACCAAGCCGGGGGCGCTGGCGGGGCTGCTGGAAAGCGCGCCGCAACTGCTCAACAACGCGTCGCGGCTGGTCGACAATCTGAATGAGGTCCTGAACGAGGAGAACCAGCGCAAGCTGTCGGTGCTGCTCGATAACCTCAATCGCGATACCGATCAGCTCGCGCAGCAGGGGCCGGAACTGAAGCGCACGCTGCAGCAGGCGCAGGTTGCGCTGCAGAAGACCGGCGCGGCTGCGGACAAGGTGGGCACGCTCGCGGACACGACGTCGGAGACCATCAACCGCGACGGGAGCGGGCTGGTGGCGGAGCTGAAGCAGACCAGCCGCACCGCCAACGCCACGTTGAAGGAGCTCGGCGCGACCGCCGCCGCGGCACGGCCCGCGATGGAGACGCTCAACCGCCAGACGTTGCCCGAAGCAAACGGTCTGCTGCGCGATCTGCGCGGCACCAACCAGTCGCTGGGTGCAGTCGCCGGCAAGCTCGACGAGGACCCGCTCGGCGCGCTTGTCGGCGGCCGCTCGCTCCCCGACTACAAGCCACCGAAAGCGCGTAAATGAAACCTCTTCGTGCTGCGCTGCCCGCGCTCATGGCCCTCGCCGCCTGCGGGCCGATCGTGCAGGTGGGTGGCAACGCGCCCAAGCCCGACGTGCTCTACACGCTGCGCGCCGAGCCGGCCGCGGCTGCCCCGGCCGCGGCGACCGGACGCGTGGTGATCGTCGGCCCGGCAGCCGTGCCGGGCGAGCTGCAGACGCTGCGCGTGCCGGTGATCGTCGGCGACACGCGGCTTCAGTATCTTACCGGCGCGCAGTGGGTGGAGCCACCCGCCCGCCTCGTCCAGCGGCTGCTGATCGACCGCATGACCGCAGCGGGCCTCACCGCGCTCGCTCCCGGCCCCGCCGACGCGCCCGACCGCGTGGTGGGCGTGACGCTGCGCACGCTCAGCCTCGACGCACGCGCCAGCGGACGCTTCGCCGCCGTCGCGCGCCTGGACGCGACGCTCGTCGACCGCAGCGGCCGCCTGATCGGATCGCGCAGCTTCGAAGCGCGCGAGAGCGTCGCCGACGATACCGCTCCGGTGGTGATCGAGGGCCTGAACCGCGCCGCCAATCGCGCTGCTGCGGAGATCGCTGAGTGGACTGCGGCGAGCTGACCACACACTCACGTGACGTTCAGCCCATCATTGGTTAAGGGCGAGCGCTTGTAGCAGCGCGGCCGGGGGCGGGCGCGCGCTCGCCCCGTGTAAGGACCGTACAGCCAACGATGCGCGCCAAACCCTATCGCACGTTCCTCGGCAGCGTTCTCGCAGCCACGCTCGCGCTTCCCAGCTTCGCCCAGAGCACCATCCCCGCCGCGTCCGACAATGTGACGCTGCTCGGCCCTGTTCAGCCCGAAATCCGCAAGGCGACCGCATTGGTCAACGGCGACGTGCTGACCGATACCGATGTCGATCAGCGGCTGAACCTGGTGGTGGCGGCCAATGGCGGACAGATCAGCCCCGAGGAGCGCGAGCGGCTGCGCGTCCAGATCCTCAGGAATCTGATCGACGAGAAGCTGCAGGTTCAGGAGGCCAAGAACAAGGACATCACGATTCCCGACAGCGAGGTCGACGAGACCTTCGCCCGCGTCGCGCGCAACTTCAAGATGAACCCCGACCAGTTCAACGCCTACCTCGCGCAGCGCGGCGCCTCAAGCAACACGCTGAAGACGCAGATCCGCGCCGAGCTCGCCTGGAACCGCCTGCTGCGCCGCCGTGTCGAGCCGTTCGTGACTGTCGGGGACGATGAAGTGAACGCGGTCATCAAGCGGCTGGAGGAATCGAAGGGCAAGGACGAATATCGCGTTGGCGAGATTTTCCTCGCAGCGTCCGACGAGAACCTCAACCAGCGCATGGCGGTTGCGGAGAACATCGTCCAGCAGGTGCGCCGCGGCGCAAGTTTCGTCGCCTATGCGCGCCAGTTTTCCGAAAGCGCGAGCGCGGGCGTCGGCGGCGACCTCGGCTGGGTGCGGCCCGAGCAGCTGGCCGAGCAGGTTCGCCCGGTGCTGACCGTGCTTCCGGCAGGGCAGATCAGCAACCCGATCCGCGTGCCGGGCGGCATCACCATCATCGCGGTGGTCGACAAGCGCCAGGCGCTGACCGCCGATCCGCTGAACGCGACGCTCAGCCTGAAGCAGATCACGCTCAAGCTCCCCGCCGGATCACCGCCCGAGCAGGTGAAGTCCGCGGCCGAGCGGCTGACGGTCGCCACGCGCTCGATGGGCGGCTGCGGTCGCGCCGAGACGACCGCGGCGGCGCTCGGCGGCGAGGTCGCAGCGAACGACCAGATCCGCATCCGCGATCTGCCCGCGCCGCTGCAATCGATTATGCAGAACATGCGCATCGGCGAGGTGACGCCCCCCTTCGGCTCGCCCGACGACGGCCTGCGCGTCATCGTGCTGTGCGGCCGCGACGACAGCTCGGTCGCGCCCAAAATGCCGTCCTTCGACGAGCTTGCCGACCAGATGCAGCAGCAGCGCGTGACGATGGCAGCGCAGCGCTATCTGCGCGATCTGCGGCGCGACGCGATCGTCGATTACCGCTAGGCGCGTTCTCCACAGCCCCGGCGGCTGCGTGCGCTTGCCGGACGGCTTCGAGCGCGCGACAAGCCGGGAGTGATCGTCCTCGGCCTCGATCCCGGCCTCGAGACGACCGGCTGGGGCGTGATCCGCGCCGCCGGAACCAGCCTTGCGCCGATCGCCAGCGGTACCGTCAGGACGCGGCCCGCCGATCCGCTTTGCGCGCGGCTGGCTGCGCTGTTCGGGGGGCTGGAAGCCGTGCTCGCCGCGCACGCGCCCGCCGCTGCCGCCGTTGAGGAGACGTTCGTCAACCAGAACCCGCGCTCGACGCTGAAGCTGGGCCAGGCGCGCGGCGTGGTGCTGCTCGCGGCGGCTCGGCTGGGCGTGGCCGTGGGCCAATATCCGCCCGCGACCGTCAAGAAGTGCGTCGTCGGTGTCGGCAGCGCCGACAAGGCCCAGGTCCGCGCGATGGTGCGCGTGCTGCTGCCCGGCGCGCGGCCGGAGAGCGACGACGCAGCCGACGCGCTCGCCGTCGCGATCACGCACGCGCACCATCTGCAATCCGCACGCCGGATCGCGGCGTGACGCGATGATCGCCTATCTCAGCGGAGCGCTCGCGACACACGGGCCCGATTGGCTGATCGTCGTCGTCGGCGGGGTCGGCCTGCGCGTCGGCGCGTCGGCGCGAACGATCGAGGCCGTGACGCGCCTCACCCAGCGCGGCGGCCCCGTGATGCTCCACACCGAATTGCTGGTGCGCGAGGATATGATCAGCCTCGTCGGCTTCCGGGACGAGGCCGAGCGCGACTGGTTCAACCTGTTGCGTGCGGTGCAGGGCGTCGGCGCGAAGGTGGCGCTGGCGGTGCTCTCCGCCTGCCCGCCCCACGAGCTTGCGCGCGCGGTGGGGCTGAAGGATGCAGCGATCGTTGCGCGCGCGCAGGGCGTCGGGCCGAAGCTCGCGCAACGCATCGTCAACGAACTGCACGGCAAGGGCCCGGCGCTGGGCGCCGTCCCGATGCCGGGCGTGACTGCTGCGGGCGAAGCCGCCGAGGCCATCGCCGCGCTCACCGGCCTCGGCTTCCGCGCCCCCGAAGCCTCCCGCGCAGTCACCGATGCCCAGCGCGCACTGGGCGAGAGCGCCGCTCTCGACTCGCTCATCGCCGAGGCGCTGCGGCGGAGCGGGCCGCGATGAGCGATCCTTGCGTCGCACCGGCTCGATCCCGAGACGACCGCGCCGGCACGCGGGCGCGCCCAGTGATCGAGCTCATGCGTCTCTCCGGGCTCGCGACGCTGGCACGCAGCCGCATCGCGGCGTTGCGCGCTGCGCGCGGCCACGCGACAAGCGGGGAGTGAACCCGGCCCCCCTCACCTCCCCCGCGCGCCAGCCCGAGGATCCGGACGCTGCGCTGAGGCCGCAATTTCTCGCCGAATTCATCGGGCAGGCAGAGGCCCGGTCCAACCTGCAGGTGTTCATCGAGGCGGCGGCGCGGCGGGGCGAGGCGCTCGATCATGTGCTGCTGCTGGGGCCGCCGGGGCTGGGCAAGACCACGCTCGCGCAGATCATTGCGCGCGAGCTCGGCGTCGCGCTCCGCCACACCTCCGGCCCGGTCATCGCCCGGCCGGGCGACCTCGCGGCGCTGCTCACGAACCTTGAGCCGCGCGACGTGCTGTTCATCGACGAGATTCACCGGCTCAGCCCGCAGGTGGAGGAGATCCTCTATCCAGCAATGGAGGACCGCGCGCTCGATATCATGATCGGCGAGGGGCCGTCGGCGCGCAGCGTGCGCATCGGCCTGCCCCCCTTCACGCTCATCGGCGCAACGACTCGATCGGGCCTGCTCGCCACTCCGCTGCGCGACCGCTTCGGCATCCCGATCCGGCTGCAATTCTATACGCCAGCCGAATTGACGCAGGTCGTCACGCGCGCGGCGAGGCTGCTCGGCTGCCCGCTTGGCGACGATGGCGCGCGCGAGATCGCCGGGCGCAGCCGCGGCACGCCGCGCATCGCCGGGCGGCTGCTGCGGCGCGTTCGCGATTTCGCAAGCGTTAGCGGAGCGGATCGGATCGGGCGCGCCGAGGCCGACGCAGCGCTCACTCGGCTGGGTGTCGATGACGCCGGGCTCGATGCGCTCGATCGGCGCTATCTGTTCATGATCGCCGAGCATTATGGCGGCGGTCCGGTGGGGGTCGAAGCGCTCGCAGCAGGGCTGGCCGAAGCGCGCGACACCATGGAGGATGTCGTCGAGCCCTTTCTGATCCAGCAGGGGTTCGTCGCGCGGACCGCGCGCGGGCGGATGCTGCTGCCGCTCGGCTGGAAGCACATCGGCGTGACGCCACCCGCGGCCGCCGCACCCGAACTTCCGCTGTTGAAATAGCTGGCGAACCTCGCTTGTTCTGACGCCGCAGTGACTTCGGCGGGACGCGCCGCCCGGTGAGACACGGGAAGGTTCCGGTGGCACCGCCCTTCGGGGACGGGCGGCGCGTCGGCGAGGCTGGGGCGCCCGACGATGCCGCTGGACTGACGGCGCGCGGCGCAGCGACGCCGCTGAACGTCACGAAGGTCATGGTTCCGGGTGATTGCACAGCAGCGAAACCGCTTCCAAACCGGCGATAACCGGCGATAACCGGCGTGGAACGGGCTTGAACACCCGTCAAGCGTCGATCGAATCGGCCTCCAGGCGAGTGGCATTGGCCTGAATGAAGTGGAAACGGTGGGCTGCGTCGCGGCCCATCAACCGCTCGACGAGCCCCGCGAGCTCGCCACGCGGCCCCTCGCCATCGGGCAGCGCCACGCGCAGCAGCGTGCGCTTGGCGGGGTCCATCGTCGTTTCCTTCAGCTGCGGCGCGCTCATCTCGCCCAGCCCCTTGAAGCGCCCGATCTCCACCTTGCGGCCCTTGAAGCGCGTCGCGATCAGTTCGTCCTTGTGCGCGTCGTCGCGCGCATAGGCAACGTCACCGCCAGCACTCAGCCGGTAAAGCGGAGGTTGCGCCAAATATAGCCGACCATCTGCCACCAATCCCGCATATTCGCGCACAAAGAACGTCATCAACAGCGTCGCAATATGCGCTCCGTCGACATCGGCATCGGTCATGATGATCACGCGCTCATAGCGCAGATCCTCAGCCCGGTACTCGCGATCCAGCCCCAGCGCGAGCTTCAGGTCGGCAAGTTCCTGGTTCTGCGCGGCCTTCCCCGCGGCAGCGCTCGCAACGTTCAGGATCTTGCCCCTCAGCGGCAGGATCGCCTGCGTCTCGCGCTTGCGCGCCTGCTTGGCGGAGCCTCCAGCCGAATCGCCTTCGACGATGAACAGCTCCGAACCCGCCGCCCCGGCACGGCTGCAATCGGTCAGCTTGCCCGGCAGGCGCAGGCGGCGGCCGGTCAGCGTCTTGCGCTTGACCTCCTTCTCCGCGCGCCGTGCAAGTCGGTCCTCCATCCGCTCGATCGCGTGCCCTATCAACGCTTTGGCGCTTTCCGGGTCGGCCGCGAGCCAGTGATCGAACGCGTCGCGCACGGCGCTCTCAACCATGCGCGCCGCCTCGGGCGAGGTGAGGCGGTCCTTGGTTTGGCTCTGGAACTGCGGGTCACGCAGGAACAGCGACAGGAACGCTACCACCCCGCCGCTTGCATCCTCGGGCGCGATCTCGGCGCCCTTCTTCAGCCCCGCCAGCCCCGCAAACGCTCGTAAACCCTTCAGTAATGCCGCGCGCAGGCCCGCCTCGTGCGTGCCGCCGTCGGGGGTGGGGATGGTGTTGCAATAGGCCGAAAGCGCGCCGTCGCCATCGGCGGCCCATGCGACCGCCCATTCAACCGCCTGCCCGCCATCGAGCGTCACGCGTCCTGCAAACGGTGCTGGCGTCACCGTCTCGCGCTCGGCCAGCTCTTCGCGCAGCCGGTCGGCAAGCCCGCCGTGAAACTGGAACACCGCGCTTTCGGGCGTGTCCCCGCCGATCACAGCCGCTCGCCGCCAGCGGATCTCGACGCCCGGAAACAGATAGGCCTTCGATCGCGCCAGCCGCATCAGCCGCGCCGGATCGAAGCGCGCATCGGCGCCGAAAATCTCCGCATCGGGCCGGAAGCGGACGCTCGTGCCGCGCCGGTTGGGCGCTGCGCCCAGCTTCACCAGCTCCGTCCGCGGAAGCCCACGCGCATAGACCTGGCGGAACAGCTCGCGCCCGCGCGCGACCTCGACGATCAGCTCCTCGGACAGAGCATTGACCACCGACAGCCCCACGCCGTGCAGCCCGCCGCTCGTCTGGTACGCGCCCTCGCTGAACTTGCCGCCCGAATGCAGCACCGTCAGGATCACCTCCAGCGCCGACTTGCCGGGGAATTTCGGGTGCGGATCGACCGGAATGCCGCGGCCGTTGTCGGCGATGAGGATCGCGCCGTCGTCCTCCAGCGCGACCTCGATCCGCGTCGCATGGCCCGCCACCGCCTCGTCCATCGCGTTGTCGAGCACCTCGGCAGCCAGATGGTGCAGCGCGCGCGCATCGGTGCCGCCGACATACATGCCGGGGCGGCGGCGGACGGGCTCCAGCCCCTCCAGCACCTCGATCGAGTGCGCCCCGTAACCGGGGTCGGGCGCGGAAGCAGCGGCGGCGGCGAACAGATCGGACATGTGGGTGGCCGCACGACTCTAGGGACCGCCACCCGCCCGGCAATGGCGTTATCCCCAGAAGCAATTTCAGAACCCGACGCTGCAGCGCAGCGCAACATCGCGCACAATTATTGACTTCACTCCCTTTTGGGGTTGCGCGCAGCATTTGTGCAGTGCAGTATAAGCGGGTCGCCGCCTTCGGGCGGCGATCCTCCCCAAGAGACACTTGGGCCGGTTGGGAGCGATCCCGCCGGCCCTTTTTTCCGGTGCGGCGTCTCCGGCTTTGCCCAGGCTCGGCCGCGCCTCTATGAACAGCCCCGATGCAGCAACGGGTAGTCGCCGCGCCTCAATCGCGGCTTGCGATGGCGTCGGTGCTTTCGGTGGCGAACAGTGCCGCCGCGCGGCTGCTGCCCTTCTGGCGCGGGGTCCGCGGGCTGGCGCGCGGGCTGAAGGGCTGGCGCACCGCGCGCGCCCAATCCCACGCACGCAGGTGGACGATGGAGCGTCTGGTCGCCCGGCTGGGCTGGACGACCGACGACCTGCCCACACCCGATGGCTGGGCGGGTTCGCCCGACCTTCTGGCAGCGCTTGCCGATCACGTCTTCGCGCACAAGCCGCGGACCGTGGTGGAGTTCGGCTCGGGCCTGTCGACGCTCGTCCTCGCGCGCGCGCTGGAGCTGAACGGCGGCGGTCGGCTGGTGAGCTACGATCACCTGGAAGGATTCGCCGCACTCACGCGACGCCGCCTCACCGCGCTGGGGCTGGAGGCCGAGGTGCACGTCGCGCCGCTGACGACAGCCGCGCCGCACGGCTACCCCGGCGAGTGGTATGATGCAGCCGGCCTGCCCGAGCGCATCGACCTGCTGCTGATCGATGGCCCGCCCGATTGGCTCGCGGGCGGTGGTGCGCGCGGTGCTGCTGGGCCGGCGCTGTTCCACCGGCTGTCGCCCGGCGGAGCCGTGCTGCTGGACGATGCCGACCGCGACGGCGAGCGCGAAGTCGCCGCGCGCTGGCGGCGCGAGTTCCCGCACATCGCATTCGACGAGCTGCCTGCGCACAAGGGGCTGCTGCGCGGCGTGCGCGCGGGTTGACGCCCGCCGCCCCGCGCCCGATGGCGCGCCGCAGATGACCGATCTTCTGACGACCCCGCTCGACGCGCTGCACCGCGAACTCGGCGGCCGCATGGTGCCGTTCGCGGGCTATGCGCTGCCGGTGCAGTATCCTGCCGGGGTGCTGGCCGAGCACAACCACACGCGCGCGGCTGCCAGCCTGTTCGACGTCAGCCACATGGGCCAGATCGCGATCCGCCCGCCGGCTGAGGGTGCAGCGGCGCTGGAGCGCGTGACGCCAGCCGATATCGACGGCCTGCCCGAGGGGCGCCAGCGTTACGCGCTGCTGATGGCCGAGGGCGGCGGCATCGCCGATGACATGATGGTCGCGCGGCTGCCCGATCGGCTCTTCCTGGTGGTGAACGGTGCCAACAAGCATGCCGACCTCGCGATCATTCAGGCGGCGCTCCCCGATGTCAGCGTGCAGCCGTTGTTCGATCGCGCGCTGATGGCCTTGCAGGGCCCGACGGCCGAGGCCGCGCTCGCGCCGCTCTGCCCCGAGGCGGCGGACATGCGCTTCATGGATGCGCGCGATACGGTGTTGGCGGGCCGAGCGGTGACGCTGACGCGGTCGGGCTATACCGGCGAGGACGGGTATGAGATCGGTTGCGCCGCCGGCGACGCCGAAGCCATCGCCCGCGCGCTGCTCGCGCAGCCGGGCGTGCTGCCCGCGGGGCTCGGCGCGCGCGACAGCCTGCGGCTGGAAGCAGGGCTGTGCCTCCACGGGAACGACATCTCGGCTGACACGAGCCCGTGCGAGGCCGACCTCGTCTGGTCGATCCAGAAGGTGCGCCGTCCCGGTGGAGCGCGTGCGGGCGGCTATCCGGGGCACGACCGCATCGCCGCCGAGCTGACCGGCGCGGCGCGCCGCCGCGTCGGCTTGAAGCCCGAGGGGCGCGCCCCCGTGCGCCCGCCCGCCGCGCTGTTCGCCGCGGCCGACAGCGCCGAGCCGGTCGGCCGGGTGACGAGCGGCGGCTTCGGCCCAACCGCTGGCGGCCCCGTCGCGATGGGCTACGTCGCCGCCGCAGAGGCAAACCCGGGCACGCGGCTGTGGGCCGAGGTCCGCGGCAGCCGCCTGCCCGTCATCGTCACCCCGCTGCCCTTCGTCCCGGCCCGCTTCAAACGCTGAGGAACCCGCACATGCGCCGCTTCACCAAGACGCACGAATGGATCGAACTCGATGGCGCCATCGCCACCGTCGGCATCACGCCGCACGCGGTGGAGCAGCTGGGCGACCTGGTGTTCTTCGAGGCGACCGCATCGGGAAAGGCGGTCAGCGCGGGCGATCCAGCAGCGACGGTCGAAAGCGTCAAGGCCGCGAGCGAGGTCTACGCGCCCGTCGCGGGGACGGTGACCGACGGCAACCAGGCGGTGGTCGACGATCCCAGCCTGGCGAACTCGGACCCTACCGGCGCGGGCTGGCTGTTCCGCATGTCGGGCGTCAGCGAGGCCGAAGTGGCGGAGCTGATGGACGAGGACGGCTACAACGCGATGCTGCTCGCCGCCTAGGCGGGCGGCCGCGGGCCCATCATGGCAGCGGTGGGCCGCGCTGAACCGCTGCCTGGCGGAGAGCGCGCGGGCGGGCGTGTGCACAGTCACTTTGCCCCGGTTCACGCCACCGCCAAAGCGGACTAAGGGCGCGCATATGTCTTCCAGCACGACCGATCTCTGGTCCGGCGCCCGCCCGGACGTGACCGAATTCACCCACCGCCATATCGGCCCCGACGATGCCGAGCTGAACGACATGCTCGCAGCCGTCGAAGCCGAAAGCCTCGACGAGCTGATGCGCCAGGCGGTGCCCGCGGCGATTCTCGACGACGCACCGCTCGGCATCGGTCGGCCGCTGACCGAAGGCGAGATGCTCGCCCGCCTGCGCGCGATCGGCGGGCGCAACCGCGTGATGACATCGCTGATCGGCCAGGGCTATCACGGCACGGTCATGCCGCCGGTCATCCAGCGGAACCTGTTCGAAAACCCCAGCTGGTACACCGCCTACACGCCCTACCAGCCCGAAATTTCGCAGGGCCGGCTGGAATCGCTCTTGAACTTTCAGACGCTCGTCGCCGACCTCACGGGGCTCGACGTATCAAACGCCAGTCTTCTGGACGAGGGCACCGCCGCCGCCGAGGCGATGGCGCTGTCGCAGCGCGTCGGGCCGAAGGGGCGCATCGCCTTCTTTGTGGACGCGAACACGCACCCGCAGACGATCGCGGTGATCCGCACCCGCGCCGAGCCGCTCGGCTGGACGGTGATCGTCGGCGACGTCGCCGACGCGCAGGCGCGCTCCTCCGACCTGTTCGGCGCACTGATCCAGTATCCAGCGACCGACGGTGACATCCGCGATCACCGCCCGCACATCGCCGCGCTGAAGGCGGCGGGCGTCGTCGTCACCGTCGCGGCCGACCCGCTGGCGCTGACGCTGCTGACGCCGCCGGGCGAGCTGGGCGCGGACATCGCGATCGGATCGATGCAGCGCTTCGGCGTGCCGATGGGCTATGGCGGGCCGCACGCCGGCTACATGGCGGTGCGCGACGCGTACAAGCGCTCGATTCCCGGCCGCTTGGTGGGCCTGTCGGTCGACCGCACCGGCGCGCCCGCGACGCGCCTCGCCTTGCAAACGCGCGAGCAGCATATCCGTCGCGAGAGGGCGACGAGCAATATCTGCACCGCGCAGGCGCTGCTGGCGAACATCGCGGCGATGTACGCGTGCTGGCACGGGCCCGAGGGGCTGACCGCGATCGCCAGGCGCATCCACCGGCTGACCGCGGTGCTGGCGGCGGGGCTGGAGGCGCTGGGCTTCTTTCGCGAGAACCGGCACTTCTTTGATACGCTGACCGTCGGAGCGGGTCACCGCGCGCGCGCGATCCACCTCGCCGCACGCGAGCGGGGGCTGAATTTCCGCGTGCTTAGCGATGGCCGCATCGGCATCAGCCTTGACGAGACGACGACTCCCGAAGTGGTGCAGGCGATCTGGTCGGCGTTCGGCGGCCAGCCGGCGGTGGCAGACGCGCCCGACGGCCTGCCCGCGGACCTCGAGCGCACGAGCGCTTTCCTGACGCATCCGGTATTCCACGAACACCGGAGCGAGACCGAGATGATGCGCTATCTGCGCGCGCTCGCGCAGCGCGATCTGGGCCTCGACCGGGCGATGATCCCGCTGGGCAGCTGCACGATGAAGCTGAACGCGGCGGCCGAGCTGACGCCCGTCAGCTGGCCCGAGTGGAATGCGCTCCACCCCTTTGCTCCCGAGGACCAGGCCGAGGGCTACGCGGTGCTGGCCGAGCAGCTGAAGGACTGGCTGTGCCGCATCACCGGCTATGACGCCGTCAGCCTGCAGCCCAACAGCGGCGCGGCTGGCGAATATGCCGGGCTGCTGGCGATCCGCGCCTTCCACCGCTCGCGCGGAGATGCCGATCGCAATGTCTGTCTGATCCCCGAAAGTGCGCACGGAACGAACCCGGCGTCGGCGCAGATGGCTGGAATGGAGGTCGTCCCGGTGCGCACCGGTGACAAGGGCGAGATCGACATGGCCGACCTCAGCCTCAAGATCGCGGCGAACCGAGACCGGCTGGCGGCAATCATGGTGACCTACCCAAGCACGTACGGAGTGTTCGAAGACACGATCGTCGACGTGTGCGCCCAAGTCCACGCTGCGGGTGGCCAAGTCTATCTGGACGGAGCAAACCTGAACGCGCTGGTCGGAGTGGCAAAACCCGGAGTATTCGGCGCAGACGTCAGCCACTTCAACCTGCATAAGACCTTCTGTATCCCGCATGGCGGCGGCGGCCCCGGCGTCGGCCCGATCGGCGTCAAGGCGCATCTCGCGCCGTTCCTTCCCGAAGCCTGCGGCGGACAGGTCGCAGCAGCGCCGCTGGGCTCGGCGTCGATTCTGCCGATCAGCTGGGCCTATATCGCGATGATGGGCGACGCCGGGCTTAAGAAGGCCACGCAGGTCGCGATCCTCAGTGCCAATTATATTGCCGAGAAACTCGCACCGCATTACCCGGTGCTGTTCCGAGGTGCCACTGGCCGTGTCGCGCACGAGGTCATCATCGACTTGCGCCCGCTGACGAAAGTGACCGGCGTTACCAACGAGGACGTCGCCAAGCGTCTGATCGATTTCGGTTTCCACGCGCCAACCATGAGCTGGCCTGTGGCTGGCACGCTGATGATCGAGCCGACCGAGAGCGAGAACAAGGCCGAGCTTGACCGGTTCATCAACGCCATGATCCAGATCCGCCACGAGATCGCCGACATCGAAGCCGGCCGGATCGCCGCCGCCGACTCGCCGCTGCGCCTCGCCCCGCACACGACCGCCGACCTGCTGGGCGACTGGGACCGCAACTATGACCGCCGCACCGGCTGCCTCCCCGACGGCCGCGATCCCCGCGACAAATACTGGCCCCCGGTCGGCCGCGTCGACAATGTCTATGGCGATCGCAACCTGGTCTGCAGCTGCCCCCCGATGGAGGCCTACGCGCAAGCCGCGGAGTGACTGATGCGACGAGCTGAACGGAATGCGACTTGCGCAGCCACATTGCGGTAGGGTAATGTTAAGGGGATTAAACGATTCGCCGGGGCCGAGTCGTTCTAACAGGAGGTACTTCATGCGTTTCGCACTCATCGTGTCCGCCGCGCTGTTCGCGACATCCGCGCACGCCAATCTCATCACCAACGGCAGTTTTGAAACGCCGCGCGTCGCCCTAGGGGGCTATGCGCAGTTTTTCGCCGGCCAGTCGTTCGGCGGGTGGACGGTCAGCGGCAGCGATGTGGTTCTGATCGAGCAGAGCTATTCGGAGACCGATGACGGCAACACCGTGACGTTTAACGCCGATACCGGGGTTCAGGCACTCGATATCACCGGCGCAGGCAATTCGGGCCTGAACCGCATCAGCCAGACCGTCGTCACGAGGCCGGGTAAGCGCTATGCGCTCAGCTTCGCGGTCGGGGTTGCGAACGACTTCAATGGCGGACGCTTTGGCACCCCGTCCTCGATCCGGGCGTATGCCGGCGGCAACCTGCTTGGCACGTTCACCAACAGCACGCTGCTGCCCGGTGGCGTGAATTTCCGCCTCTTCACGACGAGCTTCGTGGCTCCGAGCGCCAGCACCACGATCGAGTTCGAGAACGCGACCGCGGGCGGCGACGCAGGCGGCAACTATTATGCCGGTCTCGATAGCGTCGATCTCGTCATCGATACCCCCGCTCCGGCGGCAGTGGGGCTGTTCGGCCTGTCGGCGCTGGGCATCGGGGTCGCCCGCCGCCGGCGCTAGGGCGCTTCGCTTTTCCCGCTTGGCGCGACTAAGCGGCACTGATGGACTTCTCTCTCGCCGAGCTGACCTCGCCCGCGGGGCTGATCGCGTTTGCGCAGGTGGTGGCGATCGACGTTGCGCTGGCGGGCGACAACGCGGTCGTCGTCGGTGCGCTCGCGGCAGGGCTGCCCGCCAGGCCGCGGCAGCGCGTGATCCTCTTCGGCATCGGCGCGGCGCTCGTTCTCCGGATCGGCTTCGCGCTCGCGGTCACCTGGCTGCTCAGCTTCCAGCGCTATGGGCTGATCCTCGCGGGCGGGCTGCTGCTGCTCTACGTTGCGTGGAAGATGTGGCGCGAAATCCGCCGCGGCGACGCGCACGCCGACGAGGTTTCGGGCCTGCGCGCGCCCAAGAGCGTCGGCGCAGCCGCGCTGTCGGTCGCGCTCGCCGACGTCAGCATGAGCCTCGACAACGTGCTCGCGGTCGCGGGCGCGGCGCGCGAGCACCCGACGGTGTTGATCTTCGGCCTGATCCTGTCGGTCGCGCTGATGGGCATTGCTTCGAACCTCATCGCCAGGTGGATCGAGCGCTACCGCTCAATCGCCTATGTTGGCCTCGCGCTGATCCTGATGGTCGCCGCCAAGATGATCTGGGACGGCGCCCACGCAATCGACATGAATACCATCCGCGGGCTGATGTGATCCGGGCCGTCTACGTGTGCAGGTAGGTCGCCAGCACCGCCCAGCGCTCGGCTTTGCGCTCGAGCGCCAGCCGGGCGTTGGCGGGGCTGCTCGATGGGAGCGGGATCAGCGCGAGGGCGCGGTCATTGGCAAGGATTGGGCTGCCGAGTTTCCAAGCGGCGGTGCCGTTGAAGGCGACGGCGCGCAGGCTGGGCAGGCGCGCCACCAAGCCGGTCAGATCGCTCAGTTCGGGCGCGCGGATCGCGGTGTCGAGGCTGCCGCGGCGCTCGGCGCTGGCGACAACGTCTGACAGCGCCACGCGCGCAGCGATCAGCGCGGCGAGGCGGTCCTCGTCGTCGAGCGCGGTGAGGTCGCGCCCGATCACGCCGCCCATCAGCGCCCAGAACTGGTTACGCGGGTGCGCGTAATAGCGCCGCGCGGCGAGCGAGGCCGCGCCGGGCAAGGAGCCGAGCACCAGCAGAAGCGCGTCCACCCGCGCGACCGGCGCCAGCCCGGCCGAACGGGCGGTCACGCAGACGCTCCGGATGCGCCCGGCGGCGGCGGCGTCAGGCGGCTGCCTTCTCGCGCTGTTGTTTCAGATATTTGCGGATCAGCATGTCGCGCTTCAGCCGCGACAGGTGATCGAAGAACATCACGCCGTTCAGATGATCGAGCTCGTGCTGGATGCACGTCGCGAGCAGGCCACCGGCGGTCAGCTCGCGCGCAATGCCGCCGGGTTCCTGATAGCGGACGCGGACCTGCGCGGGGCGGATCACGTCGGCGTACATCTCGGGCACCGACAGGCAGCCCTCGTTATAGGTGCTGAGCTCGTCCGAAGTCTCCACGATTTCAGGGTTCAGCAGCACGTGCGGGCGGCGGACGACCTGGCCGCTCTCGTCCTCGCGCTGCAGATCGATGACGAACAGGCGCTTCAGCTCGCCCACCTGCACCGCGGCAAGCCCGATGCCCGGAGCGGCGTACATGGTTTCCAGCATCCGTTGGGCAAGATCGACAACCGCCGGATCGGCGGCGTCGACGGCGGCGGACTGGCGGCGCAGGAATGGATCGGGGTGCGCGATGATCGGCAGCGGGGACATTGCGCGAGAGACGTATGAAGCGCGTCCGGCAGGGTCAATCCGCTGCGGCGCCGCCTAGAAGTGCAGTCGCATCCCTGCGGTGATCTTCTCGCCCGGCGCTTCGAACTCGCGGCGGCGCGGGTTGAAGCCGCCCGGCCCGCGGCCGTTGCCGCCCTTGGCGTCGAGCGACAGCTCCAGCTTCTCGGTCAGCGCGTAGCGCGCGCTGATGCCCTGCGCGCGCGGCAGATAGAAACTGCTGTTCCGATAGGTCCGCGGGCCGGTGAGTTTGATCGACAGGCGGTGCAGCGGGTCCTTCTCGTCCTGGAAGCGCGCGTGCAGCAATTCGCTGGCCTTCGAATTGAGCATGAATTCGGACGGATTGGAGGCGTTAGCGGGCTTCGCTGTAGCCGCCGGCTCCGCCTGCTCAGCGGCCGCGGGCAGCGCGGCCAGCCCCGCGACCAAGCAACAGATTGCCCACGCCCTCACGGTCCCCATCTCCCAATCCCGCCCGAATTGGGGCCGAATAAAGGCGGGATTGTGTCAACGCAAGTGAAAAGCTGAATATCGGTTCAAATTGGAAGAGATCACGTCCATGCCAGCGGCAAGCATCGGATACCAGATGAATCCGCGGCCGAAATACGCGATCCTCGCCTGAGCGAATACGATTACGCTAAACGCTTTTCATCGTCCGCCGACAGATCAGCCGACCGCACGTCGCGCGCGTATCGCCTGGGCGAGCGTTCCTTCGTCGAGATAATCGAGCTCGCCGCCCACCGGCACGCCGTGCGCGAGCGCGGTGATTCGGGCGGGCAGCCCCTCCAGCCGCTCGGCGACATAATGCGCGGTCGTCTGCCCCTCGAGCGTCGCGTTCATCGCCAGCACGACTTCGTCGATCCCGCCCGCTGCGACTCGCTCCACCAGCAAGTCGATGCGCAGATGCTCTGGCCGGACGCCATCGAGCGCCGACAGGCGGCCGCCGAGCACGTGGTAGCGGCCCGGAAACAGCCGCCCGCGCTCCAGCGCCCACAGGTCGGCAACCTCCTCGGTCACGCACAGCAGCGACGCATCGCGGCGCGGGTCGTCGCAGATCGCGCAGGGGTCGGCCGTGTCGACGTTTCCGCAGATCGAACAGTCGGTCAGCCGCCGCTCCACCTCGGTCAGCGCGCGGATGAGCGGGCTGAGCGCGGTTTCGCGCCGCTTCAGCAGATGCAGCACCGCGCGCCGGGCCGAACGCTGGCCGAGGCCGGGCAGCCGTGCCAGCGCCTGCGTCAGCGCTTCGATTTCGGGGGAGGCCACGGCGGAAGCGATAGCGCGGCCGGGCGCCTTGGGGTAGCGTCAGCGCCATGGCTGAACCGACTCTGCGCCGCCTGTTCACCGAACACCCCCGATCAGTGGGGGAGAGCTATTTCGAACATATGGCGACCGCCGCCAGCTTCGGCCGCCACATGCTCGTCGGCGCGCTGGCATGTTTCGTGCACGCGGTCGCGCCGTTCCTGTGCGTGAAGACCGCCAGCCGCGTCGTCATCGGCCTCCACGATCGCATGGTCCGCAACCGCGCGCGCCGCGGAGTGGATCCGCTGGAGCACGGCCACAGCTTCAAGGATTACGGGCTGGGCATCTAGGCCCGCGCGATGCGCCTGGCGTTCATGGGCACGCCCGCCTTCGCGGTGCCGACGCTGCGCGCGCTGGCGGCGGCGGGGCATGACATCGCCGCGGTCTATACCCAGCCGCCGCGCCCCGCCGACCGCGGCAAGCGCGAGCAGCCGAGCCCCGTCCAGCTCGCCGCCGAAGCGCTGGGGCTCCCCGTGCGCACGCCGCCGTCGTTCAAGCCGCCCGAGGTGCGTGCGGAGTGGGCGGCGCTCGGCATCGATGCGGGGGTGGTTGCGGCCTACGGGCTGATCCTGCCCGGCGCCGTGCTCGATGCGCCGCGCCACGGCTGCCTCAATGTCCATGCCTCGCTGCTGCCGCGCTGGCGCGGGGCGGCGCCGATCCAGCGCGCGATCCTGGCGGGGGATGCCGAGACGGGCGTGACGATCATGGCGATGGAGCGCGGGCTGGATACCGGGCCGATCTATCTGCGCGGGGCCACCCCCGTCGCGGGCAAGACCGCGGGCGAGCTGACCGCCGAACTGGGCGAGATGGGCGGGCGGCTGATGGTGGAGACGCTCGCGCGGCTGACCGAGCTCGCTCCGCGGCCGCAGCCCGGCGACGGCGTCACCTACGCGGAGAAGATCGACAAGGCCGAGGCGCGGCTCGATCCAGCGCGCCCCGCGATCGAGCTTGAACGCGCGGTGCGCGCCTTCAACCCGTTGCCGGGCGCGTGGGTGCCGGTTCGCGGGGAGCGGCTGAAGCTGCTCGCCGCTCGCGTCGAAGATGGAACGGGCGAGGCGGGTGTGACGATCGACGATGCGCTGGGCATCGCGTGCGGAGCGGGCGTGCTGCGGCCGACGCTGGTGCAGCGGCCCGGCGGGCGCGCGATGCGAACCGCAGAGCTGCTGCGCGGCTGGCCGGTGCCCGCCGGCACGCGCGTCGACCCCTGACGCGCAGTGCAGCGTTTCCGGCTCACAATCGAATATGACGGTCGCCCGTTCATGGGCTGGCAGCGTCAGGAGCACGGGCCGAGCGTGCAGGGCGCGATCGAGGACGCGCTGGCTTGTGTGACGGGCGAGGCGGCGTCGGTGCACGCAGCGGGGCGGACCGATGCAGGCGTTCACGCGCGCGCGATGACCGCGCATGTCGATGTCATCAAGCCGATCACCGCCTTCCGGCTGGGCGAGGCGCTCAATGCGCGGCTGCGGCCGCACCCCGTGGCGGTGTTGCGCTGCGACCCGGCCGATCAGGATTTTCACGCACGCTTCAGCTGCAAGGGACGCTCGTACGTCTACCGGATCGTCAATCGCCGCGCGCCGCTGACCTATGGAGCCGGGCTGGCGTGGCGCGTGCCGAACCCACTCGATGCGGCGGCGATGCACGAAGCGGCGCGGCTGCTCGTCGGCCGCCACGATTTCACGACCTTCCGAAGCGTGCAGTGCCAGGCTGACACTCCCTTGAAGACGCTGGACCGTCTGGACGTCGAGCGTGTCGGCGAGGAGGTGCTGATCCATGCGTCGGCGCGCAGCTTCCTGCATCATCAGGTCCGATCGATGACGGGGTGCCTGAAGCTTGTCGGCAGCGGCGCTTGGACCGCGGCCGACCTGGCGGGCGCGCTCCATGCGCGCGACCGGGCAGCATTGGGGATCAATGCACCGCCCGACGGGCTCTATTTCGTCGAAGCGCGTTACTAAGTCGTAAGCTTGCGTATCCTGGCTGGTGTGGCAGTTTACCGCTCACCTTACGCGGGAGCCGATTGATGATGAGCCGTACGATCCTCGCTGCACTCGCGCTCGCGCTCGTCGCGCCCATGTCCGCCGGGGCCGCGCCATGCCGCGACGCCAAGGGCAAGTATGTCAAATGCCCGCCCGCGGCCGCCGCTCCGGCCAAGCGGTGCAAGGACGCCAAGGGCAAGTTCGCCAAATGCGGCACGCCCGGCGCCAAGCCCGCATAACGACTGTCGATCGGGCCGCCCGGCCTAGCCGCGGCGGCCCACGATCAGGCTGGCGATCCAGCCCGCCGCAGCCGCGAGCGCAACGGTTGCCAGCCCGTAGAGCAGTGCATCGCGCTCGGCGAAATCGCTGACGCGCGCCTCGAAACCCGTCTTTTCCACGCTCAGCTTGCGCGCGATGGTCGAGACGACCTTGCCGTCGCGGATGAGATAGACCGTCACGTCATAGTCGCCGACGGGCGCCGACGGCGGCACGAACAGATCGGCTCGGTAGATGATGTCGTCGGTGACGCGCACCGCGCCGATGTCCTCGCGATACAGGCCCTGCGAGCGGCGCAGATCGATCAGCCCGCGCTGGAAGATGCCGGCCGCTGCCGGATCGTCGGAGCCGAAGGGCGAATACTGGATGAAGCCCAGCCCCAATTCCCACACCGCCGCGGTGCGCGCATCGACGAGGTCCGTCAGCGGGGCGGTGGTCGCGATCGCATAGAAACTCGGCGCCGTTGCGAACTGCTCGGACAGCGTGTTGACCCACACGCCCGCAACGCGCTCCTTGCGGCGAACGGTGACCTGCTGATCGGGCCCGCGCGCGACGATCGCGATCTTCGGGCTCTCCCCGGGCAGCTTGCCGCCGGGATACTGCACCGCGCCATAGACCAGCAGGCGCGCGCCCGCGTAACCGTAGCTGATCTCGATCTTGGGTGCGCTGAGATCGGCGTAGAGGCGTGGGCCGGGTGCAGCGAGCGCTGGCGAGGTGACGACGCACGCTGCGGCAAGCGCCGCGCGTCCCCTCACGCGCCCTCGTCGATGCTGACCGAGAACAGCTCGCCGGGGCGGTAGGTGAGTTGCAGCACCAGCCGCGTCGCGAAGGCGAGCAGCACGACCGCGAGGCCGAGCCGCAGTTTTTCGGCCGGCAGCTTGCGCGCCGCGCGCGCGCCATATTGCGCGCCGACGACTCCGCCGAGCAGCAGCAGCGCGGCGAGCACGATGTCGACGGTGCCGCTCTGCACCGCGTGGAACAGCGTCGTCACCGCGGTCACGAACACGATCTGCAACAGCGACGTGCCGACGACGACTCCCGCCGACATGCCCAGCAGATAGACCATCGCGGGCACCAGCACGAAGCCGCCGCCGACGCCCATGATGACCGTCAGCACGCCCACCAGCGCGCCGAGGATGATCGGCGCGAGCGGCGAGAGATAGAGGCCCGAAGCGGGGAACTTCATGCGCATGGGCAGACCAGCGATCACGCCGATATGCCGGTGCGCTCGACGCAGCGGGCGGGGCTTGTCCGTCGTCGCTCGCGCCTGACGCAGCGTGCGCAGGCTGTCGCGCGCCATCAGCGTGCCGATCGTGCCCAGCAGCAGCACGTAGACGATCTGGATGGCAAGATCGATCTGGCCCAATTGCTGCAGCCAGCGGAACAGCCGCGCACCCAGCGCCGAGCCGATGAAGCCGCCGACCACCAGCGCCATCCCCATCTTGTAATCGACCCCGCCGCGCCGCGCGTGGGCGAGCACGGCCGAAACGCTGGAGCCGGTGATCTGCGGCGCCGAGCTTGCGACCGCGACCGCGGGCGGCACGCCATAGAAAATCAGGAACGGGGTCAGCAGAAAGCCGCCGCCCACGCCGAACAGGCCCGACAGAAACCCCACCCCCGCGCCCGCCAGCACCATGACGAGCGCATTGACGCTCATGCCCGCGATGGGGAGGTAGATGTCCACGCGGGATGGTTTAGGCCCGTGGCGCGGAGGGCGCCAGCGTGGCGGCTGCCGCCGTGAGGAACGCGTTGCCGGTGGCGAGCGATTTGACGCGTCGACCGTAGCTACGGCGGCCGGCAGTGGAGCGGCGGCAGCTCCGGTCCCAGAGCCGGCTCAAGCCGTCGCCGCGATCTCCAGGTCGTTGCGCTGCAGGGCGGTGAGCGCGGTGCGGACGATGCCCGCTGCGTCCAGCCCGGCGGTCGCGTACTGCCTCGCGGGGCTGTCATGCTCCTGGAACACGTCGGGCAGGCGCAGCGTGCGGACCTTCAGGCCCTGGTCGAGCAGCCCCTCGTCCGAGGCGAAGGTCAGCACGTGGCTGCCGAAGCCGCCGATCGCGCCCTCTTCCACCGTCACCAGCACCTCGTGCGTGGCTGCGAGGCGGCGGACCAGCGCCATGTCGATCGGCTTGGCGAAGCGCATGTCGGCGACCGTCGTCGACAGGCCGTGACGCTGAAGCTCCTCGGCTGCAGCCAGAGCCTCGGCCAGCCGCGCTCCGAGCGACAGGATCGCGACCGTCTTGCCCTCGCGGACAATGCGGCCCTTGCCGATCTCCAGCAGCTGCGGCTCGGCGGGGATCGCGACGCCCACGCCCTCGCCGCGCGGATAGCGCACCGCGATCGGGCCTGCGTCGTGCATCGCGGCGGTGTGGACCATATGGACCAGCTCCGCCTCGTCGGCGGCGGCCATCACCACCATGTTGGGCAGCGTCGCCAGATAGGCGACATCGAACGAACCAGCGTGCGTCGCGCCGTCGGCACCGACCAGCCCCGCTCGGTCGATCGCAAAGCGCACCGGCAGGTTCTGGATGCACACATCGTGCACCACCTGGTCGTAGGCGCGCTGCAGGAAGGTGGAATAGATCGTCGCGAACGGCCGCATGCCCTGGGCCGCGAGGCCGGCAGCAAACGTCACCGCATGCTGCTCGGCGATGCCGACATCAAACATGCGGTCGGGGAAGGCCTGGCCGAACTTGTCGAGGCCGGTGCCGCTGGGCATCGCGGCGGTGATCGCGACGATCCGGTCGTCGCGCCGCGCCTCGGCGATCAGCGCTTCGGCGAAGACGCCGGTATAGCTCGGAGCGGCGGGCTTGGACTTGTGCTGCGCGCCGGTCACCACGTCGAACTTCGCGACCGCGTGATACTTGTCCGCCGTCGCTTCGGCGGGAGCGTAGCCGTGGCCCTTCTTGGTGATCGCGTGCACAAGGATCGGTCCGTCCTCGGCGTCGCGCACGTTTTCAAGGATTGTCACCAGATCCTCGATATTATGGCCGTCGACAGGGCCGACATAATAGAAGCCCAGCTCCTCGAACAGCGTGCCGCCGGTCACCAGTCCGCGCGCATATTCCTCGGCGCGCTTGGCTGCGATCTGCAGGCGGCGCGGCAGGTGCTTGGCGATCGACTTGCCCTCGCGCCGGAGCGACAGGAAGCTGTTCGATGACAGCAGCCGCGCCAGATAGTTCGACAGGCCGCCGACCGGCGGCGCGATCGACATATCGTTGTCGTTCAGGATGACGACCAGCCGGTTGCCCGCCTCCTGCGCGTTGTTCATGGCTTCGTACGCCATGCCCGCGCTCATCGCGCCGTCGCCGATGACCGCGATCGCCTTGCCGGGCTGGCGCTGCATCTTGTTTGCAACCGCAAAGCCGATGCCCGCCGAGATCGAGGTGGAGCTGTGCGCCGCGCCGAACGGATCATATTCGCTCTCGCTGCGGCGCGTGAAGCCGCTCAGGCCCCCGCCGCTGCGGATCGTCCGGATGCGGTCGCGGCGTCCGGTCAGGATCTTGTGCGGATAGGCCTGATGGCCGACGTCCCAGATCAGCTTGTCGTCGGGCGTGTTGAACACATAGTGGACCGCAACCGTCAGCTCGACGACGCCCAGCGACGCACCGAAATGCCCGCCCGTCACGCTGACGGCCGAGATCAGCTCCTGCCGCAGCTCGTCCGACAGCTGGCGCAGCTGATCGGGGCGGAGCTTCCGGAGATCGGCGGGTATACGAACCGTATCGAGAAGCGGAGTGGCTGGCGTCACGCGGAAATCCCGGTCGAAGAAAGCGGATTGAAGGTCACGAGCCTAGCGGCTGGCGGGTGGGTTGTCGATGAATGCCGCGTTGCGGTGAGGACACAGCACGCCCGCAGCCCTTAGGCCGAAGCGCACGACGCGCATTGCCCGCGCACTTCGATGACCGGCCGCGTCGGCGCAAATCCCGATGTCTGCGCCGCGCGGCGCAGCGCGTTTCCCAGACTGTCGTCGTCCAGATGCCGCGTGTCTCCGCACCCGTCGCAGACAAGGAAGATGCAATCGTGGCGGCAGCCGGGGTGGTTGTTGACAAGATACGCGTTGCGGCTCTCGACGCGCCGGGCGAGGTTTTCGGCCACGAACAGATCGAGGATGCGGTAAATGCTGTTCGCCGCGATGCGGCGCCCCTCGGCTCGGCCGACCAAGTCGGCGATGTCGTAGGCGCTGGCCGGGCGCGGCTCGGCGGCAAGCACTGCGAACACCGCGCGCCTCAGCGGCGTCCACTGCTCGCCCGCGGCTTCCAGCACGCGCTGCGCGGACTGCTCCAGCGCCTCGCCTGCAAGCGTGTGGCCATAGCGATCCTGCATCGGTGGATATCTGTGCGGCGCGGCGCCTGCGCGCAACGGGTCAGTGCGCGCGCGATGCCCAGCGCAGGTTGAGCACATGCGCGGTTGCGAGCGCACCGGCGCCGCTCGCCGTCAGCGCGAACTCGGCCGGGTCGGCATGGCCCAGCGCCAGCCCCAGCGCCATCAGCGTCAGCCCAGCCGCGCCCAGCGCCAGCGGGCCGCGACGCCCATGCCCGCGATAGCCGCGAGCCAGCGCCAGTGCAGCGAGCGGCATCGCGACCGCGAAGCCGATCAGATGCACCCGGTGGCCCAGCATCGGCGCGAGCGGGGCGAGCGCAGCGATCGCAGCGACACCGACAAGGCAGTGCACGACGCACAGCGCCGACAGTCCGGCTGCGAGGCGATCGAGGGCTGACTGCACGCGGCCAAACTTAGGTGATAATATCACCTGCCGCAATCCGAGCTGCACCGAAACTCCCGGCGCAGCGATCCGCCGCGCTCCCACCGCCAGCGCCGCGTCCCCGAGCCGGGCGGGCACGACCCCCCCGGATCCGGCGCCCGGACGCGGATCCGCATCGTGCCGCTCGCAGTCGGCTGCCGTCTCCCCACTCCCTCGGCATGGGCGGAAGTGAAGCCCCGCCGGCCCGGCGGCCGCGGATCGCCCTGCGGCCCCGCTGCGTCTGGCAGCGCAGTCGCACGCGGCCTAAATGCGCGCCGCCATGGCCACGCTCGCAGCAGACATCCGCACCCGCCCCGCCGCGCGCAGCCGCGCAGCGCCCGTGCTGGTGTCGAACTGGCTGCTTGGCGTTGCGGGCCTCGTGTTCCTGATGGTGATCGTCGGCGGGATCACGCGGCTGACCGAATCGGGCCTGTCGATCACGCGGTGGGAGCCGTTCACCGGCGCCATGCCGCCGATCGGCCACGCCGCGTGGGAGCAGCAGTTCGCGCTCTACCGGCAGTCTCCGCAATATCAGCTGATGAACCGCGGCATGAGCCTCGGCGAATATCAATGGATCTTCTTCTGGGAATGGTTTCACCGCCTGCTCGGCCGCGTCATCGGGCTTACCTTCGCGCTGCCGCTCATTGTGTTCGCCGTCACCCGCCGCATTCCGAAGGGCTTCACCGGGCGGCTGGTGCTGCTGCTCGCGCTGGGCGGGCTGCAGGGGACGGTCGGCTGGTGGATGGTGATGAGCGGGCTGGAAGGCGGCCGCGTCAATGTCAGCCACATCCGGCTGGCGCTGCACCTGTCCTTCGCGCTGACGCTGCTGGCAGCGTTGCTGTGGACCGCGCTCGATCTGCGCAGCGCTGCCGCTCGGCGGCCGCTGGCGCGGCGTGCCCTGCTCCAGCGTGCGCAAGTGGGCGACACGACCCGGCGCTCGGCGTCTGCCCCGCCCCCGCGTGCGGGCGGCGGTGCCCGTGGGGCGCGAGAGGCCACGCCACTCGCGCGCGCCTGCCTGGCGTTCGCCGCGCTGCTGGCCGTGCAGATCCTGTTCGGCGCGTTCACCGCGGGGCTGCGCGCGGGGCATCTCTACACCACCTGGCCGCTGATGGGCGGCGGGCTGGTGCCGGTTGAGATCGGCGCACTGGGCGGGCTTGCCGACGCGGTCTACAACCCCGTGACGGTGCAGTTCGTCCACCGCACGCTGGCGCTCTTCGTGGCGGGTTCGGCGCTGTGGCTCGCAGCGCGCGCGAGCGCGGCTGGCGCGGGGTGGCGTGCAGGCGCGCTGGCGGCTGCGGTCATCGTGCAGTTCGCGCTGGGCGTGCTGACGCTCGTCCACAACGTCCCCGTCGCGCTTGGCGTGATGCACCAGGCCTGCGCGGCGCTGCTCGTCGCCGCGACCGTGGCGCTGGCGCATTGGGCGCTGGCCGGGCACCGCGCGCGGGTGGCGGCCGCCTAGCGTTTTGTCGCCGGCGCGGGCGGAGCGGCGTCCGCACGGGCGGCCCGTCTGGCGTCGGCGCGGAGGCCCGGCGTTCGCCGCCGCACGGCGCCGTCCGGTCCCAATCGGTCCGGCCCGGTCTGGCCGCGCCCACCGCGAACCTGTAGTCTTCAGCCCCCAGGAGGACGTCCGATGCGAGCCATGGCCGTTGCCCTCATCGCGCTGTCGGCGCTGACCGCCGCGACTGCTGCGCCGCACCCTGCGCCGCTGTCGCCCAAGATCAACCCGGCCTGCCAGGAATCCGCGCTGTCCCACACCGCCAGCCCCCGTGGCGCGCGCCCGCACCCGCTGACCGACGAGCCGCAGGCAACCGCGCTCTTCGCGGTGCTGAAACGCGAAAACGGCTGCTCGAAGCCCGTGCCGGTCCGCGACTATCAACGCGGCAGAGCAGAGCCGGTCGGCGGTCGCTGAGAGCGCGGGGCCGCCTGAGGAACGGCGGAGCCGCGCCCCGCGCGGGTCGATTGCGTCCAGCTGATCGTGGCCTTCAACACCGGTCCCGCCCGTTCGGGCGCGCGCGGAAAAAGACGGCGGGTCTGCGTCAGACGCGCGCGAACTCCGACACTTCCGTGCGGGTTCCAGCCAATCCACGCCCGATCCCGCACCCCGAAATCCGTGGCGGTGGCAAGGCTTCGGCAGACTGGAACGCTCGCGCGCCGGGCGGCGCAGCCATGCTGCCACGAGTCACACACGCTAGGCAGAGCAGAAAAGCCCCAGCAAATTGAACGCTTTAGCTAACCCTGGCTATGCCGGCCTTGACAATCTGAACCAGATCGGTTACAACCCGGCCGCTGACGCCGCAGTGCCCGGCTTGCCTCCCCTTCCGCCACCACCTCCGCGTGCGGCGCTTCGCGACCTTCGCGACCTTCAGGACCTTCGCGCCCGCCGGCTCAGCATTCCGATCCAAGCGCGGCCATCAGCGCGTAGGTGGCCAGCCAGTGCTCGCCGGCATAGGAGTCCGTCAGGTGCGGCAGCGCGGAGGCTTCGTGCGCTTGCGCCGTCGCGCGCGCGCGCGGGCGGAGATCGGTGGGGAGGTGGTCGGTCAAAGCGCGCCACGCCCACGCGCGGCTGAGATTGAGGCCATCGAGATGCGCGATCTTGCCGTCCTCGCGGTCGGAAACGATCGCTGGGGTGAACAGCGTCTCGGGCTCGCCAAGGACAGCGCGCGGCAGAAAACCGGCAAACCACGGGCCGAAGCGCGCGGGCTCGAGCACGCGGCTCATCAGCACGGCCTCGCACAGCGTCGCCGACAGGAACTCGTCGCCGCCGGGCTCCCAGGCGGGAGCGTCGCGATCGGTTTCGAACCACTCGATCGAGCGCAGGCGGATCATGTCGGCCAGGTCGGGCGCGTTCGCCTCGGCCCAGCTCAGCGACAACGTCAGCGAAAACGCGGTGTTCGTATGGATGCCGACGCGGATCGGGTAGGTCAGCTTGGGCAGATATTCGCGCAGGCGCTCGGCAAAGGCGTGGGCCAGAGCATAGAGTGTGCCGCCCCACGGACGATCGGCATGGCGCTGGGCCTCGTGATGCAGCGCGAGCGCCCAGGCCCAGCCATACGGCCGCTCGAAACCCGCGGATTCGGGCCGGTCGAGATAGGCGACCTCACCGGCGATGGCCTCATCGGTCAGCACGCGCCCGGCGAGCAGCGCGATCTCCTCGGCCTCGATCAGGTTTGGATGGAGACGCAGAACCGTCAGCAGCAGCCACCAGCCGTGAACGCAGCTATGCCAGTCGAAACTGCCGTAAAAGGCCGGATGCAGCGCGCGCGGGCTGGCGACATCGCCCGGGCGGGCGAGCACGTGATCGAGCTTGGCCGGATATTCGCGCGTCACATGGCCCAGCGCGATGCGGGCGAGGCGGGCTGCAAGGTCGGCTTCGATCATCGGAAGGCAGCCGCATAGAGGATCGCGAGGTTGACCGCGAGCAGCGGCACAGCGGTCGGCCACTGCGCGCGGATGACGGCATAGCGCGGCAGATCGAGCAGCGCTGCGGGCACGATATTGAAATTGGCAGCCATCGGGGTGACGAGCGTGCCGCAGAACCCGCAGAGCATGCCGACAGCGCCGATCACCGCCGGATCGCCGCCCAGCCGCACGATGAGGAAGGGGTAGCCGACGGCGGCCATCATCACGGGGAAGGCCGCAAACGCGTTGCCGAACGCCACCGTCAGCAGCGCCATGCCCAGCCCGAACACCAGAACGGCGGCGAGGCGGGCGCCTTCGGGGAGGAGCGGGCCGAGCGCGTCGCCGATCGCCCGGCCGACGCCCGCCAGCGCCAGCACCGCTCCGAGCGCCGCGAGCCACTGCGGCAGCGCCGCCGCCCAGCCGACGGCGTCCATGATCCCCTCGCCAGCCCGCGCAGCGACGACCGGCCGCGCGCGTAGCCAGCACAGCGCGGCTGCGAGCGCGGTCACCGCGGCAAGGCCGAGGGCGACGAGCGTTTCCTGCGCGGGCGCAACGAGCGGGGCGTCGCCCCAGCGCAGCCGCTTGAACACGAGCGTGCCGATGAGAGTGACCGCTGGCACGATCAGCACCGGCCCGAACAGCCGCCAGCCCGCCACGGCCGGACCCGGAGGGACAGAGCGTGCGCTCTCCCCCGCAGCGGGAGAGGGCGGCCGAGCGGCGGGCTGCGTCGGGTGGGCGGGAGAGGGCAGGGACGGCTCCCCCACAGCCCCCAGCGCCGAGGCGTCATCGGTCGGCCCCGCCAGCGAGCGCCGCAACGCCCCGCTCCCCGCGAGCACGGCGAGCGTCAGCGCAAGGACGCCGTTCGCCCGATCGCCCAGCCGATCACCCGCCAGAAACCCGAGCGCGATCAGCCCCCAGAACAGCGCAGCGCCATAGCGGCGATCGACGGCAGCCACGGCCGCGAACGCCAGGAACACCGCGCCAGCCAGCACGAACAGCAGGCCCTGCTCGATCACGGCCGCGCGCTCCGCCGGTCAAAGCGCCACAGCCTGAACCCGTGAATCGCGAACGCCGCGACGGCGGTTGGGATCGCCCAGACCGATACGCTCAGCGGCTCGGCAGCGATGCCGAAGCCTTTCAGCACGCCCAGGATCAGCAGCACCGAACTCATGGCGATGAAGATATCCTCGCCGAAGAACCGCCCCACGCTGTCGGTGGCCTGCGCCAGCGCGCGCACCTCGGCGCGCGCCGCGGGATCGTCGGCTCGCGCCGCAGCCTCGGCCATCGGCGCGAGCAGCGGGCGCACCGTCTGCGCCGGGCCTGCAATCGCATCCAGGCCGATCGCGGCGCTCGTCTGCCGGAGCGCAAGATAGGCGATCAGCAGCCGGCCCACCGTCAGGCCGCGCAACCCGGCGACCAGCCCTGCCGCGCGCTGGCGCAGGCCCGCGCGCTCCACGAGCCCGATCACCGGCAGCACGACATAGCTCACCGAAACCGCGCGGTTGGCATTCCAAGCGTGGCCGATCGCATCGACGATCGCAAGCGGAGCCATCCCCGCGCCAAGCCCCGCTGCAACCGCGGCCACGGCGACAACGGCGAGCGCATTCAGCCGCAACAGAAACCCTGCGAGCAGCACACCCAGGCCGAGAGCGGCTGCTAACATGGCGGGACGGGAAGCATCACGGGGTGCAGGATTAGGCGCGCGCTGGGAACGCGTCACCCCGCCTCGCACGATCGGGCAATTCGGGCCTGCGGAAACGGCTGCCAGTGCCATGCGGACGTAATCAGATCGCCCTTCCCGAAGATCAGTCCATTGCGCTATGCAACCAAGCGTGCGGGGTTCCCATGCCGTCCAACTTGCCGCCATCGCGCTGATCGCCGCGTCGTGCAGCCGTGGCGATGCCGAGAAAGCCAAGGGCCCGCCGCCGGGCCCGCCGCCGGTCAAGGTCGCGCAGCCGCTCGTCGATACGCTCGTCGATTGGGATGATTTCGTGGGGCGGTTCCAGGCGGTGAAGACGGTTGAGGTCCGGCCGCGGGTGACGGGTTACCTCCAGCGCATCGCGTTCAAGGACGGCGACACGGTCCGCGCGGGCCAGCTGCTATTCGTGATCGATCCGCGGCCATACCAGGCGACGCTCGCCCAGGCCCGCGCCCAATCGCAGCGGGCGCGCGCGAACCTCGCTCTCGCGCGGACACAGCTCGATCGGGCCAAGCGGCTGCTGTCGGCGGAGGCGATCAGCCGCGAGGAATATGACCAGCGCGCCGCGGCGGTCGTCACCGCACAGGCAGATCTCAACGCTGCCGAGGCCGACATCCGCGCCGCCGCGCTGAACGTTGAGTTCACGCAGATCCGCGCGCCGATCACCGGGCGCGTATCGGATCGGCGCGTCGACCTCGGCAATCTCGTCAGCGGCAATGGCGGTTCTGCGGGTACGCAATCGGCCACGTCGACTGGTGCGCCCGCGCCGGGCAGCGGCACGCTGTTGACGACGATCGTCAGCACCGACCCGATCTACTTCGTGTTTGACGGGTCGGAGGCGCTATATCTGAAGTATGCGCGCGCCAATCAGGCGGGCACGCGGCCATCGTCTCGCAACTTCGCCAATCCCGTAGAGATTCGGCTTCAGGACGAGCCCAGCTATCGCATCAAGGGCCGGATGAATTTCGTCGATAACGCGATCAACCAGGGCACCGGAACGATCCGCGGCCGTGCGATCGTCGATAACCCCGGGGGGTTCCTGACGCCGGGCATGTTCGGGCGGCTGCGGCTGCTCGGATCGGGCCGCTATCAGGCGCTGCTGATCCCCGACGAGGCCATCCAGACCGATCAGAGCCGCCAGGCGGTGCTCGTCGTCGGCTCCGATGGCACGGTGCAGGCGCGCGTGGTGACGCCCGGCCCGATCATCGGCGGCTTGCGCGTGATCCGCGAGGGGCTGCGGCCCGGCGACCGCGTGGTCGTCGATGGCTTCATGCTGGCGCAGCCGGGCCGGAAGGTTTCGCCGATCCTGACGCAGCTGAAGCAGCCGCAGACCGGCGCTGGCTCGGGTGCGCAGGAGGCCGCGGCCTACGCGCCGCCCACCTCGCCCGAAGCGACGTTCGCGCGCTAAGGACCGCAGCGTGGGCATCAGCCGCTTTTTCATCAGCCGCCCGATATTCGCTGCGGTCGTCTCGATCCTCATCACGATCATCGGCCTGTTTGCCTATTTCACGTTGCCGGTCGCGCAATATCCCGAGATTGTTCCGCCCACCATTTCTGTCACTGCAACTTATCCGGGCGCGTCGGCCGAGACGATTGCCGAGACCGTCGCTGCTCCGATCGAGCAGCAGATCAACGGCGTCGACAACATGCTGTATCTCAGCAGCGCATCGACCGCCGACGGGCGGGTGACGATCACCGTTACGTTCCAGATCGGCACCAACCTCGATACCGCGCAGGTGCTGGTGCAGAACCGCGTCGCAACCGCGCTGCCGCGCCTGCCCGATGTGGTGCAGCGGCTGGGCGTCACCACGCGCAAGAACTCGCCGGACTTCCTGATGGTGATCCACCTGATCTCGCCCGACGGCAGCCTGAATCAGCAATATATCTCGAACTACATCACGCTGCAGATTCAGGACCGCATCGCCCGCCTCGGCGGCGTGGGCGATGTGCGCATCTTCGGTGCGCGCGATTATGGCATGCGCGTCTGGATCGATCCCGATCGCGCAGCCGCGAACGGCATCAACGCGGGTGAGGTCGTCGCAGCGCTTCAGGCGCAGAACGTGCAGGTCGCCGCGGGTGCGATCGGGCAGCCGCCGTTCAGCGCGGGAGCACGAGCCTTCGAGCTCAACATCCAGACGCTCGGGCGGCTGACGAATGCGCAGCAATTCGCCGACGTCGTGATCCGCAGCGACCTCGACGGGCGCATCGTCCGCGTGAAGGACGTGGCGCGCGTGGAACTCGGCGCGCAGGATTACCGCACCAACAGCTATCTGGACGGCAAGGTCGCGGGCGCGGTGCTGGTGTTCCAGCGACCCGGATCGAACGCGCTCGCCGCAGCCGACGATGTCATCCGAACGATGGAGGAAGCGAAGAAAAGCTTCCCGCCCGGGCTGGACTACAGGATCGTCTATAATCCGACGGCGTTTGTCCGCGCGTCGATCGACGCGGTGCAGCAGACGCTGCTGGAAGCCGTCATCCTGGTGACGCTTGTCGTGATCGTTTTCCTGCAGAGCTGGCGGGCGGCGGTCATCCCGGTGATCGCCATCCCGGTCAGCCTGATCGGCACGATGGCGGTGCTCGCAGGGCTCGGCTACAGCCTCAATAACCTGTCGCTCTTCGGGTTGGTTCTGGCGATCGGGATCGTGGTCGACGACGCGATCGTTGTCGTCGAAAACTGCGAACGCCACATCGAGGAGGGGATGGCGCCGCGCGAGGCGGCGATCCGATCGATGGACGAGGTTGGCGCCGCGCTGGTTGCGATCGCGCTGGTACTGGTGGCGGTGTTCCTGCCCACCGCGTTCATCACGGGCATTTCGGGCCAGTTCTACCGGCAGTTTGCGGTGACGATCGCGACCGCGACGCTGTTTTCGCTGCTCGTCAGCCTGACGCTGTCGCCCGCGCTCGCAGCGCTGTTGCTGCGCCAGAAGGATCCCGAAGGCGAGCGCGGGCTGGTCGGCCGCGCGGCGGGCGCGTTCAACCGCGGGTTCGATCGGCTGTCCAACCGCTATAGCCGCACCACGCAGAAGCTCGTCCGCCGCCCGCTTCCGGTGATCCTCGTCTATCTGGGCCTGATCGCGCTGGCGGCGTGGCGGTTCGCGGCGACCCCGGCCGGGTTCATCCCGGCACAGGACCAGGGGTATTTGATCGTTGCGATCAACCTGCCGCCGGGCTCCAGCCTCGCACGCTCGGACCAGTTCGCGCGCGAGCTCAACGCCGACCTGCTGAAGGTGAAGGGCGTCATCCACACGGTGATGTTCACCGGCTTCAACGGCGCAACTTTCGCCAATGCCCCGAATGCCGCCACGATTTTCACCACGCTGGACGACTTCAAGAACCGCGAAGGCAAGGGTCTCAGCGCGCCCGAACTCGTCGGCACGATCAGCGGGCTGGTGAACAAGAAGCTGCAAGCCTTCACGCTGGTGATCCCGCCGCCGCCCGTGCGCGGCATCGGCACGGGCGGCGGGTTCAAGATGATCCTGGAGGACCGCAACGGCGCTGGCTACAAGGCGCTCGACCAAGCGGCGCAGTCCGTCATCGGCCAGGCGAATGCGCGTCCAGAACTGACGCGCGTCTTCACGCTCAACGAGACGCGCACGCCCCGCCTCTATGCCGATATCGACCGCGAGAAGGCCTATTATCTGGGTGTCAGCTTGACGGACATCTTCCAGACGCTCGGTATTTATCTGGGCGGCGCCTATGTGAATGACTTCAACCTGTTCGGCCGCACTTACCAGGTCACCGCGCAGGCCGACGACCCGTTCCGGCTGACGCAGGCGGACATCGGCAATCTGAAGGTCCGCTCATCTTCGGGCGCGATGGTTCCGCTGGCGAGCGTGATGACGCTCCGCACCGACACCGGCCCGTATCGCGTCGTCCGCTATAATCTGTATCCGGCGGCCGAGATCCAGGGGGAAGCCAAGCCCGGCTACAGCTCGGGACAGGCGTTGACGGCGATGGAACAGATCGGTGCCGGGCTGGGCCGCGGCTTCGGCTGGGAGTGGACCGAGCTCGCCTACCAGCAGCGCGCGGCGGGCAATACCGCGGTGATCGTGTTCGCGATGGCGGTGGTGTTCGTGTTCCTGCTGCTCAGCGCGCAATATGAGAGCCTGACGCTGCCGCTGGCGGTCATCCTGATTGTGCCTATGTGTCTGTTGGCTGCGATTGTGGGCGTCAATCTGCGGGGAATGGACAATAATATTCTGACGCAGATCGGTCTGGTGGTGCTCGTCGGGCTGGCTGCGAAGAACGCCATCCTGATCGTCGAGTTTGCGCGGCAGGGCGAGGACGAGCAGGGCATGGACCGCTGGGAGGCCGCGGCGAATGCGGCGCGCGAGCGCTTGCGACCGATCCTGATGACCAGTTTCGCGTTCATTTTCGGCGTGGTGCCGCTGGCGATCGCGACCGGCGCGGGCGCTGAGATGCGGCAGGCGCTGGGCACCGCGGTGCTGTTCGGCATGATCGGCGTGACCCTGTTCGGCCTTCTGTTCACGCCAGTCTTTTACGTGCTGACCCGCTCGCTCGCCGAGTGGTTCAGCCGCGGGCGGGGCGGCGCCACACGGCGTGGCGCCGACGCGCCGCAAGCGGCCGAGTAGCGCTTGCGGGGCTTCACCGCGGTGCGGACCGCCTGCAGTGTGGCGCTGGCGGCGGGTGCGCTGCTGCTGGCATCATGCACTGTCGGGCCGAACTACAAGCCGCCGACGACGCCCGCCGCCGCGGCGGGCGGGTTCCGCGAGGCTGCGAATGCGCCGGTGACGGCCGGGACGCAGGCGCCGGGCAGCGCGGGCACGACGCTCGGAACGATATCCGACCGGGTGACACCGCCGCGCTCCAGCGGCACGGCAATCGGCTCGGGTGCGGCTGTCGCTGGCGAACCCGCTGGCGTGGCGGTGCCGGGCGGCGCGCTCGCAGGCGGACCGGAGGGTCCGTGGTGGCGGCTGTTCCGCGATCCGGTGCTCGACGGGCTGGTGGCCGACGCGCTCGCTGCCAATGCCGATATACGCGTCGCGGTCGCCAATCTCGATCAGGCGCGCGGCCTCTTGGCGCAAGCTCGGTCCGCCCGGCTGCCGACGACCACGCTCGGCTCGCAATATAGCTATGGCCGCGCCGCGGTGTTCACCGCGCCGGGATCGGGATTTCTCAGCGGCGGCGCCGATCGCAGTTTCTTCTCCGAAAGCTTCAGCGTCGGCTACGAGCTTGATCTGTTCGGCCGCGTTCGGCGCCTGAACGAGGCCGCGCGCGGCGACCTTGGCGCGCAGGCCGCGCTGGTTGACGCCGCGCGCGCCACAGTCGCCGCGGATGTCGCGCAGGCTTACGCGCAGGCCTGCTCGGCGGCCGAGCAGCGGGCCGTGGCGCTGAGGACGCTCGATCTGCTGCAGCGCGGCTACGACCTTACGCGGCGCACGTTCGACGCCGGGCGCGGCACACGGCTCGACCTGGAGCGCTACCGCGCACTCGTCGAGCAGCAGCGCGCGACGGTGCCGCAGTTCGAGGCCAGCCAGTCGGCCGCCGTCTATGCCCTCGCTCGGCTGACCGGGCGGGCCCCGGCCGAGCTGCCCGCGCCAGCTGCGGCGTGCACCGTGACGCCTCAGCTCGATCGGCCAGTCCCCGTGGGCGATGGCGCGGCACTGCTGCGACGGCGGCCCGACGTGCGCGCGGCCGAGCGTCAGCTGGCTGCCAATACCGCGCGCATCGGCGTGGAGACCGCGGCGCTCTACCCGCAGATCAGCCTCGGCGCGTCGGTGGGCGCGCAGGCGCTGAGCTTCACCGGGCTCTTCAACTCGAACGCGCTCAACTTTTCGCTCGGGCCGCTGCTGTCGTTCAGCTTTCCGAACCAGGCGCTGGCGCGCGGGCGCATCCGCGCGGCGCAGGGCGCGGCGGCAGCAAGCCTTAGCCGGTTCGACGCGGCCGTACTTGCTGCGCTGCAGGAGACCGAGACCGCGATCAACGCACTCGGCCGCGAGGTCGACCGCGCACGCGCGCTCGCCGCAGCGCGCGACGCGGCGCAGAAAGCCGCCGAACTCAGCCGCACGCGCAACCGCGAGGGGCTGGACAGCTTCCTGATCGTGCTCGACGCCGAGCGGACGCTCGTGCAGGCCGAGGCGGCGCTGGCGCAATCGCGCGCGCAGGTGGCGCAAAACCAGGTCGCTCTGTTCCGCGCGCTGGGCGGCGGCTGGGAGAGCCTGCCGCTGCCCACGGCTCGCGCTCCGTTCGACGGCAGCGCCGAGGGGCGTGCGCGTGCGCAGCCGTCGGGTGGGCAAGGCCGGGGGAGCGACATGTGATCGGGCGGCGTCCCAACTCAGGCTCGCCGGATTGGATGCGCGAAGGCCCCTTAGGGCAGTTTCCGTGCGAAGAACCACGGCCCTGCCAGCAGGCCGAACAGCAGGCCGCCCAGATGCGCCTCCCACGCGAGGCCGACCGCAGAGCCGCCGAGGAACGCGGGCACCGCAAGGATCAGGATCAGCACCACATTCTGTTGCACCAGGCCCAAGATCGCGCGGCCCATGCGGGGCGACCACAGCGGCTGGCGCCCGCCGCCGACGCGTGCGCGCAGCAGCACGCCGAGCAGGCCGTAGATTGCGCCGGAGGCTCCGACCATCGGCACCGCCCCGTGCGGGTTGAACGCCAGGAACAGTGTTGCACCCGCCAGCCCACTGCCCAGGAACAGCGCCCCGAAGCGCGCCCAGCGCTCGCCGCCCCGGCCCAGAAACGGCGTCAACGCCGCGCCCACTCCGGCGAGCGCAGCTCCGTTCATCGCGATGTGGAGGATGCCGCCGTGCACAAGCATGTGGGCGAGCAGCGTCCACCACGCGCCCCGACGTAGCGCGAGCGCGGACAGCCCCCAGTCGTCGCCGACGCCCCAGACGATCCGCGCGACGAACAACGCCACAAGCGCCAGCGCGAGTGCGGCGCCTGGCGCTTCGCTGAGCGGCAGCGGCAGCGGCGGAGTTGGATCGGCGCTGGCGCCCGTCGCTGAATCGGTGGCCATCGCGACACATCTAGGCACGCTATGGCCACCCGCAATCGCTGCGCCTTGCCCCCCTCGCTCGCGTCGCTACAACCGCGGGCCGGAGAGCTTCAGCCAGGGGTGCAATGAAAGTCCTCGCCGGTAACTCGAACCTGCCCTTGGCGCAGGACATCTGCCACTATCTCGGCCTTCATCTCACCAAAGCGAGCGTGCGGCGCTTCGCTGACGAGGAAGTGTTCGTGGAAATCCACGAGAATGTCCGCGGCGAGGACGTGTTCGTGGTGCAGTCGACGTCGGCGCCCGCGAACGACAATCTGATGGAACTGCTGATCTGCATCGATGCGCTGCGGCGCGCTTCGGCGAAGCGGATCACCGCGGTCATCCCCTATTTCGGCTATGCGCGGCAGGACCGGAAACCCGGGCCGCGCACGCCGATCAGCGCCAAGCTGGTCGCCAATCTCATCACGATCGCTGGCGCCAACCGCGTGCTGTCGGTCGACCTGCACGCCGGGCAGATTCAGGGTTTCTTCGATATTCCGACTGACAATCTCTACGGCGCCCCGGTGATGGCGGCGGACATTCAAGCGCGCTTCCCGCGGCCCGATATCACGGTCGTCTCACCCGATGTCGGCGGCGTGGTGCGCGCGCGCGCGCTCGCGCGGCGCCTGGACAACGCGCCACTCGCGATCGTCGACAAGCGCCGCGAACGGCCCGGCGAATCCGAAGTGATGAACGTGATCGGATCGGTCCGCGGGCGCTTCTGCGTGCTGGTGGACGACATCGTCGATTCGGCTGGCACGCTGTGCAACGCGGCAGCCGCGCTGGAGGACGAGGGCGCGGCGGGCGTCGTGGCCTATGTGACACACGGCGTACTGTCGGGTGGAGCGGTCGCCCGCGTCGAAGGATCGAAACTGACTGAACTGGTCGTCACCGATTCGATCCATATGCCCGATGCCGTCGTGCAGGCGAACAAGCTGCGCGTGTTGACGATCGCGCCGTTACTCGCCGAAGCGATGCGCCGTATCGCCGAAGAGTCGAGCGTCAGCTCGCTGTTCGACTGACCGGTGTCCTGACCCGCTTGTCAGGTAACGATCCTGCCGTATGCGCCCCGCGACATGCGGCTCGGGCGGTCAGTTTCGATGCGATTTGCACTCCTTGCAGCCCTTGGACCGCCGGCCGCCGCAAGGCGCCGGAGCTCAACGCGCTGGAGGAAGAGATGCTGCTCGCGTCCGCGCGCCAGCAAGGCGCCAATCGCTTCGCCGTCATGGGTGCGGGCGCGCTGCCATAGCCGGGCCTCGAGGGCGTGAGCGCGAGGATCGCACTCCGCAGCATCGCGTTCGCCGCGGGTGCGATGCTGAGGTCTCCAAGGTCCAGCAGCACCGCAGCCTGTCGGTGGACGAGATCGAGGCCGCGCTCGCCCCAGCCGTCCCGGCCGCGGCGGCGGCCGAGCTCCGTATCAGCGGCGGCGGCGCGTCAAGCCCAATGCGGCAAGGCCGGCCAGGCCAAGCACGAACGCGCCCGGCGCGGACACCTGCGGCGCGAAGGCGATGCCGCGCACGTTGGTGCCGCCCGCGGCGGTAAAGATCCGCGTGAACAGATCGCTGCCTTGCACCGCGCCGCGCACAGTCTGCGCGATCGGATCGAACACGCTGAACACGTAGGTCTGATCGAGGTCGCCAAGCGTGGCGTTGGTCGCGTAAAACTGCACGTTGCTACCGACGACCACGCCCGTCAGACCGATCAGGCCGCTGGTACCAGTCGTCGCTGCGACCGCATTATTGCCGGTGCCGGTAAAGTTCGGAACCAGGGGTAGATTTTGGTAGATCACATACTGAAATTGCCAGGTGTTCCCCACCAGCTTCCACTTTTGCAGGCCGCCGACCCCTACGCCCGCCTTGCCGGGATTGCCGTTCTTTGGGTTGCCGCTGTCGGCGATGTAGAGATACTGATCACCCTGTCCGTCCGTCACGAACAGATAGTCTTCGGGGCTAAGATAGGTGCTGTTGCCTGCACCGCGACTGTTGTTCACGCCATTAAACGATGCGGTGCTGAGGTTGATCGACGGGCCGATCCCGTTCAGCGGCGTGGGCGAGCTTGCCCCGGCAGGCAGCGCGGTTGCGAATTTGTCGATTTCGGTCGCCTGAGCGCCGCTCGGCCCGTTCCAGTCGCGCGATGCGTAGAGCGTGCCGTTCTGGATCGACACGCTGCGATAGTCGCTCGCGCCCGTCACCTGCGTCGGCGCGCTCGTCGTCACGCCGCGCTGCACGGTGAACACCCCTTGCGTTGCGGTGTCGGTCTTCGAAGCACCCTGCCCCGCGATGTAAAAGCTGCTGCCGTCGACGGTCGCCACGCTGCGCGGGTTGTTCGTGTTGAACGCGTTGTAGAGCTGGGTCGTGGTGTCGATCGATCCGTTCGCGCGAATGAGCGCGATCTCACGCGGCACGGCGGTATATTGCCCGCCCGGAACGCTCGTCGTCTGCGCGAGCGCGGCGTTGCCGTAGACGCCCGGAGCCGCGCTGTTGAAGGTCTTCGCGTCAACCCCGTAGCCAGCGACCACGAGCGAGCGGCCGTCCACCGAGCGGTGCAGCAGCAGCTCCGACGATGAGCCATATTCGGCGGAGATGGCGTGGTTCGTGCCCACATCGACTTCGGGCAGCAGCAGCGTGCCCATGACCTGGCCGGTTGTGCTGAGCTCAATCAGCTGGATCGGCGACGCCTGGTTGCGACCCGGCGTCGTAAAGCTGGGATCGGTATTGCCGCTGACGCTGACGATCAGATCACCCGCCCGGAATGGCAGCGCGCCCGCCGAGAGCGGCAGAGCGGCGGCAAGCGCCGCAACGCATGTTGCGGCAGCACCATTGGCTCGCATGTTCGAAACCCCCGTCTTCAATATCCCGGATCGCCACGTATCAGAACAGATGAACGAAGTTGAATGAACGATCTTACAGCAGCAGGACATGTCGCCTACCGCTGCTGTTCTGTGACGATTCTGTGAAGCTTAGCGTTTGTCGGCGAGCGGATGCTTCGAGTTCACCACGTCGCACAGGCGGCTGGCTTCGACGTGCGTGTAGATCTGCGTCGTGGAAATGTCGGCGTGGCCCAGGATCGTCTGCAGAGAGCGCAGGTCGGCGCCGCCCGCAAGCATATGCGTTGCAAATGCGTGGCGCAGCACGTGCGGGCTGATGCGCTGCGGCGGCAGCCCAGCGTCAGCGGCCAAGCCCTTGATCAGCTGGAACAACCGCACTCGGGTCAGGTGCCCGCGGATCGAGGGGAACAGGTAGGGCGAGCCGGGATCAAGGAACGACACGTAACGCTGCACAGAGGCGCGCGCGCGGTTGCTGACGGGCGACAGCCGCTCGCGCCCGCCCTTGCCGCGGACGATCGCGTAGGGACGCGACGGATCGAGCGCGCTGCGTTCCAGCGAGACGACCTCGCTTGCGCGAAGGCCCGATCCGTAAAGCAGCTCCACCAGCGCCACTAGCCGCGCGGTCCGCGCGCTCGGGTTAGCGGTGAACTGCGCTTCCGCTGTGTCGCAGAGCTTGGCGGCTTCCTCTGCGGTCAGCGTCTTTGGCAGCGGGCGAACCGCGCCGGGCCGCGGCAGCTTGCGGCTAGGGTCGTCGGTGCGGAGGCCCTCGGCCGCGAGAAACCCAAAGAAACGGCGCAGCGCTGAGGCCTTACGTGCTACCGAACTTGCCGCCAACCCTGCCCAACTGGCGCTCAACGCGGCAATTTCCTCGTCCCCGGCCTTCGCGAGCCTGCCGACAAGCGTTTCGCTCGCAAGCTTCAGGTCTCGCCCGTAGGCCAGCAGGGTATTCTTGGCCGCGCCCTGATCGGACGACAGCATGTCCAAGAAGAGCGAGATGGCAGTCGAGTCGCTCAGGGGTTCGGTCATGTGCGGCTAAGGGCCTCGGTGGCGATGAGCTGTGCGTCTCTCGATAATCCCACTCGGCCCAATGTTGCAACAATATGTCTCAAATGTTGTGGCGGCACGCTCAGCCACCCGGGCGCCGCGAGGCCCGTTGCGGCCAGAATGACGACCTCGCCTCGCCGTCCGGCAACCGCGGCTTGCTGTATTCGGCCGCTCCAGGCCGATGGGCGGTCCTCCAGCCGCAGTTCTCGAACGTGGCCGTCCCAGCCCTGCCCGCCTGCGCGTCCGCTGCCGATCAGCGCTGCGAGCAGCAGCCGCGCGCGCAGATCGGCACGCTCGCGGCCGACCCGGCTGCGCTCGCGGTCAAGCCAATCGCCGAAGCGCGACGGCGTTACCTCGGCCCGGGGGTCGGCGATCGCCATGATCGGCCAGCCGCGCTGCTCGGTCGCCGAGCCCTCGGCCTTGGCGATCGCGCCCCAGGCGAGCGCGCGGTCGAGCCGCCCGCCCGCGGCAGCGGCCTCCATCAGGTCGGCTGCATCCGATCCAAAGCGGCGGTCCGGCGCCAGCCGCAGCGCGGGTTCCGCGGTGAGGATCAGGGCTGCATAGCGGCCGAGTCCCTCGTTCTCCCACAGCCTGCGCATTGCGCCGACTCGGTCGGGCGCTGCGCCCGCGAAGGCGACGCGAAGCTGGCCGGGGACATCGCCGCCTGCGCCGCCGGCATCGCCGCGTGCATCGAAGGCCGAGTAGAGGCTGGCGAGCTCGGTCGCGCCGATCACGCCCAGCTCGGCCGCACGCGGGGCAGCGGCGAGGCGCGCTGAGTCAGGCGCGCTTGGGCTCCGCACCGTCCAGCCAGCAGCGGCGGCGGGTAGGCGCTGTCTTAGCTCGTCGGGCACCGCGGCGCCTGCGGCGTTGACCACCCCGATCCGGTAGAGGTCGAGACCGTCGGCCTCCTCCCACGCGAGATTCGCCGCGCGACCGCCGCCCAGCTGCGAGGCTACGAATTCGGCGAGGCTGATGTCGAACGCCGACACGCCCTTCTCGTCGCGCAGCGCATCGAAGGCGCGCGCCGAGCCGATGTCGTCATTCTCGAATGCCGAGCAGAAGCCCTGCGACAGCCGCCATACTGGCGCGCGGCTGAGCTGCGCTCCCGTCGGCGCGAGCGGACAGATGGCGGCGAGGTCGCCTACGCCGAGATTGGCCATCAGCGCTGCGGCATAGAGCGGCGGCGTGTAGGCATCGACCGGCACCGGCGCGACCATCGCATGCGCCATGTCGGCAAACCCCGCCTTGGTGAGCGCGGCGGCCCGAACCGCAACCCAATCCGCCGGGCGCGCGCCCGCGGGCGCGGCGGCGCGGCGCGCCCGCGCGCGAGCCAGCAGCTGGTTGCCGAAGCGGCTGGCACCGGGACCATCGAGACGGCGCAGCAAACCCGCGACGAACTGGCCATCGGTTCCGGCCCAGACGGCGTCGCCCAAACCACCGCGCTCGACGCCGAGCAACCCGTGATGCGACAGGTCGACGTTGCTGGGCGCCGCGGCTACCAGCGGATCGGGCGGCGGATTCTGCACCAGCCCGCCCTGGCGCGGCTGCTGCTCGGGCGGGAACACCGGCGCAACGGGCGCAACCGTGTCGGCGGGCCCCGGGCCGCCGCCCAAAGTCGGCGGCAGGATCGAGGCGGGCTGATCGGGCTCGCCCTGCCCTGGCGCTAAGGCAGGCTGCGCCGGGCGCTGCTGCTGCGGCTGTGCGGGCGCGCGCGGCGCCTGCTGCTGCGGCTGCACCTGCTCGCCCCCCATGCCCGGCGGCAAGATCGAACGCGGCGCATCCTGCGCGGCCGCAGTCAGCAGCCCCGCCGCAGCCACGCCGAACGCCGCGCGGCGCCTACCGCGCAAGCGCATTCCGGTCGATCTCTTGGACGACGGGCTGCGGCTTGTAGGGCGGGGTGCGGACCGCGAGCGCGATCACGCCCAGCAGCAGCAGCGCTCCGAGCACGAGCAGCACGATCGCGCCTCCGCCGCTCCGCCGCCGCCGCCTACCTCCAATCGGTTCAATCATGGCCAACGCCTATACAAGCGCAGCCCTTGCGCAGAACCCCCTTTGCGACGCTCAGTGCGCGGCCGCCTGCTCGCGCTCCGCCAGGAAGCGCCGGATGATGAGGGCACGGTGAATGTTGACCGCCGGCCCGGCGAAGCCGTGCGTCTGGCCCGGATACACCATCATCTCGAAGGGAATCTTCGCCTGCTGCAACGCCGCGAACAGCCGCGTCGAATTTTCGAACACCACATTGTCGTCGCTCATCCCGTGGATCACCAGCAGCGGATCGCGGATGGTCGTCGCAGCGGGCAGCGCGTCGGCCTTGTCATAGACCGCGCGGCCCGCTCCGTTGGGGGAGCCGAGATACCGCTCGGTATAGGCGGTGTCATACAGGTCCCACGCGGTCGGCGGCGCGCCCGAGATGCCGCCGGCGAACTGGCCGGGCGCTGCCTCCAGCAGCTTCAGCGCCATGTAGCCGCCGTAGGACCAGCCGCTGACGACGATCCGCCCGGCGCTGACGTCGACGCGCGCCTTCAGCATCGACAGCGCGGCAAGCTGGTCGGTCACCTCCACTCCGCCCATCGCGTGATAAAGCGGATCCTCGAACGCCTTGCCGCGGTTGCCCGAACCGCGATTGTCGAGCTGGAATACCGCCCAGCCCTGCGTCGTCAGCCAGCGTTCGAACGGCGAAACCCAGCCGCGGGTCACCTGCTGCGCGTGCGGGCCGCCATAGACCTGGTAATAAACCGGGAACGGCCCCGCACCCGCCGGCTTCAGCAGCTTCCAGTGCATCATTTGCCCGTCAGCGGCGCGCAATGTCCCGAACTCGGGCTCGGTCAGCAGGTTGGCATAGGGCGCGAACGGATGGCCGGGCCCGATCCGGTTCTCCTCGATCCAGCGCACGCGGCTGCCATCGGCGCGCGCCAGATAGGATTGCGGCGGCTGCGTCGGTGTTGCGCGCTGCACGATCATCGCGTGCGCTCCGCGGTCGACATTTGCGTAATGCCAGCCACCCAAGGCGGTCAGGCGCTTCATCTCACCGGCGCGGCCGATCGGGACGGAATAGACGTGGCGCTCAAGCGGGGTGTCGCGGTTGGCTTCGACGATCGCGAGCCCGTTCGCCTCGTCCACCCCGCCCACCTTCGAAACGACGAACCGCCCCTTCGTCAGCTGGATCAGCCGGCCCGCCTTCCAGCGATACAGGTGCTGGAAGCCGTCGCGCTCGCTCAGCCACAAAAAGCCGCCGTCGGTCAGCGGCCACAGCCCGCCCTCGCCGCCCTGGCCGAATCCGTCCGACGGCAGGTTGACCCACGTCTTCGCGGTCTCGCTGAGGATCAGCTGCGTCCTGCCGGTCAACGGATCGGCCGCGAGCAGGTCGAGCCGCGTCTGCTCGCGATTGAGCCGCTGGACATAGAGCGTGCGACCGTCCTTCGACCAGCCGACGCGCGCCAGATAAATGTCCGCGTTCGGCCCGAGGTCGACCTGCACGCGGCCCGAACCGTCGGTCGCGAATATAAACAGGTCCACCTTGGCGTTGGGCGTGCCAGCCTTAGGGTAACGCTGGTTGAACACGCGCGTGCCCTCGGCACCGATCGCTGCGCGTGGGACGATGCCGACGCCGCTCTCGTCGACGCGCGCCACCGCGATGCGGCGGTCGTCGGGGCTCCACCAATGGCCGGTCGAGCGGTCGAGCTCCTCCTGCGCCACGAACTCGGCCGAACCCCAGCTGAGCGTATCGCTGGCACCCGTCGTCAGCTGGGTGGCCTTGGCGGTGACCGTGTCGGCCACGAACAGATTGCCGCCGCGCACGAAGCTGACATACCGGCCCGTTTCGCTGACCTTGGCGTCAAGCTCGGTCTCGGGCGTGTTGGTGAGACGCTTGGGCGCGCCATCGAGTGGGGCCAGCCACAGATCGCCGTCGAGCGGCACCAGAATCGCGCGGCCGTCGGGCGCCCAGTCATAGCTGACGATGCCCTTGATGCCCGCAAGCCGCGCCCGCTCGCGCCGCATCTTCTCTGCCTCTGAAATCTCCGCGCCAGAGCTGAGCTTCTCGCTGTCGATCAGCATCCGCTCCTGGCCCGTCGCTATGTCGATCGCCCACAGATCGAAGCGCGTCCGGTCATTGGCGCGCGCTTTCAGCAGCGTCGCGTAGCGGCCGTCGGGCGAAAGCTTCAGCGCGCGCGGCGTCGGCCCCGAGATCGAGGGCGATCCGAACACCGCCTCCAGCGTCAGCTGCGGCGCAGCTTGCGCGGGCGTCTCCGCCTCGGCGCTGCCCGCCATGGCTAGGATGCCGATCGCCGCCGCCCATACCGTCCACCCCACGCCGTCGCCTCCGTCGCTTCGCCGATCGCGAACGCGTAGAGCGCGGAAAGCCGCGGCTCAATGGCGAGACCGCGTGGCGCTCGCCCGGCCCGAACGCTGCCAGCCTCAGGCTGCCGCGCTGTCGGCAGTCGTCTCGCGATTGTCGCGCAGTTCGGCGATGCGGGCCGATTTGCCCGAGCGCCCGCGCAGATAATAGAGCTTCGCGCGGCGCACGTCGCCGCGGCGGACGACGGTGATCGACTCGATGACGGGGGAGTAGAGCGGGAAGACTCGCTCGACCCCCTCGCCGAAGCTGATCTTGCGGACGGTGAAGCTGCTGCCCAGCCCCTTGTTCGAGCGCGCGATGCAAACGCCCTCGTAATTCTGGACGCGCGTGCGGTCGCCCTCGATGACCTTCACGCCCACGCGCAGCGTGTCGCCAGCGCGGAATTGCGGGATGGCGCGCGCGGAGGTGAGCTTGGCGATCTGCTCGGCTTCAAGCGTCTGAATGAGGTTCATGGTTTTTCTCCAGTCGGCGCAGAGGCCGGCCGGATCAAGTCCGGGCGGCGTGCTTTAGTATCGACAACAGCTTGTGCGGCTCGCCAGGCGGCGATCCGTGCGTGATCGCCAGACAGCAAAACGGGCGGAATGTCCAGCCCCTCGAACTGTTGCGGGCGCGTGTAATGCGGGTATTCCAGCAGGCCCGCCTCGTGGCTTTCCTCGGTGCCGCTGGCTTGCGCGCCCATCACGCCGGGCAACAGCCGCACGCACGCATCGATCAGAACCATCGCCGCAAGCTCGCCGCCCGAAAGCACATAGTCGCCGATCGAGACCTCCTCGACCGCGCGCGCCTGGAACAACCGCTCGTCGAACCCCTCGAACCGCCCGCACACCAGCGCGACACCCGGCCCCGCGGCCAGCGCGCGCACACGGGACTGCGTCAGCGGCCGCCCGCGCGGGGTCAGCGCGATCGCCGGCAGATCGGGCTCGGCCACGCGCGCTGCATCGAGCGCGGCTGCCAGCACGTCGACACGCAACACCATGCCCGGCCCGCCGCCCGCGGGCGTATCGTCCACCGCGCGATGGCGGCCCAGCCCATAGTCGCGGATCGATCGCGCATCGATCGACCACGTGCCGGCCTGCAGCGCGCGGCCCGAAAGACTATGCCCCAGCGGACCGGGGAACAGCTCGGGCAGCAATGTCAGAACCTGCGCGCGCCACACCATCACGCCCCCAGCGCGCAGCGGTTCGGGGCGGCAGGCGCCGCCCCGTGCGCCATTAGAACTTGGTGCGGACGGTCAGGCCCCACTGGCGCGGCTCACCGGGGAAGCGGGCGTAAAGCGCGTTCGATTGCGTGGCGGAGAACGGCGCGCCAGCGGGCAGGTTGGTGACCTGGCTGGGACGCGTGCTGCCGATCGGCTGGAACGGCGCATCGAACGCCACCTGCGTGTAGCGCTGATCGAACAGGTTCTGCGCCCACAGCTCGACACTCCACGCCTGCTTCGGCCCGCGCAGGCCGACGCGGGCGTTCACCAGCCCGAACGCCCGCTGATACTTGGCAGGCTCAAGGTCGGAGCCGGTGTTATACCCGCTGCTATAGCGACCATCGACGTAGAACAGCGCACTATATCCGTCGCTGCCGATCGGCGGCGTCCAGGTGACCGCGCCGGTGAAGACCGATTCGGGCGCGTTGGAGAGGCGGCTGTCGGGCAGCAGGAAGAACGGATTGGCGAGCGCGCGCCCCCCCAGACCGACCGCGTTCTTGGCGTAGCGCGTATCGGCATAGGTGTAGCCCAGGTTCAGCGTCACGTTGCGGACCGGGCTTGTGAAGGCCTCCAGCTCGACACCCTGGCTGATCACGCCCGGCTCAAGCTTGCCGGTGCACGGCGCGCGCACCTGGCCGGCCGCAGGCGTGCCGAGCTGCGAGCAGCCGTTCACGTTCTCGACGATGAAGTTGAGGCCGTTGAACAGGTTCAGCTGAAAGTCTGAGAATTCCTGGCGGAACAGCGCCGCGGTCAGCGTCAGCCGGCGGCTGGCATATTTGGCGCCGATTTCGTAGGCATCGGCGGTTTCGCGGCGGAAGCGAAGATCGTTGACCGACGGGCCCGCGGTCCGCAACGCCGAACGATCGAAGTTGAAGCCGCCCGCCTTGTAGCCCTTCGAGTAGGACGCATAGGTCAAGAGCTGGTCGACCGGCTTCCAGCTGAGCACCGCGGTCCCCGTCAGCTGCTCCTCAGGCCGGACGTCGGACAGCTTCAGATCAAAGAGCGTGTTGTTGTTGACGATGCACGGAATGCCAGCGAGCGCGCTCAGATTCCCAGCCAAGCTGGCTGCGACCGGGGCGAGCGCGGGGTTGCCCGCGCCTACCGCCTGCACGTTCGCGATCGAGCTACGGATCGCAGCGCACGCGGTGTTGTCGCTGTTGAGGTCGGTCGTCAGCCGCTTGCGCTCGTTCGTGTAGCGCAGGCCGAGCGTCAGCTGCAGCCGATCAGTGATGTTGATCTGGTTGTGCGTGAAGAACGCGAAATTGCGGCTGTTCTGCTTGAAGTTGTCCGCGGTCTGGCCGACATTGTTGAGGTTGAGGTTCGGAACCAGCGGCGCGAAGATGCCGATGACCGGCGCAGGCACGCCGCCGGCTGCCAGCGCGCCCTGTGCGAACAGGCGCAGATTGTCATAGCCTGGGAAGGACGCCAGCGCCGGGTTCGCGCGAACGGTCAGCGTCGCTACTTGCCCGAACTGGGAGCCGAAGCGCAGACGATCGCGCAGGAACAGATCCTCGTTTGCGAAATAGCCGCCGACCAGCCAGTTCAACTTGCCCTTGAACAGCTCCCCCTGCAGGCGGAGCTCCTGGCTGAAAGTCTCGAACGTCTGCTTGTAGTTCTCACGATAGAGCACATCAAGGTTGTTATAGTCCGCATCCTGCCCGCGCAGGTACGACCAGTTGCGATAGGCCGTGATCGACGTCAGCTTGACGGCGCCAAGGTTCCAGTTGGCCTCACCCGAGATGCCCCAATCCTGCACATCCGACTGGAAATTACGCCCGGGGCTGGCAGCGTTGGTCTGGTTGTTGATCGTGCCACCGATATAAACGGGGTTGCCGTTCGCATCGCGCAGTGATTGCAGCAGCGTCGCATATGGTGCCGGGCCGAAGGTGACCGTGCCGATCTGACCGGCAGGCGTGCCCGCTGCGCGCGTCGCCGCCGTCAGCGGCGCATAGACCGCGGCGCAGCATTGCTCGTTGCGCTTGGCGAAGTCACCGATCAGGCGGAAGCTGAAGTCGCTCGTCGGCTTCCACAGCAACTGCCCGCGCAGCAGATAGCGCTGGCGGTCATTATACTTCTTGTTGGTATAGACGTCGCGAACAAAGCCGTCGCGCATGAAATACACGCCGTCGAAGCGGCCTGCGAGCTTGTCGCCGCCGCCGATCGGGCCGGTGAAGCCACCTTCGACGCGATAGCCGCTGTAATTCTGCACAGTGAAGGCCGCGTAGCCGTCATTTTCGAACTTCGGCTGCGCGGTGACAATGTTGATGAGGCCCGCCGACACGTTGCGGCCGAACAGCGTGCCCTGCGGGCCGCGCAGCACTTCGATGCGCTCGATCGCGCCGAGTTCGCTCAGGGCGACGCCCGATCGGTTGCGATAGACGCCGTCGATGAAGGTGCCGACCGAGCTTTCAAGGCCGGGGTTGTCGCCGACCGTGCCGACGCCGCGGATGCGCGCCACGCCCGCGCCAGCTTCGGACGAAGTCGACGAGACGAGGAGCGACGGGCTCAGCTGCGTCAGCTGGCGGATGTCGGCCGCACCCGAATTGGTCAGGCTCTCGGTCGTCACCACCGACACCGCGAGCGGCACGTCGGCGAGGCGCTGGGCGCGGCGGGTGGCGGTCACCACCACCTCGCCGATCGGCGTGTCCAGCTGCTCGGCACTCGCCGCAGCGGGCTGGCCGCTTTCGTTCGCCTGCGCCTGAGGGCCCTGCGCCGATTGCGCAAACGCTCCGCTCGCAGCGGAGGCCCAGGCAGCCGTGCCCAACAACCACGCTCGTACCATGTGCTCTCCCCAATCCCATCCGAAGCGGAGCCGTTGAACGGCCCACGTCATTCAATCGCGAACGGTTAAGAAGCCATCATGGCTGCGTAATGCAAGCGCGGCGCCGGCGCACGCGGCGGTTGCGGCCGCCTGTGGCTGCCAAGCCACAGGATCAGTTGCTTAACGGGGTGCCATCACCATCAGCATCTGGCGGCCTTCCATGCGCGGCAGCTGCTCCACCTTCGCATATTCGGCCGAGTCGGACTGCACACGCTCCAGTAGGCGCATGCCCAGCTGGCCATGCGCAAGCTCGCGCCCGCGGAAGCGCAAGGTGATCTTCACCTTGTCGCCTTCCTCGATGAAGGATTTTACGCTGCGCATCTTCACATCGTAATCGTGATCGTCGATGTTCGGGCGCATCTTGATCTCCTTGATCTCCTGCACCCGCTGCGTCTTGCGCGCCTGATTGGCTTTCTTCTGTGTTTCGTATTTGAATTTGCCGATATCCAGGAACTTGCACACCGGCGGGTCGGCGTTCGGCGAGACCTCGACGAGATCTAGCCCGACCTCCTGCGCCTCGGCGATCGCTTCGCGGGTGTACATGACACCGCGATTCTCGCCGTCCTGATCGATCACCCGCACGCGCGGGACCGTGATGTGTTCGTTGAAGCGCGGGCCCGACAGCGCGGGCGGCGAGGTCAGCTGGCGGCGGGGAAACGGCGGTGGGATGGGTTCGGCTCCTTGGGTGTTGCGGCGGCGAAGATAAGGCGAATGCCGCCCGAACGGAAGCGGGGCCGTGCTTGAAAGCTGCGGCGCCCGCGCGCGGCCAGAGCGGCGCAGACTGTCGAACCCGAACGCTGCATTGTCGCTTCGCGAATACGATCGGGCGGACGAACTCCTGGGGGGGCAAGCCGGATGCCGCGAACGAATCGGGCGCGCGGCCGTTCGCGCTGTTCGCACCGCCCCGCGCCGCCATCGGCGCCGCGCCGTTCAGCGAACCTCCTCGTGCAGGCTCCCGATGCCGCCGACCCTAGCGCAGATCGGGGGGCAGCGCCTCAGCTTTCAGCTTCGCAATGGCTGCATCGAGCGGCAGCACCTGCTGCGCGGCGTTGTCGCCCAGCGGGCGGAGCGCGACGGTGCCCTCCTCGGCCTCGCGGCGGCCCACCACCAAGAGGTAGGGCACCTTGGCGAGGCTGTGCTCGCGCACCTTGGCGTTGATCTTTTCGTTCGCCGTATCCGCCTCGGCGCGCAGGCCCGCCGCGGTCAGCTTGGCTGCCACCTCGCGCGCATAGCCGTCCGCGTCGCTGACGATCGTCGCCACCACCGTCTGCACGGGCGCAAGCCACAGCGGGAACCTGCCCGCGTAGTGCTCGATCAGGATGCCGATGAACCGCTCGTAACTGCCGAGGATCGCGCGATGGAGCATGATCGGGCGGTGGCGCTGGCCATCCTCGGCGATGTAGCTTGCGTCCAGCCGCTCGGGCAGCACCGTGTCTGTCTGGATCGTGCCGACCTGCCAGGTGCGGCCGATCGCGTCGGTCAGATGGAACTCCAGCTTGGGCGCGTAGAACGCCCCCTCGCCCGGCAGCTCCTCCCAGCCATACTCGGCCGTGTTGCGGCCGATCGCGGCGACCGCGTCGCGCAGCGAGCCCTCCGCCCAGTCCCACTCGGCGTCGGTGCCGAAGCGCTTTGCCGGGCGCAACGCGAGCTTGATCGCATATTCGCCGAAGCCGAGATCCTTGTAGATGCGGTCGGTCAGGTCGCAGAAGCGCGCGACCTCGTCGACCAGCTGCTCCTTCGTGCAGAAGATGTGCGCGTCGTCCTGCGTGAACTGGCGCACGCGCATCAGCCCGTGCAGCGCGCCGTGCGGCTCGTTGCGGTGACAGCAGCCGAACTCGGCCATGCGGATGGGCAGGTCGCGGTAGCTCTTGATGCCCTGCCGGAAGATCAGGATGTGCGCCGGGCAGTTCATCGGCTTCAAGGCCATCAGGTTCGCTTCGCCGCTGAGGACGGGCTTGCCCTCTTCCACCTCCGGAATCTCGTCCGGGACAATGAACATGTTCTCGCGATACTTGCCCCAGTGGCCCGATTGCTCCCACTGGCGCGCGTCCATCAGCTGCGGGGTCTTGACCTCGGCATAGCCCGCCGCGTCGAGGCGGCGGCGCATATACGCCTCCAGCTGGCGCCACAGCACAAAGCCCTTGGGATGCCAGAACACCGACCCCTGCGCCTCGGGTTGCAGATGGAACAGGTCCATCTCGGCGCCCAGCCGCCGGTGGTCGCGCCTGGCGGCCTCCTCCAGCCGCGTCAGATGCTGATCGAGCTGCTTCTTGTTGAGCCAGCCGGTGCCGTAAATGCGGCTGAGCATCGCGTTCTTCTGGTCGCCGCGCCAATAGGCGCCGGACACGCGCGTGAGCTTGAACGCGTGCGGGTCGAGCTTGCCGGTCGAGGCAAGGTGCGGGCCGCGGCACATGTCGAACCACGTGCCGCTGCGATAGACGGTGATCTCGTCGCCGTCGGGAAGCTCGGCCGCCCACTCGGCCTTGAACGTCTCGCCTGTCTCGCGCCACTTGGCGATCAGTTCGGCGCGGTCCCACACCTCGCGGACGAGCGGCTCGTCGCGCGCGATGACGCGGCGCATCTCCTCCTCGATGAGCGGCAGGTCGACCTCGGTGAACGCGCCGCGGCCGGGGGCCGGAGCGAAATCATAGTAGAACCCGTCCTCGGTCGCGGGGCCGAAGGTGATCTGGGTGCCGGGAAACAGGTTCTGCACCGCCTCGGCGAGCACGTGCGCGTAATCGTGGCGCGCGAGCTCCAGCGCGTCGGCCTCGTCGCGTGCCGTCACGAGCGCGACCTGAGCGCCGTCGGGCAGCGGGCGGTTCAGGTCGCGCACCTCGCCATTCACCCGCGCCGCGAGCGCTGCCTTCGCCAGCCCCGGCCCGATCGCAGCCGCCAGGTCCGCCGCGGTCGCGCCCGCGGGCAGATCGCGCAGCGTGCCATCGGGCAGCGTCACGCGGACGCCGGGTTTTTCCAGAACTTCGGCCATGCTGCCGCATCTATGGCCGCGCCAGCGCCCACGCAACCCGCCCGCGGCCGAGCAGCATCGTGTTCAATCGGCAAAGCAGCGAGGATCGCGCGGCCTGCCCTTCGGGACCGCCTGCCCGTGATCGGCCGCCTCCCCGCCGCCGTCAGCGACCGCCATGGCCGAGAAACACTGCTCGTACGTTGACATGACCGGCCGCGGGCAGCACGTGCCGCGCCTTCATGCAGCGACCCGGCACATTCGATCGCGGCGACGGCGTCGCGCTGGCAGTCAGCGCGCGACCCGGCAGCGGCCCGGCGCTGATCTTCGTGCCCGGCTATGCGAGCGACATGACCGGCGCCAAGGCCGACGCGGTGGACGGCTGGGCCGCAGCGCACGGGCGCGCGTGCACGCGCTTCGACTATAGCGGCTGCGGCGCGAGCGGCGGCGCGTTCACCGACGGCACGATCGGCCGCTGGCTCGCCGACTCCGAAGCGGTGCTGGCGCAGCATCCCGGCCCGGTGGTGCTCGTCGGCTCGTCGATGGGCGGCTGGATCGCGCTGCTGCTGGCGCTGGCGCATGCCGAGCGCATCGCTGGCCTCGTCCTGATCGCGCCTGCGCCCGATTTTACGCAGTGGGGCCTTGCCGACACGCTCACCTCCGACGAACGCGCCAGCCTTCTGCGGTCGGGCCGGTTCGAGCGGCCCAGCCCCTACGCCCCGCAGCCGACCGTCTACACACGCGCGCTGATCGAGGACGGCGCCGCGCGCCTGCTGCTGGGGCGCCCGCTGCCCTATGCGGGGCCGGTTCGCATCCTCCACGGCCAGGCCGACCCCGATGTGCCGTGGCGGCTGAGCCTCGATCTGGCCGAAAGACTGGCAAGCTCGGATGTGCGGCTGACGCTCGTCAAGGACGGCGACCACCGCCTGTCGCGCCCGAGCGACCTCGCGCTGCTGGCGGATGCGCTGGCGTCGCTCTGACGTTCCCCCCCCCCCCGCAGGGGAAAGGGGCATCACGCGCAGCGTCGCGGAGGGGCGGCGCGCGACGCCGCCATTCCCCGTTCAGCCAGCCCGCTCCATCGTCGGCCGATGCTTGTTCTAGCCGCCCTCCTCGCAGCCGAGGCCGCCGCCGCGCCCGCGCCGCCCGATCCCGCCAACCGCTACCGGCAGTGCGTGGCCCTGGCGGCGAGCGCGCCCGATGCGGCAGAGCAGGCTGCGCGCGAGTGGCGTGCCGGGGGCGGCGGCGTGCCCGCGCGCCACTGCCTCGCGCTCGCGCTGCTGAACGCCGCCAAGCCAGCCGAAGCGCATGCCGAACTGCGCGCCGCCGCCGCCGAGGCCGAGGCCGCGCGCAACCCGCTCGCCGCG
>Ga0326763_1000028_pt1 | contig 56523 bp, 53 predicted proteins | sample NORPS_P_FD_207671 | JGI IMG/M metagenome (GOLD analysis project Ga0326763, IMG submission 207671) | Hot spring water microbial communities from Norris Geyser Basin, Yellowstone National Park, WY, United States - NOR.PS_P | ecosystem: Environmental > Aquatic > Thermal springs > Unclassified...
AGTTTACCCCCACGGACGTCCTCAACGCGGTCAGCGGAAATGTAAGCTATTACTGTAATCCGAATGCTCAATACCGCACGAGTAACTGCGGTGAGCCATACGTATTTGTGAATATCTACGATGTCGGCGATACGTTCGACCGGATCGAGTTTGCGGAGGTAAACTCCGGCGGCGGATATGAGAGCGACAACCACACGGTCGGTTTCTGGGCTCCGCCGATCAGGGGCAGGGTGGTGTCGGGCGTACTGCCCACCCCCGCACCTGCCACGCTGGCGATCTTCGGGCTTGGTCTGATCGGGCTTGGCGCGGCGCGTCGGCGCGCCTGAGCGCAATCGGCAGGAGGCCACCGTGGCCTCCTGCCTTCTAACCTGCGGTCAACGGCGCGCCGATGTGCGCGGGGCGTCAGCGGTTGGTCGTGCAGCCGCCGGGCGTCGGAGCGACAGCGCGCGGCGGATGCAGCGATCGGGCGATGCGGTCGGCCGCGCTCAGCCGATTTCCGGCGGCCGCCGTGGCGCGCTCGATCAGCACCACCGTCCACGCCGTGCTCTTGCGCAACGCGATCGCCTGCGCGGCCAGCTTCGCGTCTGGCGAAGGCTGGTAGATCGCGGTCTGTCGCTCGTCCCAGCCATTACGCGCCGAGGCCGGCCCGATCGCCCTCAGCGCCGGGGACCAGCGCGGCCCGTAGCACGCCAATGCTACATCGATCGCAGCGGGCGCGTCATTCGCGGGCCCGACATCGACGATCGCCACTCGCAGACTGTCGTCGGGTGCGATTATCTGCACGACGCTTGCCATCGGCAATACGGACCACGCCGCGGGTGCTGTAAATGTCGTACCGGCGGCAGTGGCGCCCGTCTGATCGGCGGCGAGCGGTCCCGGAGTCTGTGCGACAGCGGCCGCGCCGAGCGTCAGCAAACCCAGCGCAATCGTCGCTGCCCGCACCCGTAACTCCAGTCGGCTTCCAACGACGTTCAGCCGTGCGCACGATGCGGGTCAAGCCTCGACCGCGGCGTCTCCGATCGCGCTCATCACCATACGCCCCTCTCTGACCGCGAAGCCCAGCCGCCCTTCCACCAGCGCCAGCGCATCGCGGCCGAATGCGGCGAGGCGCCAGCCGCTTAGCACCGCCAGCCCCTCGCGCTGTCCTGCGGCGAGCGCCTCCAGCTCCTCGCCGCGCGCCAGCAGCCGCGGCGCGACGCCCGCTTCCTTGGCGCGGACTTTCAGCAGCAGCTTCAAGAGGTCGGCGACCAGTGCGCTGTCTTGTGTCAGCCCCGGTCGCCGCGGCTCCTTCGCCGGCAGCTCGTCGGCAGGGAGCGGTTCGGCATTGCGTAGCGCCGACATCAGCCGCTCGCCGATCGCGTTGTTGGCCCACGCAGTCGACAGCCCGCGCACCTTGGGCAGCTCCTCCTGCCGTCGCGGGGGCTGGGCGGCAAGGTCGGCCAGCGTCTCGTCCTTGACGATGCGGCCGCGCGGCACGTCCTTGTCCTGCGCCTCGCGCTCGCGCCACGCAGCCAGCGCCTTCAGCCGCCCCAGCACCACCGGGTTGCGCGAGGGCGCGCGCAGCCGCTGCCACGCGGTCTCGGGATTGTTGGCATAGGTCGCGGGGTCGGCGAGCCGCTCCATCTCCTCGTCGAGCCACTCGCCGCGCCCGGTGCGCCGCAGCCGAGCAACCATCTTCGGGAACAGCGCGGCGAGATGGGTGACGTCGCCGATCGCATAGTCGATCTGGCGCTGATCGAGCGGGCGGCGACCCCAATCGGTAAAGCGCGCACCCTTGTCGATCTGGATGCCCAGCATCGTCTCGACGAGGCCGGTATAGCCAACCTGCTCGCCCATGCCCAACGCCATCGCCGCGATCTGCGTATCGAAAAGCGGATGTGGCGTGCGGCCGGTGAGGTTGTAGATGATTTCCAAATCCTGCCCGCCGGCGTGAAACACCTTCAACACCGGCTCGCCGACCAGCAGATCAAGCAGCGGATCCAGGTTCAGGCTGGCCTTGGGATCGATCGCTGCGGCTTCTTCGGGCGAGGCGAGCTGCACCAGGCACAAATCCGGCCAGAAGGTATTCTCGCGCATGAATTCGGTATCGACCGCCACGAAAGGCGCGTCGGCGAGGCGTCGGCAGAAGTCGGCAAGCGTCTTGCTGTCGGTGATCAGCGGGTGAACGTACACCCGTCGGCCTTACGCCTGCCGCGCGCGACTCGCAAAGGTCGCCGCTGCGCTGCTCGGTCCTCACCCACGTGCAGGGGTTGACCGCCGCGCGTCAGGCTTCGATCGCGGGTTCTTCGGGCTGCTCGGGCTCCTCGGCGGCGCCCTTTCTCCTGCGCTTGGGTGCAGCGGGCGTGATCTCGAACGCGATCTCGCCGTCAACCAGATCGACCCGCACCTCGCCACCGTTCACCAGTTTGCCGAACAGCAGCTCCTCGGCGAGCGGCTGCTTGATCTTGTCCTGGATGAGGCGGCCCATCGGGCGCGCGCCATAGAGCCGGTCGTAACCGCGCTCGGTGAGCCACGCCTTCGCCGGATCGGTGAGGCTGATGTGCACGTCGCGGTCGGCCAGCTGCAGCTCAAGCTCGAGGATGAACTTGTCGACGACGCGGGCAACAACCTCGGCCGGCAGGTAGGCGAAGGGCACCACGGCATCGAGGCGGTTGCGGAACTCTGGCGCGAACATGCGCTTGATCGCTTCCTCCTGGTCGCCCTCGCGCGCCGACGCTCCGAAGCCGATCGCCTCGCGCGCCATGTCGGCGGCACCTGCGTTCGTCGTCATGATCAGGATGACGTTCCGGAAATCGACCGTCTTGCCGTGGTGGTCGGTCAGCTTGCCGTTGTCCATCACCTGCAACAGAATGTTGAACAGGTCCGGGTGCGCCTTCTCGATCTCGTCGAGCAGCAGCACCGAGTGCGGGTGCTGGTCGACCGCATCGGTCAGCTGCCCGCCCTGATCGAATCCGACATAGCCCGGAGGCGCGCCGATTAGGCGGCTGACGCTGTGCCGCTCCATATATTCGGACATGTCGAATCGGGTGAGCGGGATACCCATGATCGAGGCAAGCTGCTTCGCGACTTCGGTCTTACCAACACCGGTCGGGCCACTGAACAGGTAGCAGCCGATCGGCTTGTTCGGCTCGCGCAGGCCCGCGCGAGCCATCTTGATCGCAGCCGACAGCCGCTCGATCGCTTGGTCCTGCCCGAACACTACGCGCTTCAGGTCCGCTTCCAAAGTCGCCAGCGCGGCCTTGTCGTCGGAGCTGACCGACTTCGGCGGAATGCGAGCAATCGAGGCCACGACGGCCTCGACTTCGGCCTGGCCGATGGTCTTCTTGCGCTTCTTTGGCTCTAGCAGCATCTGGCTCGCGCCCGCTTCGTCAATCACGTCGATCGCCTTGTCGGGCAGCTTGCGGTCATGGATGTAGCGCGCCGACAGTTCCACCGCCGACTTGATCGCATCCGTGGTGTATTTCAGCTGATGGTGCTCCTCGAAGTACGGCTTCAGCCCTTCCATGATCTTGACCGCATCCTCGACCGACGGCTCGTTCACGTCGATCTTCTGGAAGCGGCGCAGAAGGGCGCGGTCTTTCTCGAAATGGCTGCGGAACTCCTTGTAGGTCGTCGATCCGATGCAGCGGATCGCGCCCGATGACAGCGCGGGCTTCAGCAGGTTCGATGCATCCATCGCGCCGCCGCTGGTTGCGCCCGCGCCGATGACGGTGTGGATCTCGTCGATGAACAAAATCGCCCCGGGCAGCTTCTCCAGCTCGGAGACGACCGACTTCAGCCGCTCCTCGAAGTCGCCGCGATAGCGCGTGCCAGCAAGCAGCGCGCCCATATCGAGCGCGTAGATAACCGCGTCGGCGAGTACCTCTGGCACCTCGCCTTCGACGATCTTGCGCGCAAGACCCTCGGCGATCGCGGTCTTACCCACACCCGGATCACCCACATAGAGCGGGTTATTCTTGGACCGGCGGCAGAGGATTTGGATCGTCCGCTCGACCTCGGCCTGGCGCCCGATCAGCGGATCGACCTTCCCGACCTTGGCCTTTTCATTGAGGTTCACGCAAAACTGCTTCAGCGCCGACTCGCCCTTGCCGGCGCTCGATTTGCCGTGCGGCTTCTCGTTCTCGCCCTCCTCGGTCGCCGACCCCTTGGCCGCGCGCGCCTCGCCGCCCGATCCGGTCTTGGCGATCCCGTGGCTGATGAAGCTCACCGCGTCGAGGCGCGTCATGTCCTGCTGCTGCAGGAAGTAGACTGCGTGGCTCTCCCGCTCGCTGAACAGCGCCACCAGCACGTTTGCGCCGGTCACTTCCTCGCGGCCCGACGACTGCACGTGCAAGATCGCGCGCTGGACAACGCGCTGGAACCCGGCTGTGGGGTTGGGGTCGACCTGCGCATCGGCCCGCAGGCTGTTGAGTTCGGTATCAAGATAATGCGTCAGCGTGGTCGCAAGCTCGTCGAGGTCGACCGCGCAGGCGCGCATCACTGCGCTCGCGTGGCTATCGCCGACGAGCGCGAGCAGCAGATGCTCAAGCGTTGCATATTCGTGGCGGCGGCGGCTCGCCTCGGCGAGTGCATTGTGGAGCGTGTGCTCAAGCTCCCGGGCGAATGACGGCATCCCGATAACCTCCGAACTCAGACTTGACGCAGAACCGCGCGTCTCTTCCCCCATGGTTACGGAATGTCACCCCGCTTGGCTGCGCACGCAAGCCCTTGACATGAAACGGCAGTGAAACAGCTTCGCGCTATTTTTGGACTGTCAGTCCCGATGGTGGCGGAATAACGCATTCGCGGCAGCCTTCACCGATCCGCTCTCTGCCAGCCGCGCTTCGCAGAGCGCGATCTCCGCCCTAAGCGACGTGATGCGCGCCTGCACCTCATCGACACTGAGGCGCCCCAGATCCTCGCGAGTGAGCGCCGTCAGCGCGTCAGATGGCTTGGGGCGGGGCAGGTCGTCATCGGTCATCGACCTCATTTAGCGCCGATCGGCGAAGGCGGAAATGGCGCCTTCGCTGCTGCGCTGGTCGGCTCCTCGCACGCCCGCTGGCGCGCGATCTCACCGAGACCGCACGCCACGCGGGCGGCAACCTCACGCGGGAGGACATCGGCGGCACCCTCGCCGCGGATGCGCAAGTGAACGGTTCGGCCGCGCCGCCGAGCCAAGCGGCCGTCGACAGCCGGCTCACCGCAACCGACCAGAGCGTGCTGCCCGTCGGCACCAGTTGCGGGCGGCACGCTAGAACCGCACATTCCTTCCCAATCTCTGGTTGGGGAGGAGACCGTGCGCGGCACGGTGGAGTGTCGAGCCGTTGTGCGGGAGCGGCGCCGGAAACTCACGCCCAACCGTTAGGCCCTTGACCATCCTGCTGCGCAGGACGGTCCCCTCGCCAAGGCGAGCTTGGAGCGGGTTCCATCCCCCGGGCGATTTCACCGTGTCGCAATCAACTTCGCGCCCGCGACTGCAAGCACCACGCCAAGCGCCTTCAGGATGATGGCTGGGCCGCTGCGGATGGCGACCGTGGTGCCCCCCACCCCGCCGATCAGCACCGCGCCCGCGTAGAGCGGCAGCGCGGATGGCAGCGAGGCGGTTGCGGCGGACAGGTTGCCCAGCAGGCCGGCGGTCGAGTTCGCCATGATGAACAGGCTCGCGACGCCGACGGTGCGCTTGGTATCGCTCCAGCCCAGGAACAGCAGCAGCGGCGACAGGAAAATGCCTCCGCCCGTCCCCGTCAGTCCCGCGAGCAGGCCTAGGCCCGCTCCCAGCCCAACGCCCAGCACGATCGGCGGATCACATGGATCAAGCGCGGCGCGGATCGGGTGCGGCCACAGCAGGCGGACCGCCGACAGGATCAGCACGCCGCCGATGAGCGGCCGATACCAGTGCGCGGGCAGCTGGATGCCGCCGCCGATGAACGCAAACGGTAGCGCGCCGACGAGGAAAGGCCACAGCGTCCGCCACCGGAACAGCCCCGCGCGCACGTAGCGAACCGACCCCATCGACGCGACGATCAGGTTCAGCACCAGCGCGGTCGGCTTCATCGTGGGCGGCGCGATGCCCCACAGCGCCATCAGCCCGATATAGGCCGACGCGCCGGCATGCCCCACCGTCGAATAGAGCGCCGCCGCTACCCCCATCGCCAGCGCCAGCGATAGCTCGTGCGGGGTCGGCGCCATGCCCCGCCCCTAGCCAACCGCCGCTGCTCGCGCCAATGCGGCGCCCATGCTCCCGTCATCCATGCGTGCCATCGATCCAGCCGGGCCGGGCGGGCCCGAGGTGCTGGAGCTTGTGGACCGTCCCGTCCCCGCCCCGCGAGACAGCCAGCTGCTGATCCGCGTGGCAGCCGCGGGCGTGAACCGGCCCGACGTGCTGCAGCGGCTGGGCAAGTATCCGATGCCGCCCGGTGCGCCCACGATCCCTGGCCTCGAAGTCTCGGGCGAGGTTGTCCTCGCCCAGCCGTCAGTCGAGCGCTGGCGCGTGGGCGACCGCGTGACCGCGCTGCTGCCCGGCGGCGGCTATGCGGAATATGCGGTCGCCGACGAGCAATGCTGTCTGCCCTGGCCTGCGGATCTCAGCGCAGCCGAGGCGGCCGGCCTGCCCGAGACCTTCTTCACCGTGTGGGCGAACGTTTTCGAGCGTGGCGCGCTGAGGGCGGGCGAGCGCATCCTGGTTCACGGCGGCAGCAGCGGCATCGGCGTCACCGCGATCCAGCTTGCAAAGGCGTTCGGCGCGGAAGTTCTGGTGACCGCGGGCAACCCCGACAAGTGCGCCGCCGCGCGCGCGCTCGGCGCCGACCACGCGATCGACTACCGCGCGAGCGACTTCGAGGCCGAGGTGCAGCGCATCACCGGCGGGGAGGGCGTGGAAGTCGTCCTCGACATGATCGGCGGCGATTACGTGCCGCGCAACCTGCGCTGCCTTTCGCGATTCGGCCGCCATCTTTCGATCGCCACGCAGCGCGGGCGCACGACCGAGCTGGACCTGGGCCTGGTGATGGCGCGCGAGCTGCGGCTGACGGGGGGGCTGCTGCGGCCGCAGCCGGTGGCGGTAAAAGGCCGCATCGCACGTGCGCTGGAGCGCGAGGTTTGGCCGTTGATCGCAAACGGCAGCGTGCGCGCGGTGGTCGACAGCATCTATCCGCTCGCCGAAGCCGCCGACGCGCACCGCCGGATGGAGGCGGGCGAGCATGTCGGAAAGATCATCCTGGTGGCGGCCAAGTGACTGAGCTGATCCTGCACGAATATGCCGCCAGCAGAAACTGCTACAAAATCCGCCTCGCGCTCGCGCATATCGGCCGCAGCTACGAGCGGCGCGAATACGACATTCTGAAGGGCGAGACGCGCACGCCCCGGTTCCTCGCGACCGTCAATGCCAACGGGCGCATCCCGGTGTTGCAGGTGGGATCCAACTTTCTGCCCGAATCAAACGCAGCGCTGTGGTTCCTCGCCGAGGGCACCGACCTGCTGCCCGATGGAGCGTTCGGCCGCGCCGACGTGCTGCGCTGGCTGTTCTGGGAACAGTATAATCACGAGCCCAACATTGCGACGCTGCGCTTCTGGCGCACCTACGGCGGCGGCTTCGACGAGCAGAGCCCGGCGCGCCAGGCAACGATCCCCGACAAGCAGGCTGCGGGCGAGGCCGCGCTGAAGCTGATGGACGATCATCTGGCAGGCCGCGCATGGTTCGTCGGCGACCGGCTGTCGATCGCCGATATCGCACTTTACGCCTATACGCATGTCGCCGCGGATGGCGGATTTGCTCTTGAACCCTACCGCCATCTGCGCGCTTGGCTGGAGCGGGTCGCGGCGCAGCCCGGGCATGTGACGATCACCGGCTGACGCCGCCCGCAGCGTCACAATCCCGCAACACTCGCGCTGCACGAGCGGGCGATGCGCACCGCCCTGATCGTCGCCGCCCTGCTCCTCAGCCCGCACGCCGCCCATGCGTGGGGACAGGAGGGGCACCGCGTCATCGGCACCATCGCCGACAAATACCTGACACCCTCGGCGCGCGCCGGGGTGATGCGCATCCTGCCCGCTGGCGAGAGCATCGCCGAGGCTTCGACCTGGCCCGACTTCATGCGATCGGACCCGAGCGCCTTCTGGCAGAAGGATGCCTCTCCCTTCCACTATGTGACCGTGCCGCCGGGGAAGACCTACGCTGAGGTCGGCGCTCCGCCCGAGGGCGACGCCGTGACCGCCCTGAAGCACTTTGCCGCGACAGTGCGCGATCCCCGCGCCAAGCCCGCCGACAAGGCGCTGGCGCTGCGGTTCATCATCCACATCGTCGGCGACCTGCACCAGCCGTTCCATGCCGGTAACGGTTCCGACAAGGGTGGCAACGACGTTAAAATCCGCTTCAATGGGCGCGAAACCAACCTCCACGCGCTATGGGACTCGGGGTTGGTGGAGGACGAGGGGCTGAGTTTCAGCGAGAAAGCGGCATGGCTGGGCGCCAAGCTGACGCCCGACGAGCTCACGCAGTGGGACGTTGCGGACCCGCTGGTGTGGATCGGCGAATCGGCGGCGCTGCGCGACGGCCTCTACCCGGAAGGCGAGCAGGTAGGGTTCGCCTATGTTTACAGGCACCGCGCGACTGTCGACCGGCGGCTGGCGCAGGGCGGCGTGCGGCTGGCGGCCTATCTCAACTGGCTGTTCGCGCCGCCGAAATAAGGGTCCGCGTCGCGCGGGTTGCCGCCCCTCCGTTCGATGCACTGCGCCGCGCTGCGTTGGCGCTGCCGCTCGCAGCGGCCGCCATCGGTGCGCCCGGAGCGCGCATCAGCGAGCAGGCGGTCGCGATCGCGCCGGCCGGGTAGTCCGTGTTCCCGGGAGGTCGGCGACAGCGGGTCATCGAATGCGCTGGGCGACGGCTCGGATCGCGCTCAACGGCCTCCGGAACGGCCGACGCGCGAGCCGCAGAGCCAGCGCGAGCTGCTGCGCGGCTGGGTGCCCGGGTGCGTCGCGGCGGTGATCCCGGGCTGCTCCCCGTCTGGGTTGCCCCGTGGCGCGCGCGTGACTAACTGCGACGCACCATCCCGCAAGCTGCCAGGCACCCCTTGTCCTACGTCATCCCCTTCGTCCTCATCGTCCACACCCTGATCGCCGCCGCCCTCGTCGGCGTGATCCTGCTGCAGCGCTCCGAAGGCGGGGCCTTGGGCATCGGGCAGACGACGGGCGGACTGGTCAGCGCGCGCGGTGCGGCGGACCTGCTGACGCGGTCGACCTCGATCCTTGGCGCAGTTTTCGTGATTACCTCGCTCGGCTTGGCGGTGCTCTATGGCCATTCGGGCAAGACGCGCGTCATCAATCCCAATGCCGCGTCGGTGCCCGCGCCGCTCAACCCCGGTGCGCCGCGGCCTGTGCCGACCGCGCCCGCGGCTCCGGGTGGGGTGCCGATTTTCGGTGGCCCAAGCGAACCCGCCTCGCCGCTGGAGGTTGGGCCGACGCAGCCGCCCGTGACGAACCCGAGCGGCGCGCCCAGAGGCGCGACGCCGGCGGCGCCCGCGCCGGCACCCGCCAACTAAGCGCACCCGCGGCGGCGTCCACGGCGCCAGCTGTCACGCTACGCACTCGCCGCGTGACAGCGGCTGCAACCCCCGCCTAAGGTGGCCGCCCATGACGCGGTATGTCTTCATCACCGGCGGCGTGGTCTCCTCGCTTGGCAAGGGCCTGATGGCCGCCTCGCTCGGCGCGCTGTTGCAGGCGCGCGGCTACAGCGTGCGGCTGCGCAAGTTCGACCCGTATCTGAACGTCGACCCTGGCACGATGAGCCCGTATCAGCACGGCGAAGTGTATGTGACCGACGACGGGGCGGAGACCGATCTCGATCTCGGTCATTACGAACGCTTCACCGGCGTTGCCACCAGCCGCGCCGACAACATCACGACAGGCCGCATCTATTCGGACATCATCGCGCGCGAGCGGCGCGGCGACTATCTGGGAGCGACCGTGCAGGTGATCCCGCACGTCACCGACGCGATCAAGGCCTTCGCGCTGTGCGACGCCGGCGGCGCAGATTTTGTGCTGTGCGAGATCGGCGGCACGGTTGGCGACATCGAATCGCTGCCCTTCATCGAAGCGCTGCGCCAGCTGGGAAACGAGCTCGGCCGCAGCCGCGCGGTGTTTATCCACGTCACGCTGGTGCCGTTCATCGCAGCCGCGGGCGAGCTCAAGACCAAGCCCACGCAGCACAGCGTCTCCGAACTGCGGGCGCTGGGCATCCAGCCGCAGCTGCTTGTCTGCCGCAGCGAACACCCGATCCCGCAGGCCGAGCGCGCCAAGATCGCGCTGTTCACGAATGTCCGCGCCGAGGCGGTTATCCCCGCTTTGGATGCGCCGTCGATCTACTCGGTGCCGCTGCAATATCACGCTGCGGGCCTCGACACGCAGGTGCTGGAGGCGTTCGGCCTCAGCGATGCACCCGCGCCCGAGCTGGGCCGCTGGCTTGCCATTCGCGACGCGCTCCACAGCCCCGAGGGCGAGGTGACGATCGGCGTGGTCGGCAAATATGTCGGGCTGAAGGACGCGTATAAATCGCTGGTCGAAGCACTGGTGCACGGTGGCATCGCCAACCGCGTGAAGGTCAATCTGAAATGGGTCGATGCCGAGGCGTTCGAGCGCGACGACGTCGCCGCAACGCTGGAGCCGATGCACGGCATCCTGGTCCCGGGCGGCTTCGGCGAGCGCGGGTCCGAGGGCAAGATCGCCGCGGTAAGGTTCGCGCGCGAACGCCGCGTGCCGTTCTTCGGCATCTGCTTGGGCATGCAGATGGCCGTGATCGAGGCCGCGCGGAATCAGGCGGGCCTGCCCGGCGCGGGCTCAACCGAGTTTGGCGCGGCGACTGAGCCGGTCGTGGGCCTTGCGACCGAGTGGATGGGCGCCGACGGCCTGCAGCGCCGCGCCGAGGGCGGCGACCTGGGCGGCACGATGCGGCTGGGCGCGTATGAGGCGGTGCTGGGCGGCAACAGCGTCGCCGCGTCGGTCTACGGTGCCACGCGCGTCAGCGAACGTCACCGCCACCGCTATGAGGTGAACCTTGGCTACCGCGAGCGTTTGGAACGCGAGGGCCTGGTCTTTAGCGGCCTCTCTCCCGACGGCCTGCTGCCCGAGGTGGTCGAGCGCCCCGACCACCCGTGGTTCATCGGCGTGCAGTTCCACCCGGAACTGAAAAGCAAGCCGTTCGCGCCGCACCCGCTGTTCGCGGGATTTGTGGGGGCGGCAGTGGCGCAGAGTCGGTTGGTGTGAATCCGCACACGCAGCCCCCATCGGGGCGGTATAACCCGCTAAACGGGAACTCGTCACTCTCACAAGCTGTTACCGGTTGTTTCGCGAAGCCAGCAAGCAGCCAAACTCGCGAAGCCAAACAGCAAAGACAACTTTGTAGATGGTCTTGGGAAAAATCGCTGTAGAATATATCAACTTTACGACGCTTCTTCGCCGATCTGGATATCGACATCTCAACCTGCGGCGCGCGTTGTGCACCGTGATGAATACTTATTGCCGTACACGATGAGAACGCCCGGTCATGCGATCTTCACGATTTCTAGCCTTACCGACGCTGAGGTCGTCCCGTTCGACGGGTTCTTCGACAAAGTCGAAAAGGCGCTCGCACTGTTTCAGACGAGCCCGTTCGAACGGCCACCGGGTTAGACGCTGAGCTGCCCCAACGCCTCCAGCGCCCTCCGCCGCGCTGCGCCATGCTCTACTACGCGCTCCGGGTAGGTCTCGCCCAGGCGCACGCCTGCTTGCTCCAGTTCCAGCGGGGAGGCTTCCCATGGGGCGTGGATCACGCTGTCGGGCAGCGCGGCCAGCTCCGGCACCCAGCGCCTCACATAGGCGCCGGTGGGATCGTGGCGGCGGCCTTGGGCGACGGGCTCGAATATCCGGAAGAAAGGTTGCGCGTCGTAGCCCGAGCCCATGATCCACTGCCATCCCAGCGTGTTGTTGGCGAGGTCGGCGTCCACCAGCGTGTCCCAGAACCATTCGGAGCCGCGCCGCCAGTCGACGAGCAGGTGCTTTACCAGGAAGGACGAGGCGATCATCCGCACACGGTTGTGCATCCAGCCGGTCCGCCACAGCTGGCGCATGCCTGCGTCGACGATCGGATAGCCGGTCAGCCCGCGCTGCCACGCGCGCAGACCCGCCGAGTCGTCGCGGTGCGGGAAGCGGGCGAATTTGGGCGAAAGCGGCGTGTCGGGTGAGGACGGCTCGGCATCGAGCGCCTGGATCGCGAAGTCGCGCCAGCCGATTTCGCGCAGGAAGGGTTCGGCGATGTCGGGCTCGGCGGCGGCGGCCACGCGGTGCCACACCTCGGCGGCGCTGACCTCGCCCCAGTGGAGATGGGGCGAGAGCGCCGAGGTCCGCGGCTCGGCGGGGAGGTTGCGCCCCTCTGCATAGCCCGCGACCAGCCCGGTGAAGCGGTCGAGCGTCGCGCGCCCGCCCTCCTCGCCGGGGGACCAGTGGTCGGCGAACTCGGCTGCCCAGTTGGGGTGGGTGGGAAGCAGGCCCCAGTCCTCCAGCAGGTCGCCGGCCGGCGCATGGTCGGCCATCGTCAGGCGCTTCGGCGCCGGCTTGGGCGGGGCCGGAGGCATTTGCTCCTGCAGCGCGCGCCAGAAGGGTGAGAACACGCGGAAGCGCCCGCCGGACTTGGTCAGCACCGCGGGGGGAGAGCTGAGCGTCTGGCCCGGGTGCAGCGTCAGCCGCTCGCCGATCTCGGCCTCCTGGATGGCGGCCCACGGCTCGTGCAGCTTGATCGCGTGGACCTGCGCGCCCAGTTCGTCCGCCAGCCGCGCCACCAGCGGCCCCGCTCGCCCGCGCAACAGCACCAGCCGCGCGCCCAGGCTCTGAAGCGCAGCCGCCAGCGCGGCGACGCTGTGGTGCAGCCACCAGCGCCCGGCGCTGCCGGTGCGCCATTTGCCGGGCGTGTCGTCGTCCAGCACGAACAGCGGCAGCACCGAGCCGGCGGCGGCGGCCGCCACTAGCGCGGCGTGATCGTGGACGCGGAGGTCCTGACGGAACAGCACGATTTGCGGGTTGGGCATCGCCGCAGCATAACGCCGCCGCACCCCACAGGAACGCACGAGGGCTGTTTTGCCGCGCACCGCTTACGTCAATGGCCGCTATCTGCCGCTGCGCGAGGCTGCGGTCAGCGTCGAGGACCGCGGCTACCAGTTCGCCGACGGAGTCTACGAAGTTGCGGCGCTGATGAACGGGCGGCTGCTCGATTGGCCCGCGCACCTCGCCCGGCTGGAGCGTTCGGCGCGCGAACTGGCGATGGCACCACCCGCCGCAGCCCGCCTGTCGCTGGTGGCCGGGCGGTTGCTGGCAGCAAACGCGCTGCGCGACGGCCTGCTATACATCCAGTGGTCGCGCGGCGTGGCGCGGCGCGACCACGGCGTGCCCGCAGGCGTGCGGCCGTCGCTGGTGATGACCGTCCGGCCGTTCGATTTCGCAGCCAAGCGGCGCGCGCTCGATTCAGGCATCGGCGTCGCGCTGGTCCCCGACGAGCGCTGGCTACGACCGGACATCAAGTCGGTGTCGCTGCTGCCCAACGTGCTGGCGAAGGAGGCTGCGCGCGCAGCGGGCGCGGCCGAGGGTTGGATGGTACGCGATGGGTTGGTGACCGAGGGCGGATCAACCAATGCCTGGATCGTGACCTCCTCAGGCGCGGTGGTGACGCGCGCGGCCGACCGATCGATCCTGCGCGGCGTGATGCGCGACACGCTGATGCGCCTGCAGAACGAGGCGGGCGTACGCATTGAGGAGCGGCCGTTCACGCCCGACGAGGCAAGGCGGGCGGCCGAGGCGTTCATCACCTCGACAACCAACCCGTGCGTGCCGGTGGTCCGGATCGACGGCGCGGCCGTCGGCAACGGCACGCCCGGTCCGGTCACCCGCCGCCTCGCAGACGCGCTGTGGGCCGAGATCGAGCGGCAGACGGGCTGGCGCACGGCGGCATGACGGGATCCAGTCCCTCCCCAATCGGTGATTGGGGTGGGAAGATTACAGCCCCGGCGGCGGCGGTGGTATGAACTGGCCGTTGCCGAGCCGATCGCGGAAGCGCTGCAGCCGGTTCTGCACCATGGCGCGGCCCTGGTTCGCCGCCTGCGCCAGCACGCGCCGGTCGGCGGCGCTCATACGCGAGTAGGCTGCAAGCAGCGCGGCCTGGCGGCGCTGCTGCTGTCCCGTAACAAGATTGCGCTCGGCCATCTGCGCGCGCTGCATCGCAGCGGCGTCGAACGTCTCTGCGCCCAGAATGTCCAGCTGCTGCTGGCGCGCGGCCTGGATCTGCTCGCGCGTACCGTCGCCGCGCAGCGACTGCATCGCCTGCTTCAGCGCTTGGCGGCCTTCGGGCGACAATTGACTCATCGTGCCGCGCAGCCCGCCGGGGCGGCCGGGGTTACCCAAGCCCGGTGCCGGGGGCGGCGGCATGTCCTGGGCGGCAGCGGGCAGTGCCGCTGCGCCGACCAGCGCAGCGAGCGCGGCGGTGCGCAGTGCTGAGATCATAAGACGTCCTCTTCGTCTGGAGTTGGTACGAATAGCAGCTGGAAGGCTTCGGCCTTCGCCTGTTCGGATCCGGCCTGCGCTGCGAGCTGCACTTGGTGCGGCTGCGGCGTGGGGGTGTGTTCGCGGGGCGTGAGGAGGAAGGCCGCAGCAGCGACGCTCGCCGCAACGCCCAGGCCGCCGCCCCACAGTTGCCACGGACGCCGCCGCGCGTCCTGCCGCGGCAGGTTGGCCACCACGCGCGCTGCGAGCGCATCGGCGAGGGCTTCGGCGGCTTCGGGCGAGCGGGCCCAGGCGGCGATGCTGCGGTCTAGCGGGAAGGCGGCGTTCGCACGGGCGCGCAATGCCTTATCGCCGCGCAGCAGCGCCTCGGCATCGGCGCGCTCGTTTGCGGGCCAGCGCGCAGGATCGGAGCCATAGGCTTCGATCAGTTCGTTAACGCGGTCCGGAGTCACGTGTCGGTCCTCATACCCGTTAAGATACGCGCGAGATCGGCCCTCGCCCTCGCCAGCAGTCCTTCGACTGCCTTGGGAGTGGCGCCGATCGCTTCGGCGACCTCGGCGGTTGAGGAATCCTCGCCGTAGAAAAGCGCAATCGCGGCGCGCTGGCGCGGGTTCAGCCGCGCAATGGCCGCGCGCAGGCGCGCCACCTCGTCGGCGGCCTCGGCCCGCTCGCCGGGATCGGGTTCCGGCGAGACCGCATCGAAGGCGGCCTCGATCGGCTGCACGGGCTTCAGCGTCCGCCGCCGGTCGAGCGCGGCGTTGACGACCAGCCGCCGGAACCAGCTCTCCGCGGTGCCGCGGCCTGCATCGAAGCTCGCCGCCTTGCGCCACACGTTCAGCAGCGCGGCCTGGGCAGCGTCCTCGGCCTCGGCGACATCGGGCAGCACCTTCGCGGCGATGCGCAGCGCGAGCGGGCTCCACTGGCGCGCGAGCGCCTGGAACGCGGCGCGGTCGCCCGCCGCGACACGGCTGAGTAGGATGGTGGCGCTGACGGGCGTCACGGCGAGCACGGAGGCATTACGGGGGGCGGCGGCGCTTTCCCCCACGGCGACGCCAGGCGACAGCGCCAGACGTCAGCGCGGGGCGGGCGGGCTGAAGCCTTCCTTGGCGATGCGGTCGGCCGACGCGCGGAACTGGCGCGACAGCAGCATCCGGTCGGCAGCGGAGAGTTTCTTCAACCCGTCCAGCTGCGCCGACGCGACGACGTTCGTGATCTCGGACGTCAGCGCCTGCTGCGTGGTGATCGCGCGCTGCGCCTTGGCTGCATCGAAGGGCGTCGCTGCAAGCGCGTCGGCGAGGTCGATCTGCGCGGCGCGCAGCTGCGGCCCCCGGCGCTGCAGGATGGAGCGCAGCCGCTCCATGCCCGCCTTCTGCGCGGCCTCCATCGTGGCCCGGCCCGCGGGCGAGAGGCTGGGTGCGGCGGGAGCAGGGACCGCGGCGGGCTGCGCGGGGCGGAGCTGCGCGGTGGCGGCAATGGGCAGCGTCATCAGCAGGGCGGCAACGAACAGGCGCATGGGCGGTGGGTCTCCGTCAGAGCTTGGCTCGAGCGCGCCGAGCGGGCGCGGGCTTCATCGCGACCCGTCTGCCCGCCCGCGCACGGCGCGGCAAGTCAGGCAGCCGTCACGCCGCCGCCACCTCGCGCGCGAGCGTCAGAATCGTCGCGGCGTGGCGGCGCGCGACGGCCATGCGATCGGCGCCATAGCCGCCGCCCAGCACGCTCGCGAGCGCGGCCCCCACACGCCGCGCGGTGCCCATCACGAACCGGTCGCGCGCCGCAAGCCCCGCATCGGTCAGCGCCAGACGGCCGAGCTTGTCATCGACATGGCAGTCGACGCCTGCCTGATACAGCACGAGGTCGGGCCGAAACCGCTCGAGCGCAGGCGGCAGCGTTTCGGCGAGCGCGTCCAGATAGGCCGCGTCGCCCGTGCCGTCGGGCAGGCCCACGTCGACGTCCGACACGGCCTTGCGCGCGGGAAAATTTTTCTCGGCGTGCATCGAATAGGTCAGCGCGCGCGGCTCGTCTGCCAAGAGCGCCGCGGTGCCGTCGCCCTGGTGGACGTCCAGATCGACGATCGCGATGCGGCGCACATGCCCCTCTGCCAGCAGCCGCGTGGCCGCGATCGCGAGGTCATTCAGCACGCAATAGCCCGCGCCCGTCTCGGCGAGCGCGTGGTGCGACCCGCCCGCGGCGTTCGCAGCATAGCCGCGCGCGAGCGCAAGCCGCGCCGCGCCATGCGTGCCGCCGACCGACAGCACCGACCGGCGGGTGACGCGGGGGGTGACCGGAAATCCGATGCGGCGCTCGATCCGCGGATCGACCGCGCTTGCCAGCACCGCGTCGGTGTAGGCCGGCGTGTGCACGCGCGCGATCCACTCGCGCTCCATCGCATCGGGCAGATGCGGCTCGATCTCCGTCCCCGCCTCGGCGAGCGCATCCACGACGAGCCGGTATTTGCTCATCGGGAAGCTCACGTGGCCCGGCAGCTCGGCGACGTATTCGGGATGATGAAAAACGGGGATCACTCGCGCCGAGATAGGCAGCGCGCTTGCCGCCGGGTAGCGGCGCGCTGTAGCGGTACGCGCTGGGGGAGCGAGGGATGCGGCAAGGGTTGGGGTTGATGGTGGGCGGCGCGGCGCTGCTGCTGTGCGTGCCCGCGCTGGCGCAGGTACCGTTCGATCCCGACGCAGCGACGCGCGCCTACATGTCGACGCTGCAGGGCGCGGCTCGGGCACGATCGGACGCGTATTTCGAGGGCGGCTACTGGCTGATCCTGTGGGGCGCCCTCGTCGGCATCGGAGTGGACCTGCTTCTTCTGGAAACCGGCGTGATCCGGCGGCTGTCGGCCTTCGCGGCCCGTCTGCGGCGCTCGCTCGCGGGCCGCACGCTGGTGTTCGGGCTGGTCTATGGCCTGCTGACCGCGCTGCTGACGCTGCCCTACACGATCTACGAAGGTTTCTGGCGCGAGCATGATTACGGGCTGTCCAATCAGACGTTCGCCGCGTTCATGGGCGATTGGGGCAAGCAGCTGGTGATCGGCACGATTCTTGGCGCGTTGGTGTTCATCCCCATCCTGCTGCTGGTCCGCCGCCGTCCGAACAGCTGGTGGGCGTGGAGCACGCTCGTCGTCATGGCCGCGTTCACCTTCGGCATCGCGCTCGCGCCGGTGTTCATCGAGCCGCTGTTCAACAAATACGCTCCGATGGCCGAGGGGCCGCTGCGCGAGCAGATCCTGAGCTTGGCGCGCGAGAACGGCGTGCCCGCGACGAACGTATTCGTTGTCGACGCCAGCCGCCAGACCAAGAAGATCCGCGCCAATGTGTCCGGGCTTGGCGGAACGACGCGCATTGCGTTGAACGACAACCTGCTCAACACGCGCGATCCGGCGGTGATCAAGGCGGTGATGGGGCACGAGATGGGCCACTATGTGCTGGGCCACGTCTGGAAATCGCTGATCCAGTTCCTGTTGCTGATCGGCACCATGCTGTTCCTCATCAGCCGCGCGGTCCCGGCATTGCTCCGCTGGCGTGGCGAGCACTGGGGCGTGACCACGATCGCCGACCCGGCGGTGATCTCGGTCGCGGCGCTGGTGCTGACGCTGCTGTTCGCCGCCGCGCGCCCTGTCATCAACCGGATCGTCTACACGCAGGAGGCCGAGGCCGACATCTTCGGCCTCAACGCCGCGCGCGAGCCGGATGGTTTCGCGCGCGTGGCGATGATGCTGAGCCAATATCGCAAGATCGAACCCGGCGTGTGGGAGGAGCGGCTGTTCTTCGATCACCCGAGCGGCCGCGCGCGCGTCGCGATGGCGATGCGCTGGAAGGCCGAGGAACTGCGCCGCGCGGGCCAGCCGGTGGTGCCGCCGAAATAGCCCGGATCGTCCCGGTTCCGGGGACGAGCTAGTGCCAGCCGCGGTTACGCGCCCTATCTCGCCCGCACATGCACGCTTTCGCCCGCCTGCTCGACCGCCTGATCTACACGCCCGCGCGCAACGCCAAGCTGAAGCTGATCGCGGACTATCTGATCGCCGCGCCCGATCCCGAGCGCGGCTGGGCGCTCGCCGCGCTGACTGGCGGGCTCAAGCTCCCCGCCGTCAAGGCCAGCCAGATCCGCGCCGCGGTCGAGGGCCGCGTCGACCCCGAGCTGTTTTATATGAGCTACAGCTTCGTCGGCGACCTCGCCGAGACGACCGCGCTCATCTGGCCCGCGCCGCCGATTCCGGCCGGCCCCGAACCCACATTGCCCGAAGTCATCGACGCGATGCTCTCCGCGACGCGCGCCGAGGCCCCGCGGGTGCTGACCGGCTTCCTAGACCGATTGGACGCCGACGGCCGCTTCGCGCTGTTGAAGCTGGTGACGGGCGAGCTGCGCGTCGGCGTCTCCGCGCGCCTTGCGCGCACTGCCTTTGCGCAGGCGTTCGGTGTGGCGCTCGACGACGTGGAGGAGGTGTGGAGCTGCGTGCACGCGCCCTACCCGACGCTGTTCGCCTGGGCGCTGGGCCACGCGGACAAGCCGCACTCGCCCGACCGGCCCGTGTTCCGCCCGTTCATGCTCGCGCATCCGCTGGAAGGCGCCACGATCGACCTCAAGGACTACGCCGCCGAGTGGAAGTGGGACGGGATCCGCGTCCAGGCGCAGCATGTCGGCCGGGAAACGCGTCTGTTCAGCCGCGCGGGCGACGATATCACCGCGGGTTTTCCCGATGTCGCCGAGGCGTTCCGGGTTGAGGGCGTCGTCGATGGCGAGCTGATGATCCGCGGGAGTGTCCAGGGCGGCGAGGCGGGAAGCTTCAATGCGCTCCAGCAACGCCTCAATCGCAAGTCGGTCTCGGCAAAGGCGCTGATGGAAAGCCCCGCCTTCGTGCGCCTCTACGACATCCTGTTCGATGGCGACGAGGACCTACGGGCGTTGCCGTGGGCGGAGCGCCGCGCCCGGCTCGAGGCGTTCGCGCACCGGCTGCCGCCCGAACGGTTCGACGTGTCGACACTCGTTCAGGTCGCCTCGATGGAGGATCTGGAGCGTCACCGCTCGGGCGCGCGCGACGCCGCGATCGAGGGGCTGATGCTGAAGCGCCGCGACAGCCCGTATGTCGCCGGGCGCAAGACCGGCCTGTGGTGGAAGTGGAAACGCGATCCGCTGACCGCCGACTGCGTGGTGATGTACGCGCAGCGCGGCCACGGCCGCCGGTCGAGCTTTTACAGCGACTACACCTTCGGCTGCTGGACCGCCGACGGCAAGCTGCTGCCCGTCGGCAAGGCCTATTCGGGCATCACCGACGAGGAGCTGGCGATGCTCGACCGGTGGGTGAGGAATCACACGACGTCCCGCTTCGGCCCGGTGCGCGAGGTTGAAAAGACGATGGTCTTTGAAATCGCGTTCGATTCGATCCACGAAAGCCCCCGCCACAAAAGCGGGGTCGCCATGCGCTTCCCCCGCATCGCTCGCATCCGCCTCGACAAGCCCGCCGCCGAGGCGGACACCGTGGAGGGGTTGCGCAAGCTCATCACGTAGCGGAAGCGACCAATCTCTCGACGACACCCTATCATGCCAGCGGGAAGCTGGCGCCAGACCCAGTCACTCGCAGCGAGTGCGACACCGGGAGGGCCTGGCTTTCGCCGGGGCGACGGGCGGGGCGCGTCCTACCAATCCAGGTCGCTCAGCAAACCCGCATAGACCGCGATCCCTTCCCACAGATTGCCCAGCCGGATGTTCTCGTTCTCGGCGTGCTGGTTGTCGTCATAGTTGGCGATCGAGACGCCGATCATCGGCGTGCCGAGCGTCTTTGTCGCATCCGCGATGCCCGAGCTGCCGCCCGAGGTGGGCGACAGGATCGGCTGATAGCCGACCGTCCGCGCGATCGAGCCGATGACCGCCTGCGCGGCGGGGAGGTCGAGCGGGGTGCGCGCCGCCTCCGACGCGCCCTCGTCCCAGCGGAGCTTCAGGACCTTCGCATTCGCGCCGCGAAACGCCGCGTCGGGCGTTGCCGTCACCACCGTCCAGCCCTCGGCCTTCAGCCAGTCCTCCACCGCACGCTTCACCGCTTCCGGCTTCTGCCCCGCCGCCAGCCGCAGATCGAAGCTCGCGTGCCCCTCGGTGGCGATCGCGTTCGCTGCATTCGGCCCGTCGTCCCCCGCATGGATCGCGCGCACGTTGAGCGTCGGCGCGAGATAGCCCTCCGGCAGCCGCGCGGGGCCGATGCTGCGGCCCAGCCCCAGCGCGCGGCGCACCTCTGCCTCGTTCGCCGGCATCGCGGCGATCGCCGCGCGGTCGGCTGCCGTCACCGGTGCCACGCCCGCCAGCACGCCGGGGATGCGGATCGTGCCGTCCTCGTCGCGCATCCGCGCGACCAGATGCGCCAGCATCACCGTCGGGCTGGGCGCGAAGCTGCCATAATGGCCGTCGTGCAGCGGCTTCATTGGGCCGTAGACCGTCGCCGTGAACCCGACGATGCCGCGATTGCCGAAGGTGAGGATCTGGCGGCCCGATTGGTGCATCGGGCCGTCGCCCATGATGAGCGCATCGGCCTTCAGCAGCGCTGCGTTCTGTTCGACGATCGTCCCGAAATGCGGCGAGCCCTGCTCCTCCTCGCCCTCATAGAGCAGCTTGATGTTGACCGACGGCTTCGCGCTTGTGGCCTTCAGCGCATCGAGCGCCGACAGCATCGCCTGGATCGACAGCTTGTCGTCGCCAGTGCCGCGTCCGAACACGCGCCACTCCGGATCGAGCGCAGGCGCCGCGCGCCAGTCGACGCGCTTCGCTTCGGGCAGCGCGGTGCGGACCTCGGGCGCGAAGGGCTTCAGGATCCAGCCCTTCTGGCCGATCGGCTGGCCGTCATAGTGGGCGTAGAACAGCATGGTCCGCTTCGCACCGGCCGTGCGGCGTTCGGCGAACACCGATGGCGGCGTGCCCGGCGCGGCCGAGAGCAGGCGCGTTGTGAACCCGCGCTTTTCCAGCTCGGCGCGGATGTAGGCGGCGTTCCGTTCAACATCGGGCAGCGTGGTCGCGACGTTTGGTATCGCGGTGAACGCGAGGAAGTCGCTGAGAACGGCGCGCTGGTTCGCGTTGACCCACGCTTTCACCGCAGCGCGCGGCGGCGGCGCGGCGGCGTGCGCTGCGCCGGCAAGCGACAGCGCAAGAGCGGCGGCGGGGAGATGGCGGAAACGCATCGGATCGGCCTCTACGATTGTTCCGGGCGAGGTTACACGAGGAGCGCGGCCTGGCCAGCGCAGGCTTCATTTTGCCCTTGCCCGCCGCGCTCCGGGCCCGGAAACGGCACCGCATGCCCGATCCCGCCTCGATCCGCCGTCTCTACGGCCGCCGCCAGGGCCACGCGCTGCGCCCGGGCCAGCAGCGCCTGCTCGACGAGCTGCTGCCGCGCGTCTCGGTGCCCGCCGCCGGTCCGCTCGGCGCCGGGGCGTTGTTCGGCGACGACCGCCCGCTTGCACTCGAGATCGGCTTTGGCGCGGGCGAGCATCTGGCCGCGCAGGCCGAAGCCGCGCCGGACACCGGCTTCATCGGCTGCGAGCCGTTCCTGAACGGCGTCGTCGGCGCGCTCGCGCAGATCGATCGGCGCGGGCTGGCCAACGTGCGGCTCTATATGGGCGACGCGCTCGACGTGCTCGAACGCCTGCCCGATGCGAGCCTTGCGCGCGTGTTCCTGCTGCATCCCGATCCGTGGCCGAAGGCGCGCCACGCCAAACGGCGCTTCGTCAATCCCGGCCCGCTCGAGCTGCTGGCGGCCAAGCTGATGCCCGGCGCGGAGCTGCGCATCGGCACCGACCACCCGGTCTACCTCCGCTGGACGCTGATGCAGATGGCCGCCCATCCGGCCTTCCGCTGGCGCGCCGCCACGCCCGCCGACTGGCAGCACCGCCCCGCCGACTGGCCCGAGACCCGCTATGGGGCCAAAGCGCGGCGGCTGGGCCACGAGCTGTGGTACCTGCGCTACGAATACCGCCCGGGCTGAGCGATCAGCGCCGCGATGCCTCGGCGGCAAGCGCTCGCACGCGCTCCCAGTCGCCCGCGCGGACGGCCTCGTCGGGCGCCATCCAGCTGCCGCCGACCGCGAGCACGCTCGAGACCGATCGGTAGCTGGCAGCATTGGAGCGGGTAATCCCTCCGGTCGGGCAGAAGCGCAGATCGGCGAGCGGCTGAGAGAGCGCTTGCAAGGCAGCGGCGCCGCCACTTGCTTCGGCGGGGAAGAACTTCAGCGCCGTGAAGCCATGCTCGCGCGCCGCCATCGCTTCGGAGGCGGTGGCGCAGCCAGGGTAGAAGGGCCGTCGCCACACGCGCGCCGCCGCCGCTAGGCGCGGCGTCAGGCCGGGCGACACACCGAACAGCGCGCCGGCATCGTGCGCGGCCTTGAGGTCGTCGGGGCTGAGCACGGTGCCGGCGCCGACAATCGCCTCGGGCACATCGCGGGCGATCGCTGCGATCGCGCCCAGCGCAGCGGGGGTGCGCAGCGTCACTTCAAGGACGGTCAGGCCGCCCCCGGCGAGCGCGCGCGCGAGCGGGACGGCGTGCTCGACCTCGTGGATCACCAGCACGGGCAGCGTATGCGCGCGGATCAGCAGCTCGTGCGGGGTCATGCTTCGGCCTCGAAGGCGGCGGCCGCGCCCAGCAGGCCCGGCTCGGGGTGGATGCAGACACGGACGGGGATCGAACCCATCATCGCCTCAAAACGGCCCTTGGCGCGGAAGCGCTGCTCGAAGCCGCCGCTCAGCAGCTGCGGCAGAATGCGCGGCGGCAGCCCGCCCGCGAGCACGACCGCCTTGGCGCCGTGCGCGAGCGCCAGATTGCCGGCGACGCAGCCGAGCGCGAGGCACCAGCGCTCGAGCGCCCGCGCGGCGAGGTCGTCCGATCCCTCGCTCGCTGCCGCCCACAGCTCGGCATCGCCCGACAGCTTCACCGGACGGCCCTCATGCGCTGCGAGCGCCTCGTAGATGTGCGCAAGGCCCGGGCCCGACACGATGCGCTCGACCGACACGCGGCCATAGTGCTGGCGCAGGCGGACGAGCAGCGCGTCCTCGATCGCGTCGACGGGGGCGAAGTCCATGTGGCCGCCCTCGGTCTCGACGACGTGGGTGTGGCCGTCGCGGCGCAGCAGCAGCCCGACGCCGAGGCCCGTGCCAGGGCCGACGACCGCGATCGGGCCGTTGCCGGGGAGCGGACTATCGGGGCCGCAGAGGTGGAGGAGCGCGTCGGGTTCGAGGCGCGGGATGGCATGGGTGACCGCGCCGAAATCGTTCAAGACCAGCAGCCGTTCAAGGCCAAGCTCGGCCGGCAGCGCCGACGTGCGCAGCACCCACGGGCTGTTGGTGAGCTTGAGCAGATCGCCATCGACCGGGCAGGCGACCGCGAGCGCGGCGCGCGGCGGCAGCTTGCCCCCCGCCTGCGCCGCGAACGCATGGTAGGCCGCGCCGAGCGTCGGGAAGTCGGCGGCCTTGAGCTTGACCGTGGTGCCCAGCGTTGGCGGCGCGCCGGGGCGCAGCGCGGCGACGGCGAAGCGCGCGTGAGTACCCCCGACGTCGATCGCGACGAGAGCGGTCATGCGTGCGCCGCCGTCGCCGAGGCCGACCTCACGGCGCTAGCCGCCGCTCGGCCCCCTCTCCAGCATGTGGGAGAGAGACAGCCGGGTCGGCGGGAGGGAGAGGGGAGCGTGCGGCGAACATGGAGTCCATCGCATCGAGGATCGCGCTCGCGCCTGTCTCCGCGCTGCCAGAGTGCATGCGGAACAGCGCAAACAGCTCGCGGCCGACGCCGGGCGTGTCGATCTGCGTCTCAATGACTGGGCGGCTCGACAGGTCGGCGGTGGTCGACAGCGTGCCGTTCACCGCGTCGACGCGCACCACGTCGCCGTCGCGCAGCCGCGCCAGCGGCCCGCCGTGGAACGCCTCGGGCGTCACGTGAATCGCGGCGGGCACCTTGCCGGACGCGCCGCTCATCCGCCCGTCGGTCACCAGCGCGACCTTGAAGCCGCGATCCTGGAGCACGCCGAGTGACGGCGTCAGCTTGTGCAGCTCGGGCATGCCGTTCGCCGCCGGGCCCTGGAAGCGGACCACCACCACGGTATCCTGCGAAAGTTCGCCAGCCTTGAACGCGCGCAGCACGTCCTCCTGAGCCGAAAACACGCGGCACGGCGCTTCCACGACCCAGCGCTCGCGGTCGACCGCGCTCGTCTTGATGATGCAGCGGCCCAGATTGCCTTCCAGCAGCCGCATCCCGCCGTCCGCCCTGAACGGCTGGCCCACCCCGCGCAGGATCGTCTCGTCGCCGCTCTCCGCCGGAGCATCGCGCCACACAAGCGCACCGTCCTCCAGCGCCGGCTCGCGCGTGTAGTCGGCGAACCCGCCCGCGCTCACGGTCAGGATATCGCCGTGCAGCAGTCCCGCATTGAGCAGCTCGCGCGCGACGAAGCCGAGCCCGCCGGCGGCGTGGAAGCCGTTCACGTCGGCCGAGCCGTTGGGGTAGACGCGAGCCAGCAGCGGCACCGCGGACGACAGCTCGTCCATGTCGGTCCAGTCGATCACGATCCCCGCCGCGCGCGCGATCGCGGGCAGGTGGATGGCGTGGTTGGTCGAGCCGCCCGTCGCGTGCAGGCCGACAATCGCGTTCACGATCGCGCGTTCGTCGACGCACAGCCCCAGCGGCCGGTAGTCGGCGCCGAAGGCCGTGATCTCGGCGCAGCGATGCGCGGCCGCCGCGGTCAGCTTGGGGCGCAGCGCTGATTGGGGCTGGACGAACGCCGTGCCGGGGATGTGGAGGCCCATCAGCTCCATCATCATCTGGTTCGAGTTGGCGGTGCCGTAGAAGGTGCAGGTGCCGGGCGAATGGTAGCTCGCGCTTTCGGCGGCCAGCAGCTCCTCTCGCCCCACCTTGCCCTCGGCATAGAGCTGGCGAACGCGCGCCTTCTCCCGGTTCGGAATGCCCGTCGGCATCGGGCCGCCGGGGACGAGGATTGTGGGCAAATGACCGAACCGCAGGGCTCCGATCAGCAGGCCCGGCACGATCTTGTCGCAGACGCCCAGCAGCAGCGCGCCGTCAAACATCGCGTGAGAGAGCGCGACTGCGGTTCCCAGAGCGATGGTGTCGCGGCTGAACAGGCTCAGCTCCATGCCCAACTGGCCCTGGGTGACGCCATCGCACATCGCGGGGACGCCGCCCGCGACCTGCGCAGTCGCGCCCCGCTCGCGCGCTGCGATCTTCAGGATCTCGGGATAGCGCCCGAGCGGCTGATGCGCGCTCAGCATATCGTTGTAGCTGGTGACGATGCCCAGATTGGGCATGCGGTTGCCACTGAGCGCGGGCTTGTCCTCCAGCGCTGCTGCGAAGCCGTGGGCGAGGTTCCCGCAGCTCAAGCGCTGCCGCTGCACGCCAGCGTCGCGGGCGCGCTCGATCAGGTCGAGATAGGTGCGGCGGGAGGGGGCGCTGCGCTGGGCGATGCGCTCGGTGACGCGCTCGATGGTGGGGTGGAGGGTCATGGCGCCCAATGCACCTGGGTTTGGGGGAAGCTTAGCAGATGGGCCACCGGCAGGGCTTTATCAGCAGCCGTTTCGAGGACGGCACGCTTCGGATGGCCGGTCGCGGCGAGGATAATCGTGTGCGCGCGGGCGGCGGCGGTGCGGGTCAGCGTCAGGCGCGGCACCGATCCGGTGGAGGCGGGCGGCGGATCGGGGCGCACGCGCGCGACGCCAGAGGAGCCCTCCTCCCACGCTGCGCGGTCGGGGCCGTGGAACCAGCCCAGCGCGTGCCCGTCCTCGCCGCACCCGGCCCAGATGAGGTCGTATCTCCCCCCGTCGGCGCGGACCTGGCCCGCGCCCGGGCGGCCGCCCAGCGGCGCCGCCGTTCCGGCGGCAAGGGGGCCGGCCCCGGCTTCAGGCCGGGCTAACGTTTCAAGGGAAACGATGTGCGCCGCTGCCGCCAGCGTCCCCGCCGCCGCCCGCCGCAGCGCGCCGATGTTGCTGAGCGGATCGTCCTCGGACACCACGCGCTCGTCGGATACGGTCAACTCCACCGCTGCCCAGTTCAGGCGCATCGCGAACAGCAGCGGGTAGACGGCGGCCGGAGTTGAGCCTCCCGCCAGCGCCGCCCGAGCCGGGCGCTTGTGCTCGTAGCCGCGCTCGATCGCCCACGCGCAGGCGCGCGCTACGCCCTCCGCCCATGCGGAGCGGTCAGCGTATTCCACCCACTCACTCATGCCATGAGTGCCCGAATCGTTCTGGCAGCGCGATCGACGCGCTCGGGCCAAAGCTGCCTGATGCATAAGGCCTGGGTGCCACTTCCGCCTCCGCCCACGCCGCATAAATCGAGTCGACCCACGCCCACGCAGCCTCGACCTCGTCGCGCCGCACGAAGAGGGTCTGGTTGCCCGCCAGCGCATCGAGCAGCAGCCGCTCGTAGGCGATCCGCCGCCGAGCGTCCGGGAACGCCTGGGCTAGGCTGAGGTCGAGCGGGAGCTCGCGCAGCCGCGCTCCGTCCTGCTCGAGACCGGGCTCCTTGGCCATCAGCGTCAGCTGAATGTCCTCGTCGGGCTGCAGGTTAAGGATCAGCTTGTTCGGGCTCAGCCGTCCGCCCGCGCGCTCGAAGATCGAGTGCGGAACGGGCCGAAAATGGACAACAATTTCGGTGAAGCGGCGCGCCATGCGCTTGCCCGTGCGCAGGTAGAAGGGCACGCCCGCCCAGCGCCAGTTCTCGATGTCGGCGCGCACCGCTGCAAACGTCTCGGTGCGGCTGGCGCGGCCCAGTTCGTCGGCGTAGCCGCGCACGCTTTGCCCGTCGCTCGTCCCCGGCCCGTACTGCCCGGCCACCGCCAGCTTCTCGACGCTCGCTGCAGTCAGCGGGCGCAGGCAGCGCAGCACCTTCACCTTCTCGTTGCGGATGGCGGGCGCGTCGATGCTCGCGGGCGGCTCCATCGCGACCAGCGCGAGCAGCTGGAGCACATGGTTTTGCATCATGTCGCGCAGCGCACCCGCGCCCTCGTAATAGCCGGCGCGGTCCTCCAGCCCCACGGTCTCAGCGACTGTGATCTCCACATAGGCCACGCCCTGCGCGCCCCAGAGCGGCTCAAACAGCGCATTGCCGAAGCGCAGCGCCAACAGGTTCTGGACGGTCTCTTTGCCGAGATAATGGTCGACGCGGAAAATCTGCTCTTCACTGAAGACGGCTGCCAGCGCGTCGTTCACCAGCATCGAGCTGGCGAGATCGCGGCCGATCGGTTTTTCGACCATTACGCGCGTGTCCCGCCCGGCGAGGCCGGCCGCGGCGAGCGCCTGCGCGATCGGGCCGAACAGCTGCGGCGCGGTGGCGAGATAGTAGAGCGCGGGCGGAGCGGATTCGCCGAGCGCGGACTTGAGCGGCGCGAGGCCATCCGGCTTCTCGGCGTCTGCCGCGACGTAGCACCATCGCGCCGCGAATTCGCGGATCGCTGCGTCGTCGGCCAGCTGGGGCGCAGCGCGCTTGCTCAGCGAATCGGCGACGCGGCCGCGGAAACTGTCATCCGAAAGCTCCGACCGCGCGGCGCCCACGAAGCGCAAACCGGCTGACAGCCGCCCTTCGCGCCAGAGATGGTAAAGGGCCGGAAATAGCATGCGCTGCGCGAGGTCGCCGGTCGCGCCGAACAGGACGAGCGTGGTGGGGGCGGACACGGCGGGTCTCCGGACTGGCGCCACATAAAAAGGCGTTCAACCGCTGAACGCAAGCGACGCGTCCGGCGGTGCATGTCGTTTCAGCAGTCCGGGGGGCGCTCAGTGCGCCGGAACTTCAGCCCAGCCCGCCACTCCGCAGCTTGTCCATCACCTGGCGGTGCAGCCAGATGTTCATCTCGGCCGACCCGTTGAGCTCGCCGCTATAGCCCAGCTCGTGCGCCAGCTCCTTGCGGTTTTCCAAGCTTGGATCGAGGTCGATCAGCTTCATCAGGTCAACAATCGAGTTGCGCCAGTTGAGATCGACACCCTTCTGCCGCTCCATGTCCTCTAGCGTCGCCTCGATATCCACCTGACGCGCGGGCGCGTGCTGCGCCTCCTGCACCTGCTGCGTCGGCGCGGGGGCGGCCTGAGCCGGCGCGGGCTGGGCCTGCTGCGCCTCGGCATGGCCGAGGATCGCATCCTTGATGCGGCCGAAGATGCTCATCTGTTCATTGCTCCATCGTTGCTGTTCCGTCCCAACGCGCCCCGCGCGCAAACGCTCCGTCGCCACCCCGTAGTTGCCCGATGTTGCAATTGTGCGGCGCCGTGGCTAATGGCACCCACATCCCACAGCGCGGGCAACATAGCCGGTGCCCCGGATTTCGGTCCGGGGCTCCGCCCGCGTGAGGACAAACTGGCGAGGAGAGACAACCTATGGCAGCCGCACCGGCCGTCACGATGACCCAGCTTATCGAAGCGGGCGCGCACTTCGGGCACCAGACGCACCGCTGGAACCCGCGCATGGCCCCCTACATCTTTGGGGACCGCAACGGTGTTCATATTATCGACCTGTCGCAGACCGTGCCGCTGTTCGCGCGCGCGCTAGATTTCGTGCGCTCCACAGTGCAGGCAGGCGGCAAGGTGCTGTTCGTCGGCACCAAACGCCAGGCGCAAGAGCCGATTGCCGAGGCGGCGCGCCGTTCGGGCCAGCATTTCGTCAACCACCGCTGGCTGGGCGGAATGCTCACCAACTGGAAGACGATCAGCGGCTCGATCAAGCGTTTCAAGCAGCTGGAGGAGCAGCTGAGCGGCGACACCGCGGGCCTGACCAAGAAGGAAGTGCTGAAGCTCACGCGCGAGCGCGACAAGTTCGAAGCGTCACTGGGCGGCATCCGCGACATGGGCGGGCTACCGGACGTGATGTTCGTGATCGACGTCAACAAGGAGGCGCTCGCGGTCAAGGAAGCGAATACGCTGGGCATTCCGGTGATCGCGATCCTCGATACGAACGTGTCGCCCGAAGGGATCGCTTTCCCGGTTCCGGGCAATGACGACGCCAGCCGCGCCGTGAAGCTCTATTGCGAGGCGGTCGCCGACGCGATCCTCAGCGGCCGCACCGATCGCCAGCGCGATTTCGGCGTCGACATGGGTGCGGCGGCCGAACCGATGCCCGAACCGGTTCTGGCAGCCGAGCCTGCGCCCGAGTTCGTGCCGGCAGAGCCGCAGGGCGAACCGGTCGCGGCCTAGTTGAGCGCCGCTGCGCGCTCGGATAGGGCGCGGCGGAGTTTGCAGTCCTCAGCCGTCATCCCGGCGCAAGCTTGGATCTGACCTCGCGACGTGCGCCTGAGGGTGCGCGTGGAGGCGCCAGTCCCCAGCTTGCGCTGGGATGACGCAAACATTTGAACCGAGGTAAGTCACAATGGCCGAGATCACCGCGGCGACGGTCCGCGACCTGCGCGAGCGCACCGGCGCCGGTATGATGGATTGCAAGAAGGCGCTTGCCGAGAATGACGGCGACATGGAGAAGGCGGTCGATTGGCTGCGCTCCAAGGGATTGGCAGCTGCGCAGAAGAAGGCGGGCCGCACCGCTGCCGAGGGGCTGGTCGGCGTCGTCGTCGACGGGCTGAAGGGCGCGGCGGTCGAGGTCAATTCCGAGACCGATTTCGTCGCCAAGAATGCGCAGTTCCAAGAGTTCGTGCGCGCCGCGACTGCGGTTGCGCTCGATGTCGGCTCGGACGTCGAGGCGATCCTCAACGCCGCCTATCCGGGCGGCGAGGGCACCGTGCGCGACAAGCTGACGAACAACGTGCTGACGATCGGCGAGCACCAGACGCTGCGTCGCGCGGCGACCGTCGAGGTCGGCCAGGGTCTCGTGGCAAGCTACGTCCACAACCCGGCGGCCGACGGGCTGGGCAAGATCGGCGTGCTGATCGGGCTGGAGTCGGCTGCTCCGCGCGAGGCGCTGGAGACGCTTGGCCGTCAGCTGGCGATGCACGCGGCGGCTGCCTTTCCGGTCGCACTGTCCCCCGACGACCTCGACCCGGCGGTGCTGGAGCGTGAGCGCGCGGTGGCGCGCGAGAAGGCGGCCGAGAGCGGCAAACCGGCCGACATTATCGAAAAGATGATCGAGGGGGGCGTGCGCAAGTTCGCGCAGGAGAACGCACTGCTGACGCAGATTTTCGTGATTGACGGCAAGACGAAGGTGCAAGACGTGGTAGCGGGCGCAGCCAAGCAGGCGGGTGCGCCGATCACGATCACGGCCTTCGCTCGCCTGCAGCTGGGCGAAGGCATCGAAAAGCAAGCCTCCGACTTCGCCGCCGAGGTTGCGGCAGCCGCTGGGCAGGCTTAAGGCTTCCGCCGTTTTGGACCCTTCGGGCGCGGGGCTTGTCGGCCTTGCGCCCGTTCACAGCCGCACGGTGCCCATGCCCCCCTACGCCCGCGTTCTTTTGAAACTTTCGGGCGAGGTGCTGATGGGTTCGGGTCAGTATGGCATCGAGCCCGCGACCGCTGCACGTGTGGCGGGCGAGATTCGCGATGCGCGTGCGCTGGGCATCGAGGTCTGCGTCGTCGTCGGTGGCGGCAACATCTTCCGTGGGCTGGCGGCTTCGGCGCAGGGCTTCGAGCGGGCGCAGGCGGATTATATGGGCATGCTCGCCACCGTCATGAACGCCCTCGCGCTGCAGAACGCGCTGGAACAGGCTGGTGTCGACACGCGTGTCCAGTCGGCGATCGCGATGCCCGCGGTGTGCGAGCCCTACATCCGCCGCCGCGCGATCCGGCACATGGAGAAGGGCCGCGTCGTCGTGTTCGCGGCGGGCGTGGGTGCGCCCTTCTTCTCAACCGATACCGGCGCGGCGCTGCGCGCGGCCGAGATGGGCGTCGACGCGCTGTTCAAGGGAACGAGCGTCGACGGCGTCTACACTGCTGACCCCAAGCGCGATCCCGAGGCGACGCGGTTCAACGAGGTCAGCTATTCGCGCGTCCTTACGGACGACCTCAAAGTGATGGACGCCACCGCCGTCGCTTTGTGCCGCGAGAACTCCATCCCGATCATCGTGTTCAACATCCGCGAGCACGGCAACTTCGCACGCGTCCTTCAGGGGCAGGGCGTGTCGACGACCGTGCGCCAGGCAGCCTGAGGGTTAGGACGACCAATGCCGAAATTCGATAAAGCCGACATCGAGCGCCGCATGGGGAGTGCGGTTGAGAGCCTGAAGCACGATCTGGGCGGCCTGCGCACGGGCCGTGCGAGCGTCAGCCTGCTCGATCCGATCACCGTCGAGGTCTACGGCAGCCACATGCCGTTGAACCAGCTCGCAACGGTCACCTCGCCCGAGCCGCGGATGCTGTCGGTGCAGGTGTGGGACCGTTCGAACGTTCAGCCGGTGGAGAAAGCGATCCGCGCCGCTGGCCTCGGCCTCAACCCGATCACCGATGGCCAGACGCTACGGCTGCCTATTCCCGACCTGACCGAGGAGCGCCGGAAGGAACTCGCCAAGCTCGCCAGCCAATATGCCGAGAAAGCGCGCGTCGCCATCCGCAACGTGCGCCGCGACGGGATGGAGGCGATCAAGTCGGATGAAAAGAAGGGAGAGATCAGCCAGGACGAACAGAAGAAGCTGGAAGAGCAGGTCCAGAAGTTGACCGACAAGCATATCGCCGACGCCGACGCGGCTGCGTCCGCCAAGGAGAAGGAGATTCTCGGCAAGTGACGCTCGCCGCTGCCCGCGCGGCCGTGCCCGCCGCCGGGCAGCGTGCAGCCGTGCCGGCACACGTCGCGATTATCATGGACGGCAACGGCCGCTGGGCGAAGCGGCGCTTCCTGCCGCGCGTCGCCGGCCACCGTGCGGGGATTGAGGCGGTGCGGCGTACGATCCGCGCGGCGGGTGACATGGGCGTGGGCGTGCTGACGCTCTACGCCTTCAGCAGCGAGAACTGGCGCCGCCCGCAGGATGAGGTCAGCGACCTGATGGGGCTGTTGCGCCATTTCCTGCGCAGCGAGCTCGATGAACTCCACCGTGAGGGCGCGTGTCTGCGCTTCATCGGCGACCTCAGCCGACTGTCGGCGGACATCGTCGCGCTGATCGACGAGGCGCGGGCGCGGACGCGCGACAATACGCGGCTGACGGTTGTCATCGCGCTGAATTACGGCAGCCACGACGAGCTGACCCGCGCTGCCCGCGCGCTGGCGGCCGACGCGAAGGCGGGGCGGATCGACCCGGCCGCGATCACCGCCGAGGCGATCGAGGCGCGGCTCGACACCGCCGGGCTGCCGCCGGTGGACCTGATGATCCGCACCAGCGGCGAGCAGCGCATCAGCAACTTCCTTCTGTGGCAGGCAGCGTACGCCGAACTCGTGTTCGTCGACACGCTGTGGCCCGATTTCGATCGCACGGCGCTTGCCGCTGCGCTCGCCACCTTCGCCGCGCGGGAGCGGCGCTTTGGCGGCCGCTAGCTTGGCGTTCCGCGACCGCCGCCCGGTCACGACGCGGGTGCTGGTCGGCGTCGCGCTCGCGGTGCTGGCGCTGGCATGCCTTCATGCGGGGCCGCGGGCGTTCGCGGCGCTGGCCGCGGTAACGGTCGCGCTGGGCTGGCGAGAGTGGGTCCGCATGCACCAACTCTCGCCCATCCTGCTGCTGCCTGGTATCGCCGTGCTGGCCGTCGCCGCGCTGCTTGCCGCGATCGGCAAGCTCGTGCTCGCAGCCTCGGTGATGGTCGCCGCGAGCGCAGCCGCAGCCGCCGCGTCGCTTTGGCACCCGCAGACTGGCGATCGGCGCGCGCGCCAGGACCTGAGCGAGGCGGGGCTCATCTATCTGGGACTGCCGGCGATCGGCCTGATTTGGCTGCTGGCTCGGCCGACCGGGCTGGAGTGGATCGAATATACCGTCGGCATCGTCTGCGCGGCGGACATCGCAGCTTTCGCGTGCGGGCGGCTGATCGGCGGTCCGAAGCTGGCGCCCGCGCTCAGTCCCAACAAGACATGGGCTGGGTTCATCGGGGCGGTGTTAGCGGCGGGCGCGGCTTCGGCAGCGCTGGGCTCGCAACTGGGAATGAACGGCATCGCAGCGGGTGGCGTGGGGCTTGGCCTCGGCGTTCTCGCGATGGGGGGAGACTTGTTCGAAAGCTGGTTGAAGCGGCGCGCGGGAGTCAAAGACTCGGGCTCGATCCTGCCCGGCCATGGCGGCGTGCTCGATCGCATGGACGGGTTAGCGCCTGTGTCGGTGGTGGTGGCGAGCGCGGTCGCAGCTGGGTGGCTGCCGTGAGGAGCCTCTCGATCCTCGGTGCGACGGGCTCGATCGGGCGCTCGACGCTCGATCTCGTAAAGCGCGCGCCCGGCAGCTGGCGGGTCCATGCGTTGACCGCGAACCGCGATGTCGACTCGCTTGCCGAATCGGCGGTCGCCGTCCGCGCCGAACGCGCGGTGGTGGCCGACGACGCAGCCTATGGCGCGCTGAAGGAGCGGCTGTGGGGCACCGGCATCGAAGCGGCGGCGGGTTCGGCGGCGATCGAGGAAGCCGCCGAGGCAGACGTGGTGATGGCAGCGATCGTCGGTGCAGCGGGGCTGCCCTCGACGCTCCGCGCCGTCCGGCGCGGGGCGACCGTGGCGCTTGCGAACAAGGAAACGCTCGTCTGTGCGGGCGACCTGGTGAACCGCGAGGTCGAGCGATCCAAGGCGACGCTGCTTCCGGTCGACTCCGAGCATAACGCGATCTTCCAGTGCTTCGATCATGCGCGCCCAGAGCGGGTGGCGCGCGTCATTCTCACCTGCTCGGGCGGGCCATTCCGCAATGCCGACATGGCGACGATGCGCGCGGCCACGCCCGCGCAGGCAGTGAAGCACCCCGTCTGGTCGATGGGCGGCAAGATCAGCGTCGATTCGGCAACGCTGATGAACAAGGGGCTGGAACTGATCGAGGCATTCCACCTGTTCCCGATCAGCGCCGACCAGCTTTCCGTCGTCATCCACCCGCAGTCGATCATCCATTCGATGGTCGAATATGTCGATGGATCGGTGCTCGCCCAGATGGGTACGCCCGATATGCGGACGCCCATCTCCTATGCGCTCGCTTGGCCCGATCGCATGGAGACGCCGTGCGAGCGGCTTGACCTGGTGAAGGTCGGGCGGCTGGAGTTCTTTGAGCCCGATCCGGAGCGTTTCCCGGCGCTGCGGCTCGCTTGGGCGGCGCTGCGCGCGGGTGGCGACCGGCCCGCGGTGCTGAACGCAGCGAACGAGATCGCGGTGGCGGCCTTCCTGGCGGGGCGGCTGCCGTTTCTGGGGATCGCGGCGGTCGTCGAGGATACGCTCGATCGCTTGCCTGTATCGCGGCTATTCAGCATTGCGGACGTAATCCACGTCGACGGGGCAGCCCGTGACTACGCCAGGACCGCAGTGGAGGCCCACGCAATATGACGCTCGCCCAGCCGGGTTTCCTCAGCCAGGCGCTCCATTTCGTGGTGGTCATCGGCATCATCGTGACAATCCATGAATTCGGCCACTATCTCGCCGGGCGGCTGTTCGGGGTGAAGGCGGACGCCTTTTCGGTGGGTTTCGGCCGCGAGCTGTTCGGCTGGACCGACCGGCGTGGCACGCGCTGGCGGCTGTCGGCGCTGCCGCTGGGCGGCTACGTCAAGTTCGCGGGAGACGGCGACGTCACCGGCACGACCGAGGGCGACGTGTCATCGCTCAGTCACGAGGAGCGGCAGCACACGCTGCAGGCCAAGCCGCTGTGGCAGCGTGCGATCATCGTCGCGGCGGGGCCGGTTACCAACTTCGCCTTCGCGATTGCGATTTTCGCAGGGTTCTTTCTGATGCTTGGCCATCCCTACACGCCCGCGGTCGTCTGCGGCGCGGCACAGGGATCGGCTGCGGCCGACGCCGGGCTGGCGCGCGGCGACCGGATCGTCATGATGAACGGCTCGGCGGTGTCGCGCTTCGAGGACGTGATGGGCCAGATGCAACTCAACACCGGCCAGCCCGTGCCGATCGTCATCGAGCGCGCGGGCGCGCGGAGGGCGCTGGTGCTGCAACCGAAGCAGGTGACCGAGCGCGACGCGTTCGGTCAAAGCTACAAGGTTAATCGCATCGGGCTGGCGGGCTGCCAGCGCATTGCCGAACGGGTCGGCCCGGTCGGCGCCGTCCGGTGGGCGGTGATCGAGGTGGCGCGCCTGGTCGGCGCCATGTGGCACGGCATCGGCCAGATTTTCGCGGGCGAGCGCGGGCTGTCCGAGCTTGGTGGGCCGCTGAAGGTCGCGCAGATGAGCGGGCAGGCAGCACAGATCGGCTGGGAGCGCTTCGTTCAGTTCCTTGCGCTCATTTCCATCAACATTGGGTTCATCAATCTCTTGCCAGTCCCTGTGCTGGACGGAGGGCACCTGCTTCTCTATGCCGTGGAAGGTCTGCGGCGGCGGCCGCTGAGCCAGCGGGCGCAGGAGCTGGCGTTCCTGTCCGGCTTCGCGGCGATCCTGACGCTGATGGTTGTCCTGACCTGGAACGATCTTTCGTCGTTCGGCGTGTGGCAGCGCTTGGTGGGCTGAGGTTACAGGCGGACGGATCGGCGGTGCCGGGCGGCTCGCGGGGAGTGGAATTGAGCGACTACAGCCACCGTCCGCGCACGCGGACGCTTTTCATGGCAGCGTTGATGACCGGATCGGCGGGCGCACCCGCGTGGGCGCAGGACGCTGGCCCGGCGCCGCAGCAAGGCCCCCAGCGCGCCCCGGCGGCGGCGCAGGGCGCTCCAGCACCGGCCGGCTCCGCGCAGCAGGCGCCCGCGGGGCCGGCCGCGCCGACCGGGGCGGGGCCGCGGATCGGTATGCCCGAAACTCTGGCAGCGCCCGTTACGGCAGCCGGACCCGAGCAGGCGGTGACGATCACCTCGATTGAAGTGCGCGGTGCTGAGCGCGTCGAGCCCGAGACCGTCCGCAGCTATATCGATCTGCGCGTCGGCGACTCCTACACGCGCGCCAAGGGCGACGCGGTGCTGCGCGCGCTCTACGACACCGGCCTGTTTGCCGACGTGACGGTGGGCAACGAGGGCGGCGCGGTCGTCATCAACGTTCGCGAGAACCCGGTCGTCAACCGCGTTGTGTTTGAAGGCGCAAAGCGGATCAAGGAAGACAAGCTCACGAAAGAAGTGCGCTTGGCACCGCGGCAGGTCTTCACCCGTCCGCGGGTGGCCTCCGACGTTGGCCGGATACTCGAACTCTATCGGCGCAGTGGCCGGTTCGCGGCCAGTGTAGAGCCGAAAATTGTTCAGCTTGAGCAAAACCGGGTCGACGTAATCTTTGAGATCCGCGAAGGTCCGCGCTCTAAGGTTCGACAGATCAATATTCTTGGTAACAAGATTTTTGGCGACTCAAAGATACGACGCCAGATGGCGACCAAGCAGGCGCGCTGGTACCACTTGTTTACTTCAAACGATACCTACGATCCTGATCGATTGAGTTACGATCAGCAGAAGCTGCGGCAATTCTATCTGACGAACGGCTATGCTGACTTCCGCGTAGTCAGCGCGACCGCTGAGCTGACGCCGGATCGCAAGGATTTCATCATCACTTACGTGGTTGAGGAAGGCGAGCGCTACCGTTTTGGCGATGTGGAACTGGATAGCAAGATCCGGGATTTCAAGGCGGAGACGTTCAAGCCGCTGATCAGTTTTACGAAGGGTGACTGGTATAATGCGCAGAAGGTCGAGGACTCGGTCAACGCACTGAGCGAGGCGGCCGGTTTGCTGGGCTATGCGTTCGCCGACGTCAGGCCGCGTTTCGATCGCGACAAGCAAAAGCGCGAGATGAACGTCACGTTCGTGCTGAACGACGCTCCGCGCGTCTATGTGGAACGTATCGATATCAACGGCAATACTATCACTGCGGATAAGGTTATTCGTCGGGAGTTCCGGTTGGCGGAAGGCGATGCCTTCAACACCGTGCTGGTGAAGCGCAGCCGAGATCGCATCCAGAGTCTTGGATTCTTCCAGGATAAACTGGAGGTGAAGCAGAACCCCGGATCGGGACCCGACCGCGTGATCCTGACGACCGATCTGGAAGACAAGCCGACCGGCGAGTTGCAGCTGTCGGCGGGCTACAGCTCGATCGAGAACCTGATCATCAACGCCTCGATCCGCCAGCGCAATTTCCGCGGTCTGGGGCAAGAGCTTCGGCTTTCGGGCAGCTATTCGGCCTTTGCTGCCTCGGTGGAAGCGGGATTTACTGAGCCGTACTTATTCGAACGCAACATCAGCTTCGGCGTCGACATCTTCCGGCGCGACTACTCGCAGTTCCGCTTCCAAAGCCTGTCGACGAATGCGCGCGACACGATCTACAGCCAGGTCATCACCGGAACGCAGGCGCGCGTCGGCTTCCCGCTCACCGAATATATCCTCGCGCAGCTTCGTTATGGCATCAGTCAGGAGGACGTGCGGCTCGATCGCGGGCAATTCTATACCGATACCAACGGCGACGGCATTCTCGGCAACAGCGCTGCGGACACTTGCGACCCACTGCTCGCCGGGCGCTATCTGTGCGACGCTGAGGGCTCGCGCTTCGTGTCGTCGGCGGGTTTCAGCCTAGTCTACGATACCACCAACAACCGCATCCGCCCGACGCGCGGCCAGCGCTTCTCGATCAGCCAGGACGTTGCGGGGCTGGGTGGAGACGTCAACTACGTCCGTACGATCGTGGACGTAGCGAAGTACTTCACGCTGCCGCGCGCCTTCGTCTTCGGGCTTACCGCACGCTTCGGCTATATCTTCGGGTTCGCCGGGCAGAACGTCCGCCTCGTCGATCGGTTCTACCTTGGCCAGCCGACCATCCGCGGCTTCGATATCCGCGGTGTCGGGCCGCGCGTGCTTCGGACGTTCCTCGATCCGAATGGCGTGCCGTCGGCCGACCGCAACCAGCGCCAAGACGACGCCATCGGCGGCAACGCCTATTATGTCGGCCGGGCCGAACTGCAGATCCCGCTCGGCACGGGTGCGCGCGACCTGGGCCTGCGCCCATCGATCTTCGCCGATGTCGGCGCACTGTGGGACGTGAACCGCCCGGCGCTTGTCTGCGAGAACCCGCCGCTCACGACGAACGGCGGCGTGCTCGCCCCGCAGTTCCGGCCGCCTGGCGTCACCTGCGCGGCCAACCGCTCGGGCTCGCCGGGGTTTACCGAGCAGTTCCTGGGCGATTCGCCCTCGCCGCGTCTGGCAGTGGGCGCGGGCGTCAGCTGGAACTCGCCATTCGGCCCGCTGCGGATTGACATCGCCAAAGACCTGCTGCGCCAACCGGGTGACCGGCCGCGGCTCATCCAATTCAATATCGGAGGACAGTTCTGATCATGACCCGCTTTGCCCTTGCCGCGCTGTTCGCGGCCGCCGCGCCCGTCGCGGCCTATGCACAGGCGCCCGCTCAGGGCGCGGTGCTCGTCGTCGACGTGAACCGCGTGCTGACCGAATCGGCCGCCGGCCAGTCGCTACAGGCGCAGCTGAAGCCGCAGCTCGATCAGGCGCAGGCTCGCCAACAGCAGCTGCAGCAGCAGTTTCGCACCGAGCAGGAAAATCTGGAGCGAGCAGCGGCTGCGAAGTCGGTCGCGCCCGAGACGCTGCAGCAGCAGGCGCGTGACCTGCAGCAGCGCGCCGCCACCGCCGAGACGGAACTTCAGGGGCGCGGCCAAGCGCTGCAAAACGCGCAGAACCAGGGCCTGCAGCAGATCATCAACGCGATGAACCCGGTCGTGTCGACGCTGTTGAAGGAGCGGAACGCGCAGATTGTGCTCAATCGCAGTGCGACGTTGCAAACGATCGCGGGCGTGGACATCACCAATGACGTGATCGCGCGCCTCAACCAGTCGCTGCCGCGCGTCGCGGTGAACGTGTCGGCGGCTCCAGCCGCGAGCGCTCCGGCTCCGGCCGCGGCAACGCCCGCTCCGGCTCCCCGCAAGAAGTGAGCGGGGGCGCACCGGCGCCAGCGGCAGACGGCGTGGCCGGGCAGGCGCTCGGCCCCGTCGACATCCTCGCCGTGATGGCGCTGCTGCCGCACCGTTTCCCGATGCTGCTCGTCGACCGTGTGGTGGACCTCGTCCCCAACCGATCGGCGCGCGGCATCAAGGGTGTGACGATCAACGAGCCCTTCTTCCAGGGCCACTTCCCACAGCGCCCGATCATGCCCGGCGTGCTGATCGTCGAGGCGCTCGCGCAGACCGCGGGCGTGCTCGCGCTGGTGTCGATCGGCGAGGCGGCGCGCGGCAAGCTCCTCTATTTCATGGCGATCGAAGAGGCGAAGTTTCGTGCTCCGGTCGAGCCGGGTGCTCTCCTCGAGCTGAAGGTCGAGGTGACGCAGGCGCGCGGGCGCGTGTGGAAGTTTGAAGCCAAGGCCGAGGTGGAGGGCCGCCTGTGCGCGCAGGCGTGCTTCACCGCCATGGTCGCCGACCCGCCGGTGGCTTCGGTCTAAACCGCGCGCCACCCCGTTAGCGCAGCAGCCGCCTCCCCGTTCCGGGGAGGGGTTTGCGGTCAGCGCACATTGCCGGCCGTCCCTTGCACGCGGAGGTGCCGACCCCGGCCGCACAGGCGGGGTGAGCCGTTTGCCCCGCACGGCAATCCTGCGCCCGCGCCGCAACGATGCTGGCGTCGTGCCCCCGCGCTGTGGCATCCCTCGGTCGATGCGCGCCCTCCTGCCGATCGCGCTCACAGCGCTGTCCTCCGGCCCAGGCCCCGAGCCGTCGGCCGCGCCCGCCGCCCAGCCCGCGCGAGCGGCTTCGGCCGCAGCGATACCGGCCCCGCCGACGCCAGCGCCCGAAAGCGCGCAAGCCGACTTCACCGACTATCTCGGCCAGGTGCGCGCGAAGGCGCTCGCGCAGGGCGTGTCGGCCACCACGCTCGATCGCGAACTGGGCGCCCTGACGCCCAACCCCCGCGTGATCGAACTGGACCGCGCGCAGCCAGACGACAGCGCGCGCGTGCGGCCCAGCTTCCGCAGCTATCTCGCAAGCCATGTCGACGAAGCGCGGGTCCGCCGCGGGCAGTCGCTCGCCGCCACGCACGCCGCGCAGCTGAGCGTGATCGAGGCGCGCTACGGCGTGCCCGCGCCGCTGCTACTGGCGCTTTGGGGCATCGAGACAAGCTACGGCGCCAATACGGGCAGCTTCGATTTGGTGCGCAGCCTTGCGACGCTTGCGTGGGAGGGCCGCCGCCGCGCGTTGTTCGAACGCGAGCTGATCGTGTCTTTGAAGCTGATCGACCAGGGCCAGGTGACGCGCGCGCGCCTCGTCGGCAGCTGGGCGGGCGCGACCGGGCAGCCGCAGTTCCTGCCCTCCTCGATCCCGCGCTACGCAGTCGATGGCGACGGCGACGGACGCGCCGACCTTTGGGCGAGCGGGCCCGATACGCTCGCTTCCATCGCCAACTATCTGCGCGACAACGGCTGGACCGCGGGCGGGGACTGGGGCGTGCCCGCTTACGTGCCGCCGACGGTGGAACGCTGGCGGCTGCGCTCGATCAGCCCGCCACGCAGCTGCGCGCGGCCGCTCGCGGCGCATTCGCGGTGGATAAGTGTGGGAGATTGGCGCGCGCTGGGCGTCGTCCCCCTTGGCAAGCCGTTCCCGTCGGACGACACGATGGCGACGCTCATCGAACCCGATGGTGAAGGGAACGGAGCCTATCTGACCTATGGCGGCTACCGCGCCATCCTCGCTTACAACTGCGCGAACTTCTACGCGCTGTCGGCCGGCCTCTTGGCGGATCGCATCGCCGGGCCAGATCGCGCCGCTGGTGTTGTCGCTGGCGGCGGCGGCGTGCAGCAGCCGGGCACCGTTGCCGCCGCCGCGCAGCGCTGAGGCGCCGCCGCGTGCCGCTCCGGCGATGCCCGCGATCAGCCAGGCCCCGCCCGCCTCGCCCGCGCCGTGGGACCGCGTGGTCAAGATCGGCAAGCCCTATGAGGTGATGGGGCGCAGCTACGTGCCAGTCGACGATCCCACCTATGACGAGGTGGGGCTGGCGAGCTGGTACGGCCCGGGGTTCCACGCGCTGTCGACCGCGAACGGCGAGCCCTACGACCAGGACGCGCTGTCGGCCGCGCACAAGACGCTGCCGCTGCCGAGCTATGTCGAGGTTGAGAATCTGGAGAACGGGCGGCGTCTGGTGCTGCGCGTGAATGACCGCGGGCCGTTTGTCGATGGGCGCATCCTCGATCTGTCGCGGCGTGCGGCGCGCGAGCTGGGAGTGTACGGCCCCGGGACCGCCCGCGTCCGCGTGCGCCGCGTTCAGCCGACCGAGAGCCAGGTCGCTGCGCTGAAGCCGCCGCATTGGGGCGACGCGCCGGTGCTGCTGGCGGCGGCGTCCTCTCTCCCGGCTTCGCCTGCGGCGCGGCCACCCGCTGCCGCACAGCGGGAGAGGGAGAGCGCGCGCAGCGCGCAGGGAGAGGGCGCTGCGCCCCCTGCAGCCACCGCCCCACCCGTCGCGGTCACCGCCGTCACCACGGCCGCCGCGCCCGTGGTCGCAAGCGTCGAGATTCCCGCAGCGCGGCTCGCCCCGCAGCAGGTTGCCCCGCAGCCGGGCGCGGTGCTGATCCAGGTCGCCGCGGTCAGCGACGAAGCGCGCGCGACATGGCTGGCGGGCTATCTCTCCGCGATCGCGCCCGCGCGCATCGAGAAGACCGCTGCCGGGCTGCACCGCGTGCGCCTGGGGCCGTTCGAGTCACGCGACGCAGCGGCCGCCGCGCTCGGCCGCGTGCGCGCGGCGGGCTATGGCGCGGCGTGGATCGTTGGTGCAGAAGCTGCGCCAGTCAGTTGAAGTCGTCCCGAGGGGTTACATGCACCGATTTCTGGTCATTACGGCGTTGCTCGCCAGTTCCGCAGCGTCTGCGCAAGGTTTCGAGACTCCGGCGCGCTTCGCATTTCTGAAAGACTTGTCGACGGGCACCGTGCTGATGGCAAAGAATGCCGATGAGCGCGTGCCCCCCGCGTCGATGGGCAAGATGATGACCGTCTACGTGGCGTTCGATCTCATCAGCCGTGGCAAGGCGAGCCTCGACCAGAGGCTGATCGTCAGCCCCGAGACCTGGCGCAAGTGGCACAGCCAGGGTTCGACGATGTTCCTCGGCGTCGGCGAGCAGCCGACGGTGCGCGATCTGCTGCACGGCATCGTCACGCTCAGCGGCAATGACGCGTGCGTGGTGCTGGCGGAGGGGTTGGCGGGAACCGAGGCAAACTACGTCCAGCTGATGAACCAGGCAGCTGCGAAGATGGGTCTGCAGAACAGCCACTTCGCCAACACGAACGGCTGGCCCGATGCCGCGGAATATGTTTCGGCGCGCGATCTCGCGACGATCGCCGAGCGCACGATCACCGATCACCCGCAACTCTACAAGGCGTTCTACGGTCTGCCGAACTTCACCTGGGGCAAGACGCTAGGCGCTGGACGCGACATCAAGCAGGACAACCGCAATCCGATCCTGGGCAAGGTGCCCGGAGCCGATGGCCTGAAGACCGGCCACACCGAGGAGGCGGGATACGGTTTCACCGGATCGGCCGAGCAGAACGGGCGGCGGCTGATCATGGTGATCGGCGGGCTGACCAGCTGGAACGACCGCGTCACGCAATCGATCGCATTCATGAACTGGGGCTTCAACGCGTTCGAGGCAGCGCCCGTTGTCAAGGCGGGCAAGGTGGTCGCGACGGCTCCGGTCTACATGGGTTCGGCGTCGACGGTGCAGCTCGTCGCGCCCAGGGACGTGCGCGTGTCGGTGCCGCGCGGTCAGGACGCGAATGTGCGCGTGCGCGTTGAATATACGCAGCCGATCAAGGCGCCGATCGCCAAGGGTGCTCCGGTCGCGACGATGGTGGTGATGGGCGGCAACGGCGCGGAGGCACGGGTGCCGCTGGTCGCGGGCGCGCAGGTTGACAAGGCGGGGCTGTTCGGGCGCATCGGAGCCAATGTCCGCTCGCTGATCGGCGGATGAGCGGACGGCTGATCGCGTTCGAGGGCGGCGAGGGCACGGGAAAGACGACCCAGGCCCGGTTGCTCGCCGAACGGCTGCGATCGGCGGGGCACGAGGTGGTGCTGACGCGCGAGCCCGGCGGCACGCCCGAGGCCGAGGCGATCCGCGGGCTGCTGCTGGGCGGCAGCTGGACGCCCGTGACCGAGGCGCTGCTCGTCAACGCCGCGCGCGCCGAGCATGTGGAGCGGCTGATCCGCCCGGCGATCGAGCGCGGCGCGTGGGTGGTGGTCGATCGCTATGTCGACTCGACGCTCGCCTACCAGGGCGCGGGCCGGGGGCTGCCGACCGAGCGGCTGCGCTTGCTGCACGAGATCGCGACGGGCGGGCTGTGGCCCGATCGCGTGATACTGCTGGACCTGCCGACCGACGCCGCGCTGGCCCGCGCCAAGGGCCGCGGCGACGCCAACCGGTTCGAGGACGAGGCCGACAGCTTCCACGTCCGCGTGCGCCGGGGCTTCTCAGCGCTCGCCGAAGCCGCGCCCGACCGTTACGCGCTGATCGAGAGCGGTGGCAGCGTCGAGGACACCGCCGAGCGCGTGTGGGCGAGCTTGGCGGATTTGCTGTCACAAAGCTGACGGAGCGCCGCAAAGCTGGCGCCGACTTGCCGTCTTTCCCGGCTGTGCCCGTCAGGCCGTTGGCGGGCCGCCAGGAATCCGGCGCCGCTGATGATCGCGTTCCAATCCCGCCTGCTCGCGAGCGCGCCCGTCCGGCTGTCGCTTGGGCCGGTCGGTGCCGAGGCGGCGGGCGCCGCGCAGAATGCACGCTTCTCTCCCGATGGCACGCGGATGGTCTTCGAATCGCTCGCGGCGTTGGCGCCCGCCGATCAGAACGGCAGCTGGGACCTCTACGAGCGCGAGCTTGCGACGGGGCGCGTCACGCTCATTTCGGCCAATCGATGGGGCGAGGGCGGATCGGGCGGGTCGCTCAACGCACGATATGGCGCTGGCGGGCGTATCGTATTCGATAGCGCGGCCTATAATCTCGCAGGCTATGACGAGGACGCGAACGGCGCGCGCGACGTGTTCGTGCGGGCGGGCGATGGCACGATCGCGCGCGTATCGGTGAGCGCCGCGGGCGTGGCAGGCAACGCCGACAGCGTGGCGCCGATATTGTCGCCCGATGGCCGCCTCGTGCTGTTCGAAAGTCTTGCGACCAACCTGGTGCCCGGCGACACCAACGGCGCGCGCGACCTGTTCGTGAAGGATCTGGTGACGGGCGAGCTGACCCGCGTATCGGTGGGCGCCGCCGGGCAGCAGGCGGCGGGCCAGTCGGGCGGCGGCAGCTTCTCGCCCGATGGCACCAAAATCCTGTTCGAAAGCAACGCGTCCAATCTTGTCCCCGGTGACACCAACGCGGCCTACGACGTGTTCCTGAAGGACCTCGCCAGCGGCACGGTCACGCGCGTGTCGACCGGTGCAAGCGGCGAGCAGGGCAACGGCCACAGCCTGCGCGCGAGTTTCACGCCCGATGGCCGCGGCGTGGTGTTCGAGAGCACCGCCAGCAACCTCGTTCCCGGCGACCGCAACGCGACGCGCGACGTGTTTCTGAAAGACCTGGCGACGGGCGCAGTCACGCGGCTGTCGGTCGGTGCCGGCGGCGAGGAGCTGAACGGCGCATCGCAGAACGCGATGGTGGCAGGCGGGCGCGTGATCTTCGAGAGCACCGCCACCAACGCCGTGCCCGGCGACGCCAACGCCCGCCGCGACGTGTTCGTCCGCGATCTGGCGAGCGGCGTCGTCGTCCGCGTCTCGGTCGGCCCGGGCGGCGTCGAGGGCAACGGCGACAGCCTCAACGGGCGCCTGTCGCCCGATGGCACCGCGGTGGTGTTCGACAGCTTTTCGTCGAACCTCGTGCCCGGCGACACGAACGGCCAGCGCGACGTGTTCATGGTGCAGTTGCAGGCCGAAGCGGCCGATACCAGCGGGCGCTACACCGATCACGGTCCAGCGACCATGGGCCGGATCGGCTTCACGTCGCTCGACGGCTCGCCGGTCGCGCGCGTCTGGGCCGACGCTCCGGCCGGCGCTGTTGGCAGCCTCATCGCCACCGTCGTCAGCGCTCCGGCCGGTGCCGGAGCGGGCGAGGTCGCGTGGAGCTTCCTGCCCGGACCCGGCGTCACGCGCCTGGCCGAGGGCGAGACGCGGACCGAGCGCTATCAGCTCACAATCGAGGACCGATCCGGCGCGCGCGCGACAACGCCGATCAGCGTGACAGTCGTTGGCGCGAACGACGCGCCGACCGCGCGCGACGACCGGGTGCTGCTGGCCGGGCCGGGGCGCAGCATGGACCTTGCGCCGCTCGCGCTGGCGAACGACCGCGACCCTGACGACGGCGACGCCATCCACGTCGTCGCAGCGGGCGGCGCGCGATATGGGACGGTCGAGCTCAACGCGCAGACCGGCGCGCTGCACTACACCCCAGCCGGCCTTGCGGCGCAGCTCACCCCCGGATCGATGTGGAGCGACCGCATCAGCTACACGATCGCCGACCGCAGCGGCGCGACCGCCAGCGCGTGGATCGACGTGACGCTTGTCGCCGCCCCCGGCGGCCCGAGCGAGCCACCGCCGATCAACCAGCGCGCCGAAGTGCCGACGAACACACGCCTGATCGGCGGCGCTGGCAGCGACGTGCTGATCGGCGGGCCGGGCCATGACATGATCGACGGCGGCGCGGGCGAGGACCGGATGGCGGGCGGGCCAGGCAACGACATCTATGTCGTCGACCGGCTGGGCGACAGCGTTGTCGAGCTCGACGGGGAGGGCTGGGACACGATCCGCACCGCGCTCACCTCCTACCGACTGCCCGCCAATGTCGAGGAACTGGCCTATAGCGGCACCAACCCCTCGGTCGGCTTCGAAGGCGCGGGGAACGAGCTTGGCAACCGTCTCACCGGCGGGCCTGGGCCGGACCGGCTCTACGGCTTCGGCGGCAATGATTATCTGATCGGCGGCGGGGGCAGCGACCAGCTTGACGGCGGCCCCGGCGACGACTGGCTGGACGGCGGGCCCGGCGCCGATAGGCTGCGCGGCGGTCCGGGTGCCGACACCTTTGTGTTGCGCAAGGGCGAGGGCGACGGCGACACGATCGAGGATTTCCGTCGCGCCGAGGGCGACCGCATCCTGCTGACCGGCTGGGGCGCAGACACGCGCGTCGCCTACGACGCTGCGAGCCGCACGCTGACCATCACCGACCCGGCTGATGGAGCGCGCGAGCGCGTGACGCTGCTGGGCGACGCGCCCGACGGGGTGATCCTTCTCGGCACGCTCGACTCGGTCAGCGCGGTCGCAAATATGGCTCCGCTTGGCGGCGGCCCGGCGCAAACCCACGCGATCTTTGGTGACGCACTCTCGGCTCCGATCTGGTGAGGCGCTGGCCGAACCCATGCGGCTGCGCTACGGGGCGCCGATGCTGATCCGGATGCACGTGAACGGCGCCGCCGTCGAACGCGAGACCGAGCCGACGCGGTTGCTCGTCGACCTGCTGCGCGACGATCTGGGCCTGACCGGCACGCATATCGGCTGCGACACCAGTCAGTGCGGCGCCTGCACGATCCATCTGGACGGGGTGCCGGTCAAAAGCTGCACCGTCCTCGCCGCCCAGGCCGATGGCGCGCGCGTGACGACGATCGAAGGCATCGGCTCTCCGGGCCACCTGCACCCGATGCAGGCGGCCTTCAGCGCGCACCACGGGCTGCAGTGCGGCTTCTGCACGCCGGGCATGATCATGGCGGGCATCGGCATTGCCGAGCGTCTTGGCCCCGATGCCTCGCGCGAGGCCGTCGCGCACGAGCTTGAGGGCAATCTGTGCCGCTGCACGGGATATCTGAACATCGTCACCGCGATTATCGAGGGCGCGAAGGCGATGAACGCCGAACCGGCGCGGGCGGCGGCATGACGATCGCCTTCCACCGGCCCGCGACCTTGAGCGAAGCCGCGGCGCTGCTCGACGGCGACTCGGCTTTATTGGCAGGCGGCCATACGCTCATTCCGGCGATGAAGGCTGGGCTGCGCGCGCCGACCGCGCTCATCGACCTCACCGCCGTGCCCGGCCTGATGGGGATCGCGCTGGAGGGAGAACGCCTGCGCGCGGGAGCGATGACGCGGCACGCCGAGCTCGCGGCGGCCGACCTCATCCATACGCACGCGCCCGGACTGGCCGACGCCGCCGCCCTGGTGGGCGATCCGATGGTCCGGGCGCGCGGCACGCTGGGCGGGGCGCTGGCGAACAACGATCCCGCTGCCGATTACCCGGCGGCGCTGCTCGCGTTTGACGCTGAGATCGAGACCAACCGGCGCCGCATCGCGGCCGACGCGTTCATCCTCGGCATGTTCACGACCGCGCTCGACGAGGGTGAGATCATCGCGTCGGTCAGCTTCCGCACATGCGGGCAATCGGCCTACGCCAAGTTCCGCCACCCCGCGTCGCGTTATGCGATGGCTGGCGTGTGCGTCGCGCGCTGGGGCAGCGAAATCCGCGTCGGCGTCGCCGGCGCGCTGACCCACGCGCAGCGCTGGCCGGAAGCCGAGCAGGCGCTTGCCGCCGACTTCCGGTGCGAGGCGGTCGCAGGGCTGACGCTTGATCCCGCCGATTGCCTGGGCGACATCCACGGCTCGGCAGAGTTCCGCGCGCATCTGGCGGGCGTCATGCTCGCCCGCGCGGTGAGCGCCGCGGCCGCCCGCGGCGCCTAGGCCGCTTGCGCGGCAGGCTGCGGCGCCGCCAGTGCCGCAGCGATCGCCGGGCGCGTCCGCACTCGCTCGCGCCAGCCATCGAGCCAGGCGCCGTGGGGGTAAAGCTCCTCCTGCTTGCCGCGCCGCCCGAAAAACTCCAGGAAGCTGAACAGCGGCAGGTCTGCCCAGCTGAAGCGCGCGCCGCACACCCAGTCGCGCCCCGCCATCGTTCCTTCCAGCCACGCCAGCCGCTCGCAGCCGATCTTCAGGAAGTCCTCCGCCGCCTGCTCGCAGGGGAGCGTCTTGCGGCCCACGAAGAACTGTCGCGCTCGGCCAGCTTGGAAGCCGATGCCCAGCGGCATGCAGATTTCCAGGTCCAGCCGGCGCGCCCACATGCGCGTCTCGGCGCGCTCGCGGACCGTGGCGCCGATCAGCGCAGGCTCGGGATGCGCTTCGTCCAGCCACTCGGCGATCGCGGTGATCTCGGACAGGACGAAGCCGTCCTCGAACTCCAGCGCGGGCAGCGTGCCGGTCGGCACCTTGGCGTAGAATTCGGGCGTGCGGTTCTCCTTCGCCACCATGTCGACGAAGGCGGTATCGAGCGTCACGCCCTTTTCGGCCAGCGCCAGCCGCACGGCTAGCGGATTGGGGCCAAGACCGTCATAGAACCGCATGGGGTCCGTCTCCGTTCAGACGAGTGATGCAGTCGCCTAACCCCGCCAGCCCGCCGCCGCAAACCGAAGCTCCCACCGGCGGCGCACCCGGCTTCGGCCTGATCTTTCTGGTGCTGCTGGTGATCGCCGCCGGAAACACCGCGCTGCAGTCGGTGCTCCCCGCGCTCGGCCGTCAGCTGCATCTGCGCGACATCTCGGTGGCGCTGTTCTTCTCGCTGTCGGCGCTCGTCTGGACTTTCAGCGCCCCCTACTGGGCGCGCCGCTCGGACCGCGAAGGGCGCAAGCACATTCTGCTGACCGGGCTGATCGGCTTCACGGTCGCGACCGCGCTCGGCGCCGTCATCATGCTCGTCGGGCTGCGCGGGATGATTCCCACGGCTGCGTTCATCGCAGCGCTGGCGCTGGCGCGCGCGGTGTTCGGGCTGTTCGGATCGGCGACGATGCCAAGCGCGCAGGCCTACGTCGCCGCGCGCACCTCGCGCGTCAACCGCACCGACGCGCTCGCCAAGCTCAACTCGGCGTTCGGTCTGGGAACGATCATCGGCCCGGCGCTGGCGCCGTTCTTCGTGCTGCCGCTCCTGGGGCTTAGCGGACCGCTGCTCGTGTTCGCAGCCGTCGGCCTCATCGTGCTGATTCTCGTCCGCGCGCGCCTGCCGAGCGACCACGGGATGATCGACGATCTGGCCGCCACCGGCGCGCCCGCTAGCCAGCCCAGCGTCGGCGGCGCACCGACCGGAGCGACGGCGGTGGCTGCGGCCGAGGGGCGCGGCCGCCTCAACTGGCGCGATCCGCGGGTGAAGCCGTTCATCATCTTCGGAGCGCTCTCCGCCAACGCTCAGGCCGCGGCGAGCCAGACGCTGGGCTTCCTCGTGATTGACCGATTGCACATGGCGCCCGAGCCTGCGCAGCGCTTCATCGGCATCGCACTCATGGCCGGAGCGGTCGCTGCGCTGCTGGTTCAATGGGGCCTGATCCAGACCTTCCACCTGAAGCCCAGTGCGCTGCTGCGTTGGGGGGCGCTCGCCTCGGCGCTGGGGCTGGCGGGCGTGGCGCTGGCGCAGGACTACCACGCGATCGTCGTGGCATTCGCGCTGGCGAACGCCGGCTTCGGTTGCACGAGGCCGGGATTTGCTGCGGGCTGTTCGCTGGCGGTGCGGCCCTGGGAGCAGGGCGCGGTCGCGGGCGCGGTCACCGCCGCGAACGGCGGCGCGTTCATTCTGGCGCCCGCGATCGGCATCGGCCTCTACGAGATCGACCCGCATCTGCCGTTTGTCATGTCGGCGCTCGTCCTTGCTGCCCTGTTTGTCTATTCGGCGCTCAATCGGCGGCTGGCGGTGTCGGGCGTGGACGTTTCGTCGGCTCGCGCGTAACCGCGCACGTCATGATCACGCTCTATACCGCAGACACGCCGAACGGCTGGAAGGCTTCGATCACGCTTGAGGAGATCGGGCTGCCCTACGAGCTCCGCACGCTCGACCTCACGACGAATGAGCAGAAGGAGCCGTGGTTTTTGGCGATCAACCCCAACGGGCGCATCCCCGCGCTGACCGATGGCGATATCGCGGTGTTCGAAAGCGGCGCCATCATGGTGTATCTGGCCGAAAAGGTCGGCTCGCCGCTGCTGCCTGCTGACGCAGCTAAGAAAGCGCGGGTGATGAGCTGGCTGATGTTCCAGATGGGCGGCGTGGGGCCGATGATGGGGCAGGCGAACGTATTCTTCCGCTATTTTACCGAAAAGATCCAGCCAGCGATTGATCGTTATCAGCGCGAATGCCGTCGCTTGTTTGGAGTGCTTGACCGGCGTCTTGGCGAGAACGAGTGGCTGGCAGACGACTACTCGCTTGCCGACATCGCCAACTGGAGCTGGGTGCACACGCACACATGGTCGGGCGTCGACGTGACTGGCTTGGACAACCTCGAGCGCTGGATCGAGGCGGTGCGCGCGCGCCCGGCGGTGCAGCGCGGCCGCGCGATCCCCGGCCGCCGCGAGGCGACCGACGAGGAGCGCTCCAGGGCAGCCGCCAAGTTGCTGGCGTGAGCGTCCGGGTCGAAGTGCGGGTGCTCGACGAGCGTCTGCACGGCTGGGGCCTGCCAGCCTATCAGAGCGATTGGGCGGCCGGCATCGACCTGCGCGCCTGCGTTCCAGAGCCGCTGGCGCTGGCGCCCGGCGGCCCGGCGGTCTTGGTGCCGAGCGGGCTGGCGGTCGCAATGCCCTCCGAACACATGGTCGCCTTTGTGCTCGCGCGCAGCGGTCTGGGGCATCGGAACGGCGTGGTGTTGGGCCAGGCGGTCGGCACCATCGACGCGGATTATCACGGAGAAATCATGGTCTCCGTCTGGCTTCGCCCCGGCGCCGAGGCGTTCACGATCAACCCCGGCGACCGCATCGCGCAGCTGGTATTCCTGCCGGTGCTGCGGCCGGAATTCGCGCTGGTCGAAACGTTCTCCGGCACGACAACCCGCGGCAGCGGGGGTTTCGGATCGACGGGCGTGGCGTGATATAGCCCCGTGATGGCGACGCGCACGCTTGGGCCCTGCTGGAGCGGAGGCTGATCCCGATGGCTGGGCCGGCAGGAAGAGCTGATCCCGAGCACGCGATCGAGGACCTTCGGGCTTTGGCGACCACTCCTGTTCCGGAACGGTTCTGACCCTCTCCGACTCCCAACTCGAACGCTACGCGCGCCACATCGTGCTGCCCGAAATCGGCGGCGCGGGGCAGCGGCGGCTGTTGTCAGCGCGGGTCGCGGTCGTCGGCGCGGGCGGGTTGGGGGCGGGTCTGCTGCCCTATCTGGCGGCGGCCGGCGTCGGGCGCATCCGGCTGATCGACGACGACGTGGTCAGCCTGTCGAACCTGCAGCGCCAGACGCTCTACCTCACCGCCGATGTCGGGCGCCTGAAGGTCGAGGCCGCGGCCGAGCGGCTTCACGCGCTGAACCCCGACGTGTGCATCGAGCCCGTCGCGGTGCGGGTGACGGCTGGCAATGCCGCGGCGCTGATCGCCGGGTGCGAGGTGGTCGCCGACGGATCGGATAATTTCGCCTGCCGCCTCGCCGTCGCCGACGCCGCGCTCGCCGCGCACGTGTCGCTGGTCTCGGCGGCGCTGGGGCCGTTTGATGGCCAGCTCGGCATCTTCCGCGGGTGGGAGGCCGACAAGCCCTGCTACCGTTGCCTCGTCGGAGCCGATCCCGCCGCCGCCGCGCGCAGCTGCGCCGACGCTGGCGTCATCGGCGCGCTGGCAGGCCTGATGGGCGCCGCGCAGGCGTTGGAGGTGATCCGCGCGCTGGTGCCGTTCGGCGGCGATCCCGCGGGCCAGCTGCTGCTTTGGGATGCGCTGGGTTCGAGATCGCGTGTCGTGCGGCTGCGGAAGGATCCGGGCTGTTGCGGGTGCGGTGGGGGACAATCGTGACGCTCGCGCGCTGCTCGCACCGTGATCCGGGAAGCCTACCCCTAGTTCGGGAGCGATTTCGGCGGCCGTGACAGCCCGAGCATCAGCAACTTGCAGCCGTTGGAGCCGGCCACGCTGGCTCGAGTGGGCCGCCCGAAACGACGGCGGCGGCGTTCAGCTGTCGAAAGGCAAATCTGATCCGCCAGCCAAATCGTAGCGACGCTGAAAGCAGAACCAGGCTGTGGCTATTGCACGCCGTCTATAGCTCCGGAAGCCAGTAAACCCCGTGGCGACCGCAGCACCAGAGGTCAGAGAACGCTCACCCTACCACCTCGGTCGGATATACGCCCCAGATCTCCTGGCGGAGGATATAGCCGCTTTTGCCGTCGACGCTCATGCGGCACCAGGCGCGCGCGCAGAAGAGCAGGCGGCCCGTGACGCCCGGCTCCACGCGCCAGACGACCTTGGCGTTGACGTCCGCCCGCTCGCGCAAGGCGCGCACGCTGCGCGTGACGTAGGCGGTGCGCTCGCCCGTCAGCAGGTTCTTGTTGACCCAGCCGGTTTCGCCATCGGGATCGCGCACCTGCCGCCAAATGCAATATTCCTTGATGATCTCTACCGGCAGCCCCCGGCGCTTGTAGGTCCAGCTGACCGGATATTGCTCGCCCGGGCCGGTGCGCATGTTGACTTCGCCCTTCTTCAGCGAAGCGAAGCGCGGCACCGGCGCGGGCGGCGGCGCCTCGCCGGGGCGGCACTCGGCAGCCACGGCAGGCATTGTCGAGATCAGCAGCAACGCAAGCGAAAGCCTTAGCATGCGCGCCGGCTTAGCATTCGAGGCCCACGGCCGCCATGTCAGCGGCCGAAGAACTGCGTGGGGGTCCCTTCGGCATCGGACACCGCGGAACTGCGCAGCGGATTCCCGGTGGGTTGGACGATGCCGTGCGCGAAGCGTGCACCCTTGGCCCGCAATGCTGTCTCCACGGCATCGAGATCGTCGACCCGATCGCTGACGATCCCCGGCGGACGGCCACCGGGCCCGCGGCCGTGCCACAGTGCCGGGCGGCTGGACGATCCCGCGCGCGGGCCGCCGCGGTCGGAGCCCGGTTGCCGCACCTTGGCTGGACTCGGCTTGCGCCGGAGCGCATGGTCCCCACCTCCAGCGACAAGACGTTTGCCTGTGCGGAGTGCTCGAACACCGTGTCTGAACCAAACCCCAAGAAGCCAACGCCCCCCTGGGGCAAGTCGATTGCGCTGTGGATCGTGGTCCTGATCGGCCTCGTCATGGCGGTCAGCCTGTTCAGCCGCCCCGAGGGCAGCACGCCGAACACGATCGCCTATTCGAAATTCCTGCAGAAGGTTGACGAAGGGTCGGTCAGCGCGGTCGAAATCCGCGGCTCGACGATCAACGGCGCGTTGACCGACGGCACGCAGTTCAACACGCTCAATCCTGGCGATCTGCAACTCGTCGATCGCCTGCGCGCCAAAAGCGTGGTGTTCACCGCGAAGCCTGCCGAAAAGCAGTCGATCATCATGGTGATCCTCATTCAGATGCTGCCGTTCCTGGTGATCCTCGGCCTTTGGGTGTTCGTCATGCGCCAGATGCAGAACGGCGCGGGTCGCGGCGCGATGGGCTTCGGCAAGAGCCGCGCCAAGCTGCTGACCGAGAAGCAGGGCCGCGTAACATTCGACGATGTGGCTGGCATCGACGAAGCCCGCGAGGAACTGCAGGAGATTGTCGACTTCCTGAAGGATCCCTCGCGCTTTGCGCGGCTGGGCGGGAAGATCCCGAAGGGCGCGCTGCTGGTGGGCTCGCCCGGCACCGGCAAGACGCTGCTCGCGCGCGCCATCGCGGGCGAGGCGAACGTGCCGTTCTTCACGATCTCTGGCTCGGATTTCGTCGAGATGTTCGTCGGCGTCGGCGCGAGCCGCGTGCGCGACATGTTCGAACAGGCGAAGAAGTCCGCGCCGTGCATCATCTTCATCGACGAGATTGACGCGGTCGGCCGCCATCGTGGCGCTGGCCTCGGCGGCGGCAATGACGAGCGCGAGCAGACGCTCAATCAGCTGCTTGTCGAGATGGATGGCTTCGACGCGAACGAGGGCATCATCATCATCGCGGCGACCAACCGTCCCGATGTGCTCGATCCCGCGCTGCTGCGTCCGGGCCGGTTCGACCGCCAGATCGTGGTGCCGCGGCCCGATATCGACGGGCGCGAGAAGATCCTCGCCGTCCACATGAAGAAGGTGCCGCTGGCGAACGACGTCGTCCCGCGGGTGATCGCGCGCGGCACGCCGGGCTTCTCGGGCGCCGATCTCGCGAACCTGGTGAACGAGGCTGCGTTGATGGCCGCGCGCAAGGGCAAGCGGCTGGTCGGCATGGCCGAGTTCGAGCACGCTAAGGACAAGGTGATGATGGGGACTCAGTGGAAGTCCCTCGCCATGACCGAAGACGAGAAGAAGATGACCGCCTATCATGAGGCCGGCCATGCGCTCGTCAGCATGTTCGAGCCTGCGTCCGATCCGATCCACAAGGCGACCATCATCCCGCGCGGCCGTGCGCTGGGCATGGTGGTGCGGCTGCCGGAGCGTGATCAGTATAGCTACCATCGCGACAAGATGTATGCCAATCTCGCGGTCGCGATGGGTGGCCGCGTCGCCGAGGAGCTGGTGTTCGGCTACGACAAGGTCTCCAGCGGCGCGAGCGGCGACATCCAGCAGGCGACCAGCCTGGCGCGCGACATGGTCACGCGCTGGGGGATGAGCGAGAGGTTGGGGCCGCTGCAGTATGCCGAGAATCAGGAGGAAGTGTTTCTGGGTCATTCGGTGACGCGGACGCAGAATGTCTCCGAGAAGACCGCGCAGCTGATCGACGAGGAGATCAAAGTGCTTGTCGAGGGTGGCCTCGCCCGCGCCCGTGAGGTGCTGGGCACGCATATCGACAAGCTGCACGCTCTCGCCGGGGCGCTGCTGGAGTTTGAGACGCTGACCGGTGACGAGATCAAGACGTTGCTCGACGGCGGCACGATCGATCGCGGCGACGGAGCGGTTCGCCCGGCGCTGCCGCAATTGACCGGCGGATCGGCGATCCCCAAGATCGGCCGCAAGCGCCCCGGCGACGGCCTTGGTGGAGCAGCGCCGCAGCCCGCGGCCTGACTCTGCGGCCAAGACCGGCACCAGACCGCCGCGGGTTGCGACGCCCGCGGCGGTTGTCGTTTGGGCGCCCGGTGTCGCCCGGCTGCACCGGTAGCGACGCCCCAAACCTCTGGACGCGATCACCGCCGCGTGGCATCCCGCCGGCGTAGGCCGTACGCCCGGCGTCTGGACTGTGACACGGTCCGGAAGCTTGGCGATGCGGCTGACCCACGCGGGCGTGGCGAAACGGTAGACGCAGCGGACTCAAAAAGCGGTTTGTCTACCCCATCCACAGGTTTTGCGACGAACGGAAAGTGGTTAGAGTTGAAGGGGTTACGAGAGTAGGAAAATTCGCCGCGACGAAGCTGAAATAGCTCTGGGTGTCATATAGGTGTCAGCAGCTATCGCAGAGTCGGCGCCAAAAATGCGGGCGTGGTGAAATTGGTAGACGCGCGGGATTCAAAATCCCGTTCCGAGAGGAGTGTCGGTTCGAGCCCGACCGCCCGCACCAACTTATTGATCTTTCAGGTGGTGCTGCTCAGATAGGCACGCTTAGCTGGCTTTCGGTACTGCCCATGCGCAGCCGACAGGAGCCGCAGACGGCTGTAGGTGCGCAATGGCGTCCGACACGAAGCTGACGAAACCGATTAGTCCGGACCTCCTGTCTGTTCGATTGGCATTGTTGATCGCAGATCATCGCAGTCTTCGCCGCGCGGCAAAGGCGATTGGGATGAGCGAGTCGTCCCTGAGCCATCGTCTGAGATCGCTGGAAGACACGCTTACCGTTGCGCTGTTTCATCGGTCATCCGAAGGCGTCGAGCCGACGAACGCGGGACAAGAGTTCTTCGCACGATCACGGGAAGCGTTGCGCATTTTCGACCTCGCGATGGCTGATGCCGCGGCTAGCGGCCGTGGCGCGGCGGGTCGGTTTAAAATCGGCCTTTACACGTCCCTCTCTGACGGAAAGCTTAGGGACGCGATCCGGGAGTTTTCTTACCAACACCCCGAGACCGAGCTTGAATTTATTGAAGGCAGCCGTTCGCGGATGGTCGAGGGGTTGAACGCACGGACGATCGATTTGACTGTGTTGATCGGTCCCCCGGAATCCGTTCTCGGCGAGGCGCTCCCTCTTTGGCGAGAGCAGGCCTTTGCGATCGTCCCCGCGTCCGACCTGCCCCCGTCGAGTGGACCGGGTTGATTGTTAGTGGATTATGCTCGCCGCCGCCATATCCGGGCGGAGGTGGAGCGAAGCGGAGCCGGAGGCCGGATATGGCGGTGAAGCCGTTTCCGGGGCC